>Ga0181538_10002819_pt1 | contig 17562 bp, 9 predicted proteins | sample PEATcosm2014_Bin_40_FD_119773 | JGI IMG/M metagenome (GOLD analysis project Ga0181538, IMG submission 119773) | Peatland microbial communities from MTU Mesocosm Facility, Houghton, MI, USA - PEATcosm2014_Bin23_30_metaG | ecosystem: Environmental > Terrestrial > Soil > Wetlands > Peat | place...
CACGATGGCGATGCTACAACGGAGGTTTGCGTCCAGTGTGTACGCCGTCCGTCGCAGTCTTGAACGTATGCGGGACAAGCGCAAGAAGATTCTGGAAGACCCCCGCGACTACCTGCGAAAGCAAATGGAGATTCCAGAGGACTTGGACGATCTGCCCGAAGAGGAGCGCGACGAATACATTGAGGAGATTGAAAACGCTGCGATCAGCTTTGATCCGACCCTGCTGAAGGAGGAAATTCTCCAGATCGGCAGACTGATCGACCAAGCTCGGGCGCTGGAGCACCGCGAAATCGAATCGAAGCTAGTGAAGCTCAAGAAGGTGCTGGCTGAACAGGAAATCTTCTCGAATCCGACTATGAAGTTGCTTGTCTTCACTGAGCACAAGGACACGCTCGATTACCTCGCTGGAGACGGAGAAGACGGACGACCCCTTGGCAGACTGCGGGAATGGGGTCTCAAGGTAACCCAGATTCACGGCGGGATGAAGATTGGAGACCGCGATGCTCCCGGCACGCGAATCTATGCGGAACGCGAGTTTCGGGAAGAGGCGCAGATTCTAGTGGCAACTGAGGCCGCAGGCGAAGGTATCAACCTTCAATTCTGCTGGCTGATGATTAACTACGACATCCCGTGGAACCCTGTCCGACTGGAGCAGCGTATGGGGCGCATCCATCGTTACGGGCAAGAACACAATTGCCTCATTTTCAACTTCGCCGCGCTCAATACCCGAGAGGGTCGAGTGCTCCAGAAACTCCTCGAACGGCTGAGCGAGATTCGGAAAGAGCTAGGCACTGACCACGTGTTCGATGTCGTCGGTGAAGTCTTCCCCTCGAATCTCCTCGAAAAACTCTTTCGTGATATGTACGCGAGGAGAACTGACCTCCCCAATATCGAAGCTCGTATTGTCAGGGAGGTCGATGCCGAGCGTTTTCGAAAAATCACCAACTCAACATTAGAAGGATTGGCAAAGCGCGAGTTGAATCTCGGCGCGATTGTTGGCAAGGCGGCTGAGGCTCGGGAGCGCCGTCTAATCCCCGAAGTCATCGAGGACTTCTTCACGCAGGCGGCACCGATCTCGGGAGTCAACCCGAGACCCGTGCAGAAGGACGGGCACGTCTACCGAATCGGCAGGATTCCTCGCACTTTGTACGCCATTGGCGAGCGGCTCGAAGGCAGGTTCGGAAAGTTAGGGCACGAGTACCAGAAGGTCGTATTCGACAAGGCACTCTTGCCGCAGGACGCGACTCTGGAATGGGTCACGCCGGGTCATCCACTGTTTGAGTCGGTCAGAGAAGACGTTGGCGAGCGGGTCAGCGATGATTTGCGAAGAGGGACGGTCTTTTACGACCTGCACACCAAATTGCCCTATCGACTGGATGTGTTCGGTGCTTCCATCAAGGACGGACGGGCTAACTGCATCCATCGGCGTTTGTTCATTGTTGAAGCGACAATGGATGGAAAACTCACGATCAAGCAACCGACTCTTCTGTTGGACATATCTCCAGCCCCGAAGGGAACCGCTGTTCCAGACGACGGCAGCCTTTCTGATCGCGCAATGGTCGAGCACACACTCGTTGATGCCGCGTTGAAACCTTTGCTGGATGAAGTAGCCGCCCAACGTGCCAAAGAGGTGGACACGATCTCCCGCCACATGGAGATTTCTCTCGGCGAGCTAATCAATCGCCAGAACTTGCAACTTGCAGAACTCGTCGGACGGCAGCAATCTGGCGTCACCGTGCAGGGACTCGATGGGAACATCTCGTTGGCTGAGTCTCACCTAGATGAGTTGAACAATCGACTAGAGAACCGTCGAGCCGAGTTGAGAAATGAAAAGCAATGCACCATCGGAGATATTCAGCACCTTGGACGTGCTTGGGTTCTGCCTCATCCCGAACGCAATGCACCGGGCTTCGCGTTCATGGTGCGTGACGAAGAGATCGAGAAGATTGCCATCGCAGAGGCAACGAAGTATGAGACCAGCCGCGGGTGGGAGGTCGAGAGTGTCGAGTCCGACAATCGTGGCTTCGACCTGATCTCGCGCAAGCCCCACCCGCATGATCCCAAGACCTTCACCGACGTTCGCTTCATCGAGGTCAAGGGGCGAGCCGCGATAGGCGAGATTGCTCTCAGCTTCAATGAGTACAAGACCGCCGAGCGACTGAAGCAGGACTACTGGCTATATGCCGTTTTCAATTGCGGGTCGAAACCCGAATTGCATCCAGTACAAGACCCAGCGAGGCTGGGCTGGGAGCCCATCGTGAAGATTGACCACTACCACACGAGCCCACAGGCGATTCTCTCTGGAGAAACAAAATGAGCGGGATGTATCCGAGCCGCCTGATTGAAATTGACATGCCGATTCGACGAATCTCCGAGCAAGCTCGTCGCGAGAAGGACATGCGTCGTTGTCACGTACCGCTTATGTATGTTTGGCCTGCGACTCGTCCTCCAGCGGCTTGCAGGGCTATCCTATGTGGTGCTCTTTGGCCTGATCCCGCAGACCCGAAGTGTCCTCCTCGCTTTCGTGATTCGGCAAAAGAGTGGATGCGGAAGTGGGCTTCAGCGTCTCGCCTGAAGCTGTTGAGCGCGGATAGCTTCTCCCGCTTTGTCGCTATACAAAAAGAGCCGCAACAACTCGATGACCACTGCAAGCTTCGGGACGCTCTACTCGATTTCATCGCCGACTTTGCCAATTTTGACAATTCCACGAATGATGAGTTTTTGGAGACCGCGCGGGCTCTTACGCGAGTTGCTCATGAGGCACTTACAGGAGTGGAAGGTAAGCCTCTGGTCGTGGACACGTTTGCAGGTGGGGGCGCAATCCCACTCGAATCACTGAGAGTTGGTGCGGACGCATTCTCAGCGGATTCTAACCCCGTTGCGGTGCTCCTGAACAAGGTGGTACTCGAATATGTCCCACGGTACGGCACGAAACTCGTTGAAGAAGTTAAACACTGGGGCGAGTGGGCACAAACGGAGGCGAGGAAGGAATTGGCAAAGTTTTATCCCGACGATCCTGACGGGGCAACGCCGATTGCATACCTCTGGGCTAGAACTGTGCGGTGCGAAGGGCCGGGCTGTGGAACCGAAGTCCCCTTGATTCGCTCACTCTGGCTGGCTCGGAAAGGCTCAGTAGCTTGCCGCCTTATTCCCCATAAGAAAGAGAAGCGAGTCGAGTTCGAAATTGTTGAGGGGGCGAAATCGAAAGAGGTTGGGTCTGGCACGATCAAGCGAGGTTCAGCCACGTGTCCTGTTTGTGGATATACCACTCCAGTTGCCAGCGTGCGTAGACAACTGAAAGAGAAGAAGGGCGGGGCTGCAACTGCAAGACTCTTCTGCATTGTGACAACACGAGATGACGAACAGGGGCGTTTCTACCGCAGTCCGACTGATCGAGACTTAAAGGCAGTAAGTCTTGCAACCGAAGAGCTTCGCAATCGTTCGGCAAATCACAAAGGCTCGATGTCGCTCGTGCCTGACGAATATCTACCCGTGATGAGCGGTGTGTTCAACGCTCCTATCTATGGGCACGATACTTGGGGGACGCTGTTCACGCCACGCCAAGCTCTAGCCCTTACAACATACGCGAGGCTCGTAGGCGAATACGTCAAGAAATACGATCAGAATGACCCCTTATTGGCGACTGCTGTTAGCAGCGTGCTCGCACTGGTAGTCAACCGACTTGCAGACCTCAATGCCTCGCTGTGCGGTTGGCAACTGAGTACCCCAAACACAGCGCATGTGTTCACTCGTTGGGCGCTCCCTATGATGATGGACTTCGGTGAAATCAACCCTTTAGCGGGAGCGGGAGGTTCTCCAGAGTCAGCAATTCGAAGAGTTGTTGCAGGCATACAGGGTTTATTAGACGGCATTCACTCGGTGGGCACCGCGCAACTGGCGACCGCAACCAATGTCCCACTGCCCGACGATGCTGCCAATGGTTTCATTACTGACCCTCCCTATTACAACGCGGTTCCGTATGCAGACATCTCTGACTTCTTTTACGTTTGGTTGCGGCGAACCATCGGAGACCTCTTCCCTGATCTGCTCAGTGATTCCCTTACGCCCAAAGACTCCGAAATATGTGAGATGGCTGGTTGGGACCCAGTGCGTTACCCACAGAAGGATGGCAAATGGTTTGAAGATCGTATGCGCGAGGCGATGGTGGAAGGTCGTCGTATTTTGAGAGACGACGGCATTGGAGTTGTAGTGTTCGCCCACAAGTCAACCTCAGGATGGGAAGCTCAACTTCAGGCAATGATCGACGCCGAGTGGACAATTACGGCCTCATGGCCTATCGATACGGAGATGGGTTCACGACTGCGTGCTAAGAACTCCGCTGTACTTGCCTCCTCAATTCACATTGTTTGCCGTCCACGTAAGAGAGCCAACAGTTCTCAGGAGGTTGGTGACTGGCGTGACGTGCTACAGGAGCTTCCCGACCGAATTCATCAGTGGATGCCGAGGCTGGCGGAAGAAGGAGTGGTGGGCGCAGACGCGATCTTTGCATGTCTTGGGCCAGCACTTGAAATCTTCTCTCGATACTCCCGCGTCGAGAAGGCGAACGGTGACCGAGTTGGCCTCAAGGAGTACCTAATCTATGTTTGGGCAGCCGTCGCGAAGGAAGCCCTCGCGATGGTGTTCAAAGGAGCCGATGCGAGCGGCTTCGAAGAAGATGCGCGACTAACAGCGATGTGGCTCTGGACGCTGTTTGCTGGAGAGAGCGGCAATGGCGAGTTACCTGTTGAAGACAACGATGATGACGAAGAAGCAGAAGAGGCTGGTGGAACGCAGAAGGGTTTTGTACTTGAGTATGACGCAGCCAGAAAGATAGCCCAAGGGTTGGGCGCTCATCTCGAATCGCTGACATCCCTAGTAGAAGTCAAAGGCGAGGTTGCCCGATTGCTGCCTGTCGCCGAACGAACTCGGAGGTTATTCGGCAAGGATGAATCGGAAGGTCCCACTTCAACACGCAAAAAGAAAACAGCCCAACTTCAGTTGGGATTCGTTGCGGAGTTAGAGCAGGCCGAAGAAGCTGGAAGTTGGGGTAGCAAAGGTGCTCCGACTCAAGGTATTACGGTTCTCGACCGAGTTCACCAATGCATGATTCTCTTCGCGGCTGGTCGGAGCGAGGCGCTACGCCGTTTTCTCGTGGACGAAGGTGTTGGAAGGGACGAACGATTCTGGCGCTTGGCGCAGGTTCTCTCTTATCTGTATCCGAAGACCAGCGATGAGAAGCGATGGATTGATGGTGTCCTCGCTCGCAAGAAGGGACTCGGTTTTTAGCAGAGCGAAACATGATTAGACCGCTGCTCTACGAACGGCAGTTGGTGACCAAGGTTCAGCGGGAACTTGCCTCCGCCCAGCAGTTTCAAGTCGCCACTGCGATGGTCTCCGTGGCGGGTGTGGAATGGATTCATCGCTCGATTGAGCAATGTATGGAGAAAGGCGGCAGCGGCAGAATCCTGTTCGGAATTGATCTGCCCAGCGATCCAAAGGCGATTGAAAGGCTCAGAGACATCGCAACCGAATATTCCGGTCAGTTGGAGCTAAAGTATTTTCGCCCGCTGAAGAATCGCATTTTCCACCCGAAGCTGTTTCTCTTTCGAACAAGGTCTGGCAAGACTTCTGCGATCATTGGCTCCTCGAATCTGACGGGCGGCGGTCTCACCGAGAACTATGAGGCTAACGTTTGGGTACAGACCAGTGCCCTTGCGAACGAACTGGCGGACTACTTCGATGAACACTTTGAGGGAGCGTATTCCAGTCGGGTAACGTCTGAGTGGATCGCTTCCTATCGTAAGGAGTGGCAGCAACGCAAGAAACTTCTTGATCGCTTACGCAGACTTCGGCAGAAGAGCCAAGCCATTGCTCGTAAGCACGTCGGTAAGTCATATTCCGCAAAACGTATTAAGGGCTATCGGCTCGCATTCACAGGCGGAATCTCGGATTGGCCTAGAAGTTCGCGCCTGTACCCGCTTGTGAGGCGCTTAGGTGGAGAGATTGTTGAAATTAAGCAAATCTCCACCGCTAACTGTTTGATCCATGCCGAGCTAATGGGCGGACGAAAGACAACGAGGAAGTTGCGCGGGGCGCGTCACTTCCACATTCCCATTATCACCGAGGAAGACTTCTGGGCTCTTGTTCGCAAAGAAGAGACCATTCGTAGACGAAGGCTCAAGGTCGGTGTCGGGTCTCGAAAGACGGGGTTGCGCCACTGATGTCCGACGCCTTGGCTCATGTTTGGTACGGCAAGTTTATGGATATCGTTCGCCGTCATGAATCATCGACACTTCTGAAAGACGCAGCGATTCGTGGGCAACTGGGGAAATGGACAACCGCCCTGACAGGAGTTGTTTGTTCAACGTGTGAATCGATGGGATGGAAGGCGGCAGCCAAAGGAAACCGCTCGACACTGCTGCCTGTTGCACGGCAGGAGTACCTTGCCCTCGACGTTGTAGCTTTCGAGGCAACAGGAGACCGTCGCTGGCGTTTCCCGATAGCTGCTATTGAATTGGAGAACAGCAGTGAGGATGATCGGGTCGCATACTCCTTGTGGAAAGTCCTCTGCACTCGTGCGGAACTTCGCATTGTGTTCTGCTATCGGAAGGATGCAGCGGAAGGTAGCACGCTGGTTCGCCACTTGTCCGAACAGGTCGCGCAGGCGATGGGGATACAGGAGAGGACTCGGATCGGAGGAGAAACCATGTTAATTGTGGGTTCGAGGAACGAATCCGCGACCTTCCCCTATGGTTTTTTCAAGGAGTGGCGGTTCGACATGAATTTGGGGCGCTTTGGACGCGCCTAATTGGGAGAGATGTCCTCTATGGCACTCAAACCTTGGTACAAAGTTGTCACCCCTCGCGAAGACCTGCGGGATGGTCGTCCGCTCGATGCATCTGAGTTCGCAGTTCATCTGGATCATGTGCGGGAGAATCGCGCACCCGCCGATTATCAGGAGCCAGCCCGATTCTTCGACCGCACGTTCCTGACGAAAAATCTCACTGAATTGGCAGTGAGCACAGTGAGGCGGCTCTCTGGCATTAAAGTCGAAACTTCCGCTGTGTTCAACCTCACCACGCAGTTCGGCGGCGGCAAGACGCACGCACTCACGCTTTTGTACCACTTGGCGAAAGGCGGCCCGAAGGCATTGGCATGGAAAGGCGTCCCCAGCATCCTTCAAGACGCTGGCGTCAAGACCGTACCAGCGTCGGCGGTCGCGGTCTTTGTCGGCACAGAATTCGATTCCCTCACAGGTCGCGGGGGGAAAGATGGTACTCCGCTCCGCAAGACGCCTTGGGGCGAAATCGCGTTTCAGCTAGGCGGCAAGGAGGCGTTTGCGGCGGTAGCTAAACACGACCAAGAGCTAACCGCGCCGTCTAGCGAAGTGATCCGTTCGTTCCTTCCCAAAGACAAGCCCGCACTGATCTTGATGGACGAGCTACTGAACTACATGGGGAGAAATCGCAAGTCTGGTCTCACGAACCAACTGTACTCATTCGTGCAAAACCTTTCGGAAGAGGCGCGGGCTCAGGATAGCGTTGTGCTCGCTGTGTCGCTACCGTCTTTGCTGGACGAGATGACCCCAGAGGATGAAGGTGATTTCGACCGTTTCCAGAAAATGCTTGATCGTCTGGGCAAGGCAATGATTATGTCGGCTGAAACGGAAACTTCCGAGATCATCCGACGCCGCTTGTTCGAGTGGGGCGGCATTCCCGACGAGGGCAAGAAGACCGCACAGGAGTACGGCCAATTCATTCTCGACAACAGAACTCAAATCCCCAATTGGTTCCCCGCAGATAACGCCAAGGAACAGTTCGCGGCGAGCTATCCGTTCCATCCGACTTTGCTGTCGGTCTTTGAGCGCAAATGGCAACAATTGCCACGCTTCCAGCAGACTCGTGGCATTCTGCGACTCTTGGCGCTCTGGGTGTCTCATGCGTATCAGGCAGGGTTCAAAGGGGCACACAAGGATGCGCTGATTGTGATGGGAACCGCCCCTCTCGATGATCCAATGTTTCGGTCAGCCGCCTTTGAGCAACTGGGCGGGGCGAAGCTCGAAGGGGCCGTAACGACCGACATTTGCGGCAAGAAAGAATCCCACGCTGTACGTTTGGATAAAGAGGCTGTGGATAGCATCAAGAAGGCACGCCTCCACCAAAAGGTCGCAACGTCGATATTCTTCGAGTCGAACGGAGGGCAATCCAAGACTGAGGCAACGCTACCCGAGATAAGGCTCGCAGTTGCCGAGCCCGACATCGACATCGGCAATATCGAAACGGTTCTGGAAACTCTGTCCACGACTTGCTACTTTTTGTCCTCCGAGAAGAATCGCTACCGTTTCAGCCTATCGCCCAACCTGAACAAACTTCTTGCTGATCGGCGAGCCAGCGTTGCGCCGAAGAAGATCGATGAGAGATTGCGTGCGGAAGTTCAAAAGGTCTTCGCTGGCGGGACTGGCGTTGAAAGGGTGTATTTCCCTGAGAAGAGCGGACAGATCACAGACCGCCCAGTGCTTTCGTTGGTGGTCATGTCACCCGAGCAGTCGATTTCCGAGAAGGCAACCCGCGACTTTATCGAGAGTGCCACGAAAGAAAGCGGCACTTCTGGGAGAACGTACAAAAGCGGATTGGTGTGGGCCGTTCCCGATTCGCCTGATGCCCTCCGTGATGAAGCTCGCAAGGTTCTTGCGTGGGAGGATATTGCCGACGAAGAGGACGATCTCCATCTGGATGAGGCTCAGAAGAGGCAGCTTGCCGAGAACGTCAAGAAGGCGCAGCGGGACGCCAAAGAGATTGTCTGGCGCACCTACAAAAACCTGATGCTTCTAGGAAAAGACAATAATTGGAAGACGGTTGATCTGGGCTTGGTGCATTCGAGCGCGGCTAATTCCATCGTGGAATTGATATTGAATCGCCTTCGTCAGGACGGTGACATTGAAGACGCGGTGAGCCCCAACTTCCTTTCGAGGAACTGGCCTCCCGCATTCAAAGAATGGAGCACCAAGTCTGTTCGTGACGCCTTCTTCGCCTCTCCGCAATTCCCTCGGTTGCTCAATTCCGAAAGCCTCAAAGACACAATCGCCAGAGGCGTTGAGAACGGGATGCTGGCATACGTCGGCAAGAAGCCTGATGGCACCTATGCTCCATTCCACTGGAAAACGTCGCTGACAGCCTTCGATGTCGAACTGTCCGACGACATGTTCATCATTCAGCGAGAGGCTGCGGAGGCTTACGCCTCGGGAAAGTCAGCGCCAACTTCGACTCCAGTGGCACAGCCAACGCAGCCCCCGACAGAAGGAACATCTGGATCGCCCAAGCCGACGGTAACGACAACCGCCTCGCTTGGTGTGAACCGAGTCAGTTGGCAAGGGGATGTACCGCCCCAGAAATGGATGAACTTTTACACCAAGGTGCTCTCGAAGTTTGCTACCCAGAGCGGACTAAAGATCGGCTTGGATGTAGAGATCGCACCCGAGGGCGGTGTTTCCAACCAAAAACTGGATGAGATCAAGGTCGCTCTGCGAGAACTTGGGCTGTCGGATGACGTATCGACTGAGTAGTACGGAGACGAAGCGAGAAAATCAGGAAACTCGTCTTCGGTATTTGCCGCTCTGCTGGCGGAGAAATTCGTCGGCGATCATTTCCAGTTCATCAGACGAAGCATAAGCGGGAACGTCCACGTGCGAGACGCTAATCATGTACCAACTGCCCTGAAAGTAAAACTCCGACCAGTTCCCATCTACAGCGGAACTGTTTGTATAGGTACGCAGATCGGCCTGCTCTGCGGCCTGAGACTTGAGTGCAAACGAAATTGAAGCTATGGGGATAACAACTGGCGGTAGGAGTGCGGTGTGGTCAATGGATTCCAGTTCCTCTGCTGTGATTCGGGCAGCATTCCGATCCGCATGAGAAACCGAAACCTTGCACCAGTGATTTCCGCACTTCATTTGCACGTAGTAACCACGAACGTCGCGTCGATTTATGTAGTTGCCGTGCCAAAGGCGTTCTGCGCGCGGTGAAATGAGTAGATCGGCGACCTCACTTAGTGTCATGTCGCCTCCTTCCAACACGGAGTAAACTTCACGCCACAACGCGAGTGAAAAACGCGCTCTTGCTGGCTAAATTCGTCTATCCTAGCAAAGTTTCTACGATACTGAGCCATTCCGCGTCGAGCGAATCTCGACAAACGGACTTGCTTGCGCGACCATACCAGTACGCCGCATTGCCGTGATCGCCTTCCTTGCGATGCAGGTAGGCGTGCACCCACGAACCCTCGGGGCCTTCGTCCTGCTGAGCCGACTCGTGTGCTCGCTTCCAATCGCCCTTGGCGTCCCACCATAGGCCCGCGAGGGCGAGCGTGAGTTCGGCTGGCGGGGCGGTCGCGATGATCGATTGTCGGAAGCTGTCCAAGGTCATCTTGGCTCTCCGTGCGCTCTTTCACGCCTTCATCGTCCCCTTACAGTATGGGTACTTCGAACATCCGTAGAATTTGCCGTAACGACCCGTTCGCAAGTGCATCCGAGAACCACACTTGGGGCATTTTTTTCCGACCTCGCTTGCCGTATTTGGGAAAGGTACCTTCTTGATTGGCTTCGCGTGTGGCACTGGCTTTGTTCTACAGGCGGCACAGAATCTGCTCCGACCAGAAGCCAGCGACTCGTTTTCGAAGTCGGAGATAGCGCGAAGCTCCTTGCACTTGGGGCATTCCTTGAGTTCTCCATTCTGAAGGCCCTCAAATCCGTTGCGAATGCTGTCGATTGCTGAATTGTGCTTCTTCTCCGTTGCGAGCAAATCCAAGAGCCGCTGGTTCAAAGTCTGTACGGGTTTTTTGCCGACATTGAAGCGATTGATTCGGAGAAATCGGTAGCCGTAGCCCTCTAAGACCTTCTGCCTGTATACGTCCTCTGGCGAATAGTAATCGGCGTAGTTCGTTTCATTAATGCCGGGCAGTTCACGGAAGTGTTCGAGAAATCCATCATATTCCATTATCACTTTCTGCTCGCTCCGGCCCTCGCCTCTCACAATCAGCAGAAAATCCACCCGATACTTCGGGTGTTCGTAGGTCTTGTCCAATTGTTTTAGATACTTCCCAATCTCGAACTGAGGAATAATCTCGACTCTGGACTTGTTCTGCTCCCAAAATTGGGTCTGATAGAACCAATTCAGCATCGCCGCTTCCATCGGCGACGTTTTATCTACTTCAGCAACGCTCCGTTCCTGTCTGGCGTCGGACAGGACCGTCTTGTAGTGTCGGAGCGCCAACCCAATCGACCCGGTAAAATTATCGAGTGGTTTACTTACGACGAAATGCATGCATTCTTTGGCACGGCTGAGTCCAACATTCAATCGTTGCGCCTTAATCTGTCCTTCTTCCTCCACTTGGATGTTTTGCAAGTCCTTTATGAAGACACCCCACAAGCGGTCATCGGCAGGGGTGGCGACCATCGAATAGAAAACGAGGTCGCGCTCCTCGCCTTGGCACGTGTCGAAAGTCATGATTTTGAGCTTTAAGTCGTTGAAGAAGAAATCGCGCTCCGGCATTTTGTTGATTGTCTCGATCAACAATTTCTGCTGGTTGGTGTGCGGCGTGATGATGCCGACAGATACCGACGAGTCCTGTTCCTTTAGCTTGCGGAGTTCCGACGCAATAAACTCCACCTCCGCTGGATTTGTCTTTGAGAACGATTCGAGCTTTCCGTCATGGGGAAGATACGTGAACTTCAAGACCTCATCCACGGGCTTTCCCCTGATCTTCATGACCTGAAGGCTGTCCTTATAGAACTCGTGGTTCGAAAATGAAATGATTTCTTTGTAGCCTCTGAAGTATTTGGAAAGTTGCACCTGATAGTTTGTGATGAGTTCGAAGAAATCCAAAATCGACGCCTTGATATTGAATTTCTCAAGCCTGACCAGTTTAGCCTGCTCGTCCGACACGTTGTGGACGAATACCTCGCGCAGTTGGTTAACATATTCGCGGTTCGTGTCACTCCGAGCCTGTGCAGCCTTGACGTTGCTAAACTGCTTGCGATCCCCGAGAATCAAAACCTTCTTTGAGCGCAGCAGAGCCGGGAAAGCCTGTGCAACGCTTACTTGAGATGCCTCGTCGATGATGAGCAAGTCAAATATTTCTGTTTCGAGCGGAATGTACTCGGCGTAGTCCCTTATTCCCGCCAATATGCACGGGAAGGCTTTCCTCAGCTTTCCGAATTCGTCCCTCGGAAATCTTCTTTTTGACCGGATGATGGCTCTCAGAGTTTTTGCTGTGCTCCTGTTGTACTCATAGAACTCGATCACTCGCCCATCAAGGAGGTGTGTCATCTGGACGGTTACGAGGTCTTCGATGCTGGATTGTTGTTGTCCGTAATTTACAAGCGGAATCTCTGAGAAAGCTTTGTGAAGTTTCTGATGTAGGCTCAAATGTCGAATTAGCCCGTCGCATTCAACCTGACCCATTTTTGCTATCCAGTTGTCCACTAACGACAGGACGGAATCGCCGCTGATGCCAGCGATTTGCATGCTCTTCGGGTATCTAGGCAGGACGTTTTTCCGGAGGTATTCGCACTCGTCGCGGACGGCAACCAAGGTATCTAGAAACGGTCGGCATTCTGGGTGGATCAGGAATTGGTGGACTGCCGAGAACACGTCGAACGAGTTGCTACCTCCGACCCCTCCATCATCACCAATCAAAGTAGCCATCGCAGTGAAGGTGTTGAGGCCGTCTCGTAGGTCCGGCAGGAGTTTGTATGGCCTCTCGGCAGAAGTAAGCGACAGAAGGGTTTGTGCGGACCTGTCGTTTTCCTGTATCCGGCGACCTTTGAAGAGAGGGCCGAAAAACCCGCCTCGACACGCATCGTATTCCCGAATAATGTTTCCGAGAAAGGGCAACTGCGATTTGGAAAACGTCCCAAAGAGCCCCACGGCTTTCACGCTCTTATCCGAGAGCCTCGTAAGAACAGTGTTCAGCGATACGCTGGATTTAGAAGCTCGTTCCAGCAGTTCGTCGGCGCTTGTTTCGGAAAGAGGATGTGAGCCACGTTGCCCAAGTATCTTGAGGACTCTTCCCATTTCAGGAGATGGTGTGCCTGAAGATTTGAGAATCTCAAGCAATCGAACGGAGACATTTCGAAGTTCCTCCAGATGCAGAGCGCCGTCCTCGCTATCCAGAAACTCAGATAGCTCAACTGGCAGCTTGGCTTGGGTGTGGAGATTTTCTAATTCGATCAGTTCGCGAATCTCGGCAGTGTTCACCTCGCCGTAGGAAACGATTTCTGCTTCTATATCCTCCTTCAAGGCGTTCGAGGTCTTTGTGATCGTCTCGGAGACGCTATCGTATTCCTTCTTGACTGCCCGAAAGTGTGTCTTGATGTTGTCGATGGATGATGTGGAGAGGATTTCACTGTACGTGCTCCCGGTGCGGCCAAGGCGAAGTATGGGATTTTGAAAATGCTTGTCAAAACGAACCCTGTTCATAGTGTCGGTGATCTTGTCCTCCACGACATCGAGCGCCTCTTTTTTATCGGAAAGCACGAGAACCGATTGGTCTTTCTGGATTGCGTCGAAGACCACAGCGGTGATGGTGTGACTCTTCCCGGTGCCCGGAGGTCCTTCCACGGTTACATACCGACATCCATCCTTGTTCAGCGCGGAAAGAATCTGCCGTTGCTCACTATTGAGCGGGATAGGACTATTGAAAACTAGTCGTTCGCTGGGCGACGAATCGTCCCATTCGTCTTCAACCTCAAGGGTGAACGGCTTGGGTTCACGATGAATGAAATCGTCAATCAGTTTCCGGAATGCGACCGCCAGTGGATTGTCCTCGCCTAGCGCCAATAATCGAAGGATTTCCTCATAGTCGTTCACCAAAGCTTCGTCTGCTTTGTCGAAAAGAGCGAAATAGCAGGTATTCGACATCCTGACGAGTTGACTCTTGACGACCTGACTGCCGGGATTTCCAACGTCAATCGTTCGGTCTAGCTGTAAAACATTTGTGAGTTCTTGTAGAGCGGCGGACAGAACGCTAGAGAAGTCCGTTTCATGTTCCGCAAGATAGATGATTCGTTCTGAGCAACACCTGAGAGTCCCACGCCGACCCTCTTTCTCATTGACCTCCTGCACCACATATTCGAGCGCACGCTTATTGATGTAGACCTGCGAGTCAAACTCCATCAGCAGCACATTGTCGCGGAGGGCAAGGCTGAATGGAATATAGAAGATGGGGTACTTGCCGTTGTCATAGAGAATGTCACAGAAATAGAGATAGAGTTCCTGCTTGTCCAGAATTTTTCTGTTGCGTTCGATCTCAAAGAGTTCCTGAAACAAATCGCCCACTTTGAGAGATTCAAAGAACGCGAGCACTCTGGTTTTAACTTCACTTAATTCGAAGACGGAGTGGAGTTCGCCCACAGCATCAACTTGTTGCTTTCCAAAAGTGAGCCTGAGCACTTCGGAAATCTTATTGCTGAGAAGCTCGTTCAGAACACCCGTGAGTTCTTCCTGCATCAGATAGACTTGGTTCCCATCGCCTAGCTCTAAATTTTGCAGCGGCTTTTCAAGATTGCTGATGAGGGGAATGACAACTTCTTTTTGGATCGCACGAGTTGCGCCCTCAGTCACGACTGTCAGAGCTTTTTCGTAGTCCTTCGAATGTGACACGGCGGCCTTGCTGATTTTATCGACGATTGCGGAAATGACCGTTGCGAGTTCGTCGTCCGATATTCGTTCGGTTTGCAGCCGGATGAGTTCAACCAGACTTCGCGGCACCTCTGTCCGATAAGAACCTCGACCAATCTCGTTAACAAGGGAGCGAGCGAACCCACGGCTGGTCAGGTACCAAATCTTTGGAACGAAGCTGGAATACTTCTTCAGATTGATTCCAACAAGCAGCCCGTTTGCATCCCGGAATCGAATTGCTCGCTTTGGCGCTCGTTGTTTATGAAAATCCGTCTCAAGGAAGTCCATGAAGTACTTCGCGACTTCTTTGATGAACAAGAGCGGATTTGACTCCGCTTGAGCCGACCTCTCGCTCGGTTGCTCCATAGTGTTAGGCAGTCAATTATCGCTGAGTTCGTCGGTCGCGGCGAGTGATTGGCAAGAGTCTTCCAGTCATTTTGGTTCTCTACGCTTCGAAAGTTCCCTCAATCCTCGCCAGCGTGCGCCCATTCTGATTCGGGCAGAGATCGCAAGAACTTGTCCACTTCCTTCAGAACGCCTTGCTGTTCTGCCCAGTCTATGTGTTCCTTCAAACGCAGCATCTTCAGAAGTGCAGGTGTGTCATGCCAAGCCGCTAGGATTAACGGCAGTGCGGGCTGCCAACTCAAACCCGCTTTTGTTCGATTCGGAAGCATCTCCCAGAGCGTGTTCCATTGCTGCGGCATTGGGCATACTCTTGCGTTGGCACGGCAATACCGCAGTAGGTCGTCTTTGGTTTCTTGTCCCATTCTGCTCATCGCTCATCGAGGAACAGAAATCTTCGCCTGTATTCTCACTGCAACTTCACCTTCGGACGAAACGACCGTGGTAAAGCTGGCTTCGGCTAGTTCTGGGCTTCGATGGCGTCCTGCGAGTCGCAGGGGCTCCAGTACGGTCACTGGGGGTGGTCACAAAGGCTTCCCGCACCTATGAAACACCCCGCCCAACCTGAATCGCCTCCCGCAGCCCAAATCCCCTCAATCGAGAGAAAAGAAACTCAACCATTTGCCAACGGCAGCAGTCATCGACCTCAAGAGCGATGACAGTGTTGCCAGTACGCGGGATTAACCGTCAGAGTTCTGACGATTGGTCCTGCTGTTTTGCTTCCTTTGTAGGGGTAGCGGCGATCTTGGAATCAAGTTTGTGAACCCGCCGAATATCGAAATGCTCTTCAATCTTCTCTCTTGCAGACTCGAACAGTTCAGAATCCTCTTTTGCCCCATGAAGAGCAGCACTCAGTTTGTCGTACCATTCCGCAAGAGAGGGCATCGTGTCTCGCAGGTTCATTGGAATCGTATCGGCATAAGCAGACATGATTTCATCTCCCGTCTTCTTGTCGTTCTGAGTTCCTGTTTTCCGACGAGCAAACTGCTCAATGAAAGTGCGTAAATAAAATAGAGCCGCAAGGATTTTGCCAGTTTGGAATGCAACGACAGCGTCACGAAACCACTTTTTCTCTTCCCTCGGAATGAAGGTCGGAAGTTCGACGTGTTCGAGGGGAGAGCGACCTTCAACCACCAAGTCCATGTCGTGTCGTTTTACCAAGAATGCTTCGGGCACGCCTTCACACCGTTGACACTGAAAAATCAGATAAAAAAGTTGGAAGGTGTTCGTGTTGAATCTGATTTTGAAGGTCTGGGGGATACCAGCCACTCCTTGCTTGGCATTTTCCATGACCAACTCATTGGTGACATCGGAGAACCATATCGGTCTGAAGGCTTCTCGCCCCCCGCAAGTAGAGCAGAAGAGCTTGACATTGCCAACGACGAGACACGGTGTGGGGCGGTTGGTCGTGTCGAATAGTTGCTTTTCTGTGATGCTGAGTCGTCCTTGAAAGAAAGCTGCCGCCTGTCTCTCGAATAGGTCTTTCTCATCCTCGATCACTATTGGTGCCATAACCTGTTTCTCGACTCTTGCGGGTGACAAACTTGCAAGAAGCTCCTCGGGCAGCAGTGAGACTTTCTGGTATAAATGCTTGGTCTCCAGCAGCAGCTTCAGGCGTTCAGCGGCGAAAGCACTGAACTGATACCTGAATTTCTCAAATGCGTCATTTGCGATGTGTCCCATCGAGACGGAGAATACCACGATTGCCAGCACCGAACCGTGTGGATGGTCGATAGGATGATCGAGGATTCCCAGAGACCGCGTTCGCAATGTCGAAGATTTACCTATCGCCGTATACTTCCACTCTGTTAGCTGACGAGGAAGTCAGCGGTTGTGCCAAATCGTTTGCTCCGCTCCACACCGCCTTGCGTAAACGAGAGTGGCCCTACGACTACGGCGATGACCCATCCTTCTTCTGCCGCCGCAACCTGCACGGAGCCCTCACGTGGGGCGTCTGTCGTGCCGACGTTCGAAACCAAGTCAATCCGGGGGACGTGGTGGTCTTCTTTTCGTTCACGAAGATCAAAGAGCAGGTGGAGTATCGGCTTTCCGCAATCGCCACTGTCGAGAGGAAAATTCGGCAGAGCGACATCTTCACGAATACTTCGTACAAGAAGTACAGCCACTATCTGAATCTGCTCGTGCGACCGACCGACGGGACCGGGAAATCGTGGGAGCATTACGAACCCGGTTCGCCTGAGCAAGACTGGCACAAGGACTGGCTCCATCGAATTGTGCCCCACAAACTCTTCTCGAAGGATGAGTTGAAGCGTGAGGCTGCGAAAAATTCGGTGTCTCTGGACTCTTACATCGACGGGAAGCAGTTTAGATTCGGATACAACTACGTGCTATTTTCGGACGACCGAAGCCAAACGGTTGTTTTGGAGCATCCTCCAACAGTCGCACACGCAAAGCCGCCCAGATCGGAAGTTTGGGGCGACGACAAATTGAGCCGCGAGGTTTTCAGGCGAACCGTTGAAGAAGCCCA
>Ga0181538_10002821_pt1 | contig 17557 bp, 13 predicted proteins | sample PEATcosm2014_Bin_40_FD_119773 | JGI IMG/M metagenome (GOLD analysis project Ga0181538, IMG submission 119773) | Peatland microbial communities from MTU Mesocosm Facility, Houghton, MI, USA - PEATcosm2014_Bin23_30_metaG | ecosystem: Environmental > Terrestrial > Soil > Wetlands > Peat | place...
CCCTCAAGGAAAGCGCAGGTCACTTCGGTGAGTCGAAATCGCATCGACGGCTGCGCAGCGCTTTGCTGGTTGCGCAGTTGGGCCTTTCCCTGGTTTTGCTGGTCGGGGCAGGCCTCTTGGTAAGGAGCTTCCTGCTGCTTCTCAAGGTTAACTCAGGCATCGACCCTCACAACGTGCTCACCGCCGAAGTGTGGCTGACGCCGGAGAATATCTACAATCCTGTCCGCCAGAGGGAGTTCTTTCAGCAGGTGCTGGAGCGCGCGCGACTCATTCCCGGCGTTGAATTCGCGGGGGCGACAACTGAGATGCCATTTACCATGTTTAACGCGCTTGGGAATGGTTTGAGGGCGGAAGGTCAGCCCGAGCCTGGGATTGACCTCACCTATTGCCCGGCGATTGTCTCCCCCGGCTACTTTCAAGCCATGGGGATCAAGTTGCTTTCAGGCCGGTTCCTCGACGAGCGAGACGCGGAGGGGACGCCGCAGGTAGTGGTTCTCGACCAGAGCCTGGCCCGCGCCCTTTTTCCCACACAAGACGCAGTGGGAAAACGTATCTGGATGGAAAATTCCTGGCAAACCGTGGTGGGTGTGGTAGCGGATACTCACCATCTCGGCCTCAGCGAAAGAGTGACACCGGAGTTGTACACGTCCTATTTGCAGGGACCGTCGGGTTTTATGGATATTGTGCTGCGAACGTCGTCAGGCCCGTTGAGTTACGCCCCGGCGCTGCGCAATGCAGTTCTCGCCGTCGATAGAAGTCTCCCCTTGGCGAATGTGAAAACCATGCAGCAGCGCGTCGGTGAATCCTTGTCCACCCGCCAGGAGCGACTCCTGCTGCTCGGGACCTTCGCGACGCTGGCATTACTGATTGCGGCCAGCGGAGTCTACGGAGTGACGGCATATTCGGTCACCCGACGGACTCATGAAATTGGCGTGCGGCTGGCGATGGGTGCACAACGTCAAGACGTCATGAGAATGATGATGGCGCAAGGGCTGCGCACAATTCTCCTCGGAATCGGCGTGGGGTTTGCCGGAGCACTCGCTTTGTCACGAGGACTAGCCAGCTTTCTCTACAACACTCCCACCACCGACCCACTGACTTTTGCCATTGTTTCCTTGCTCCTCGCCGGGATCGCCTGCCTGGCGGTCTATATCCCCGCGCGCCGGGCGACCAGGGTCGATCCCATCGTGGCTCTGAGGTACGAGTAGCGCACGCCCCGGCAGCCGTGCCCGTTTTTTTTGCCTGCTGGGAGCCGTGCTACACTAAGCGAGTTCAGGGCTCAAATCAAAATCGGAGGAGCAGCGTGACCAAGCCTATCGTGCAATCGGTGATCTTTAAGGCTTCCCCGGAAGAACTGTTTGAAATCTACACGGACTCAAAAAAGCACTCCGCAGCTACCGGAGCGAAGGCATCCGTCAGCGCCGAGGCGGGAGCCAAATTTACGGCGTTCGACAACATGCTTGCGGGCCGAAACCTGGTGGTCATTCCAGGCCGCATGGTCGTGCAAGCGTGGCGAGCCACGCACTGGAAGGACGTCGATCTCGACTCAATTCTGGTTTTGAACTTCTCGAAGGCGCCGGGCGGCGGCAGAGTCGACCTGGTTCACGTGGGCGTTCCGGTCCATGACCACAAAGGCGTAACCAAGGGGTGGCCGAGATATTACTGGAAGCCGTGGAAGAAGTACCTGAAGGCACGGACCACCTAACGGGCGAGGAACGCCGGCTGGCTCCGTGGGACTCTCTGCGCTCACATCCTGGACACCGCGATGATGTTATCGTGGGACCCGCCTGTATACTCATCCAAACTATTTCCACCGTCCAGTTTGGCACGCTGCTACAATGGCGTCTGCCCGGGGCGGTCACTCGAGCCGTCCCTATCTCCGGGAGGACGAACAGCGATGGACGCGATTGAGGTGTTGAAGACACGGCGGTCGGTACGCGCCTACAGAAACGAATCCGTACCAAAGAACATACTCGAGGACATCATTGATTGCGGGCGGCTGGCAGCCACCGCCATCAACATACAGCCTTGGGAATTCGTGGTCGTGACGGAGCCCGCGATGTTGCGCAGAATCGCGGAGACAACAGATTACGGAAAGTTTATTGCCCAGGCCGGGGCGTGTGTGGTGGTTCTGTGCAACGACACGAAGTATTACCTCGAAGACGGTAGCGCTGCGACGCAGAATATCCTGCTCGCAGCCCGCGCGCACGGATTAGGCTCGTGCTGGGTGGCGGGGGATAAGAAGCCCTATGCTTCCAGCATCTGCCGTCTGGTCAGTGCACCCGCAAGCTGCCGGTTGGTCAGCTTGATTCCGATCGGCTACCCGGCAGAAACACCGCAACAGCCTAAGCGGCGACTTTCCGATGTTTTGCATTGGGAGACGTATTGAGCGCTATGAGCGTCAAGCTTCAACTTGCGCTCGATTTCCTTGAACTCGAGGAAGCCTTAGGCCTGCTCGAAAAAGTCCACGCTTTTGCCGACATTATCGAGGTTGGAACGCCCAGCGTGATTCGGTACGGAACGGAGGCGGTTCGCAGGATCAAGCTGAGCTATGCCGCTAAGACAGTGCTGGCCGATCTGAAGATCATGGATGCCGGCGAAGGGGAAGCGAGCTTGGGATTTGAGGCAGGAGCGAGCATCGTGACCGTAATGGGCGTTGCGCACAATGAAACAATACGAGGCGCGGTGCGTGCGGCAGCGAAGTTCGGAGGACAGATCATGGCTGATCTGATGGCAGTTCCCTCCCCCGCACGGCGCGCCCGGGAACTGGAAGAACTCGGCTGCGCTTTCTTGTGTGTCCACACCGCGACAGACGCGCACCGATCCGGCGAGCAAGTGTTTGAGGGTGTGAAGCTGCTCCGCTCAAAACTCTCCAAGGCCCTGATTGCCGTGGCGGGGGGAATTGATGTGAGCAGCGCAGGAGCGGCCTGTGAAGGAGGCGCGGATATCCTGGTGGTGGGCAGCGGGATCGTCAAGGCCGACGACCCGCGCGAAGCGACCCGCGCCCTGCACGAAATCTGCGCCGGGTGGGTGCGGAGGTAGTTCATGCGCTTCCGCGAGGGTGAAAAGGCGGTGCTCAAGGAAGTTGGGCAGACGTTGGATCGAGTTGACCCCGCCGCCGTGGAACAGATGGTTCAGTTTCTTGCGCAAGCCAAGAGCGTTTTCATTGCCGGCGCAGGGCGCTCAGGGTTGATGATCCGCAGTTTCGCTATGCGCTTGGCGCACCTTGGCCTCTCCGTGCAAGTGGTCGGCGACGTGACGACACGCGGCATCGGGCGCGGGGACGTTCTGCTGGCCGCCTCCGGTTCGGGCGAGACGCGGGGAATCGTGGCCATGGCGCAGAGCGCGATCGAGAACGGAGCGAAAGTCGGAGTGATCACCATCTTCCCCGAGTCATCGCTCGCCAAGCTCGCGGAGCGTCTGGTGGTGATTCCTGCCCCTACGCCCAAGAGCGGACGGCAGAATCCTGAGACCTCGATCCAGCCAATGGGGAGCCTTTTCGAGCAGAGTCTGCTCGTTACACTGGATGTGATGGCGATGATGCTGATGGAGAAACTCGGTCAGACTTCAGAACAAATGTTCAAGCTCCACGCAAACCTTGAGTGACCCCTTCGGGCGGGCGCGCGAAGTCAAAGGGCTCGCTTTGCGACCTTCGCGTGCTTTGCGACTTGGCGTGAAACCGGTCGTCCCTATTGCGGGAAACTGCCAGGCACCGTGATCTTTTGCCACCCTTCTCCGGTGAGTGAATCCAGAAACGCCAGCAGGTCCTGTTTCGTCTCCTCATCCAGGTAGAAAGGTGTGAGCCGGGTATCGAGGTGAGGATTAGGCACACCTCCTTTGGCGTAGAGGTCCAACACCTCTCCGAGAGTCTTGAAGCGGCCATCATGCATGTAGGGAGCGCGGTAGGAAAGATCACGCAGGGTGGGTATTTTGAATTTCCCGAAATCTCCGCGCTTCTTTGTGACATCTTCGCGCCCAGCGTCAGGATGATGTATGTCCATTCCGATTCCGAGGTTTGCGAACTTTTCCGTCGTAAGGTCCGGTCCGGCGTGGCATTCAGCGCATTCACCTTTGCGATTGAAGAAGTCCAGACCATCCTTCTGAGATTTGGTAAGGGCGGACTTGTCTCCCGCGAGGTAGTGATCATAGGCGGAGTTTCCGGAGACGATGGTGCGCTCGAAGGTGGCGATCGCCATGGAGATGCGATCAAACTTGATTGTGCTGTCTCCGAAGGCGGCAGCGAAAAGCGGGGCATAGCCTTTAATTCCCTGAAGCGTTTGAACTACCCGCTCAGTCGTCATGCCCATCTCGTCGGGATTCGTCACCGGAACGATGACCTGCGCCTCCAGGGTGGGGGAACGTCCGTCCCAGAATTCTGACCGGCCCCACGCGCGGTTTATAAGCGTCTGAGCGTGGCGGGTGCCCTGCTTTCCATTCACGCCTTTTGAGAATGCGGTGCTTGCCGAAAAGGCGTGCTGCGGTTCGTGGCAGAAGGCACAGGAAACGATGCCATTTGAGGAAAGACGGCCATCAAAAAACAATATCCTTCCAAGCTCGGCACGCGCCGGCGAATAGGGATTATCTTCCGGCCACGTTATGGGCGGAAGGCCCAAGGGAAGGGGCGGGCCGGACGGCGCGGGCGGTTCTTTTCGAAAGGCCAGCAAGCCCGGCAGCAAGCACAAAAGAAGCACCGTTGCGAACCTAACGTGTCTCGTCATGGGCGAGATCAGTCCATTTCCGCTTGACCGGACTTCAGAAAGTGAGGCAGACGGGGCGTGATAAATCGGAATCGCCGCCCGATGATCATCTTAACCAGCAGGCGATCGGTGCTGCGAGTAACCCCCTCGCACACACCCAGGTTGAATTCCCAGTTCGGCCCGAAATCATAATCGATGGTCGGCACGATTTGGTGTTGTTGAAGATACAAGGGGTCAAACCCGGTTATGGACCCGAGCGATCCGTAGTATTCAAGCCCCGCGCTGAGCTTGCGAGTGAGGGAGTAGGCAGCCTTGAAACCGGGTGAGAAACCCACGCCTTCATGGACGCTAGGGCCGTGAAACGAGCGCTCCAGGGCCGGGTTAAAGGAGAGATACCAGGAGTGCCACTGTTTATCGACGATAGGCCGAATCTCCCAGGTCCACGTATCTCCCGAAAAGATGGGGCGCTGGTAGCCAATCTCGGTGGAAAGGCTGACGCCTACCGGCCAATTCCACTTATCAGGGACGCGTATCCGCGGACGAATGTGGTCGCCAACCCATTTATACCCCTGCCGCGGTCCGGCGCTCGTGAAGATATAAAATCCTGTCTCAAACCAATCATTCCAGCCTTGGGTGATCTCGACCGTTTCGTGCAATTGATGTTCGTCGGGAAGAACGCCTTCGAGGGGCGTTTTGAAACCCTCGAAAGTGAAATTGCTGTGTAGTTCGACCATCGTGCGGAGAGGAGGCACGGTATCCGCGCCGTAAACTTGAATCTCGTAGTTGCCCTGCCCGTAGAGCGGCGCGGAGGCAAGCACGAACCAAAGCGCGATTCGGCACAGTTTCCCCATGGGGAATATTATTCTCTTTTTGGGTGAGTTTGCACAACTGCCCGGCGGCAACTACTGGACACGCGTTCGGAAAAGCTGGCCCCCGGACTCACCCATGAATATTGACACTGGTTTCACAGGCCCTGTTTATTCCCTACACTCCGGGCCGGGCCTCGAATAAAATGCTTAGTGAGCACCACAGCGAGGACCATTGGCCACAAAAGCCCGCAAGCTTCTCACTCCCGGTGATGGGCTGTCGATGGCGTGTTTGGCCATCCTGATGTCGTTGTTTGCAGCGGCCAGAGCGACAGCGGCCGTGCAATTGCGCGGCGTGGTTGTGGACGAGAACGGCGTGCCGGTGAATGGCGTGCAAGTTACAGTAAGGTCCAAAAGCGGGATCACCCAATACGCTTATTCGGACGACGCGGGGCGTTTCGAAGTGTCATTAGCGGCGCCCGGCGAGTACCTTGTCAGCCTCAGCAAGCCTGATTATTTCCGCCTTACTGAGCCGGCGGTGCCCTTGCAGGAGGAAACCAACGAAGTCTCCTTTACTCTAAGCCACGAGTTCGAGGTGCACTCCAGTGTGGAAGTCCGCTCGTCAGCCAAGCAGATCGATCCGTTGGAGCCCGAACACAAGGAGATTTTCGATGCCCAGGACATCCTCGATCTTCCCACTTACAGCACCCACGACCTCGCAGCCTATTTGCCCATGATCGCGGGCGTCACGGAGGACAACTCCGGCGGGCTCCATGTGGCTGGGGGGCGCTCCGGGGATGCCGAATATATGTTGGACGGTTTCGAGATTGGCGATCCTGTCTCAGGTCAACTGACCAGCAGCCTGGATATCGACAGCGTGCGCGAGGTGAAAGTGGACGACGGCCGTTACGGAGCCCAGTACGCGCACGCCGCCGGTGCGGTGATGGAATTCGGCACCTACGTGGGTGACGACCGCTGGAGATTCGGAACCACGGATTTCTTCCCCGCGGTCAATCTCCAGCAAGGCGTGCACTTTGGAAATTGGTACCCACGCTTCAACTTTTCGGGCCCCCTGCACAAGGGCCGCGCCTGGTTCTCCGACGGCATCAGCATTCAGCACACATTTTCGTTGATTCAGGGGCTGCCGCGCAACGGCGATACGCAGGAGCAGTGGTCGGGCGACAATCTCGCCCGGGTACAGATGAACCTGACGCCCACCAACATTCTTCAAGGCAGCTTCCTGTACAACCAAAGTGTGTATTCCCATCTCGGCCTCAGTCTGTTTACTCCCCTTTCGACGACCACGGACGATCATGCGCATCGCGAGTTTGTCTCCATCAAGGACCAATTCTTCTTCGGGAGGAACATGTTTGAACTCGGCGCGGCCACGGACAACGCCACACTCAACGACGAGCCGCTCGGCTCCGCGCCTTACGTCGTGCAACCCATCAGCGCCACTGGCAATTACTTTCAAACCCTGCTCCAGCGCAACCACCGGGTGCAGGTGATCGGCAACTTGAATCTTTCCTCGCTCCGCTGGCACGGCACCCACGAGGTGAAAGCCGGCTTCAACGCCGATGAGCTGGCCTTTTCTCAAGGGGCGGTTCGCAATCCGGTCGAGACGCTCAGTGCCGGCAACACGCTGCTCCTGGAAACTACCTTTAGCGGCGCGCCGTATTTTCACCTCGACAACACGCAGTTCGGCTATTTTCTTCAAGATTCGTGGAAGGTGATTCGCCCGCTGGTCGTAACGATCGGCGGGAGGGCAGATTGGGACAAGATCATTGGCAAGACGATATTGGGCCCGCGCCTGGCAGCCAGCTTTCTTCCCTTCTCTGACAACCGGACCAAAATCTCCGCCGGCTGGGGAATCTACTACCGCCCCATCAATATGGCCCTTTGGAGTGAAGGGCTCGATCAAGAGCGGGTTGACACCCTTTATGACTCGACTGGGACCACGCCTATCCTGGGGCCCGCCACGACGCGTTTCGTGCTGCCGTCCGGCGGGCTTCGGCAGACAGGCTTCAACACCACCAGTCTCGAGTGGGAGCAAAAGCTGGGTTCAAATGCTTTCACCGGCGTCGCGCTGCTGCGCCGGGTGGAATCCGACGGGTTCACTTATCAGGATATCCAACCCGCTCCCCTGGGAGGAGTGTTTCTCTTCGGGGACATGCGCAGCGACCGTTATAGCTCCGCTGAGATCTGGGTGCGCCGAGTTTTTAGAAACAAGGCCGAAATCTACGGGGATTACACCCGCTCGAGCGCCCGCAGCAACCAGGCGCTGGATTTTTCTCTCTTGACTCCCTATTTTGTTCCGCAGTCGCCGGGCCGACTGCTGTGGGACACTCCAGATCGCCTGATCGCCTGGGGGAAGACGCCGCTGCCGCTCTGGGGGCTGTTCCTGAGTGCCCGCACCGAGTACCGGACGGGTTATCCGTTCGATGCCGTGAACGAGCAACAGCAGTTGGTGAGCGCGCCGGGGGCGTTCCGCTACCCCAACTATTTTGACCTGGACGTGGGGCTTGAAAAGCGGTTCCACTTCCGCGGCCAGGAATGGGCCCTGCGCGTCAGTTCCATCAACGCTACCAATCACGACAATCGCAATGCGGTTAATACCTTTATCGTCCCCTTCGCGTTTGCGGGAGGCCAGAGACGAGCATTCACAGCTCGCCTTCGCCTTGTGGGACGAAAATAACGTATAATCATTAGGACCTCATGGTCCCAATTATCCTTGCCCTCGCTTGCCTCGTCGGAGCCGCCCCAGTGGACTCCAAGGAAAAGGCGCCCACTGTTTACCAGATCCCATTGCCCGATCGGCCGGACTTCTCAGCCGTGGACTGGCTGGTGGGCGAGTGGAGCGGGAAAACCACGGACCAGAAAATTCAAGGCGAACTTCACTTGTCGGTCAGCTATCAACTGGACAAGCGCGTCATTCTGTTCCGCGGCGAAACCACTTTAGCGGCGCCCAAGACTTCTGCGCCGATGAAAGAATCCTGGCTGGGCATCCTTACTCCGGACCGGCAGGCGGGCGGCTTTTTGCTGCGCATGTTTTCCAGCATGGGATTCATTACGCGATATCGCTTGACCGTCGACGGGGCGGAAACCCACATTAACCCCGAGGGCGGCGATCAGCCTCCCCCGGGATGGCTCTTTCGAACCGTCATCAAGAGGACCAACCCTCAAGAGTTCGTCGAGACCGTTCAGGTCGCGCCCCCCAACAAGAACTTCTTTGATTATTACACCGCTAAGCTGAATCGCTTACTGACTGAGGATAAGGCCAAGGCGGCTCAGATCCCGCCACATTAGACCGTCGTGGTGTAGAATCACTGATTGACCCTAGCTCCAAAGGGACTACTTCGTTGTCAAAACGCAAAAAGATTTTGCTTGCCCTATTGATTTTCCTGGCAGCCGTACTGGTCGTGATCGTGGTGGTCGTTCCCCGGCTCCTCAACGTGGACCGCTACCGTCCGCAGGTGTCAGCGCTGATTGAAAAACAACTGGGTAGGCGGGCGAAGATCGGGCACCTCGCCCTCACGGTTTTTCCTCGCCTCTCCATCCGCGCTGATGATTTTGCACTGAGGAACCCCGCAGGTTTTCCCCAGGGAGATTTCATCGAAGCCCGGAGGATTTACGCGGTAGTCGACGCCGCAAGCCTTTGGCGCCATCAAGTGGTTGTCAAATCGCTCGACCTGGAGGGGCCCTCGATAAGCCTGCTTTCCGACCGCAGCGGGCAATGGAATTCCGCTGATCCGCCTTCCCCAGGCGACCCCGCGCCGGACCCGTCCGGCGTTAAGCCTCTGTTCACCCTGGGGACTATATCGAATGTCAGAATCAACAAAGGGAATTTGCGTATTGCAGACCTGTTGCCGTCAGGCCAGGCAGGCCCCGCCTTCGTCGAAGCGGAAGGAGTGACGGGCCAACTGCACAGCTTCGATCTGAACGCGCTCACGGAGGGCGCTCAGGCCCAGAATGTCCAAGGTTCTCTGGTGACGGAGGGGACGATCGCGGTGGACACTCTGCATGTCGCGAACATGGTCGTGACGAATCTGAGGTCAAACCTCCGCCTTTTCTCCCAACAAGTTCTCCTCGACGCTCTGGAATTCAGATGCTACGACGGTCGAGGCAACGGGGACATTGCCTTCGTGTTCGGGACTCCCAACACACGTTACCGCACCCAAACGAATCTGAGCGGAGTTAATGTGGCGAAGTTGCTGGATGCGCTTCCCGATGTGCGTGGGAAAATGACTGGCGTTCTCGATGGGCACGTGGCTCTTGACGGCGAGGTGGGCCATTCTCCCGACCCGCTAGCCGGGATGAGCGGCGCCGGTCACTTGACCATCGGCGCGGGCCGCTTGCCGACCTTGCAACTGGACGCAAACCTGCTTCAACTATTCCGCGTCGCCAAAATGGGGCCGGCCTCCGGGGATCCATATTCTTTCTCCTCCATCGCCATGAATTTTACGATTGGCAACAACCGGATTCAAACGATCAAAGGCAAAATCGCTGGCAACGGGGTGCAAATCGACGCCACTGGATCTCTTGGACTTGCGCGCGACGGCAGCCTCGATTATCAAGGCGTGGCAAGCGTCGCCAGCAGTGATAACGCTCTCACCAGCGTGCTGGGAGGGCTGGCCGGCGCCACTCTTAAGGGAGGCAAGATGGTTTTCCCCTTCGAGCTTAAAGGTACGTTTAAGAATCCGCAATTCACGCTGAAGCCGAGCGCCAGCCAAAAGGGCGGAGTTGGTCAAGGAGCGGGAACAGGCACCAAGCCGTAGGCGCTGCTCTACCCTGGGTTGGTCCAAACTGCGAGCGACCGTCTCATAGCCGGCTTTCAGCCATTCTCAATCCTCGGCGCCCGTGCACCGCTGCGGTGCGTGGCTTCTAAAGGATTTGCCAGGGAGAACTCCATGAATACCACTCGACCTCTCGCGCTGGTAACCGGAGCGTCCGCCGGTATTGGCGCAGCCTACACCCGCAGGTTGGCAGCAGAAGGCTATGACCTGATCCTGGTGGCACGGCGGGCGGATCGCCTTAAGCAATTAGCCGCTGAGCTTGCCGGCCGGCATGGTGTGAACGCCCAACCCTTGCCCGCCGACCTCACTCGAGACGACGAACTCAAGGGCGTCGAAGATCGCATTGCGCAGGAAGAGCGTCTTGAATTCCTGCTCAACAACGCTGGATTTGGCGGCACTGGCCGCTTCTACGAGTCTCCACTGGAACATGTGAATGCCATGCACCGCCTGCACGTCATGGCCACGCTCCGCCTTGCGCACGCAGCGCTCCGCAAGATGACGGCGCGCGGCAAAGGCACGGTAGTGAACGTGTCGTCGGTCGCCGCTCTTGTCGCCCGCCCCGGAAGCGTCAGTTACCACGCCACCAAGGCCTGGATGAACGCCTTCACTGAAGGTCTCTATCTGGAACTGAAGCAAGCACGTTCACCCGTCCGTGTGCAGGCGCTTTGCCCTGGCTATACATTGACGGAGTTTCACGATGTCACGGGGCAAGACCGCAGTGCGATTGCCGCGAGTCTCTGGACTCCTGTAGACAAAGTTGTGGAGGCATCCCTGGAGGGCCTGAAACGTAACCAGCTTTTCGTGGTGCCCGGCTGGCGCTATAAATTCATCGTCGCCTTAGTCGGCGTCTTGCCACGGGCTCTCCTCCATGCCGGGAGTTCGATAGGTAGCAGGAAATCCGCATAGAGCGGACCAGCGATACCGGAGGAAAACGTATGGGAATGGCAGGGATGATAGGCGGGATGCGCTCGGTTTTTCAGGACCCGTCCGTAGTGAAACAAAAAGTGAAACCCGGGACCGCCAAGCGCATGCTGCGATTCGCAATCCCTTACGCGCGCCTTCTGGCGCTTTTTCTGGTCGTGGTGATTGTGGATTCCGGGGTCGGCATCGTCAATCCCCTGATCTACCGGGAGATCATCAACAATGGCATCCTGAAGGGCAACGCCGCACTCGTTATCCGCTGTGCAATTCTGGCTGGTGTTCTCGGTCTCGTCGACAGCCTCCTCGGGCTTACCCAGGCCTATTTCTCCGCCGTAGTCGGCACACGCGTGGTGCTCGCCCTACGCACGAAGCTGTTCGAACATGTCCAACAGATGCCGCTTGCCTTCTTTACTCGAGTGCAGACGGGAGCCTTGGTGACCCGATTAAACACGGACGTGACCGGCGCTCAAAACGCGTTCACAGACATCCTCTCGAACGTGGTCGGCAACAGCATAACGGTTATGTTGGTGCTGGGAGCGATGTTTGCGCTCTCCTGGCAAATGACCCTCGCGGCTCTTCTCCTGGTTCCCTTGTTCGTGTTTCCAGCCCGTTTTTGGGGACGCAAACTCCAGGCCATCGTACGCGAGAGCTTCAACCTCACAGGCGAAATGAACAGCCTGATGATCGAGCGATTTAACGTCGCGGGCGCCTATCTCGCCAAGCTCTTTGGACGTCCTCAGGATGATAGCAAGGAGTTCGCGCTGAAAGCCGGCCGCGTCTCTGATATCGGCGTAAAGCTCACTCTCTATGGCCGGCTCTTTTTCACGGCAATTATGCTCACGGCCACGTTCGCGACCGCATTCGCCTACGGCTGGGGCGGCGTGCTCGCCGTGCGGCACCGGCTCGACGTCGGCACCGTAGTTGCCTTCGTTGCCTATCTGGCGCGCCTCTATGGTCCTTTGACCGGCCTCTCCAATATCCAGGTCAGCGTGATGACGGCGCTGGTTTCGTTCGAACGGGTCTTCGAAGTGCTCGACCTGGCCCCGATGATCAAAGAACCTGCCCACGCCATCGAGATTCCCGGTGGCCCTGCACGGATTGTCTTTGACCGGGTCTCATTCCGATACCCGACACCTTCGGAAGTTTCCCTGGCGTCGCTGGAATCTATTGCGGCACCTGATAAGACGCCGGGAAAAATCATGCTGTCCGATATCACTTTTAGCGCTGAACCCGGACAGCTCGTCGCGCTCGTCGGCCCTTCCGGAGCGGGCAAGACAACCATCACCCATCTCGTGGGCCGGCTGTACGACGTGCAAAACGGCTCCGTCTCAATCAATGGGATCGACGTTCGCAATGCGAAGCTCGATACTTTGCGGCAGCGCATAGGGATCGTTACGCAGGACGCCCACCTGTTCCATGACACCATCCGGGCCAACCTTTTGTATGCGAAGCCCGATGCAACGGGGGCGGAGCTCAACGAAGCCTTGCGCGCTGCCCAGATTTTTCCGCTCATCGCCTCGCTGCCGAAAGGGCTCGACACGCTGGTGGGCGAGCGGGGCTATCGCTTTTCGGGCGGCGAAAAACAGCGTTTGGCAATTGCTCGCCTTCTTCTTAAAGCGCCTGAAATCGTCATTCTCGACGAGGCGACCGCGCACTTGGATTCCGAATCCGAAGCCGCCATTCAGCGCGCGTTTGAAATGGCGCTTCGAGGGCGCACGTCCATCGTGATCGCGCACCGCCTCTCAACGATTCTGCGGGCCGACCAGATTCTGGTGGTGAATGAAGGACGCATCGTGGAGAGTGGAACGCACGCGGAACTCTTGGAGCGGGGCGGCCTTTATGCGGAATTGTATCGACACCAGTTTACAGAACCGGAAGAGCAATTGGCAGAGGGCAGTAGATAGGTGGAGGATTCATGATTCGATCATCACTGCGTTATGCGCTGCTAGGGGGCGCCATTCTGTTTCTTGTTCTGATTCAGCCCCAATTCACCTCTGATGGCGAGGGTCTTCAGAGTTCACGCTCGACGGCCCAAGGCGAGAAACATCCCCTGCGATCCATTCCCTACGAACCCGGCCTCGATCTTAACTCGATGGACCGGGCCGCCGACCCTTGCGACAATTTCTACCAATATGTGTGCGGCGGCTGGACGAAGAACAACCCCATCCCGCCCGACCAGCCAAGCTGGAATGTGTACGCGAAACTCTCCGACGAAAATCAGCAGTTTCTATGGGGCATTCTGCTGGAGGCTTCGGACCCCCACCGCACCCGCAATGCCTCCGAGCAGAAGATCGGCGACTATTTTCAGGCGTGCATGGATGAACCAGCCATCGAGAAGCTCGGTGCCGCCCCTCTCGAAACCGGACTCAAAGAGATTGACGCGCTGAAATCGAAGTCGGACCTCGGGAACTACCTCGGGCACGAACATCTGGGCATCCAAGGCAACCACATGCTTTTCGGTTTTGGCTCCAACCAGGACTTCGCCAACGCATCGCAGGTGATCGCCTTTGCCGACTCGGGCGGACTCGGCCTTCCTGACCGCGATTACTACACCAAGACCGATCACAAATCGCAGGAAATTCGCGGCCAGTACGTGCGCCACGTGCAGAGGATGTTCGAATTGATGGGAGACTCCAGGGCCGCCGCCACAGGGGAAGCCAAAACGGTGATGGCGATCGAGACGGAGCTGGCCGAAAAATCCCTGACCCAGGTGCAAAAACGCGATCCCTACAACCTCTTTCACAAGATGGATCGCGCGCAATTGAAAACGCTCACGCCGCGCTTCGATTGGGACCGCTACCTGGCCTCAATCGGAACGCCTGGCCTTCAGGTTTTCAATGTCACCGAACCGGAATTCTATCGGGAACTGGACCGGCTGATCCGGAGCGAAAGCCTGGATGACTTGAAGACTTATCTGCGCTGGCACTTGGCGCATGACGAAGCTCCCTATCTTTCTCAGAAGTTTCAAGAGGAGAATTTCGATTTCTTCAGCCGAACGCTGCGGGGCGTCAACGCGATGCAACCGCGGTGGAAGCGCTGCGTGCAGTGGGTGGACCGCGAATTGGGAGAGGCGTTGGGACAGGTGTTCGTAGCCAAGACGTTCGCTCCCGAAGTCAAAGCCCGCACCTTGAAGATGACCCGGGAGATCGAGGCAGCCATGGAGGACGACCTGAAAACGTTGTCGTGGATGAGCCCGGCCAGCAAACAGCAGGCGCTCGAGAAGTTGCACGGCATCGTCAACAAAATCGGTTATCCCGACAAGTGGCGCGATTACAGTACGCTCGAGATCGTGCGCGGCGACTTTGCGGGAAATGTGCGCCGCAGTGCCATTTTCGAATCTAAGCGCGAACTGGCGAAAATCGGCAAACCCGTCGATCGCGGCGAGTGGGAGATGACTCCGCCCACCGTAAATGCATATTACGATCCGCAAATGAACGACATCAATTTTCCCGCCGGGGTTCTGCAACCACCGCTCTTCGACCCCAGGATGGACGATGCGCCGAATTATGGCAACACGGGAGGCACGATCGGCCACGAGTTGACCCACGGCTTCGATGACGAGGGTCGCCAGTTCGATGCCAAGGGAAACCTGCGCGATTGGTGGACGAAGCAAGACGCCACCCACTTTGACGAGCGGATCGCCTGTGTTCGGCAACAGTACGCGCAATATATCGTCGTTGATGATATTCACATCAACAGTAAACTAACCAGCGGCGAAGACGTGGCTGATCTTGGCGGGCTCCTGCTCGCCTACATCGCCTGGAAAAATGAGACCAAGGGGCAGGCCCTGAAGCCCATCGACGGCTTCACGCCCGAGCAGCGGTTCTTCATCGGCTACGGACAGTGGGCCTGTGAAAACGAGCGCCCTGAAAATCTGCGGTTGAGTGCCACCATCAATCCGCATTCGCCCGGTAAATACCGCGTGAATGGCATTGTTTCCGACCTGCCCCAATTCCAACAGGCATTCGGCTGCAAGGCGGGCCAGCGGATGGTGCGGACAAAGATGTGCCGAGTGTGGTAGTCAGGCGGACTCGAGGGGCAACCCTGGTGGTCGCCCTGACGGCTGCCGCCAAGCCAGCGCCTGCGGCGAGGTGTCAGCCTGAACCTCGCAAGTTAGGCCGCAGCGTCAGGGAGCCGTCTGCGTTCAAATCTTGATGGCAAGTCCAGCGAATGGAGTGCCGAACACCCCTTACCTCAAGTTCTGCTTGAAGTTTTAAGCCTTTCCAGCCAACGCCCTTGGGAAGCACGAATTGCGCTTGGCGGATTTTCCCCGGCAAAGGATAGCCGGGGTCGAGGCTTCCTCCTGCTATCACCTTTCCGTCATCGCCGGTAACGTAGACGCGCAAAGCGCCCGGGACTCCGGCGCAACCATCGTTCGCGAACCCCACGATCAAACCTTGGCGGTCTTGTTCTGCATACTGCCAGATAAACGAAGGCCGCACGCGATAACCGATGCGCCTGCTGATCTGGTCGATGGCCTGGGGGTATTGATGGTAATAACGCAGGATATTTTCGGCGCTGATCTTGTGAAAATTCCATAGCGACCAATAATTGGGGCCGACGTCGATCACGTGCGCGATGACGTTGTCGGTGTAGGTAATCCCTTCCTCGACGTGCAGGGACGCGGGTGTGCCGTCGGACATTCCCACTTCGACCACCGCCCCTACCCACGGCGGCCGGTTGCTGAGGGTCTCAATCTGCTCGTTCTCGATGAAGATCGTGTCAGTGCGGAGCCAGTTTCCTGACCGGACGGTGCGATCGACAAGCTCGGAGTTGCCCACACGGCTGAAATCCGGTTGGGTATTGGTCACCAGCGGCGTGCGTCGCCAAAGCTCTGACTGGACTTCGAACATCTTGATCCAGGTCCGCTCGGCCGTGGCATAGTCCGGAAATGGATTGTTCTGAAACGGCCAAGTGTGACCCTCGCCCCAGAAGCCGTACATGAAGGTATCCATGAATTCGATCTGCGGGCTGCCGTCCAGTTCCGCGGCGAGCAACTGGTTCAGTTCCCGGTAGCAATCTTGAAAGAAGGGGTGATCATACCGGGGTTCGTAGTAAGCCGGTTTCCGGCGCGGCCCTCCGAGTCCCGTTCTCCATTCACCGATCAGTTTCACCATGGGCACTTTTTCGAGGACGAAATCCGGCAAAGCCTCCTCCACATAATCGGGCGCCCGCATCTGGATCCGAAATCCAATCCGCTTATTAAACCGCTTGGCCAGATCGAATGTAAGCTTCCAATAGTCAGGGAAGTCGAGCCGTCCGCGTCGCGGCTGCACTTCCCTCCAGGTCGGCCGGAGATAAAGCTTCTCGCCCAAGGGAAGCTTCACGAGATCCTCGATGGCTTGAGGAATGTTGTCGGATTTGATCTCAGCGGTGCCCATGTCCGCGGTGATGTAGGTAATAAGCCCCTTGCCATAGTTGGGCACAACCTCGCTCGAGGGAGTCGTGGCCATCACCACGTCGCCTCCCGGGAACACCGCTTCGGGCGGGTATTGCGGGAACGGGCCTTGATCCAGACGATCCGTGATCTGCGGTCCTACTCCAAACTCATATCTGTCCCAGTTGTGCGCGGGGACGAAGGCGGTTGCTTTCCCTGCCCCAACGCCTGCGATCGTGGCGGTCAATCCTGCCGATTTGAAGAAGCTTCGACGGTTCATGAAGAGAACTCCGTTCTACGCCTTCGGAGTGCGGTAGCGCCAGCTATCGCCGTTTCGTTTCGTTCCAAGGCGGCAGCGTTGCTGCCGCACTCCAAGGCGCTTCGCGCAGATTCAGGCGACGTGATGGGCCGCAGGGTCGCGCGACTCGAGCCTGGTGGCCTCTTCTTGAATTCGCCCCCAAGCTCGTTCCACGTGGCGAGATTCGGTATAGGTCTGCCCCACGCAGAAGCGAATGATGAAACGGCTGTTCAGCTTGGTGTGCGTCAAGTAGAGATCGCCGCTGCGATTGAGGGCGTCCAGCAGCGCCTCGTTGAAGGCATCTCCGGCGCGGTGGCGGAAACAGACCAGATTCAAGGGCGCTGGCGCGGCCAACTCAAATCGCTGGTCCTGCTGCACCCAAGAGGCAAACTGTTGGGCCAGCGCGATGTGCCGGCGAACGTGGTGCCGAAGTCCCTCCACTCCGTAGTGTCGAATCACGAACCAGAGCTTCAAGGCGCGAAAGCGCCTGCCCAACGGCACCTGCCAGTCCCGATAGTCAATGACGGCGCCCGATTCGGTGACCTTGTTACGGAGGTAATCCGGCAGAATTGACAGGGCGTCGATCAATTCCTTGCGCCGAGCCACGTAAAAGCAGTCGCAATCGAAATTCGTGAACATCCACTTGTGCGGGTTGAAACAGTAGC
>Ga0181538_10002824_pt1 | contig 17549 bp, 19 predicted proteins | sample PEATcosm2014_Bin_40_FD_119773 | JGI IMG/M metagenome (GOLD analysis project Ga0181538, IMG submission 119773) | Peatland microbial communities from MTU Mesocosm Facility, Houghton, MI, USA - PEATcosm2014_Bin23_30_metaG | ecosystem: Environmental > Terrestrial > Soil > Wetlands > Peat | place...
CTTGCTACAATAAAAAAGAGGCAACCCCCACCAGCATGGCCGACGAGCGCCGCCAGGAGCCCCATGAGCGCCTATACGACCGCGAGCGCCTCCGCGACCCTGCCGACCGCACGACGCAGCATGCCTCCGCCGTGCAAGAGTCACGCCGCCTCCGCGACGAAAACCAGCTGATGCGGCAGCGGATAGAGGCGTGGACCGTCACCTGGCACGAAACCAAGCAAACCGTCGACGCGCTCTTGGACTATGTGCGCGTCAACAACGACGCCCGCGACGAGCTGCAGCGCTGCCAGCACGAGCTCGCCGCCACCAAGGCCACGCTCTTGAGGGAACGGGCGCTGCGCATGCTCCTCGAATTGCAAGGGGTCGCTGCATGCCTCCCGCCCCCTGCCGCCGTCGCGCTGCCCGCTCCGGCCGCCGAGCTTGGTGTTGAGGCTGAGGCTGCGGACGCGAGCGCCCCTGCTGCTTGTGAGCAGCATGATCCTCAGCAAGCCGCCGAGCCGCAGCATACCGCCTGGCATGCTGCCCGCCGCGGCTCTTCGGCGTCGACCTGGCTGCGCACCATGCAGGTTGCGCCGACGACGCTGCTGCTAAAGACAGAATAAACCCCAAAAAAGCGCCTGATGCGAAATGGTGCCACTTGTTACCAGTGTGACCCCAAAAAAGCACCTGATGCGAAATGGTGCCACTTGTTGCCAGCACGACCCAAAAATCGAGGCACGATGGCAGCCAGCTGCGCCGAGGCACGGACACTCTGCGACGCGCTGGAGGCAGCTTTAGCGGCGCTATACGCGCGCATCCGCGTCTGCGAGCAACCGCGCTGCCGCCACGCCGGCGCCTACCTCAAGGGTGCCCAGCGCGCGATCGACGACATCAGCGATGCCCTGGGCTACGAAGAGGATGACACTGACGAACAAAGCCAGAACTAAAAATAATTGTCATGAGCCTCGCGGTGGCCGTGCTGCAGCTGAGCGCTGCGACGCTGGTGGCCGCCGCGATGGGCCTGCTGCCGAACGCCGTCATCTACGAACGCTACCTGCGGCCGGCGCTGGCCGCCTTTTTTGTCGGCGTCGCCATCCTCGCCTACATTATCATGAGCATGCAGCGTGCCTACACGGCTGCCTGTATTGTGCCGGCGCTGGCCTACACGGCGACGGCGCTGTGGTCGTTGGAGCGCCTGCGCTTGCACCAGGCGCTCACCGTCATGGCTGCGGCCTACAGGCGGCCCGAGCGGCTGCCCGACGACAAGATGGCCAGGGAATAATCATAAACCACAGCGACCGTTTATTTTGCTCGCCGCTGAAGCCATCATCATGGCGATGCCTGGTGGTGTTGGGGGCGAGGGGGGCGCTAGCCCCCTGGGGGACCGCAGGTCCACCTACTTAGTCGCGCAACCAGTAGGTGATGGGGCGGCGATAAATGTAGATGGCGTGGTGCGGCGGTTGGACTAAATCGTAACCGCCGGGCAGGCCTAGCGCGAGGCGGCAGGCGTACAAAAGCGCGGCAACGCGCGCAAATTCAAGCTCGGCGAACATCAGGTGCATCGTGCCGGCCTCCATCTTGTGCAGCAGCATCTGGTAGTCCTCGGCGTGCAGCTCGCTGCTGCGCTCGGGCCACCGGGCGTCGCCGGCCCTGTAGTCGGCCGCCGTCAGGTCGCTGGGCTGGGGCCAGTTGCCCGTGAAGAAGCGCACCAGCGCCTGGTTCATCTCGTCGATGCGATGCACGTTCACGACCGCGTTGTCGTCGCGCGGCATCAGCTTGGCGCTGCTCGTGTCGATGGCGCCGAGCGGCCACAGCATCGGTGCCGACGTCACCATCGACATGCCCACCACCGCGGTGCGCGGCGCAACGTCGCCCCAGCGGTGCACCTCGGCGGGCGCCAGCAGCGCTAGCAGCTCGGCCGGCCGTGTTCGAAAATGCTGCTGCAGCGTGTCGAAGAGCAGCCCCTCAAAGTGGCTCGTGGCACGCTTGCTGTCGAGGTACAGCGCCTGCGGCAGCGGTGCGCCGAGGTAGCGCGCCGGCCGGTATAGCACGATTTCGAGGCCGCCCGAGGTGTCGTTCATGTTCATGTCGATCGAGCCGTTGCCCTGCTGCATCGACACGACCATGCCGGTGTGCCACAGCCGGCCGACGACCTCGGCGGCGCCCGTGAAGAACGACGAGTTGTAGCAGAACAGTCGGCTGAACGACCGCTCCAGCAGCTGCAGCGTCGTCTTGTAGGTGTCCGCGCCGAACACGCGCAGGTCGCACACGTTCACCATCGGGTGCGGCAGCTCATGCACAACCGGCAGCTCCAGCAAGCCGCTCGTGGCATACTCGAGCGCCATCGTGCGGTGCGGGCTGAAGAACGTCATCTTGTACATTTGCTGCTGCGCCGCGGGGTCGGCCGCGAGCTTGCGCGAGCCCGTGCCGTGATACAGCGACGAGCCGACGCCGGGCAGCCACGGCACGCGGCGCAGCACGGTGCGCCGGAACGAGAAGCGCTCGACGTCGAGGTCCTCGTCGGCCAGCGCCTCGTTGTAGTCGTGCTCGATCTCGTCGATCAGCGCCGCGCGCTCGCGGTGCGTCAGCTTGGCCTTGACGAACGCCTGGAAGCGGTCGACGCGCGTCGCGCCGCGCATCACGGGCACGAGGTCGCCGCGGCGCGCAAACATCATCGACACCGCGGCCTCCGTCCACAGCAGCTGCGCCCACAGCAGCCGCATCTCGTCGACGCCTGCCGGCCACACATAGTCGACCGGCGGCTGGCGCCAGTCCACGGTGTCGTCGCGGCGGCGCACGGTCATCGCAAAGTCGCGCATATCGCCGTCGATGCTTGACGCCCGCGTCAGCGACACAAAGCTTGTCGCCACCTCCTCGCCGGCGGCCAGCAGCGGCTGCAGCAGCGTCACCGCCGCGTCGGCCATCGCCACAGAATCGCGTGCATCGATGCTGGCGCGACCGCGCGACGCCTGCGTCACATCAAAGCCCAGCGCTGCGGCGTCCTCGACCAGCGCATACCAAGCTGCCGCGGCCGGCGACCGCGGCATCGTTATCCCGTGCGCTGCCATGTCAGCCACCACCGCCGGTGCCACCGCCGGCAGCGTGGCGAGCAACGAGCCGGGCGCCGCCACCTCGAACTGCACCAGCAGCAGCCAGCGCGCCTTGCCGCGCACGCCCTCAACGCCGTAGACGAACGGCGGCACGCCGCGGCGCAGCGCGGCCTCGACGATCGCGACGTGCTGCGCCGCCTTGACGTTGCTCATCTTTGTGCACCGCACCGCCCCACCGCAAAATACGTCAACCCTGCCCGCAGCGGAGCACTTTTTCATGGCCGCCCCGCCTGTGGTATGCCAGCAGCTGGTCTACGACGGCCTCAGCAGCCGGACGACCGTCGAGCAGCACGGCGACGAGCTGTGGCTGGGCCCATGCTGCCAACGGTTCCCGCGCGGCATCCATGCTGATGTCGTGCACGTGCGGACGACGGACGCGGCCGGCTGCTACGGCGCCGTGCTGCGCGAGGTCCTGCTGTCGATGATGGAGGCGCGCCCGACCGAGGTGTACTACTATGACGCGTGCTGGGGCCTCATCACCCAGGAGCAGGCGCACGACAACCTCCGCCGCTCGGCCGAGGCCACAACAGGCTGGAAATCGATCAGGCCGTCGGCACGGTTGGCCAGGCTGTACGAGGAGGGACCAGACTAAAAATTGCGCTTTTTTAGAAAACAAGCAGCAGCGTCAGCGCGGCGGCCAGGCCGAGCAGCGCCAGCGACGCTGCGGCCGAGGCAGCGGCGGGCGGCTCGACGATGCTGCGGCGGCGCGCGCCGTTGGCCAGCGTGCACGACAGCAGGCCGTTCTCGAGCGTCAGCGGCTGCGCGTAGACGACGCCGAACGCGTTGGTCGACGCCCAGGCGGCCAGCGAAAAGCTCTTGCTGGTGTCGTCGACCTGCGTCGAGTTTGCCTGCGCCAGCACGACGCAGCTGGTCGTGCTGCAGTTGAGCGTCAGCACGTGCAGGTTGGCGGTGCCGGTGTTGCCGTTGATCACGACGGTGAACACGGTGACGGTGTCCTGCGTAGAGTTGACGACGGCCGTGTTGCCGTTGAACGACAGCGGCGACGGCAGCGTCAGCACGGTGAGGACGGTCGGCGTGGTGCCGAGCGACACGTAGAGGTAGGTGCCGGTGCTGTCGGTCCAGCTGCACAGCGGCGAGCCGTTGTTCAGCGTGCAGCTGTCCGACTGCACGGCGCCGGTCTGCGCCAGCGCCGTGGTGGTGCAGCTGGGCGCCGTCGTGCACGTGAGGAACGAGTTGGCGCCGCTGTTGTCCGTGATCATGCCGTAGTAGTGCGGCGTCGAGCCGGGCGCGTAGGTCAGCGCCAGGCCCTGCACGGTGGTGCCCGTGGCCAGCGTCACGACCGTGTGCGACGTGAACGACGTGTGCGCCGTGTTGGACAGGTCGAGGTAGACCAGGTTGGCGCCGGCGTCGTGCAGCACGGCGACCACGCCGTTGCCGGTCGTCGCAAAGTCGACGGCCTTGCCCTGCACGCCGCCGTTGCCGAGCGCCACGGTGCTGGGCGACGTGCAGGCCTCGGTCGGGCAGGCCGAAAAGTAGAACTGCTGCGTGTACTGGTAGACGACGGCGGGCAGGCCGAACACGGCGCCGCCGGCCACCGGCAGGTTCGGCGCCGACACGCCAACGGTGACCGTGCTGCCCGACAGCGGGCTGCCCGTGAACAGGTCGAGCTGCGCGATAAAGTGGATGCCGCTCTGCGTCTGCTTGATGAACCACGCAAACGGGTTGTTGTTGAGGTCGACGCCGGCGGCCGCGCCGTCGAAGCGCGTCGTGCCCAGCTCGGCCGTGCAGCTCAGGTGCTCCTGCGTGGCCGCGGCCGATAGCGCCAGCGCCGCGAGGACGACGATGACAAGCAGACGAATCATGTTCATGGCAGCAATGCTAGAAAATGTGTCCGCCGCTGCAAATTGATCATGCTGCACGACGCTGCACGGTGTCCCAGATTAATTAAACGCGATGAGCGACGAGGCGCACGGCCGACCGCTCTTCACGGACGACCAGGCCGGCGACCTGGCGTCGGATAGCCTCGGCGGCGACCGCACCTATGCTCATCTGCTATGGAGCGGCGAGCCCAAGCCCAAGCCTGCCCCACCGCCGCTCGACGACACTGTGCACGACGCATGGGGCCGCGAGCACGACCGCACGTACGGCGGCATCGGCCGCAGCCGCGACCGTGAGCGCGAGCGCGCACCTGGCGACGCTGTGGGCACGATGCGCATCTCTGCGGCCGACTATCGGCGCTGGACGCACCTCGAGGAGGAGAACACCAAGCTGCTGGCCGACAAGACCGCGCTGGACCAGAGCAACACGACGCTGCGGCTGGAGCTGGCCGCCGTGCAGGTTGCCAACGACCGGCTGGCGACGCGCAACACCGATGTCGAGGATCGGATGACCTTTTGCGGACAATGGGCCCTCCACGTCAAGCGTCGCCTGATCGCCGCCGACGACAAGATGAGCAAGCTGGAAGACGAGCTCGGCAAGACGCACGCCCGCATCAAGGACATGCAGGCCGCCGACCCGCTCTTCGAGGAGCTCAGCGAAGAGCTAAGCAAGGCGATCAGACGCGTCGCCTCGCTGAGAAACGTCGATGCCACGGCCATCGGCGAGCTCCAAAACTGCATCGCCAACAGCGCCGGCGCCGCGGTCCCGCCGGAGCCCCGTGAGCCTGCGCCACCCGCCCCTCCCTCACCAAGCGTCGACGCCACGCTGCCGCAGGAAGAGTAAAAATTTCAGCGTTTTTATTTCATCGCGGCCCGGCGCAGCGATGCTGCTCGCACCACAGCACCGCCGGCGGCACGGTGGCACCAAACTGCACGCAGCTGTGGCCGGCGGCGCGCAGCTCGAGCATGCGCGTCGACGCGGCGGCATAGCTTGCCGCCGGTACATAAGGGGGGCATGCTGCCCCCCGGCCCCCTGCCGCCTCCTCGCTGCGCTCGTCGGCCGGCGCGGCCGGTGGTGTGGGCGGCGCAAGCACCGCCGACGAGGCATCAGCAGGGGGCAGGGGGGCAGCATGCCCCCCAGCAGGGGGTGGGGGGGCAGCATGCCCCCCGATGGGCATATCGTCGATGTCGTGCATCGGGATGCGCTTGCGGCGCGGCTTTTTCGGTGCCGAGGCCGGCGTGCTGCGCTTGCCGCCCGCGTCGGCAGCGTCGGTTTTGGTGCTCTTTTTCTTGGAGCCTGGGGGTGCGGGGGGCTTTAGCCCCCCGATGGGGACGTCGTCGCTGTCCTCGTCGGGCGTGCTGGCGACCAGCATGGCGCATAGCTTTTCGGCGGTCACCTTGCCGACGCCGGCGATCTTGCGGTCGGTGACAAATGCATGGATGCCGCGCCGGCGCGCCTCGGCCACCAGCGTGTGCAGCGAGCCGCCGAACGCGCGCGCGATGACGGGCGCGCTCTTGGGGCCGATGCCGGGCACCAGCGCGACGACGCACTCTGTGAACAGCGCGGGGCTGTCGATTTCGGGCTTGCGGCAGCGCTTTTGCAGCTCGTCGACAGTCGGGTAGCCCGTGTAGCTCGGCTGCAGCGCCTCGATGGTGCGCGCACAGTGCGCTGCAAACGCGCGCGGCAGCAGCTCGTCGCAGCTGACCGGCAGCACGACGAGGTTCGTGTAGTTGGTCTGCGCGCGCGACAGCATGCCGACGACCTGCAGCTCGGCATTGTCGTCGTTGGCCAGCTCGTCGGCCGCCGAGCCGACCAGCAGCATGACGATCTGCGGCAGCTTGGGGTCGGCCGGCATCTGCAGGCCGTCAAAGTGCATGTTGCGCGCCATGCCCATCTGCGTCAGCTGCATGGCCATGTGGCCGCTGCGGATGGACGAGATGGCGTCGGCGTAGGTCTTGCGCTCGGCGATGACCAGCACGCGGCGCTCGGCGTCGACCAGCAGAAAGTCGCCCGTGGCCAACACCATGATCGTCGAGGGTGTGCCCAGCATGTCCGTGAACTGCGCGCACAGCTCGGCCTTGCTGATGTTGGTGCAGCCGCGACCCTCGCGGTTGTCGACCACGATGGAGCAGCCACGATAGTCCTTGGGGCGGCCAGCCGAGGACGCCATGGGCACGCTTTTTTTAATTATGTAGACTCCCAGGCCAGCATCGTGATGGCGCCGTCGGCGCCGAACGCTAGCCGGGCGAGGACCTGGTAGGGCTGGTCGGGCGGCAGCGGCTGGTAGCAGTAGGCGTCGAGGTCGAGCGGCAGCAGGTGCTCGATGCCGCGCAGCATGTCGCGCAGCGGCACGCGCGTGGGGCCGCCATAGTCCTCGGCGAGGATAAATTCGGTAGCGCTTGCGTTTTGCAGCCAGCGATGCTGGCTGGCGTCGGGCACAAGCGGGTCAGGGCTGTTCATCAGCAGATGCTGCACGCTGCCCGGCGCAAAAGCCTGCCGAGGGTCGATGTATATCATGTCTGCGGGCTTTTGGACGAAAATCGACCATGGAGGTTGGATCCCGGGCTTGTCGCAGCACAGCTGGATGCCGTGGCCGATTGTGTACCAAGTCGAAGTCTCGCACATGTTGACGAGCATCGTACCAAACACAGGCGGGCCGCAAATCAGCTGGTCCAGGCATGCACGCTGCATATCCCCTGGCAGGAACGACAGATAGCTCTGTGGGTTCCTGCGCTGCTCGTAGACGGCCGCCAGCAGCCTATAGCGTGGCGCCGGCGTCAACACCAAGGACGCGCCGCCGGTGTCCATGACGATTTATTGTGTCTTTTTTTGCTGCGCATCAGCTGCACCAGGAGCCTCGGTGCGCTCGTCCGCGGTGCTTGGCGGCATGCCGTCGGCTGTTTTTGCTGCGTCGGCGGGGCCGTCGAGCGACCTCGGCATGGCCGGCTCGTAAAGGATGCTGCGGCCCTGGCGCAGCACGGCGTTGTTGACGCGCTGGATGATGATGAGCTCGAGCGCAGCATTGCGGTCGCGGCGGGCGAGCATGGCCAGGCGGCGCTGCACCTCCTCGTCGGCGTACTCTTCGTCGCTTTGCTTAAAGACCGTGCGGCGCAGGACCAGCACCACAAGCGCGCATAGGGCAACCACGACCAGCGTCAGCGGCGTACAGTCGGTCGCGCCGGTCTCGGGCATGACGATGCAGCCGATCTTGATGATCCGGTCCAGCATGCTTGTTGTGGCACTTTATTGTGCCCCAGGAGCCAGCGCGGCCCGCGCGTGCTGCTGCCTCAAGCAACAATCGGGGCATAGCATCGTGCCAAGCGGATACTGCGCTGGTGGCACCCATACTATGCTCACAGTGTCGTCCAGGTCGTCGATGGGGCATGGCAGGTTCACGGGCTTGACGTTGTCAAATGCCCAATGTGCGGTGCAGATCGGCATGCCATAGTCGTGCGCGCAGCCTAGGCACTGTGCGACCGTGCAGTATCGGCCTGGCGTTGATTTCAGGCGTGCAAAACTGGCGGCGTCGGTCGGCATGTCAGAAACGAGCATTGTGTACCGGATGTAGGTCGGATATGCTGCAGCAGGCGCACACGGCGTGTCGCACTGACAACAGTGGCTGTAACAGTAACGCTCCGTCAGCAGGCCGTGGTACATGTCGCGCGGCAGCAGCGCCAGGTAGCTGCGCGCATTGTGCAGGTGCTCGTCAAGCGCAGCGGCAACAACAGGCTGCAGCGACGGCAGGTGCGCCATGCTTCTTTTGTTTTTTTAGTCTGCGCCGGCCAGGTGGCAGCCCTCGGGGACCCGGTCCAGCTGCTGGGGGCCCAGGCCATGCACCTCCAGCATGACGCTGTCGGCTGCGCACCACTGCAGGCAGGTCGTGTCGCGCTGCTCGTCGGTGGCGCGCGCTAGCGACCAATCTGCTGGCACCACGAGGTATGCACGCTGCAGGCCGAGGTCGCGCAGCGTGCGCCGGCCGGCCGCGTTGGTAAAGACCGTGCCGTGCCGGTCGTGCTCGCGCAGGCGCCGCACGAGGCGCATCACCAGCTGCGCGTCGCGCGTCACCGTGTAGACGTGCTCGTGCTGCAGCTCGATGACCAGGTAGCAAGGGGATGCAGCCATGCTAATTTTTATGCTAGCCAGGATCGCATAGTTGGCATTTCTCCACGCGGCAGCCGCCGCAGTAAGACCGCAGCGCGGCGTCGGCTTCAGCCGGCGTGCGGCCCAGGTAGTCGAGGCCATAGTCGACGAGCGGCGCCATGCTGTTCATGCGAGGCCTGATGCCGTCGCAACTCTCGGGCGGCTCTTCGTCGACAGTGCCCATGCCCGGGCCGGCGGTTGCGACAGCCAGCAGGCAACTAGCCATGACCAAGGCGACGAGCAGCAAGACCAAGTGGTGCATCAAAAAAGAAACTTTATTTTGATGCGCGCCGGCATGGATCCTCGGCGGGCGCCAGCTTGCCGTCGGCGAGCGCCATCAGATCGTGCAGGATGACGGCGCTAGGCATGTACTTGAGCACGCCGGCGGCCGCCTGCATCGCCCCCACGGTGATGGGCAGCAGCCGCGCCACACAGCCCAGAGTGGCCTCGAGCGACACCCCGCGCGGCCGGATGTGCTCGCTGCGCAGCATCGCCTGGGGCTTGCGCGGCGTCAGCATCGCGGCCTCGCGGCGGTCGGCCAGCTGATCAATGTAGAGCAGCGCCAGCGCGCCGAGCAGCGTGTCGGCGTTGGTCACCTTGAGCTGCCACGAGCCGTCGTGGTCGCACGTGATGCGCAGGCCGCCGCCCATGTGGTAGCTGATGCGCTTGCCGTCGGTGATCACAAAGTTGATCGTGCGGTCGTGCGGCAGCAGCTCCAGGGCGAGGCGCTCGTCACGCAGGCCGCGCGGCAGGCGCGACAAGTGGCTGGTTTCGTCGCTGGTCGCATAGTGCACGGCCGCATACTGCTGATATCCCAATAGCGGCGCCAGGGCAGTTTTGGCCTTGTTTTTTGGTGCTGCCGAGCGCTTAGCGGCGGCCGGCTTGGATGGCCTTGGGCTGTCTGTGGTCGTGGGCATCGTGGGCAGGTTTTGTGGTTCTACGACCAGCTATAGAGGTTCCTCGATCTCATGGCCGGCCTCTGCCTACAAATAGGTTGGACGCCGGCGCTGGGGGCACAAACCAAAATCAAGCCGAGCCTGCCCGATGTCTGCCAAGCGCCCTCGCGACGCCGAAATCGACCTCGACAACACCCGATGGGTGCCCACGCCCACCCCGGTCTTTGTCGCGCCGGCCGTTAGCGCCTCGGCCGAACCGCACCCTGGCCTCACCGAGCGCCACCAGCAGGAGCTGCGCGACTATGGCTACACCATCGTCGAGGACGTCATCGACGCCGACAAGTGCCGTGCCGCGCTCGACCAGCTGTGGCAGTTTGTCGTGCAGCTCAGCGGCGGCAAGGTGCGCCGCGGCGACCCCAGCACCTATACGCCCGCGATCTGGCCGCCCTACACGCACCACATCCTCAAGGGCTACGGCATCGGCCAGCTCGAGGCGCTATGGGCCATGCGGCAGGATCCGGTGATCCTCGGGCTGTTTTCGACGTACTGGGGTGTGCCGGCCGAGGAGCTGCTGTGCTCGTTCGACGGCGGCTGCTTGTCGCCCGGCCGCCGCGAGCACGTCACGAAAAACAGCACCGCGGCGGCTGCGCTCGATTTGTCGCCGATCTTGCGCAAGCTGGACGAGCCCAATGTGCGCGGCGAGCTGACCGAGCTCGACTATGAGGCTACGCGCGGCTGGACGCACGTGGACGAGTCTCCCTGCCAGCCCAGCACCCGCTGCATCCAAGGCCTCGTCAACCTGGTCGATAGTCGCGCCGACGGCTGCGGCGGCACGATCGTGTATCCGCGCGCACACCGCTGCATCCGCAAGCTGATGGCTGCCTTCGCCATGGACAAGAACAAGAAGAACTTTATCAAGCTCACCGCGCCTATGCTGCGGGCGCTGGCGGCCGACGCGCGCTCGTTTTTCGAGGACGACGATCCGCTGCACGACGCGCCCGAGCCCGTGCCGATAGTCGGCGTGCGCATCGGCCTGCGCGCCGGCGCTATGCTGCTGTGGCGCTCCAACCTGCCCCACCAGGGCGTAGAGCCGGGCGACGAGGACCGTTACTGCCCGACAGACAGCGCCAAGCTATACGTATGCCTCGCGCCGCGCAGCTGGGCCACGCCCGAGCAAATTGCAGCGCGCAAGCTGCTCTTCGCCAAGGGAGCAACGACCAGCCACTGGCCGCAGATAGCCAAGGAAAACAGCAAGCCGCGAATCTACAGCCGAGATCGCCAGCACCCCGCCGGCGACGTCAGCGCGCTGCTCATCACCAAGCCCGAGCAGCTGCAGCCCATCGGCCGCAAGCTCGTGGGCTACTAAAAGTAGCAATAAAGCATGCTGTGGTCCACTTTTTTTATCAATGACAGAGATCGTCTACATCCGGCGCGACGCCGAGCTGACCAAGATCGCTGAAGCCGAGGGGCTGCTCGTTTGCTGCGCGCCGCTGAACGAGAAAGGCAATCGCGTGCGCCGCCCCTTGGTTGTCGAGCATGCGGGCAAGCCGCACGTCGCTATCGTGCAGAACGTGCTGGACGCGCTGCTGGCCAGGATGGTGCGAGCAAGATGCGGACAATAAAAATGAGTTGCTGCCTCCAGCAAGCCAACGATCGCTGTCGTAGCTGCGCCGCCGAGCTAAGCGCCACGGAGGCCGCCGCCGCACAATGCAACACCTGCAAGGGCCTATTCTGCACCGACTGTGCCGCCAACGCTGCGCTGTTTGATGCGGCGCGCGATGTGTGCGCCGACGACGCCTGCAGCCAGCCCGCCGCCGCGCCAGCTGTCATCCGCTACGCGCTGTTGCTACCACATTTTGACGACGCCATCGTCGACGCTGCATCAAAACCAGACGTTGTCGCCGAGCTGCAGCGGCTGCGTGCCCGCGCCGAACAGCAGGCCCCAGACTACGAGCCGGTGCCTGGAGCATGCTTTACCTGGCGTGAGCTCATGATGCTCCAGTTTGTCGGCCACGCTGCGGCCATGCGCGGGCACCATGACGCCGACCTGCTCGAGGTAGTCGGCGCCATCGCGCAGCAGCAGCACACCTGGACGGCCGTCAGCGCCGCTGTCGACCCTAACGCCGACGACGACCTAATAATCTAGCAGAATTCTGCTAGAATTGGCAGCGTGCATAAAAGTTGCTCTGTTTCTGGTTGTGCCAGGCTGTACGAGCTTATTATGAGTTTTTTCAGACCATTGCTATCCACTTGCCCCTCGGAGCGCCGCGTCGCTCCTTCATGTACAATAGTAGACTATCGAGCACAGGAACCGAACAAAGCAGGCAGCAAGCGAGCGCTGCGATGCCGCCGATGATGCTCATGCAGATGATAAAGCCGGTCATGTTGCCGTTGCCGCAGTCCCAGATTGTCGGGTCGGGGCAGCTCGTGTCGTTGCCCCAGGAGGACATGGCGGCGTCGGCAAGAGATAAAGTTGTGCGTCCGTCAGGCCGGCGCGCCGTTTTTCTGGCTGCATAAAAGTTGACCATGGCGTCGCGCGGCAGGCCGTTTTCAGAAATCGCATCTTGCGTGCAAATTCTAGCAGAATTCTGCTAGAATCAGAGTCCAAATCTAGCAGAATTCTGCTAGAATGGCGGCCGGCGCGTCGTTTTTGCAGCGGCCTCAAAGCTGCCCATGGCGTCGTGCCGCACGCAGTTTTCGTAAAACGCATTTGCGTGCAAATTCTAGCAGAATTCTGCTAGAATCGATTCTAGCAGAATTCTACTAGAATCGATTCTAGCAGAATTCTGCTAGAATGCGCGCCGGCGCGCCGGTCGCCGGATGCATGCTCGTTTCTAGCCTGTGGTTGGCCGTAGACGCCCTGCCGCATGCCATAGCACCACCGAAACGTGTTTCCAAATACACTACCAAAAGCTGCCTCGGCAAGGCCCATACTAGCCCGTAGCAGGCCATGGGAGGGTCGACCACTCGGTCGCTTGCGCAGCAAGTACACCGAGCAGTTGCAAATCCGCGAGCGCGGACCCTCGGGCCCGACAATCTAGAAAAATCAGCTAGCACAATTCTAGCAGAATTCTGCTAGAATTAGTCGCCACCACCAAAAGCTGGCCGCGGCTGCATCGCAGCATGCCGTGCGCCGCCGTACAGTCCTGTTGTCGTAAACCGACCATCCTGACGCCGGCGCGTCGTTTTGCCAGAAGCCTCGTAGTCGGCCACAGCGTCGCACGGCACCCTGTTTTCCTAAATCGCATTTGCGTGCAAAATCTAGCAGAATTCTGCTAGAATCAGAGTCCAATTCTAGCAGAATTCTGCTAGAATGGCGCCCCACCAGCAAAAGCCGACCGCGGTCGCAGCGTACCCCACCATGGCTGGTCGTGCGTAGTCGCTTTCCGAAAACGGCCGTCCGCACGGCCAACCGGCCACTTTGGCCGTCAGGCCGGCGCGCCGTTTTGCCAGAAGCCTCAAAGTCGGCTGCATCGTACCACCGCACTCGTTTTTCAGAAATCGAATCTCATGCACAATTCTAGCAGAATTCTGCTAGAATTGGACTCTGATTCTAGCAGAATTCTGCTAGAATTGGACTCTGATTCTAGCAGAATTCTGCTAGAATAGCTAATCGCGCTAGGTTGGCTGTAGCGGTCCGTTTTCAGCGTTTACTACAGGAATAGGTCGTCGGCGTCAAGATAGTCGTAGGGCGGCGCGACGTCAGGCGGCGCAGCTGCGGCCGCGGCGCTTGACAAACGCCATGTTCGCGCACCAGGCGCCGAGGCCGCAGGGGGTCGGGGGGCAGCATGCCCCCCAGCACGCCCACCACCTAGAGTCAGGGCGCCGAGGGTGACCTGCTCGTCGCCGTAGCGGCCGAGCGCATACTCGTCGGCCCGCCAGGTGTGGCCGGCCTCGAGGAGCATGCGGGGCGTGATGCAGCTGGACACGATGGCGTCGCTGCGCACGATGCCGGCGCGGGCGATGCCCTCGGCGACGATTTCGCTGCAAAAGTACGACGAGGTGTCGTGCGCGTTGGGGCCGAGCAGCGAGGCAAACTGCGCGCGCACCATCGACCACCAGTTGCGCTCGTAGGGGACGGCGCGCACGTCCTCGGCAAATTCGAGCAAGCGCCGCCGCACGAGGCGACGCTCGTCGTCGGTGCAGTACAGCTTGACGATGCACAGGCGCAGCACGCCGCGGCCGAGCGCGACGCCGGCACAATGCAGGCGCTCGTTGAGCGCGACCAGGCGGGCGCCGGCGCGGCGCTGGCCGGTGAGCAGGTCGAGCGAGCCGTCGGCGCAGCGCACGGCCTCGAGGCCGCAGGCGTGGCCGTCGTCGGTGCGCACGACCAGCAGCACATGCGTCCAGTCCGACCACGTGGCCCAGCGCACGACCTGGTTGTCGCCAGCGACGAACAGCAGGTCGCCGCTGTCCAGCACCGAGCACACCTCGGCGACGGTGTGCTCGCCAACGTCGATCTGTGCCTGCACAGTGCTCGTCGTGCACCCCATGCATCGCCTGGCTGGTCTGTTCTTAATCGTGATGGCTCGGAGCACAGTTTATAAGCAATAACGGCGCCGCACCAGCCGCTGGCAGCAGCTGCAGCCGCACACGCGGATCTACAGCACGAGCTCGTCGCCGACCAGGCCGGCCGGCTGCACGGGCGGCACCGCTGCGTAGCCGCCGGTCACCGGCTTGCCGATGGTGTCCGACATGAGCTGCGTGGCGCCGGCGACGCCGGGCACCAGCATGGGCTCGGGCTCAGAGTTGATGCCGAACACGTAGATGAGCGTGCCGACGCCGAGCATGCCGAGGTTGAGCGCGGCGTAGACGAACGCGGCCCAGAACTGCGCGTAGCCGTTGACGGCGCTGGGGCTCCAGCTGCCGGCCCACGTCCGGTCGAGCCCGTAGGCCATCAGCCACAGCATCGGCAGCAGCCCGCTGAGCCACACGACCCATTTCTGGCCGGGCGTCGTGTTGTCGATAAACTCGACGCGCGACGCCTCGAGCTCGCTCGAGTACACCGTGTAGTAGCGCCCGGGCGTCATGAGCAGCCACAGCTCGTAGGCCAGCATGCAGGTGCCCGAAAAGATGAACGACACCCAGATGCCCGAGCCCGAGCTGCGCGAGCCCACGAGCAGGAACACGCCGGCGACGCCGAGCACGGCCGCGCCGATGAGCGTGCTCGGGATGTCGCGCGTCAGCGACATGACCAAAAACGCGCCGTAGAACACGAAAAACGCGACGAGGAAGGCATAGTAGATCCAGAACACCTGGAAGCCGTAGAAATTGGTGTAGTGGCCCTTCTGCAGCGCGACGAAGATGTACATGAAGAGCATCAGCACGGCCATGCCGAGCAGCATCAGTTGCCGCATGCGCCGCGTGAACGTCTTGGCGGCGAGGCCGACCAGCACGAGGCCGACGGCGAACACGAACGCGGCCGCCGCGGCGACGGCAGCGATGATGACGTAGCCCAGCGTCATGCGGCCGTGAGGTTTAAGAAAGCGCCATGCAACCACATAAATACTACAGGGGGTGTGCGTTTTTGTTCCTCACTTGGCCGCAAACTGGTAGCTGAGCTCGATGAAGGGCGTCTTGACAGAGTGCGCCATGGCGTTCTGCACGCTGTTGCCGTTGAACTGCGCGTCCTCGTCGCTGACCCACGGCAGCCCGTCGGCGCGGTAGATGGTGACCTTGGTGGCGTCGCGCAGGTTGCGCACGGGCATCTGGTTGAAGACGCGCTTCTCCATCTCGCCGATGACGCGCTCGCCGGCGGGCTGCGGGATCATGACCTTGTCGCCGAACATCGCCAGCGCGTTGACGTCGACGCCCTGGCCGAGGATCTTGGGGTTCTTGCGGACAATGTCCATGAAGTCGCCCTTCGCCGGCACCAGCATGTACGGCAGCTGCTTGGCCGCGTCGGCGCTTGCGTCAAGGTTCGCTGCGACGACGCTGATGTAGCCGATGCCGGCCATCAGCGACTCCTTGGTCAGGTGCTTGTACCGCTCCAGCAGCTCGGTGTTGATGTTCTTGGGGTCGGCCGAGAACAGCGTCACGGTCTTGTTCAGCGTGTACGCCTGGCCGTGGCTGGGCGCCGGCGGGATGATGAAGTTGAACTTTTCGGCGCAGCCCGCCGCCGCCGCGTTGCGCGACGCCTCGCAGCCCTCGACGTTGACGCCCAGCGCAAACGGAAAGTAGTTGACGCACGTCCCGGTCTCGATCAGGCACAGCACGCCCGTGTCCACGGGCTTGGCCTGGCCCGTCAGCGGGTCGCCCACCGTGAACGTGTTGGGCTGCGTCGCCTGCTTGGTGCGAGCACGCTCGTCGCGCAGCAGCTCGGCCGGCGACACGTGGAACTGCACCGCCACGGTCTGCGTCGTCACCTCGCGGCCCAGGTTGGCCAGCATGTCGCCAAACTGCGCGGCGGCGTCGCGGAACCGCGCGGCGTCCATCACCACGCGGCCGTCCTTGACCTGCAGCGGCGCGGCAGCAGCGGCCGGCGCACGTGCAACCTCGGTGTGCGTTGGCCGTGCCGCGGCCGGCTGTGCAGCGACGGGCGCAGCGATGGGCGCCGGCGCCGCCGCGGCGGGCGCGATGGGCGCGGCCAGCGGCGCCTGTGTGGTGCCGCTGCCGCCGCGCAGCATGCTGATCCAGCCAGTTGCGACACCCTCCGGCGGGTTCGAGCTGGCGCCGACAAAGCCGTCCATGAGGCCGGGGTCGCGCGGTGCCGCGGAGGCAGTAGCAGCGGTGGCCATAGGTGATCGTCTAGCGAGGTCGGCCCATGCATCTTTTATAGTTTTTGACGTTCAGATCAAAACGTCAGGCCCGGCCGCCGCGCGCCTGGCAGCGCATAGTAGTCGTCATCGTCGCCGTCGGCGTACGGCGCCACGGTGCGGTCGGGCGCCATAAATTCGCTGGAGCGCAGCGTCGGCAGGCCGGTCGGGTAGCGGCCCGTGCGCGCCGCCTCGCGGTACACGTCGTCCTCGCGCCGCAGCCGCTCGCGGTCGACGCGGTCGTTGTAGACCGCGCGGTTGCTGCCCGGCACGCGCAGCATCAGCCGGCCGTCCGAGCGGTACAGGCTGTCGAAGGCCAGCTTGGCCGAGCGCAGCCGCCGCGTGTGGTCGTCCTTGGCACGCTGCGACGCGACCCAGTTCGGGTTGTCCACGGTGATGGCGTCGATGTGCGCCGCGACCAGGCGCGCAAACGGCGTCTTGACGTGCTCGTGCGTCACCAGCTCGATCCATGGCGTCGCCGCCATGCCGCTCGGCGCCGCCTCGTGCACGTCGCGCAGCGCCGCGCGCAACCCCTTCCACACGTCGGACTTGAGGAACAGCATGCCGCTGTCCTCGATCTTCTCTACCCAGGCCTCGCCGTTGCGCTGGAAGAAGCGATGCAGCTGCTCTGTGAAATTGAGCAGCTGCTGGCGCTCCGTCAGGTTGCGCAGGGGCTCGGGCGCCAGCAGCTGCTGCCACTGCTGCAGCCGCTGCAGATCGAGCGGCCGCTCTGCCTGCAGCAGCCACAGCGTGATGAGCTCGCGCGTCACCGTGCCCTTGGCGATGGCGTCGCTCAACCAGTCCGGCAGCGCCGGCGGCACGTCGGTGGC
>Ga0181538_10002829_pt1 | contig 17531 bp, 18 predicted proteins | sample PEATcosm2014_Bin_40_FD_119773 | JGI IMG/M metagenome (GOLD analysis project Ga0181538, IMG submission 119773) | Peatland microbial communities from MTU Mesocosm Facility, Houghton, MI, USA - PEATcosm2014_Bin23_30_metaG | ecosystem: Environmental > Terrestrial > Soil > Wetlands > Peat | place...
CGATCGTCTTTGCGACGACGAAATACGACATCCGCTGTAAAGCGGTGTTGTATGAGGAGGTGGCAATCCAGGAATATGTCATAAAAAAAGTCCTATAATAAGATGATTTTTGTGTAGATTCTACTACCAAATCGGAGGTAACCCTATGTCCCATTCTTTCTATTACTAACGATATATACTGCTGGTGTTTTCATAATAACTTTTCCAATGACTTCTTTATTAAATTACTCTGGATTGCCACGTCCTCATACAACACCGCTTTGCAGCGGATGTCGTATTTCGTCCTCGCAAAGACGATCAGTGACGTACATTAAATCCGATTAAAAATTGTTAGATTTTCAGGGTTCTCTAAATTTGGTTCACACAACCTAATCATCATCGTCATCATCCCAATCAGTTTTGGGTGATTCTTTTAATCTTTTTGGCCCTATATAGCTCGACATTTCAGGCGATCCATAGCTCGAAATTTTTATCATCATGTCAGGATCGCCAGGCGATAATGTGGCCGGTGCAGGCGCAGGTTGCGGCGGCGGCACTGACGTAGTAGTTGTGGTATTCCTATCAATAATGATGTTTTGAGGAAAAACCTTCTGGCTATGGTTATCAAGCGTCAAAAGCATATTTTCACTGAGTGTTTTAGCCAAATCTGGATTGGTATCTTTTACACTACGCCATAAGAAATATTTAACGGCAATTTCATTGCCTACATATTGCGCCAACTCCATGGGCGTCATGCCATTTTCATCCCGGACATTAATATCAAGCTTAAAGCGTTCTAGGATATCGTGAATGCCATACACGCAAAATTGCGTTTTACTCGTAATATGGAAATTGAGCAGATATCGATATTTTTCGGCCCCCTGTTGATTGCTGCCTGGACCTTGCGATGCATATCCATTCATTATCACCAAAGCGCTTATAATCGCCATAAGCATTCTCTTCATATATGCTCCTTATCGCTTGATGTTCTTGCTGCATCTTCTTACCAGTATTAGAATAATAATGTCTTTAGTTTAACAAAGAAAGGATCTTTATGGCGATCAATACGGGATTACCTCAAAAAAATCTCAAATCCATTTCTCATGCCCTCAATATCTTACTCGCCGATGAATACGTTTTATTCACTAAAACGTATAATTATCACTGGAATATCTCCGGACCAACTTTTCATGATTTGCATAAAATGCTTGAAGAACATTATCGCGAACTGCTTGAAATTGTAGATGAAGTTGCAGAACGCGTACGCGCACTCGGCGCACCATCGTTGGGCACGCTCGCAGAGTTTTCTCAACACACCCGTCTGCCTGAAAAATCTGGCCAACCAAAAGCGATGGATATGCTGAAAAACCTGCTCGCTGATCATGAAAGCATCATTCGTTCCATTCGTGACGATATGAAAAACGTCGTAACCAATCATCATGATTATGGTACCGAAAATTTCTTGGGCGGATTACTTGAAAAACATGAAAAGTTAGCATGGATGTTACGCGCGACGGTTGAGTAACCCTTCCGTCTACGATTCAGCCTTCGCTCTTCGAGCTACGTCATCCGGACTAACGTTGATATAAAAAAGGCTCTCGAAAATGAGAGCCTTTTTTAAGATGTACGTCTTTTTTCCGTTATTTATTCATCGCAATTTTCATAGTCTTTTGAAATTGCGAATCTGATTTTTTTTCCAAATAACTCTTGCTCTGCCTTTGAATCGTAGGATTTTCGTTTCTCCCGTGTGCTTGCTTCTTTTGTTTTCATAGACTCTAGCGCATCGCTAAACTCACCAGAGTCAGAAGAACAAGATTCCGCTATAGTAAAAGGTGTATCACCCTTCTTATCAACGGCATCAACTGAAATGCCATACTTCGTTACAATTGTGTTCACTAATTTAAACAAATTTCCCTTTGCTGCAAAATGCAATAAGGTAGTCTTTTGATTATCTTCCGTCTTAGGAGAATCTTGCTCGTCCATCAACTGCTTTGCTACAGATTCAAATCCTTTTGAAAGCGCAATCATTAATGGTGTTTGGCCTAATTTATTTACCGTTGTTGTACATACGCGCAGTGCACGTAGTTTCTTAAATACCGTATCAGCACAATCTTTAGATTTAATATTCAATAATACTCTCCCTAAATCTACTTTTTCCGCTGAAGCTCCCGCTTTAACAAGTTCATCCGCGATTCGCGCATCTGGGTGCTGTGGAATGCTATATAATTCAAGAGGAACAATCTCAATATTATCTCCTGCAACGGTTAAGGTGGCTGGAGTAACGGCACAATCTTTATTTTGCTGCAAAATCATTGTAACCACTGAAAATAGGCCCTTCATTACGGCCCCATGTATGGGCAACCATCCCTTCTTATTGGCAATGTCTGCACGAGCACCATTGCGCAGTAAAAGATAGCTCACATTCCCGTCCCCATTTTGCTCCAGTGATTCCATTAATAGAGTATTTCCCGTTGTACGATCTGGTGCATTAATGTCGAATGTTGGCGGCATACACCTGGCTAATATTGACGAGCTTCCAATTGCAGCACGCGCTGTTGTAATATCTGGCTGTAAACCACGCGTTAGCAAATGATGCGCCATACTTTCTTTCCAATTATTAAGAGCGAAGGTGATTATGTTTTTTCCTTCAATTGGCTTCGCTCCTTTTTCCAAAAGCGCATCAACAATCTCTATATAGCCTTTGCTCACTGCTTGATTGAGTGGACAACTATGCCATTTATCCCCAGCAGAATTAATGCCGTTTCCCTCATAGTTTTTAACCGCATCAAGATCTCTACTTTCTATCGCCTGTGCTAAATCCTTATCAAATAATGATGTTTCATTAGACTCACAAGCTCGTATGATAGGGGATGAAAGCAACACGCTTAGAAACAGCATGCTAATTCTTTTATGCATAGATTTTCCTTTCAATAAAAGAATTAAAAATAACACGCATATGATATCTAATAATTATTGCCAAAACAACACCGCCATATTAACGCTAAGTAAAAAGCCCCACAGAATTTTCGTGGGGCTTTTTAAGTTCTTAGTGGCTATATATTATTGCTGATCATTATCATCGTTATCATTATCATCGTTATCATTATCATCCGAATCATTAGAATCAAGTACAGCCCTTGTCAACATACTCATAAACGCAAGCTCGGCCATATCATTCGCATTTTTAGCTGCTACTTTCTTTTCTATATCTGTTGGCGTATCACCTTTTTTATTTGCAATCTCTTTTGCACCGAGCGCTCGTAATGCTGCCGCCGCTTCCTTTTTGCCGCAATATGCCGCTGCATGCAATGGCGTATCGCCATTTTGATCAACTGCATCAACCGAAATTCCATATTTGGTTACTATTGTTTGAAAGAACCTGCTCATTCCTCCCATCGCCGCATAATGCAATAACGTGACGCCTTCATGAGAGGCCGCTTTAGGCGACGACTGCTCTTCTAATAATGTAGATGCAATAGTTTCGTGCCCCTTCGCTAGCGCGCCCATTAACGGAGTTTGACCGTGCGTATCCTCCGTATCTATTGATGCGCCCAGCGCACGTAATTTTTCAAACACCTGCTCAGCTTTTTTAGCATTGAGTACCACAGCCGTTAAATTTACTTGTTCAGCTGAAGCTCCCGCCTTGCAAAGTTCATCGGCCATGGCGTCAACGGGATTTTTTCCCATACTATATAGCTCGAGTGGTAATGCTTGGCTATTTTTTATGGTTAATGGTGCAACTGCATAGTTTTTATTTTGCGCCAACAATAATTTAACGGTATTCAACATTCCGCCCATTACGGCCATATGTATTGGTAAACATCCCTTTTTATCGGCAATATCCCCACGAGCACCGTTCTGCAATAAAAGATGTGCCATACCCTTATCTGACTGAAAAGATTGTACTGATTCCATTAATAAGGTATTTCCCGTCTCTGGATCCTGCGCATTAATATCGAAATTTGTTGGAGGAACGAGCGCCCTCAACACTGAATAATAATTCTTTTGTATTGCCTGACGTGCGGTATCTTCTTCTGCAGTAAAACCATGACGCATCAAAGAAAGTGCCAATCTTTGTTCTTGCCGATTAACAGCATGCGTCACTATATTTTTTCCTTCGATTGGCTTCGCGCCCTTTTGCAAGAGCACGTCAACTGCTGCATCTTTGCCGTTTGCAACCGCATAATACAGCGGAGAATATCCCTTGCTATCAAGAGCATTGATATCGCCACCTTCATAACCCGCAACTGTATCAAAATCTCCTTGAGTTGCCGCCTTATGTAACGCAGTGAACGTAGGGTCACTCAGGCTATTTAGATCACTCAGGCTACTCGGATTATTTCCAGCCCTCATCATAACGGCTGGTGAAAGCAGTAAACTGAGGCTCAGTGCACTGATTATCTTATTCATACTATTTCCCTTCAGAAAAAATTAAAAAACAGGTTGTATTGTAGCCTAGCTAGAAAAAAATAGCCAATTTTTCAGCGCAACAATGCACGATTTGATATCAGTATCAAACAGACAAAAGTTGATGTAAAAAGGCACTCCTCCTTGATGATTAGATCGAAGGAGGAGTGCCTTTTATTTCTCAATTATGATCGAATATGCTCAATTATAAATCCCCATACTCAATTGCTCTTTTGTATTTTTTTGCAATGACTTTAATCGGATCGAGATTCTCCGGTTCTTTTCTCTTCTTATTTGCATCTGCACCAAGCTCTAATAATGCCGCTATGGTGTCATCCTGGCCATTGAATCGAGCCTCATCTAATGGTGTAGCACCATAGTCGTCAACGACATCAACTGAAATGTTATACTTATCTATGATTGTTTTTAACATACTCGCCCTCGCGCCTCCTGCTGCTGCAAAATGCAATAGGGTAAAGCCATCGTTATCTTTCTCTTTAGGCGAATCTTGTTCATCTATCAATCTGGATGCAATATCTTCAAAATTTCTTGAAAGCGCAATCATCAATGGAGTTTGACCCAATTTCGTTGGAGTCTCTGTTGATACGCCTAGTTCACATAATTTGTCAAATACCTGATGAGCATCCTCATCATCTTCAACATTTATCAACACCTCCGCTAAATTCAATCCCTCAACGGTTGCTCCCGCTTGACAAAGTTCATCAGCGATGGCATCCACCGGCTTTGGCCCCACGCAATATAGTGTGAGTGGGCAGAACTGAATGGCACCCCTTTCAGTATCTTTTTTGATTGGAGCAATGGCATAATTTGTGTTTTGCGCCAACAATAATTTAACGGTATTCAACATTCCACACGCTACGGCCAGATGTATTGGTAAATATCCCTTTTTATTGGCAATGTCTCCACGAGCACCGTTCTGCAATAACTGATAGGCCATACCTTGATCGTAGGAAGGTTTTTGCACTGATTCCATTAATAAAGTATTTCCCGTCTCTGGATCTTGCCAATCAATATTAAACGCTTGTGAAGCTACACACTGAGCCAATACTGAATAATGATTCTTTTGTATTGCACTCCGTGCTGTCTCTGCAGTTGGCCGCATACCATGCGCTAACAAAGAAAGTGCCATTGTCCATCTTTTAGAATCAACCGCCTCGGTCACTACGTTTGATCCTTCAACTGACTTCGCTCCCTTTTGCAAAAGTATATCAACTATCCCCTCATGGCCATATTTAACTGCATAATTCAGCGGCGTCTTTCCATCGCCATCAACCGCATTGATAGCGCGCTTTTTACTTTTTCCTTTATAACTCACAACCGCATCAAAATCCCCCACCGCAGCTGCCGCATGTAAACAGGTAAATTTATCATCATTTCTATACTTATCACAGATCAAATCTTCAGCTTCAGCCTTACTCGTCAGGGCATATATAGAATCACTCTCACTCGTGACGTCAGAACCACTCTCACTCGTGACGTCAGAACCACTCTCACCGTCTTGGCTTTTTCCAGCTCTTATCATAACGGCTGATGAAAGCAGCACACTCAAACACAGTGCGCCAAATCTTTTATCCATATTTTCCCTTTCAGAAAAAATTAAAAAACAACACGGCTATGATATCCAAATACCGGGATCAAAACAACTATCTTCTTACACACTACATACATGATGCCTTGCCCATGTTATAATCTTACAAAAAAAGTAGATTCTCATGGCATCACTCAACGCATATCGTTATATCACTACTCCACAACTCATACTCAGGCCCATTGAACTCACTGATGCGCCTGCAATCTTTTCGTATACATCCGATCCGCGTGTTGCGCATTTTACCCATTGGGATGCGCATACCAATCTTGATGATACCATCCGATACATCACCCATATTCAACAAAACACCAACACACACGTCTGGGGCATAACGTTACCAGAATCCAATACGCTTATCGGCGAATGCAGCATCACGCAGCATGAAGATGGCAGAGCAGAGCTGTATTATGCACTCGCATATGCGCACTGGGGCAATGGACACACCACGCAAGCCTTAACCGCCTTACTCTCCATTGCGCAAGAAATTCCCGCTCTTGATCGCCTTGAAGCATGGATTATCCGCGAAAATCTCGCTTCATGCCGCGTCGCGCAAAAGGCTGGATTGCATCTTGAGCAGATCATCGATCAGGCCTGGATTATTGATACTACTGCGCATGATATTGCCCTCTACATCAAATAATTGCGTTTCTCATTGCGCCTTTGTTATGATTCATAGAGATATTTATAGTAATGCTTTTTCTTATATGGAGGAAAAATGAAGAAAAGCATAATGATCATGACCGCACTCATCGCAGCAACTACTCAGCATATGATGCATGCAGACCGTGAAGTGAAAAAAGATGTCATCGTTATAAATTTAAACTTTAAAGATGCTATCACCATTAAAACAGGTTTAATTAAAAAAATTACGTTAGAAGCTAATCCAACGGGAGATAACCCAAAAAGCGTTGGTATAGTAAACCTGTCGGTTGGCAGTGAAATGAAAATAATAGCCACCACAAAAAATCCTTCTAATCCCATTCAAGACGAAACGTATGTGCGCCTACATGCCTCTGATAACGTCTTTAGCGTGAAGGTATCTGGACCCGAAGGTGCTCGCTTTTTTAACGTGGATCCTATAAATCGTAAACATAACAACACGGTGTTTAATAAGTATCCATTCTTCAGGGAACCCGAATATCAACAATATGGAAATTTGACTCCTGAAGCATAATCCGATTTCGCGTGAACTGATGGGGCAATAGGTATGTTACTATTGCCCTTTAAATATGATTCAAATCCTTATACGCGTGAAAAATATTTCATGAAAAAAACGAGCGCGATACTCATTACCCTTCTCCTGCGCAACACCATCCTTGCCGATACGCAATATAATCCATCATCCGATGATCAACGCATGCAAAAGCGATATCTCACTTTTAAGAATATATCCAATTATTGGATCACGATTATCACGCTCGATAACAGACGCATCACTTTAAAACCAACCGATTATGAATGGAACGGCTTTTCAATCGGCTGGGAACCGGTCGATATCATCGCCCAGATTGCCCCTGATGTTTTCATTCATGATGTCTTTAGCCGCGAAAGCGATGATGAATGTAAATGGATAATACAGGTGTTTAAACCAATACGAAAAATAGTCATACGGCGCTTGAAAGATGAAGATCTCTAACGTTTCATTGATTTTATTATCCTGTGCGTATTAACGTCATAATAGGTTAATAATAACGATTTCTATAAAAGGAATGTGCATGAAAAAGATCTTAATTACAGCGGCCCTTATATGCTCCCCCGCATACCTTAATGCGGATCGTCGACAAAATCTGGTCAATGTAAGAATAAAAAATTCAACAGGGCAGCCTCTCACGGTAGCAACCCATCAAGGCAACATAACGATCCCTTTTTCATATAAACTGACTACTATCCAAATACAACTCGGACAACCTTACGAAATTAAGGCATCTGCCACTAAAGGTACACCCACATACGGAAGTATTTCTAACGTAAAGTTCACCCAAACCTCCAAAGATTCTTATTTTGAGGTTCTGTCAGAATCAGATCTTGATGCAAGCGATCCAAATGCACTTAAGCTCACAGTGACCAAGATCAACACGAGTAAGACCAACGTTAAATAGGAGAAGGTGACCATGAAAAGAATGATTGTTGCGATGATGACACTCATCGCATGCGCAAGTTACGCAAAAGAGCACGTTGTTTGGAGACATGATGGTATCTACATCGTCAATAAATCTGAAGGTTATTTGACCATTGAATGGCAAGGTCATAAAGAACAGCCTTTAGAGCCAGCTAGCAAGATCCTCATTCCCGTCACTAAACCTGGTGTTACGATAAAAATTTACTATAACAATAAGGGGCCTGCCTATTTAGATATGCCAAGTTGCAAGGGAGGCGCTCACGTTTCATTCACAACCCGTGAAAATATAAAACTGTATGAAATTCGTGGTGGGCATGAAGAAGGAAGAGGCGCATTTAATCGTCCGGGAACTGGCCCTCATTGCAACATTAAGTTGCATCATCAAGGATTTCCCGCCGACCATGCGATCGAACAATATCCCGATCTGAAGTAACCCGTTCAAGGATTTTTGTATGAAGCAGACTATCTATGGACTCGTGATATTCACTGCCTGCAGCCTCGCTGCCGTTACGCTCACCAGGGATCCCCATGTGCGCTACGGACACACCATAACGATTAAAAACCTCTCGCCTGCCAAACTTACCATCACCGTTAAAAATGATCCGGATAACCCCACCCAAGTGGTTATAGCCGGTAATGATACCGGCGCCGTGCTGGTCAGCAAAACAAAGCTCCGTGTGCATATAGAGGCCAATTACAACGGCAAAATTTTAAAAACAAACTTTAAACGCAGGCATGATACCGAAAATTATTGGGAAATCAGTATACGAAAAGCTATTATTGGCGGCATTCAGCTGATCAAAAGAGATAGTAGGCCGCTCTGAAACCTACAATCCCTCCATTTTATTGATTTTTAGCCCCCCATCTTGCTAGGCTTAGGGCTGTAAGGATTATAAAAATGCTTTTTCAATGGAGGAAATATGAAAAAAAGCATACTTATCGCAATCGTGGCGCTCGGTTTTTGCAGTAACACCTTTGCAGCGTCAGATCGTTTTAAAACAGCAGCCTATAAATTGGGCATTGTGGTTATCAACAAAGCTAGAAGCTACAAACTCTCAATATCTGGTCTCTTTAATGACATAACTAAACTGGATGAAGCTGGAACTAGAAATGATTACAGCTGGATTCCTATTAACCCCGCTACCAAAAAATTTACGATTTCAGCAATCGACAAAAACAATAAAGTTGTTGCAAAACAAAGCTTTACACGAGGCGACAATGAAGACGTATTTTTTATTAATGTAAATTCACTGGCTGGTTTAGCAAAAGCTGAAATTGAGACCGACATATATGCTGCTGAAGTAGCTCGTGGAAAGAAGGAATTCAACAACTACGATCTGTAATAACGCGTAAATAATAAAAGCCAAACCCCCGTCAGGATGATCGTATCCTGACGGGGGTTCTTAGTTATCTATAATGACTCTCTATTTTCTTCTTCTTTGACGCTTTACCGGTTTAGCATCACCTTCGGTAATGCCTGCCATTTGAATGTTATCATACGTATACAAGCTTGATCCGACATAGAATGAGCGAGTTCCCTTATCCACTCTTTCGACGTATGCAAAGGCATCAGCACCATTCATGCGATATTTCACCCGTGCGGGGACACGGCGCGCAGCATTAATCATTTCTTTTACGTATGGGCGGCCAACTTCATCTTTGGCGTTGATCATATTTTTCCATACATAATTAGCATCACTGCCATTAACCACGCAAATACCATTTGGTTCATACACGAAGATTTCTAAATCGCCGAGTGAGAATCTGCCATTCATTTTAATAAACTCGCGGAAGGCAAATTTGACTTCTTTAACCGATCTTAAATAAGCTGCCGCATCTTGCGCCAATAGCTCCATGGATTCAGTTTTTGAAATCGGATATAAACCGGCAGTAATAATGTATTCTTCTAAGCCGACGTTTACCTTTTCAAGATACACCCATTCGTAGGCATTCTTGAGTTTTATATTAACCCAACCTTTGCCTTCACCCTGCTTTGCCAGTGCAAGCATCTTTTTCATGTAGAAATTGCCCATCTCATCTTTTTCTTCCATGAATGAACGCCCAATAGTTTCCTGATCTGAACCGTTGGCAACGCATACACCCTTCATATTGAACACTTCTAAATAAAGATCACCATAGTGGAAAATTACATCATTATGATCATTGAAATCTTTAAATGCCTGCTCAACACCTTTTTTCATATGACGGTATCCTTCTTGCACCATCTCTTGAAGTTTTTTCTGATTCGCATCTGGATAATAACCGCACGCTATATAGTAATTCTTGCCTTCCTTATCAGTAACGCGCTCTGCATACACTTTCTTAGGCGCACCCTTTGAAATGTAATCAATCCAAATACCTTCAGGCTTTTTATTTAAGCTTTTAATAATCTCTTGGTTGATGAATTTACCTTTAGCATCCGTTGCACTCCATACATTACTACCAACCAACGATGGTCGTTCACCTTGTACACGCAAAGTTCCCGTTTCATCAAGTGCGAAAATATATAAATCACCAGAAACGAATCGGCCGATTGAATAGCTCAGCGTAGGAAATATCGCATCTACCGCAAGATTCTTCTCTTGAGAATCTTTAAAATAGCGCGTTGCACCTTTTACCAAATTCATCACCGCGTATACTTTTGAATGCGGATAGAAACCGCCGCCAATCACATATTGAGAACTGCCAGTATCAATAAGCTCAACATAGGAAACTTTTGATTCATTGCGATATCGATAAGAAACCCAACCACCACCAGCGCGTGCCTTTTGAATAAAGTCATTTACATACACACTGCCATATTCGTCAGTACCTATTTTGTCGTGCTTAAAGTCACTCCAAAGATTTGCGGTATCCGTGCCCTGGGCTAAGCAGAACCCATCAGTATCATAAATGAATAAATAGACTTCACCGATTACAAACTCTTTCATTTTAATAAACGCATTACAGGCAACGTCGAGAGAGTTTTTCATGAAATAGTCTTTGCCCTTTTTAACGAGATCCACGATCATGCGCCGTTGTTTTAACATGTGCTCAAGCTCTGCCCCTTCAAGCCCCATAGAAACAAGGTCAGATTCTAAATCTTTTTGAACTTGAACTTCTTTTTGCTTTGCCTCGATATCAGCATCATACGTGTTATCGATGGAATCCTTTTGGCCACCTCTTACCATTTTCTCTTCTGCAACCTCTGATTCCTTCTCATCTTGCGCTTCCGATTCTTCATCAGAAGTTACTGGGGAAGTTTCAACCATTTTTTCTTTGGTTGGCACTGCAGCCTTTGCCATTGCTTTTCCAGCCTGCACTGGAGTATCTGCCTCGAGAGCTATGCATATTTGAAGAATAACCGCCAAGATCACATAATATAATGTTCGCTTCACGCAACATCCTTTCTTTTTAAACAAATTTTTTTATACAATCCTTTTACATGATTATTCGTAGTTATAGTAAAAATATATCTACCGATGCAAGTACGTCTCTTCAAAGTTGATTTTTGGCCTTAGAAAAGTATTCTAGATAACAAATAGTATCATTTCATTCAGCAAGGAACATTAATGCCTGTTTCTATAACCAACGAAAATGTAGATCAAGAAATTGGAAATTCTAAACTCCCCGTCGTTCTTGACGTTTATGCCACCTGGTGCGGACCATGCCAACAAATGGCACCCATTTTTGAAGAGTTAGCTCAAGAGTTGGAAGGCAAATATAAATTTGCAAAATTGAACGTCGATGAAGCACGCGAAATTTCCATCAAATATGGCGTAACTTCCGTGCCAACATTTATCTTTATTAAAGGTAATGTGGTGCAAGGAAAAGAGACCGGTTACATGAGCAAAGAAGCACTTGAAGCCAAGATCAAACAACTGCTTGGATAATCTACCAAAATATAAGGCCCGGATTTCTCCGGGCCTTTGTTTTTTATAACTTCTTATCTTTCAGGCTGAGTCTTTTTAACTTTATAAAAATAATTGTTCATATTCTGTTTTTTTCAAAATTGTAGGATTCCATGAACTAATGCAAGAAGTCATGCACGCCACACCATACTCAAGATGTCTGAGTTCTTTTTCATTTTCGTTTATTCGATGTTCATACGCTTCAGATGTACGCGTGCCTATACATACTCCTCCAACATGAAATTGATTAGAAGTAAATAATGGAGCTCCACTCATACCAGCCTCTATCCGAAAACTAAGCTCTGCATCGGCTTCTCCGCCAATCAAAGCCTTAGCCTTAGTGCCTATTTCTCTATTAACGTATCCTTTGTTTCCTCTCATATCCATCCAACAAGCTATATTGGGAATCTGTTCCGATGCACTTGCAGCTACCGGATAACCATAGGTGATTACATCCTGCATAAAGCTGAGAGGTTCACGTACTAACTTAATTGGCGATTTACTAGCAAAATCTACTCTTCCTATAGCTATATCGAGATTATTTGGCGCAAATTCGATATTTTCTTTTTTGAGCAGAGCAAATAGATTCTCATTATTCTGGCCTTTCACGCATAATCCATATTGGCCTCGATTGGAGGAAAGTATTTGTGCTGAAACTTCTTGATACACATGTCTTGCGGTTATGAAAACCCCTGGAACAGAAGTAAAAAACGCCGTTCCAAACAAACGATCAATACTCTTAGTTTCCGCATTGATACGGCATATAGGTACTACGAAAGACTGCAAAACAAGATTAACATTCATATAAATCAAACAAATAACAGAAACACATTCTTATAACTTCTTATCTTTCAGATCAATTCCCATCTTGACCAATTGATCACGAATCTCATCAGCTCGCTTCCAATTTTTCTCCGCTCGGGCCTTATCACGTTCATCCATTAACGCTTGCACTTGCGGAGTAATCTCCACCACTGCTTGCGCTAATGGTTCCATGCGAAGCCCCAGAACATTGATCAAGAATGCTTTGACCATGCACATCAATACGGGATCCGCTTGAATCTCAGGAAGTTTCTCAAATAATACTCCAAACATGCCGGGCGTATTGAAATCATCGCATAAAAAGGTCAGCATTGCCTGTATGATTGGTGCACGTTGAGCTGCTTCATACGTAAATGGCGTAAATGGTTCTACCGGCTCAAAGATGCGGCATAACCGTTCATAACTTTTTTGCGTTGCCTTCATATCATCGAACGAGAAATCGAGCGGCGTACGATATTGATGCGTCAGAATATAGTAGCGCACCACCATCGGATCAAATTGCTTAAAGACATCTTCTAACGTAAAAAAGTTGCCTAATGATTTGGACATCTTTTCTTTATTAACCTGCACAAATCCATTATGCACCCAATAACGAGAGAATGGCGCGCCGTTAAGGCCTTCTGATTGTGCAATTTCATTTTCATGATGCGGGAACATCAGATCAAGGCCGCCCGCGTGAATGTCGATATGAGGTGCAAGATATTTGGATGCCATTGCAGAACATTCAATATGCCAACCCGGTCTACCAAATCCCCAAGGACTTTTCCAGAAGGTCCCTTCTGGTTCTGATTTCCAGAGCGCAAAATCAAGCGGATGCTCTTTTTTGCTGTTCAATTCAACGCGTTCGCCTGCATGTAAATCTTCTAATTTATGTTTTGAAAGTTTGCCGTATTCGGGGAATGTATTAATGCGGAAATAGACATCACCATCAACGGCATATGCCTTGCCTTTTTCGATAAGGCCGGCGATAAAATCGATTATTTCTGGGATTGTTTCCGTGACGCGCGGTTCATACGTTGGTGCCTGGCAATTGAGTTTTTGCATATCAGCATGATAGGAGGCTATGTAGCGGGCGGTGATTTCATCATAGCGCTGACGATCGCCCAATTCTTTTTCTGCTTTATTGAGAATTTTATCATCGATATCGGTAAAGTTGCGGCAATATGCAACCTCATAACCCAGAAATTTCAACAACCGATACAGTACATCAAAGGTGATATAACAACGGCCATGCCCAACGTGCGCATTATCGTATGGCGTAACCCCGCAGACATACATCAAAACTCGCCCCGAAGTTATCGGTTTAAATTCTTCTTTTTTACCCGTTAAACTATTGGTTAAATACAGCATAATTTCTCTGCCTATAAACGTGATACCAGTGATTTTCTTATTAGCCTTAGAGTACCATAGATTGCCATTTTAGGGAATTGGTGACACTACGCTGGCTTATTTCAAAAAAATTAGTATGATTAACCTCCATATAAAGTAGTAATGAATCGCGCATACAGACGACTGCTTACGACCCCAGGAGCATCTCAATGGCAGCTTTTAGCAAGAGCAAAATCTTAATAATAAGTATCTATATTTTCTCACTGTTGCTGTACTCACCAATGAGTATTGCCATAGATTCCACTGAATCAGAAACCGAAGAAACCGCGGCACCCGCAGACGCAAACCAGGGGCAAGCGGTAGAGGGTGAGCAAGAAGAAGTCGTCTATCACAATCCCAATAATCGCATCATCAAAGAAATCATCGTTGAAGGCAATATTCACGTCCCGACCGATGCTATTCTTGATCGTATTCCCTATCGTGTTGGCGAACCATTTGATTTAAGAAAAACACGCACCACGATCTTACGCCTCTACCATGATTTAAAGCGATTCAGAAATATCTCTATCTATGCTGAAGATGAAGGCGAAAACGATCTCATTCTCTATATCGATGTACTCGAAAAGCCGGTCCTGGTTGACGTCGTTTATAACGGCAATTCTCAAGTTAAAAAATCTGAGTTCGAAACAGCCGTCACCATTAAAGATGCTCCTGCAATTGACCAAGAAGAGCTCGCTTCATATGCGCAACAAATCAAAAAAATTTACGTCGAAAAAGGTTATTTTTTAACCGATGTCGCCCCGCGCCTTGAATTTGATAAAGATGGCAATGCAACGGCAATATTCGATATTACCGAACGCAAACAATCATTGATCAAACGCATCAACTTCACCGGAAACCATACTATGAGCGGTAAAGCATTGCGTGGCGTAATGTATTCTCGTGAAGATTGGATTTTGGGTGCACTCGATAAATCGGGACTTTATATGCCTGATCGCGTTGAACTTGGCGATAAACAAGCAATCGAGCAGTATTATCAAAACAAAGGTTATTTGAATGCAAAAGTAGTCGATATTCAAACCAATATTGATGACAGCGGTAATATTAACTTGGATATCGAAATCAAAGAAGGCGATCAATATACCGTAAAACAAGTGACTGTTGCTGGTAATGATATCATTGACGAACAATACCTCGAAGCGATCATTCCTATCAAAGCCGGCGATCTCTACTCTCGTGAAGCAATTCTGAACACCATCAAATTATTGGAACGCGTATGGGGTGATTTTGGCTACATCTACGCCCACATTGAACCATCCATCATTCCAAACGATGATGATAAAACAGTGAGTCTGGCATTCCACGCTGATATCGGCAAACAAGTATTTCTTAATAAAATTTCAATCCGCGGCAACCAAAAAACAAAAGATAAAATCATTCGCCGTAACATTACGCTCGAAGAAGGTGATTTACTTACCAATACGCGTATGGATATGTCAAAAAATCGTGTTGAAAGCATGGGCTACTTTGAACAACGCGATGGCGTAAACTGGAAAATCAATCGTCTTGATGATAACAATGCAGATCTTGAATTGATGCTCAAAGAAGCGCGCACTGGTAACGCTCACTTGAAACTCGGCTTTGGTGGTTCTCCAACCAGCCTTTCAAATCCACTCTCTGGCGTATCAGTCGAAGGTAATATTACCGATACCAACCTCTTTGGCAGCGGTGTGAAATTCAATCTCACTGGTAGCCTTGCTCGTGAAGCAAAAACCGTGACCTTCAACTTAACGCAACCATGGCTCTTTGATAAACCAATTTATGGCGCACTTGATGCATACCATAGACGTTTGGGTTATGACGAGCTGCGCTTTATCCGACCAATCACACAGAAAAATACTGGCGGCGTTCTTACGCTTGGTACGGTGTTTGCATCCCGCAATCCAATCTTCACTGATACTTTCCTCCGCTTTAATGGCGGCCTTGAAAACATTCAAAATGAAGGCAACATCAACCAAATTCAAATTATGATGCCAACCTTCTTACCGCCAGAACAACGCGTAGTGGCTGAAGCCTCATATCGCCGTGTGATTGAACAAGAATTCAGTCCTGGTACGCTTGGACTCCTTGCAATCAATCTGGGGCAAGATAAGAAAAACCATCCTATGCATCCAAGCCGCGGGCATACTTGGTTGGCTCGTGGATCATTTGGATTCCCTGCATTTGGCGGCCGCATAAGCTTTAGCAAATTCGATCTTGAAGGTAACTGGTATACACCGCTCATCGATGAAATTGATCTCGTCTTGAGATTGCATGGTTACCTTGGTATTGTGAGCCGCATTCAAGATAAAACAGTGCCATATCGTGAACTCTATAACATTGGTGGCCCTGCCAGCGTGCGTGGTTTCCTCTTTGGTGAAATCGGGCCTCAATTTAGAGTAGTTGGCGAAGATGAAGTACGTACCTCGCCAATTGGCGGTCGTAAAGCTGCCTTTATCAACGTTGAATTGCTATTCCCTATTACGCCAGACTTCTCTATGAAGGGCCTCTTCTTCTATGATGGCGGTGCTGGTTGGGATAACCCATACGCTCGCGATATTCCGGTGCAATTCCTTGCTAACAATAAATTCTCATATCGTCATGCAGTCGGCGCCGGCGTCCGTATTTTAAATCCGGTTCCTGTTCGTATCGACTGGGGCTTTAAGTTGGATGCGCGTAAGGGCGAATCTGCTCATGAAGTACACTTTGGCATGACGTACGATTGGTAACGACAAGTTTATTTATTCCCCTATCCTTCGACACAATTTTTATTTCATCCTTCGGACAAAATAAAAATCACTCAGAACGAACGGGGAAAGATATCCTGTTCCGTTCGCCCTGAGTGTTCTGAGGTGAATGAAATGAGCCAAAGAACGTGTCGAAGGGGTAAAGGAACACGGGAGCATGGCCATCTAAGATCTAATTTGCGTCAAACATTGCATAAACCCTTTCCTCACACACAGCACTCATGATAGAGTCATGAAAATTGTGTATCATTGGGAAAGAGTAAAGTATGAAACGATCGCCGATTATACCGCTGTTTATTGGTGTCCATCTGCTATGCATGGTGCTACAAATTTATAAACACAGTTTGTTCGTTCAGGCTTCCTATACCAAACAAAAAAATGAACTTGATCGCGAATCCTTAATACAAGAACGGCAGCGCCTCACGCAAGAATTGCAGGTGCTCAAAAATCGCAATTCGATCAAGCAATATGCCCAAGCAAAGCAGATGAAGACGCTCAGACTGAACCAAATTAAGCGATTAAACGATCATGAAGAAAAGTTATAAAATCCGGATCGTCTGCATCTTTTTTTTATTCATGCTCTTGTA
>Ga0181538_10002836_pt1 | contig 17496 bp, 19 predicted proteins | sample PEATcosm2014_Bin_40_FD_119773 | JGI IMG/M metagenome (GOLD analysis project Ga0181538, IMG submission 119773) | Peatland microbial communities from MTU Mesocosm Facility, Houghton, MI, USA - PEATcosm2014_Bin23_30_metaG | ecosystem: Environmental > Terrestrial > Soil > Wetlands > Peat | place...
GGCCATAGTATTGTAAATTAACAATACATTTATATAAACCTTTCGGTCATATTCCTATACTTTCCCGACGTAGAATAAGTTGTATTGTAAACTATTCTGAACTCGAGTTCAGAAAGCTAGGCTATTACATTGCCAGTGACTGTGAGTGGGCCCACCGCATTTACTGCATATGTCCCTGCTGTTGATGGCATTATAAATGAGAATGTGTTTGTTGGAAGCGTGCAGCTCGTAAATATCTGGGCAATTACATTCCCGGTCGCTGTGTTGGTAACGATGAAGTTGTATGTGTATGGCGTTGAGCCTCCAGACAACTTAAATGTAAGAACTTCCAGTTGGCCCTGATCCACTATTGCATTTGATGAGGTTATAGAAGAGCCGACCGCGATAAGCGCATTATTTACCGTAAACTCAGCATTGGTTGTAAGGACCCCATTTGCATTTGCCACTCCGTTGCTGTCAAAAACCAATGTGTTGAAAGCCCATAAGCCGATTACGTTGCATGTCGAGCACGTTCCCGATGTTGCGACAAGATTGGCTGAAAGTCCGGAAAGGCTTAAGATATTTCCTATGCTGTTAGGCCCAGCAACAGATGTTCCTTCCTGTACATTCAGCAGGGTCTGGCTTACCGCGTTGACAACCAGATAAATGTTATTGATCGGGTATGTGTTTGATACTGTGAATTGTATTGTATTGCCGATTGGTATGTTTCCTGCGTTTATCGAGTTTCCATAGGCCCAGTTTGCAGTATACCCTAGCTCTCCTTTCCCTGCACCTGCAGTTATTATTGTGTTTATGACTGTGTATTGGCCCACGTCAATAACTGCGTTGGTAATTTGAGGAGGATTCGGATTTGCAGTCAATCCTGAAGGCAAAGCGAATGATACATTCAAGGAGAAGCTCAATATCAAAAGAGCAATTAACGCAAGTGGGATTAATTTATAATATTGCTTCATGACATATACCGGTGCAGCAAATCGCTACATATGAAGGAACGAAAGGAAAGTATTTAAATATGCAGGTTTTGTTTTTGGTACTGTGATTTGAACCAAGATTTGCAGGTTAGTCCAATTTTGTCCATATCTGCTGTTTTTCCAGAAGAGACCTCATTATCAGTGGTATATGTCCCGCCTCTTTCATTCTTCTGTAGGAATATGCAATCCATTCCCTTCCAAAAGGCAGATATAGTGCTACCTTCTCGCCGCTTTGCGCCAGTTTTAATGCATACTGGTTCCATATCCCGTTCAGCATGGCGTATGTTACCTCCCTATTGGACTTCCTGTTCATTCTGATGGCGCTTTCTATTATTCCGCTGTCGTGTGTTGCAATTGTGAATTTGCCACCCTCTTTAAAGAGATACTCCATAAGCCTGTAATAATTTTTTGTGCAGCCATTTCTGGTGTTGTACCCATCCCTGTTTGTCGTGGAATATGCCCCTTTTACAAGCCTTATGTTTGCATTTTCATACTTGAGCAGCTGCTTTATGTCGGACATGCTCCTTTTCAAACAGGCCTGTATGCACAATCCAGCAGATCCTTTTTTGACCTCCTTTTTGTATAATCTTATTGTATCGCTGACAGTGCTTGGCTCCTCCATGTCGAGCCATACAAATATGCGGTATTTCCTTGCGATTCCCAGCAATTTTGAATAATTTCCTTGTGCAAATTTATAATCTATCAGCAGCCCCAGCTGCGTTGCCTTTACAGATATGGAACTGTCCAGGTTTTCCTTTTTTATTCTTTTTATCAGGTCAGCATACACACCCATTGCCCTATCGACCGGATTCCTTTCCTTGTAGCCCTCGCCCAACTGGTTTATTATCGCGCTTATGTTGTCTCTTTTGAAGATCCTGGCCTCCTTGATTGCGTCTGTTATCTCCGGGCCGGCTATCCATCTGCCAGAAATCATCTTCTCCAGGTTTCCGCTTATCGCCATACCTCTAAAATAGGCATTTGTGTTTTTAGCTTTTTGTATTGCTGGCTGATATTTAATGTAGTTTGCTTATGGATTGGAGTAGGTTGCCCAGGCACCAGGCCCGAAAGAGCTGTTGAATACTGCCCCATTGTTCCCGTTTCCGCCATAATCATTAGCATTGCCGTTCAACGGCCACCAGCCTGCAAGCCATTGTGCATCTATCGGTGGGCCGCCAATACCGCCGATGTAGATATCCTGGATATCCCCCTTAGGCAATGAATTGTTATACAGCTGCACATTTGAAATCGTGCCATTCCAGTTGGAGCCGATAATCATCGGGCTATGTGCGGGTATGTCGCCGCTTGCCGCTGTCTGCAAATTTATCACGCTTAGGTTGGCTGTTCCCGGCAGCCCTGTATAAGTGGTTATGCCAGAGCCGTTGTACACTATTGCCACAAATACCCAACTGCCTGTTGGTGCAGCATTAGAGAATAGGCAGATGGAATTTGCAAATACATAGGCAAATATGGCCCCTTTGCATGTGCTGGTTGCGCTTTGGTTGATCATCAAAGAGGCTGATGATGCTAGGGAGTTTGCTTCGCCGTAAAGAAAGGCGGTCTGGATGTGGCTGCTGATACTGCTGATGTACATCCAGCCGGCAATGGTGAATCTGCCATTTGGGGAAACATCCGGCATGAAGTTGACCCCTTTAACGGTAATATTCCCGACAATGGAATTTTCTATGCCGTTATTACCGGCAGGATTGAATGTTGCCACAAATAGCGGGGGCTCTTTTGGGCAGGGTCCTATAAAACTAAGAAACTTTGTTGTCCCTGGACCGTCTGGCCTGGACACGATGCATAGCCCTGCAGGTGCTTTTGGCTGTAGGTTGCTGAACAATCCGGAATAAAAAAATCCGACAAGCACTACTGCAATTATCAATATCGCCCAGCCGTAGGTAGCCAGATATTCAATTGTGCTTTGAGCCTTAGTCTGCATATTATCTTTGGTTATATATGCGCTTCAGACTATTTAAGGGTGTATGATTTGGGGTCACTGGGATTTGAACCCAGATTTGCAGGTTACTTCATATTTTATTTCCTTTTTTCTTAATTCCAGATCCTCATCATCGCCTTTTGCTCAATAGAATATAAACATCTGGAGCCTGCCGCGCTGCCAAATTACGCTATAACCCCTTTCGCATTGATTAATTTAGGGCAGGGATAAATATATTAGCATTCCAATAAACAGCTTGTAGGATGTTTTTAATGTTTGAATCGTGGATAGCAAATACCTGGGCCTTTCAGTTCAGCAATGCGGTTTCCAGCCCTCTCCTGACAAAGATTATGCTGCTGCTTGCTGATAGCTTCTGGATTGTGATACCGCTCATCATAATATTCCTGTACTTTAAGAAGGACAAGAACATATACGTCCTTGTGATTGGTGTGGTGCTCACCTATGTGCTTGCAGATATCCTGAAGCTTCTGACAAGGGAGCCAAGACCATGCAATGTCAGCTCCCTTGGCTGGATCAACAAGTCCGGGTGTGAGGCCACATACTCATTTCCAAGCGAGCATGCGGCTGTGCTTGCAGGAGTGCCCATATTCCTCTCAAAATACAGGATACTCGACATACTGTATGTTGTCTGGGTGGTTCTTGTCCTGTTCGGGAGGGTGTATCTTGGGCTGCATTACCTGAGTGATGTGATAGCCGGGATAATATTAAGTATCTTGGTGTGGTATATTCTATACATTTACAGGATTGCAATCAGCAATAAGGGTCAGGGGTTATTCCACCTTATCAGGTAAAATTGGTTGGTGTGTTTCTATGAAAAAGGAGTATATGATTTATATCGCAGTTGCAGTTGTGCTTGTTGTTGTGGTTGTTGCCTATCTTCTTCTTTCCGCAAACAGCTCATCGCCATTGATAGGTAAAAAGGTATCTGCAGCAGACATGCGTTCCTTGGAGGCAGTAGCAGAGAACAATACACTGGCAAATCAGGTCGGCTGGGGGATTGACACTCCCGGGCCTGGAGCAAATCTCCCTGCAAAGGTTTCCGGCAGACTGTATATCTTTGATGGAAAGCCCGAGGTCCTTTATATCGGAGGGGATTACTGCCCGTATTGCGCAGTCACAAGATGGGGATTGATCATAGCGCTCATGAGGTTAGGCAATTTCACTGGCCTTGAATATATGCAGTCAAGCCCGACAGATTATGCGGCGGACACTTCGACATTCTCCTTTGAGAATTCGAGCTACAGGAGCTCCTTGCTGCATTTTGACGGCCTGGAGTTGACAGACAGGAATGGTGCCAATATAACAGATGCAAACTTCACTGCACTTGAGCAGCAAGCCTATGCAAGGTATACAAGCGGCGGGATACCATTCATAGACTTTGCAAATGTGAGCATACAGGACGGCGCTATTGTGAGCCCTATCTACATACACAGCTACAGCTGGCAGCAGATAATATCAAACCTCAGCTCCCAAAACTCTCCGATATCTCAGGCAGTTATCGGCAGCGCTGACGTATTCACAGCTTATATATGTGAGAGCAATTCAACGCTGAATGCAACAGCACAGGCATGCAGGCAGCCATATGTCAAGAAGATACTGCAATCCTCTTGATTTTGTAATTGCGCGAAAGGTCTGCCTGATTTTAATCTGTCCTTGGCTTTATTTGAGGCTGCGCAGATTCATTGAAGACCTCGGATAAGAGCTCAACCGCTTTGCGGCAGGGTTTTAGCGCCTTGCTAACAGCCTCCGTAAACCGAGCCAGTCCAAAAGCAAGAGCATACGATGTTAAAATTACTTCTCTTGCAGTATTTATCTGCGACATGTTGATTGTGCCGATAGTCTCTGATTCTGGCTTGTCTAACCAATCATACACGAATTCCAGATATTCTGCATTTTGTGCGCTGTGCTCCGAGCGATGTTCTGAATAATATGATAGTAAGCTCACCATTTCCGCAACAGAAACCCTTAATCCTTCATTGCCGCCTAATTTTTTAAGTATGGGTTCTGTGTATTGGTTTGGTGCTGAAACCCTTTTTGATTCCTCTTCATATGCGGAATTGTTAGTTGCCTCGAGTATGGACCTGTACGCCTTTTCATATTCCTGATCTAGCATGACTCTATGATCCCTAGGCCAAATGCCTGTCCTTTTTCGTATGAAATTTCTTATGGTGTCTGCTGCCAATTCTTTGTTGTTTATTATCAATTCTGCAGCATCTGATATTTTTTTATTAAAATCATAGTATCTTAACCTCTGATCCACCAAAGCTACATTCATGGCCGTCAGGGATGCGCCTTCTGTTATAGTGGATATCAGTTGATTGCCTTCCTTTAACAAAATTTGCGCTGCCGCAAGGGCATTAATAAGAATCACCGCATGCTTCAAAACTTGCTCGTCTTTCTCCGAGAATATAAACCCATTTATCCTATTGGCTGCTGCTTCAACACTTATTCTTTTTTCTGCTGTTGTTGACATTTTTACCACAGCTAATTGAGGCCTTTAAAGAATATAAACCTTGCGAATCAGGATTAGTTATGTGCGGAAAGGGATCTTGCCAGGCGAAGCGCCAATGCCCTATTTGCGTCTATGATGTTGTCTGACTCTGACGGGTCCTTTTCCGTATTGTAGAGCTGGTCCTTTCTCTTCCCGAAGTAGTGGAGCAGCTTCATCCCATTCCCGTAAACCGCAGTAACCTTTCTGTTGTGCTTTTGCTTTGCCTTTAGGATTTGCGCCGCGCTCCTTGATCTTGGTGCAAGCATCCTCAGCAGTTTCTCATCCCAGCCCTCGCTGATACCCATGTGCTCGCAGATCACATATCTGTCCCTTCTCAGGTTTCCGTTAAGGTAATCAAACCTGCCGACTGCAAGGTTTAATATTGCATCATGCAGCGATGATAGTGATACCGGATTCTCAACAGAATCTCTTATCTTCTCCAACTTTCCGTTGCTGTAGTTCGCGGCAATGAGCGGAACCTTTGCTATGCCCTCATATGGCGGCATGGAATGGTAGAGCATGCCGTGCTCCCCGAAGAGCTGCCCGTGATCCGATGTGATTATTACAGTCGCGTTTTCAAGCATGCCCCTTTCCTTCAATATCTCTATAGTGCGCTTGACCTTATTGTCAAGATATTTCAGCCTCCTAAGATAGCCCCTATGGAGGGCATTCATTGAATAGTCGTCCATTTCCTCCAGTCCGCTCAGATACACCCATTTATCCTGTGTCATGCCCTTTCGCCCGACTGGATAATTTTCATGCGCCTCCATGTAGTTAAGGAACAGGAAGTGCGGCTTGTAGTTGTATTTATAGGAAAGATAATCTTCCAGTATTTTGTTTGTGTCGTTCGCGCCCCTGTCAAGCCTGTGGGTGCCGTCCGCCTTTGAGACACCCTCGCTGAGCCTTTTCCGCAGATCAAGGTATAATTTATCAAGAGTATCTCTCGGAAGTATTCTGGTAAGCAGGTAGCTTGCCTGCATCATTGCAGCCCTTGCGGCTGAACCGCCGCTCAATACCATAGAGATCTTGCTTGCTAGGCCCTTGTTGTACTTTACATTTGATTCCCTCCATATGTCATGCACGCTGTTGAACCCCATCCCAAGGTTGGTAAAGCTTGTCACAAAAGGATTATTCGAGAGAAGAATGCTTTCATAGCCATATTCCTGCAGCCTGTGTGCCATGGTCATTGAATGCCTTCCGATAAATTTCGTCTTTACCAGCCATGGATCGATCTTGTATGTTCCGCCCTTAAGGAAGTTCCTGGAGACCTGCCTGATCTGCGAAACTCTCCTGTTGGTGAATAATGCTGCATGGGTTGGGGCTGTCCATGTGCCCGGAGCAACCGCATTCCTGTAGGATGTTGCGCTCTTTGCAAGCCGGTTCATAGTACTTAATGCCTTATTCCCGTATACATCGCTGGCTCTAACTGTGTCAAGTAGCAAGACAATTATGTTTTTTGGCTGGTCGGCCATGAAATAGTAGTTCTGAAACCCTATTTATATATTCCCTTGAAACGGTTTCATCTTGGGTTCCTGCAGACCGGCCCAAAATCCTTTGTAAATTTTATAAATAATCTTTTAAGCCTTTGTGGTGTAATCCATCTGTATTGTTTCAAATTAGGTGAGCTTCTGGACATTTGCGTTCTTAATCCATTTTTTTACCCCTACAAAGGAGGGACCGAGAAGGTCCTGCGCGAGGTCTACAGCAGGCTCTCGAAAAGGAATAATGTCACCATAATAACATCAGCCATGCCGGACAATAACAGATACTCTGTCCAGCACCTTGACGGCATCAAGATAGTCAGGCTCAGGACATCGCAGAGGCGGCTTCCGACCCTCCCGATGCCCTTCCTGACCTTCCACGGCATCAGAGACGCAGTATTGAAAGAGAAATCTGACATTTACCACATCAATAACCGCTACCAGTATTTCAATGAGACTGTAAATGCGATCAGGTCGATGGACAAGAAAATAGCGCTCACCATACACAATGCGCGCCCAAGGAACATCAATTTCACAACAGACAAGCTGGGGCGGCTCTATGACTGGTGGTGGGGAAAGAGGCTGATGAGGGCAGCAGATGTGATAACGGCAGTATCTGGAAACACTGCAAAGACAACCGTACCAAAAGATTGCAGGAGCAAGACACATGTGGTATTTAACGGGGTTGATTACAAAATTTTCAGGAAAATAGGCAGGGGCGATCCGGGTGTAAAAAGGGTTTTGGATAGGCTCGGGTTTGATGGGACAAGCATCATCACCAATGGCAGGATGATCCCCCAGAAAGGGCAGATATACCTGATTGAGGCCGTTGCCGGGCTCGCCGGAAAGGACAGGCTCAACCTGCTTGTTGTGGGAAATGGCCCATTGAAGAGGCATTTGATTAGTTCGGCAAAGAGACTGGGCATTTCTGACAGGTTAAGGATAGTCTGGGGCCTTGACGACAATTCCCTGCGCTACTATTACAACGCCTGCGACATATTCGCATTCCCATCCCTTTATGAGCCTGCGGGCCTTGCGGTCTGCGAGGCCATGTCCTGCGAGCTTCCTGTTGTTGCATCAAGGATTGGAGGAATACCGGAAATTGTCGGGAATTGCGGATTCTACGCAAGGGCAAGGGATCCCAGAAGTATAGGGAAAGAATTGAGCCGCGTGCTTGAAAATAGGAGGATGGCTGAGAGGATGGCAAGGGAGGGCAGGAAAAGAATGATAAGATACTACAACTGGGACAGGATAGCAAAGCAATATGAGGATATCTTCCTTGAGACTATTAAGAATTGATTCCATGCCCAAAAAGCAGTCCCTATGGCAGATCATACCCAGCTCTAAACATTTCGGCAGATCCCAGTACATCAAAACAGTTGGTAGGTTCAGGCTATTTGCAGTATTGGGTTTGCTGGCAAGCCTCGGGGTCTTTTTCGCAGTTGCGGTATTTGGCGGGTTCTCAAACGTATTGAATATAATAGAGCATGCAAACCCGTACATATATGCCATTGCTTTTGCATGCGTGTTCCTGAGCTTCTGCATGCGGTACCTGAAATGGAACTACTTCACAAAAAGGCTTGGACTGAGGGTTCCGCACAGGAAGAATTTCCTTGTATATCTCTCGACCAACGGGATGAGCATCACGCCCGGGAATGTGGGAAGCATAATCGCAGCCTATACGCTCAAGAAGATAACAAATGTGAGGTTCTCGAAGATTGCGCCCATAGTGACAATGCAGCTTTTTACGGACTTCCTAGGGTTTGCGCTCTTTGCGCTTGCGGCTGCGATAATAATAGGCAGGTATGTGGTTTATGTGGCTGTGCTTGATGCGGTTCTGATGGTCCCATTCATGCTCATCCTGAGCCCCTGGCTTTTCAATATCCTGAAGGGAAGAAAAAAGAAGGGCCCTTTCCTAAGAAGGCTGTACAGCCATGCAAGGCATTACTACATGTCGCAGAACTCCCTCAATCGAAAGGGCGTATACCTTATCTCGCTGGCATTCACAACACCCGCTGACATACTGAATTCAATGGCGCTCTATTTCTCGCTGCTGGCTGTGGGTATTGATCCCCGGATCATAGCATCGATTTTCGTATTTTCAACATCCCAGATATTCGGAATGATCACCGCACTGCCCGGTGGCATTGGCGCGGCTGATGCAACCTTTGTGGCCTTACTGGGAGGGGTATTCCACCTGGGCTCTGCGCTCAGCTCCGCAGTTACAATAATGACAAGGCTTGCAACCCTATGGTTCGGCGTTGCTGTTGGAATAATTGCGCTGATATACACCATAAGGTACTGGAATAATTCGAAGAAAAAGAGAACTGAGGGGAAAGGCTAATTGTTTAATCCCCTTTTCTTATGCCTATGCCGTTCCTACCCATAACTTCCTCTGCCTTTCCGCTCTCCTTTTTTCTAAGGTAGTGAATACTGAATGATGGGAATGGCTCGGTTGTAATAACACCTATAGTGTTATCTGTCCGGCCTGTAAAATAGGCTGCGCCGGGCACCGTATCCCTGACGCTGTTCCAAACATACATATCGCCCCCCTTAAGTTCCGTGTAAAGGCCGGCCTCATTAAGGCTTCTAGAGAGGTCTGCGATCTCCTGCTTTTGATGGCTTGCCCTTGCAACCTGGAAACCCATTAGCGCCGCCAATGCAGATGTAGCCGCTATCGCTTTTGTATTCATCTCATCACAGCTAATTTATGAATTTTTAGATATATATTACTATGCCCCTCCTGGGCGGCCCTTCCCCTAATTTCGGGCAATAATGAGGAAAAACCCGCAGGTGGGATTGGCTGAAATAATAAAAAAATAAGAAATAGCAATGCTTGGTTAGTCCTCTGATTCCTCGGCATCGGAGTCGGAGTCGAATTCCATTTCCTCTGGTGCTGCACCGCCTCCGCTGCCCTTTTCTACCACCGTAATCTTTCCGAATTTGCCTGATGCAAGCTGCGGGGTTCCCCTGAACTCATTAACATATCCGTTTGTTACCTCCACCGTGTCTCCGACATCCACTGTGTTTATGTCGTTTCCCCACAATGACATTGCTATTGAACCGGTGTCATCCTGCAGTGTTATGTTTGCAACGCTGAGTCTCTTGCCATACTTTGTTACAACCTCTCTTGGTGCATCCTTGTTTGTCACCTTGGCCTGTATGGTGACATTGCTTGCACCGACCTTTAAATCGCTTATTTTCATTTTCTCGCCTTATACAAATAGAGTTTCTATTTAAGCATATTTTATGTTTAGAAAGTTATTTAACACCACACCTTCTTTTTTTATATGGGGGAGTTTGCAAAGCTTTAAGTATGTGGAAGTCAAAATAACTTTTGCGGGAGTGATCTGATGAGAAATGCTTACATATACGTTTTGATTGCGGTTCTGGCTGTTGCCGTAGTTTCTGCTGTGCTATACATGGATTTTGGGCATAGCGCCAAGGCCCTTGCGCCTTTGGTACCTTCAGCCGGTGCGTCGGTAGTAGCTCCTGGCGACACAGTCCAGGTATACTATACAGGGACTTTTACAAACGGCACGGTCTTTGGCTCCAATGTCGGAAAGCAGCCCCTAGTGTTCATAGACGGGGCCAACCAGCTTATTGAGGGCTTTGACCAGGGTGTGGTCGGAATGGGATTAAACGAGACAAAAACCATTACAGTGCCGGCAGATGAGGGCTATGGGGAGGTGAACCCGAACCTTATCATCCAGGTGCCGATATCCGAATTCAAAAACCAGACCAATAACAGGACCATTAGCGTGGGCATGAATGTCACCACGGAGAATTCAAATGGGCAGCAGCTGCAGGGAATTATAAAGTCGGTTAATGCAACAACTGTAACAGTGGATTTCAACCCGCCGCTGGCAGGCCAGACTCTAATATTCAGCATTAAGGTAGTTGGCATACAAAGCCCGGCAAAGTGAGGGCTTTTTATCCCTATTTAGTTTATCCTTTGCGGTGCATGGCATAAGCCTAGATCTGACTCTTTTTCTTTTAGGCCTGGCTTGTATGTGCCTATAACAGCACATACATCAGGAAGACCGGTGCAAGAAGTATGGATATGGTGCTGACTACCTTTATCATAGAGTTCAGTGCCGGGCCTGCGGTGTCCTTCAGCGGATCTCCCAAAGTATCGCCGACTACAGCAGCCTTGTGCGCATCGCTCCCCTTGCCGCCGAACTTCCCCGTCTCTATGTACTTCTTTGCGTTGTCCATTGCTGCGCCGCTGTTTGCCATGAAGAGCGCCATCATAAGGCTTGCGGGTATCATGCCGACAAGAAGGCCGCCGAGCGCCTCCTTGCCGAGTATCAATCCGACAGCTATGGGTACCAGTATTGCTATAAGCTCCGGTATTACAAGCGACTTGAGCGCGTTGACCGTTGCTATGTCGACTGCCTTCGCATAATCAGGCTTGGCCTTGCCCTGCATAAGCCCCTTTATTGTCCTGACCTGCCTCCTTACCTCCTCCACCATCAGATTGGCAGTATAGCCAACGGATTCCATGAGGAATGAGGAGAATATGAACGGTATCAGTGCGCCTATGAATATGCCGACAGTTACAATAGGGTTCAGCGCATCTATTGCCGTGAGATGCACAGCCTGCGCAAATGCGACGAAGAGCGCAGTTGCCGAAAGTGCTGCGCCGCCTATCGCATATGCCTTTGTGGTTGCCTTGGTCGTATTGCCAAGCGCATCCAGGTGGTCTGTCACCTTCCTCACACTTGACGGAAGGGATGCCATTTCTGCTATGCCTCCAGCATTGTCTGTTATTGGGCCGAATGAGTCAATTGTAAGCACGATTGCCGCAAGAGAAAGCATTCCCACTGCTGCTATGCCTATTCCGTAAACGCCGCCAGCTGCATAGCTTACAAGTATTGCGATTACTATGAAGAGCACAGGCATCCATGTTGACCTGAGCCCTACGGCAAGCCCCGATATCACATTTGTCCCTGCGCCGCCCTTTGATGCGGTAGCAATCTTAAGCACTGATGCGCTCTTTATCCCGGTATAGTAATCAGCAACCCAGAATAGGAGCATTGCAAGCACCAATCCAGAGAGGACAGGCACAAATGATGCCACTACGCTAAGCCCCGGCACAATGAATACCAGCACAAGGTCAAGAACTGCAGCTATTATAACTGCTGTGCCCATGCCGATGTATAGTGCCTTCAGCGGTGTTTTTCCGTATTTCCCCATGAATGAGAGGCTCAGTATGCTTGCCACAAGTCCTATGCATGCAACATACAACGGGTATGCAAATCCGATTCCCGTGGAAACCGCATATGCAGCAATCAGAAGTGCAGCAACAAGCGTAACCGCATAGCTTTCGAATACATCCGCAGCCATGCCTGCGCAGTCCCCGACCATATCGCCGACATTATCAGCTATTACAGCGGGGTTTCGTGGGTCGTCCTCCGGCAGGTTAAGTTCCGTCTTGCCAACAAGGTCTGCCCCGACATCTGCCGCCTTTGTGTATATTCCTCCGCCAACCCTTGCAAAAAGGGAGATGAGCGAGGCGCCGAATCCGAATCCGATAAGTATTGCTATTTGTGATATTGTGAGATATATCAGCATCAGGCTTAGCCCTATCAATGCAAACCCTACTGCCGCAAAACCGGTAACGGATCCGCCAAGTATTGCAGTCCAGAATGCCTCCTTGACTCCGTGTTCTGCGCTTTTTGCGGTCCTTATGTTTGAGCGCGCCGCGACATTCATTCCGATGTAAGCGGTAAGATATGACGCAACTGCGCCGGTTACGAATGCAACAACTATCTGCAATCCGTTATGCAGGAAAACCCCAAACAGCACCGCAAGTATCACCGCAAAAATGACTATTGTCTTGAGCTGCCTGTTGAGGTAGGCCTTTGACCCCTGCTTTATTGCATTCGCGATCTCCCTCATCTTCGGAGTCCCTTCCGGTCTCTTTAGAACCAGCATTGCAGCATAAAGCGCAAAAAGAAGCGAGACTATGCCCGCCACTAGGCTGTAATAATAGAATTGCATAATACCCCCATTCTGAAAAGATATAGAAAGTATACTAATATAAATATTACTTAATTCAGGATTCTACAGGTTGGGCAAAAGGCATATATACTTAAAAGATTAATGACATATGGAGATAAAATGGTAACAACAATCAAGTATGATGGAAGTACAGCGTCTGCATTAGACCATTATTTTGGTAATTGTGTAGCGCCGGTTAGGATTTTTCTTATTGATAAAAAAGGGCTGTTTTCAGTGGCGCCTAAAGATTATGGAGAGATAAAAAGAGAATTTATACACCACTTAAATCAGGTATTGGAATCACAAAGACCAGAATATGCCAATGTAAAACGAGAGGACCTCGCAAAAATGGTACGTTTGGCGGAAGGAGACTGGTCTGATGTCAGAACAATAAAGGAGCTCTACAGAGCTTACTATGATATTAAAAAGATGCCATTTGAGGAAGAGAAATTATTTCCAGGTGAAAGTGGAACAATGAGAGATCAGGAGGATAGAAAAGTGACAACAAGTTATAATAGAAGTGCAGAAAATGCATTAGGTTATTATTTTGGCAATAAGGTGGCAATTGCTCGAATTTGGCTCCTAGACGATAAAACAGATAGGCTTCCAGACAAAGATTATGAAAAGATAAAAAAGGAATTTATAGCGGGCTTAAATAAGGCACTGGAATCGCAAGTACCAGAATCTGCCGATGCTCTAGTAAAACGGCAAGACCTTATAGAAATGGTACGTTTGGCGGAAGGAGACTGGTCTGATGTCGAAACACTACGGGGACTCTACAGGGCTTATTTTAATATCACGACCGAAACATTCGATGAGGGGAGATTGTTTCCGAGTGAAAGCAGAGAATTCCCAGGTGGCAGTCGGGTAGGGAGATTGTTAAGGGGCATACAGAACTATTTTAGATTTTGATAAAGCAAAGTTGGAAGGGATGCGCCTGCCTTTAAGAAAAATTAATAATTAGCCATTAATTATTTCAAGTACTTCATCCAGCAGGGCAGGCAGCTTGGTTATCCCGTCCTCTTCAGTGAAATGGCCTTTTTTCATTTCCATGACAAGCTTTGCGCCAAGGTTCTCTTCAAATGTCTTTGCGTTTTCCAATGGCACATATGGGTCATTGTCAGAGAATATGGCTGTGAACTTTCTTGAATGCGTTCTGACCTCATCCCAGTCTATCGGGGTTGCAAGCCATTCCTTTGCTATTGCAGGTTCGCCCTTCTCCAGATTTGTCAGCTTTGTCCATGGCGCAACAAATACAACACCGCCCACCTCGCAGCCTTCCGGCAGAAGCTCCAGATACCTAAGTACTGTCTGACACCCTATACTGTGCCCTATAAAGTATGTCTCAGGATACCGCCAGGCTGGAATGCTGGGCATGGAAGTAACCCATTCTGATATTTTTGGCCTGTTGGTATTTGGCATGTTTGGGGTAACCACTACGATGCCGCGGCTTTCCAGCTCCTGCCTTAGCCATGGTATCCAGTCGCTAAGGGAATTGCCATACCATCTGTGTATTATGTAAACCATCCTTACCATGAGCTCACTTCACTTTATTCTTGGAATGATTCGTAGACCTCTGCCGAGCCCCTTGCGACCAGCCAGATAACAAGAAGCGCCATAAGTATGTATGCGGGGATCAGCGGATAGCCAGAGACAAATACGAGTATGAAATAGGAGAACGTTACGAACTTAAGTATGTTGGCGAATGCCCTTGAGGCATTTGATGTATAAAGAAGCTTTGCTATCCTGCTCTTCGCTTTTGCCGAGGTGCCTTTCATGCCGAGAAAGGCATCCGCGATTGAGTGCCGTATTATTACAATCAGCAGTATAAAAAGCGGCACAATATTCAGGAATGTGAAAACAACCCAGAATGAGTATTCCACTATCCTGTCCCCTGCTACATCAAACCTAGGCCCGTACCTCGTTGTCTTCTCTATGCTGTGCTTGAGTTCGCTTATCTTCTTGGCCTCCCTCCTGCTGCCCAGCGCATAATCCAGGTACATCCTTATGCTTACCTTGCCCTTGCTTATCTCCCTTAATGCGAGATACCCGTCTACCCCGTCAAGGACAAACACAACGGCAAGAAGAAATATGCAGAAAACGGCATTGAATTTTATTATTACCAGATAAAGGAGGAAAAGAACGAGGGCTATCCTTAAAATTGTTGCTAAATCAGCATTTCGCATGAAGGCAGGCCCTTTTTAGTCGAGAAATATTAGATGGTAGTATACCGCAGCGATATAAACTGCGGCTCAGCCTACCACCAAGTGATAAAATGTAGTATTAAACACGTATGCAAAGAATAAATATCTATCGGTTTGGCTGGGGTTGTTATGAAATGCCCTTCCGCCTATAAATCCGCCTGAAGTGTAGGTTCTTATAAATTGGCTTCTTATTTTAGGTTATGGCAGGCCTGGTTAGAACCGGCAAAGGAGGGAAGGCCTGAAATTGTGTGGGGAGTAGAATGATACCGACGAGGAAAGAGAGGGAAGAAAGGTTTAGGAATCTCTTTTTAAAACTGATAGCGTTGGGGTTTATGATTGTTGGGATAAACAGCATCATAAGGACCTACTGCCTGAACCTGCCAGGTGGCGGGCATCTCGTGCACACCTGCGACGTTTTAACCGCACCCATAACCTATGTGGTGGGTTTCATAACTTTTATGATAGGGTTTGTAATCTTCAATCTCGATAGATTTTTGAAATGGTTTGCTAAATGAGGCATAAACTAATCCGGCAGAGGGCACTGCCAAAGGACGCATTCTAATGGCCGGAAGGTAAAATAAGCCGTTTGTGATAAACTGAAGCTTGGGATAGTATTAAAAGTTTTTATTGCCTAATAATACTACCGCATTCTTGGGGTAATCAGATGGTCTTATTAGAAATAATTTTGATGGTTGTAGGTGCAATAATAGTAATAATACTGCTAGCGATTGTGCTCATCTACAATGGATTTGTAAGCAAAAGGAACAGGGTGCAGGATGCCTGGGCCCAGATAGATGTGCAGCTCAAAAGGAGATACGACCTGATACCTAACCTTGTGGATGCTGTCAAGGGGTACATGAAATACGAGAGGGCTGTGCTTACAACTGTTACAAACCTCAGAAGTTCGATAGTTTCTGGCACTACCGAGGAAAAGGCGCAGGCCAACAACCAGATATCGCAGGCGCTTAAAACCATATTTGCGGTCGCGGAAAACTACCCGCAGTTAAAGGCGTCCGAGAACTTCCAATCGTTGCAGGAGGCGCTGGTAGACACCGAGAACAGGATATCCTTTGTAAGGACCTCGTACAACGACTATGTGCTGGATTACAACAATGCGCTGCAGACATTTCCGGGGAATGTGTTTGCAAACAACTTCCACTTTGAAAAGGCGGACTTCTTCAAGGCGCCGGATGAGGCAAACGAGCCGGTCAAGGTCAATTTTGATGATGTGAACGGGCCTTCAGGCGCAGACCAGGACCAGAATGCTGAGAAGAGCAATGCGCAGACAGGAAAGACAGATGCAAAGAAGAGCGGCAAAAAGCCAAAGCCGCAGGCTGCACCCAAACAGTGATAAATAATGGCAAGCTTCTTCGACGAGATAAGTGCAAACAAGATCAGGTCGATACTGCTGATGATTGTCTTCGGGGCAATCTTTGCAGGGATAGAATACCTTCTGATCGTTTGGCTTGGCGGCGGCATACTGGCGCTTGCATTAGGGATAGGCGTGATAGTGCTTTATGCTGCCTTTACCTACTTTTATGGCAGCAAGATCGTTCTCAAGATGTCAAATGCGCAGGTTGCGGATAAAAACCAGTATAAGCAGCTTTATGAAATAATAAGCGAGCTTACAATTGCATCGCAATTGCCTATGCCCACTGTCTATATAATAAATGACCCGAATCCGAATGCCTTTGCAACAGGCAAGAACAGGAAGAACGCCTCAATAGCTGTGACCAGCGGCCTTCTCTCAATGATGAACAAGAATGAACTAGAGGGGGTGCTTGCGCATGAGGTATCGCACATAGCGAACAATGACATACAGTTCATGCTCTATGCGATAGTCTTTGCCGGGGCGATAGGCATACTATCCGCATTCATAAGAAACATTTTCCTCTTTGGAGGTATAAGCGGCGGGAACAGGAATAATGGCGGCATTTTCATAATAATAGGCCTTGTGGTCGGGATTCTTGCCCCGATCTTTGCGCTTCTATTGAAGCTGGCAATATCAAGGAAGAGAGAGTACATGGCTGACGCAAACGGCGCAAGGATAACGAGGGCGCCGGATTATCTCGCAAGCGCGCTGAAGAAGATAGAGGGCTATGAGAAAAAGCCAAGCGCTATGCCGGTAAGGCATGCCAATGAGATAACATCATCACTCTACTTCGAAAACCCGATAAGCAAAAGATCCTTCATGAACCTCTTCTCCACGCACCCGCCAATAGAAGAAAGGATAAACAGGCTGGAGCACATGTATTGATAATTTATTTGGGTTGGTTATTTTTAAGATAAACTGCCAATTTAAAAGGCGTGTGTTTATTATGTTGAAAGAGAGTAAATGCATTCTTTTGTATTAAAGATACCAACTGCGCAAAACTATAGTTTCCAA
>Ga0181538_10002843_pt1 | contig 17473 bp, 17 predicted proteins | sample PEATcosm2014_Bin_40_FD_119773 | JGI IMG/M metagenome (GOLD analysis project Ga0181538, IMG submission 119773) | Peatland microbial communities from MTU Mesocosm Facility, Houghton, MI, USA - PEATcosm2014_Bin23_30_metaG | ecosystem: Environmental > Terrestrial > Soil > Wetlands > Peat | place...
CCGCTCGGATACGTCCCCGGCCAGGCATGATTCGGCTGCTGGAGCCAGCCGTTCACGAACATGGGAATGTCGTAGCCGGCCTTGCCCGTCTGGACCACCTTCTCGACGAAACGCGCATAGTTCCACGCCATGAATATCTCGTCGGAAGGCCAGTGCAGTTCCTTCCAGCTGTTTTCATGTTCGTAGGCGCTCATCGGCGGGCTCTTCGTCTGAATAGGAATCTTCACGTCAAGCGGCCTGCCGGGACCGAAAACCTCCTCCCAGGTTCCGGATTTCTTGAAGCCATTGGCCTCCCACACCGCACGGAACTCGGGAATGAGCGCGTCCTTGTGCGATTCCAGGTATGTCATCAGCTTCGCCGGCACAGGCCCGGAAAACGCGCGATTCGCCACAGGAGATCGATCTCGCGTGTCCCGCAGCACACCCACTTCGTTCTCAACCTGGATCATCAGCACCGAGTGTTGAGTGCCGTCGACTTCCTTGATGTGCCGCATCAATGCGCCAAACGCGGCAGCGTCGGCATCCCTGGTGGCGTCACCAAATGTGCTGAGCAGTTCGACGGGACCCGAGATCGAAACCGTGCTGCCATTGTCGATTTGAATGCGCGGAAAGCGGGTGTAATCCTTCTTCACCCAGTACGGCGCAAAACTGGAAGTGCCGTTCTTCCAACTGGCGAACCAGATGAAGATGACATGGAGGTTGTTTTCTCTAGCCTTGGCGATTACTCCGTCCACCTGCGCGTAATTGAACTTCCCCTCTTCGGGCTCAAACTGCGCCCAGGAGACGCCGACGAGCACAGTATTCAGGTTGCTGGCGACAAGCTGTGGCCAGATAGGCTCCATCATGGGGAGACTGGTGGCTCCGTTGTTGGTGAGCTCTCCGGCGAGAGCGAGAAACGGCTTGCCGTCGACGATCAGTTGGGTGGCATTGCCCTGTTTCTGCAAGTGCGGCGTACCGGCTGCCGTCTGCGCCGCGGTGGGAGTCGAAAGGGCAGCGCTGCTCGCCAACAAAGTTAATGCCGAAATTACATTCATCTTCATTCGCATCGATCGCTCCAGTTTGATTCTTCGTCGCAGAAAGACGTCATCCGTGCCAAGCATCCACGCGCAGCAAGTTCAGCTCATCAATCACTCACTTCGACTTCGGGCACTTCGGGCTGGCGATTATAGACAAGAAACGCCGACAAACGCCCGATAAACGTTTTTCACCGGGCACAGGGATTCCCCGGGGGACTGAGAGGCCCCGTCGCAGCAGGCATTGAAATCGCTCCGCGCGCCTCGTATCCTACGGCGGTCGCTATGAAGGTTGCCCTCGCAGAAGCCCTCGGCATCGCGCTTCGCGTCGTGTTTTTTTCTGTATTGTGTTTCGTCGTGCTGTACCCGGCCAGCGCGCATGCGCAGGATAACTACGAAATCCAGGTCTATGCTTCGGAGACGATGGCTCCCAAGACGCTGCTCACCGAACTCCACAGCAACTTCACGGTGGAGGGAAGCACCACAACGCAGTACGGCATGCTGCCAACGCAGCACCAGGAGCACGAAACGCTTGAGCTGACTCAGGGGATCAATGACTGGTCCGAGGTGGGATTTTACATCTTTACCGCCGAGCAGAACGGCCATGGCGTTCAATGGGTGGGAGATCACATACGCCCGCGAGTGCGAATTCCTCCACGCTGGCACTGGCCCGTGGGCGTGAGCTTATCGAGCGAGTTCGGATATGCCCGAGCGGCATATTCCAATCCGACTTGGTCCTGGCAGATCATGCCAATCGTGGACCAGACGATTGGGCGTTGGTACTGGTCGGTGAACGGGACGATGGTGTGGGACGTCCACGTTGTTCCCGCGCCCGCGGGTTCGACACCACAACAGCAGCAGACCTACTATCGGGATGTCGCTCCGCGAGGCGTCACCTTCGGGCCGGCTGCCACGCTGACGTATGCGCCGTCGAAGTTTTACGACTTCGGGATTGAGTATTACTCCTACTACGGCGAATTTGGGAATCTCGTCTCGCTGCACAATCAGCAGCAACAACTGTTTCCCGTCGTGAACCTGTTTGTTTCGCCCAAATGGGAGATCAATATCGGCGCGGGATGGGGCGCAACTGCGGGAACCGATCATCTGATCGTGAAGTGCATTGTGGGGCGCTATTTTGATTGGTCACATCACCGTCCCGGCAGCTCTGACAGCTCGCAATAAGGCGCGAAGAACCTGATGAACCGGCGCACGTTCATAGCGCAGGCAGGCGCGGCGTTGACCGGAGCTGCCATGGCTTCCGTCGTACCGGCGTGGGCTCAAACCGCTCCCGACGTGAAGCTGGAAATTGCGCCTTTGGCACTGGAGATCGCCCCCGGCAAAGTGGTTCACACCGTTGCCTACAATGGGCGCGTCCCGGGTCCGCTGATTCGCTGGCCCGAGGGCAAGCCCATCGCCATCGACGTGTTCAATCGAAGCGCGAGCCCCGAAATCGTGCACTGGCACGGCCTTTGGACGCCTTCTGCCGTGGATGGCTCAGCCGAGGAAGGCGGGGCGATGATCGCTCCTGGTTCGCAATTCCGCTATCTCTTCACGCCGCGGCCAGCCGGATTCCGCTGGTATCACACGCACACATCTGCGGGGCACGACCTGAAGCGCGCAACGTATTCCGGTCAGTTCGGCTGCTTCTATATCGAGCCCAAAGACGACGCCGGCGCCTACGACCAGGAAATCTTCCTGACGCTGCACGATTGGAACGCGTACATGGGAAACAGCGGCGACTCGTCGATGGAAGCTGCGTACGAATATGGAACCATCGATGGACGCATGCTGGGCTTTGGCGATCCTCTGAAAGTGCGCGAGGGGGAACGAGTGCTCTTGCATCTTCTGAATGCAAGCGCCAGTCTGATTCATTGGCTGGCGCTGGCTGGACACGAACTCACCGTAGTCGCCATGGATGGCAACCCGGTGCCGACGCCCGGCCCGATGCATGCCGTCCGTTTAGCGCCCGCCGAGCGTCTCGATGTCCTTGTCACGATGAATCAGCCGGGAGTGTGGATTCTGAGGGAAACGCGCGAGCAATTGCGCAAGACGGGCATGGGAATCGTGGTCGAGTACGCCAATCAGCAGGGCAAGCCCAGGTGGATCGAGCCGCCGGAGACGCTGTGGGACTATCGGCCCTTCACTGCGGCGCCAGCAGCCATCCATGAACCGGATGAGATCATTCCCTTACAGTTCCAGTCGAAGTTTCACGGGCAGGGAGCTTTCGATTCCTGGACGATCAACGGAAAGTCGTATCCCCATACGGACACAATCATGCTTCAGCAGGGGCGAAGGTATCGGCTGCGGATGATCAATCGGAGCACCGACGACCACCCGCTTCATTTGCATCGGCATACGTTCGAGGTCGCCAGTCTGGATGGAACGCCTGTCTCCGGGCTGAAAAAGGATGTGCTGGTGGTTCCGGCAAACACAACCGCCGACGTGGATTTCACCGCGAACAATCCCGGTGCGACTTTGTTCCATTGCCACAACCAGACTCACATGGACTTCGGATTCATGATGCTTTTTCAATATGCGTGACCCGGCGCAAGGCCGGCACGTTAGGCGGACCCAGCGCAGCTCTGCAGTCTAGGAACTCTGACCAGTTCAAATGGCTGGCAAGAAGCGGTATCTTGAAATCCGTGAACCCTAGAGACGACCAACGCGGCTCGGAAAGCAGGACGCGTGCCAAGTCCCAGGTTCTAGCTCTAGCGAAACAGCTGCTCACTGGTCAGATCAGCGCAGTAGCGGCTTCGCGGAAATTAAGTCCCCTGCGACACGGGCTTGAGAGTGAACTTGCCGAAGTTCTCCTAGTCTTCGCTGCAATCGATTCTGAGACCGACACGCTTCCAATTGGCGAAGTGCGGCAGCGTTGGAGCCGTGAGGCGCTAGAACGCAAGGATCGTGAAATTACCGAAGCTGAGGATTATTATCACGACAGAGCAATGGAAGCCGCTTACCGCCTGGTGCAAATTCTTGAAGGTCCTTCCTGAATCGGCCGCGCCATTTCGCCGCTAGAGGCATTGAAAACGCCGCGCCCGCCCCGTATCCTAGATAGTCCCAATGAAGATTGCCCTCGCGCAGTTCAATCCGACAATCGGCGACTTCGAAGGCAATGCGGCGCGGATCGTGGAGCTGGCCCGCGAAGCAAAGGCCGGCGGCGCGGAACTCGCTCTGTTCTCGGAGCTTTGCCTCTGCGGCTATCCGCCGCAGGATCTGGTGGAGCGCCCGTCTTTCGTCGAGCGCAATCTGGAGGCACTCGCAAGCCTTGCGAAATCGATTCCGCTGGCGTCGCTCGTCGGGTACGTGGGAAGGGCCCAGGACGATACCGGCAAGCCCGTGGCGAACTGCGCCGCGCTTATCGCCGACGGCCGCGTACTTTTCGAGCAGCGAAAAATGCTGCTTCCCACCTATGACGTGTTCGATGAGTCGCGCTATTTCCAGCCCGCTCACACGCAGCACGTTTTCCCCCTGAATCTCGCAAAGCTCGGCGTAACCATCTGCGAAGACGCCTGGAACGACAAGAATTTCTGGCGGCAGCGGCTCTACGACCGCGATCCCGTGGCGGAACTCGTGGCGAAGGGAAGCGACATCATTTTGAATCTTTCCTCGTCGCCCTACACGCTGGATAAGCGCGAACTGCGGCGCGACATGCTGCGCGCAACCGCCATGGAGCGAAAAGTTCCCGTCGCCTACGTGAATCAGGTGGGAGGCAACGACAGCCTCGTATTTGACGGCTCGAGCATCGCTTTCATGCCGGACGGGCGCATCGCCGCGCTGGCGAAGTCCTTCGAAGAGGACTTGGTGTTCTTCGATAGCTCTTCGGGCGTCGGCGACATTCGCTGCCAGCCGAAAAATGAACTCGAAGCCGCCTACCGAGCGCTCACGCTCGGCACGCGCGATTACGTTCGCAAGTGCGGGTTCCGCAAAGCCGTCGTGGGACTGAGCGGCGGCATCGATTCCGCCCTCGTGGCCACAATCGCGACGGAGGCGCTCGGGCGCGAAAACGTTCTTGGCGTCAGCATGCCCGGGCCGTATTCGTCGGAAGGAAGCGGCAGGGACGCGCGGCGCCTCGCCGAAAACCTCGGCATCGAGTATCTGGCTTTGCCGATCACGGAGACGTTCGAAAGCTATCGGCGTACGCTCTCGGCGCCGTTCGCGGGGCTGCCCGAGGATGCCACCGAGGAGAATATCCAGGCCCGGATTCGCGGGAACCTCCTGATGGCGCTCTCCAACAAGTTTGGCTCGCTGGTGCTCAGCACCGGCAACAAATCCGAGATGGCGGTGGGCTACTGCACTCTGTATGGCGACATGGCCGGCGGGCTGGCGGTGATTTCCGACGTGCCCAAGACGATGGTTTATGAGCTGGCGGCCTTCGCGAACCGCGATAGGGAACTGATTCCCCGTGAAACCATCACGAAGCCGCCCTCGGCCGAACTTCGCCCGAATCAGACCGACCAGGACACGCTGCCGCCGTACGACGTGCTCGACCGCATCCTCAAGGCATACGTCGAAGACTTGCGCAGCCCCGAGGAAATCGCCGACCTGTGCGGCTACCCGCTCGACCTCGTTCGCTCCGTGGCCAGCCGCGTTGATCGGAACGAGTACAAGCGCAAGCAGGCGCCCCCGGGGCTGAAGGTAACTTCGAAAGCCTTCAGCGTGGGCCGCCGATTCCCCCTGGCCCAGAAGTTCTGAGCTGCTCCGGAGGCACGGGTCACGCAACTTTGCTCCGCACCGCCTTTCGCTATTCGCTCATCTGTGGTCTCATATCACCTTTCCGGCAGGCTCGACGAATCGAGGAGGGTTCATCCATGCGCCGTTTGTCGCTACTGATCGCAGTCGCATTTGCAGTTGTTCTCGCGCCCAGTCCGGCGTTTGCGCAAGCGCCTGCGGCAGCCCCTGCGTCAGCTCCCGACCAGGCGCAACTCATTCATTCCTCCGAACTTTTCATCCGCAATCTCTTCACCTGGGGACCGGAGTACAAGCTCAAGCTGGGACCGCTGGGCCCTTCTCCCTCGCCCGATTTCTTTCAGCTTCCAATCGAAGTGACGATCAAAGACCAAAGAGACAAGGGGATCTTCTTTGTCAGCAAGGATGGGAAGGCGTTCATTCGGGGCGAGATGTTTGACATGGCTGCCGACCCCTTCGCCGCGAATCGCGCCAAACTTCACATTGACGGCAACCCCTCGAAAGGCCCAGCTTCCGCGCGCGTCACCCTCGTCGAGTTCAGCGACTTTGAGTGCCCTCACTGTCGCGAGGTTCACAAAGTCTTGCAGTCGGTCTCGGCGCATTACCCGCAGATCCGCATCGTGTTCAAGGATTTTCCGCTGACCCAGCTTCATCCTTGGGCGGAAACCGCCGCAATCGGAGGCCGGTGCGCCTTCCAGCAGTCGCCCGTGGCGTTCTGGAAGGTTCACGATCTTATCTTCGACAACCAGGACGTGATTTCGACGGCGAACGTATGGGATCAGGTCACTGCCTTCGCTGGCCAGGCTGGCCTCGACACGGACGCCTTCAAGGCTTGCCTGTCGTCGCCCGAAGCCAAGCAGGCTGTGGAGGCCAATCGCGACGATGGAGTCGCCTTGAACGTCACCAGCACTCCCACGATTTTCATCAACGGCCGCTTGCTGGTGGGTGGCGACTTGCCCACGATCGAGCAGTACGTCGATTTCGAACTCAACCCGAAATGACGCCTTCAGCGGGCTTCTCAGCCATAACCGCGCTAAGCCTTGCCCCCGCGACTATGGCATCGTCTTGAACGTCACTACCACTCCCACGATCTTCATCAACGGCCACTCGGCGCGCGGGTAGCGACCTACCCACGGTCGAACACCACGTCGCTCGAACTCACCACGAAAAGACACTGTTTTCGGACGTAATCGCCCTAGGGCTGCCCCCGCGACGACGCCGTCGCCTTGAACGTCAATGGCACTCCCAAAATTCCCATCAACGGCCGTTCGCTGCAGGGCGGCGACCTACTACGATCGTGCGGTGCCTCGAATTCGAACTCAACCCGAAATCATCTACATCTTGGCCGTAGTCGCTCCAAGCCTGGCACCGGCGACGACGCCGTCGCCTTGAACGTCGGCGGCTCGCACGATTCTCCTCAGCGACCGCTCGCTGCTGCCGGTCACATACCCATGGTCGAGCACTACGTCGCTGGAACTCAACCTAAATGACGGCCTTCTCAGCCGTAATCGCCCCGACCTAGCTCCCGCGACGACAGTTGCAACTGTGGGTCCGCCCAGCCCGTGTGCCGAGCCATGGTTCTAGGTCAACCCAATACGGCGGCGAGGAGCAGCCCGACCGTTCCCATCGTCTCTGCGACGCCGGCGACGCTCGCCGCACACTTTGCGTAATCAGCGAGAAGCTCTTGCAACGCCTGGAACGTAGCCTGTCGGGCAGCGCCGGTTGGCTGCGCAGCCGCATCAAGCAATCCACTCGGCTCGAGTTTCAGTCGCCTGAACTATCTGCTCCACTCCGATCACGTCTACAAATCGAAAACAAAGTTCACAGCTCAATCGCCAAGCAACGCGCTTTACCCAGCTAATGCATATTTTATGTTGTGCTGACAGCGTGGGGCTGGGGCATTCAGAGGGTGCCGTCGGTCACAGATGGAGAAGGACCGAGAGTGCAGATTCATACCCCTTTGGCGGCGCAGAGTAATGCGACTTTCCCTTCTAGGCGACTATCGACTGTTCGGTGTGACCGGCTCTGGCGGTTCTGCTGACTGGCAAGGCGAAGTTCTCCAAGGGACACGGACACGAACTGCGACAAGGGCGGACGCCGAAAATGAGCCGCAACGATTGTGCAAACACTCGAATTGCAGCGGCGCATCTCAGGGCAGATGTTCCGTTGCGACCGAGTGGCAACGTTACGAGCTGTTCCAGCTGCGTCGTGGGCGAGTAAGTCAGGCGGAAGGGCAAGAGGCAAGTCGGATGACGATTTGGTTGGACGAGCGTCGAGAGAATTTCTTTTGTGCACGAGAGTTGGCGCGTCAGTGGCGCCAACAGATCTCGTCAGGAAATTTCGGTGGAGGCCCTTCAATCGCGAGACCTCGGCCGATCCGACGCGTTTCGACCTGCGCTCACGGGCGCCAGAAACTCGAGAGTGGCGGCGCAAGCTCTGCTGTGGGAGGTACTCCACGCGAGGAGAGCACTCGCCGTCTTTCTCAGCGAAAGGCAAGAAAAGAGAGGCACGGGAATCAAGGGTTGAAAGTGCACGCGGGGGCGATGTCGCTGAACGCGAAGCGTCAGTGCTGCGATATTTCAAGATCCAACGAGCGGTGCGCTCGTCTCCTTGGATCTGAACCCATTCGTTCACGAGCTTATGTATCGCTTGGCGAAGTTCAGCCAGTTTGGCGACGCGAGACAGCCAGTATCCTTCAAGCGAACTCTGCGAAGACGCAACCAGATACTCAAGCGGCGGCTGGGTGTCGCCCACGAGCTTGGTCCCCCGTTTTGTTTGTGGCCCCTCGAATAAATGAGAGCGGCGGACCGTAACACATGATTGACGTACCGCCATAGTACCCACGTAGCAGTACGGGGCGAACAAAATGGACAGGCAACGAGGTCCCGGGTCGAAGCGCCGGCATTAGCGGCAGCCAAAATCCAGCAAAACATGGATAGGAGCGGTAGAGACACCAAGAGAACAAGGTCCGTCCTGCGGCTGTTGAAGGATAGTCAAGCCCGAAAGCGTTAGGAGGGTGAGGCTTATGAACTTTTTCAAAAGGCTTTGGAGGGAAGTGCCACGAGGGGGAATCGTTCCGTCCGGATGGCGCATGGCGTGGTACGAGCCCCAGCGCCAAGTGGGAGTGTATACAGCGATGCCCCTGCACTGGGTGGGGCGCATGCTTCGCGAGTTCCGCCATCGAGTGAACCTAGCCGTGACGGCACCCACGATCGAACAAGAGCAAGTCTTCGAGTTACGACGCGCCCACCGAGATCGCGAGCGACTTGCCGAGGAGTATTCGAAGGGCTACATGGCCGGGTGGCATGAGTGCTTCGAGGCTTGCCTGCAGGCTGTGGAGGAGGAAATTACGGACGCGGATGAGGTGTGGAAGATGGGCGCGGCGTTGACCGGTTCGACGACAACTCAGCGCGAGAATTAATTGGGATCTCAGGCGTCGAGGGCATGAAAAATGAAATCGTCGGAAGTTTTTGAAGTGTGTCATTCGCAGTACCGCGGACTGCGTCACTGGCTGGAGGATGCGACCGGACAGGTGCGTGCGCTCGATTTAGGCAAGCCCTCGGAAGGTTATCGTTGGCGGCCAGATCGTTCGAGGGCCTGCGAGTATATCGCGGATTTCGAAAGGATCGGTCGGCATACCCTTAGGCGACAAGAGTGGAAAGGGCGATTGAGACTGTTTGAGACATACTTCATCCGGAACGTCGAATACCGCCAGGCAATTAGGTTGGTCGGAGTTGCTGAAGGGACGTTCGACTACTGGTTTCGGGAAGTGAAACGGGCGGTGGGTGCGGAGTATTCACGCACGGGGCTGTTTCCCCCGACACGATATTTCGGGCCATAGAGGTACGGACGAGCATCGCGCTCAGGTCGGGCGGCGATGAGAGCGGTCAAGACCCGCCTTTCTTACTTTTTCCGGCAAGAAACTTACGCATTAACGGAATGCCGACAGTAAATGGCAAAACAAGGACGTTCGTAATTAGCGAAGAACGTCGTTCGATGCGCTCGTGAATCGCGTCAGCCTCGGTCTGCTTTGCGGAGACAACGGCTGTCACATATTTCAGAAAGTTGACGCCGCACTTGTCACAAGTTCCGCCGTGACGCTGCTCGTGCCGGCATGACGGACATTCGTATCTGAGGGTAGCGTGGCATCGCCGACAGAACCGCGCGATGTCGCGGACTTCGCTGCTGCACTTCGGGCAGTTCATAGGTTGATTCTAGTCGTGGCGTGGCACTCGGGGGCCTCGGGAACGCGCAAGTGCGCTGAGGTCGTTAACACTGGCTCTTCGTATAGGCGAGACTTCTGAGGAATTTGCGAGCGTGACCGAACGGCTTACCAAGAAGATCGGAAGCGCCACAGGATGGAGCCGTTCGTGCTGGTCGATCCTCCGCGCGCCCCGTTCCGCCGAGAGGTCGCACCCGGTCTACGGCTAGGATCCGCCGGACGAGGAGGAGTCGTTTGAAGCTTGGCCTGGGGCAACGGCGCGAGCAGGCGCACGATGTGTCCCAGTCGCTCCTGCTTGTAGGGCTTGGCCATACAAACGACCGCGCCAAGAGAATGCGCACTGGAGTAGTCGCTTGGATATGCTGAGCTGGTGGTAAGCACGACCGGAACTCTCTGTAACCGGGGAGTGCCTTTCACATGCGAACAGATGGCATAGCCGGGCATGCCCTCGCCCTCGATTTCGGCTATTACAAGGGCGGGCGTGAACAGGTTCAAGACATCCCGCGCATCCGCCTGATTATTGACCACAATAACTTCGTAGCCTTCGTTCGCCAGATAGTCTTTCAATGACTCCCGGATTGCGGTGTCGGCGTCCATCGCTATGATGAGGGGCTTGTTCGGGCCTGGCTGCTCGACCGCCTGCGTGCCGACCGGGGCTTGGTTCAGTTTTCGACCCCCCGAATCGACCAAGTCTTCGCCGATGCCCAAGGCGCCAAGCGCGATTGCCACGGCACGGCGACCGTCGGGCAGATCAAATACGCGTGTGACTCGACCGCACTGCTCTGCATGAATAGCGGTCGGCGTCTTGCTATACGGAAAGGTGACCATCACATCCATGCCCTTTACGTACGCCGGCTGGGAAGTGGGAAACAGAATGCCGACGCGCGAAACGTCGATCGTCGCCGAGATCTCGTCCGGGCCGCCATCCGTCACATCAACGCCGCGAACACGGACAGGTGCAGAAATCAAAGCGCGGCGGCGACGACGCCTGTCCTCGGGCGCGGAGGGTGCGGGCTGCGTCTCTGTGGGTTCCGCAAATTCGAAAGAAGAAGATGATTCGGCACCCGCAGTCATGTCTGCGGGGAGATTCTCTCCCGGATTACCGCCGGGTACTGGGAAGATCGCATCGCTCATTCTGAACCACCCTCGACTGAGTTTCTTGCCCGAAAGCGAAGTTAACAAGAAGAAGCGATCGTTGCAGTAGAAGGGAAGTTACATTTAGGGGGTACGAAGGCGCATTGAGAGTTGGTACGACAGTACTAGGAGGTCTCGAGAACGACTAAGACGGTGGGCGGATCGCTGTTTATCAGAGCTCCCGACCGCTTGTCGCCGCAGCAATTGCGATTCCGCGAGCTCCGACGGAGAGCTCCGTTCTCAGAAGCGAATCACAATACCGGCGTACGGCTCCTTCATCTGGGTTCGAGCGTTTGTAAACTGACCCGCCTGGTTGAAATCGGGCGCGATGAAGAGAAGGCCGCGGTAACCGGCTCGCGCTGAAACGTGGCTGAACAGCTTCCAATCAACTCCTCCGCCATAAAGGAGTGCTGCGCGGTCCTGCGAATACGGGCCTCCGACGGATCCCGCCGTTATGGGTGACCAGAAGAGTCCCCCTGTGCCCCCTTCAACGAAGGGCCGCAGATGCCCGTTGAAATGGCTGCCGAAGCTGTAGACGAAGGCCAGTGTCAGTTCCTGAGCCTTAGCCTGAGTCCACGACGTCACGATACCGTTCCCACCCGAATAGAACTGAGTGTAGCGGGTGCGCGAGTAGTTCACTTCCACAGCGCCCCAGCTACTGAAGTGATAGCGGTAATTGGCGAGAAATCCTCCGGAATAGCTGGAGAGGTCGTTGACATTCTGGCCGCTTACAGTGGATTGATAGTTGGCGAAGAAGTCGGCTGAGAACTCCGAATGACCGTTTTGCGCGAGTGCAGGCGTAGAAACCATCGTGAATACAGCAAGAAGCAGAGCCAATTTCATGCGCATGATTTTAGAGTCGCTCCCCTCGGTTGCAAGTATATTTCATAGATAGTGCGCGGCTGAGAGACCGCCTAATGTTGCCACACCCAAGCCAATCTTGGGACAGAAACTCCTGATTTTGCAAGATTTGTCGGCCACGCGCCGGACGCACTTCAATCAAAACGCCGACCCGTGAGTTACGGTTAGCTTCGATGAAAATTCGGAGAGCCCGGGTTGCTCTACGGGTTGAGCTGTATGAGAAGATGAGAGCCGCCCCTTTTCTCATTGGGTGCAAGTATGCTAGGATTTGGATGCGTTTGTTGCTTTTGGAGTTCCTTTGGACGTTTGCAATGAGGCTGTCGGGCAACCGCCCGTCGGCCTTTTTTTGTGACGGGGCGAGGCGAACCAAGGCACAAATAGCTTTCCTCGCGGATCGCCAGCTAGTTGGTAAGGTTCGCCGAGTGAATTAATTAGGAGCATCCGAAGTGAGCAGAGAGCAAGGTACGGTCAAGTGGTTTAATGCGGCCAAGGGCTATGGGTTCATCCAGCGCCAGTCGGGCGAGGACGTCTTCGTGCACTTCTCGGCGATCCAGTCCGAAGGGTACAAGAGCCTCAACGAAGGACAGGCGGTGGAATTCGAAGTGAAGCAAGGACCAAAAGGCCTGCAGGCCGAGCGTGTAACAGGCCTCTAACCCCGTCTCTACTTAGTATTAGCGGTGCCAAACCCAGGGGGCGAATCCGTCGCCCCTTTGGAGTCCGACTAATTGGTGTCGCATCGGCTCGGGCGAGTGTAAGATGCCCGCGTTTCGCTCCGCTATTGGTCCAGAGGAGAGAATAGTGCAGGTCTTGGAAGAGGGGCAGACCGTCCGTCACGAGCAATATGGGATCGGAACCGTGACCGAATCCAATACAGAGCGCACTACGATCGAGTTCGACAATCACGGCATGAAGAGATTTGTCACCTCCATCTGGACCGCGGAAGTGATTGGTGAGGTTCCCGGCGAACGTCCTGCGCGCCGCCGCACTCGCCGAAAGACTGCGAAGAAGTAGGGGTGCGCCGGATGAAGTTGCCGCGGCCGATGTTGATCCCACCCACCCTTACAGTTCAACGAGATTGTGACGCACGGCGAACTTCACAAGTTCGCTAAAGCTCGCGAAGTTCATCTTGTGCATGATGTGGTTGCGATGGCTTTCGACCGTGCGAGTGGAAACGCTGAGCGCGTCAGCGACAGCTTTGTTGCTATTGCCCTCCGCCAACAGTTGAACAACTTCGATTTCCCGCGGCGTTAAGGGCAGCCGGTCGTCGCTGACGGCAACCGCTTCTTTGTCGCTTTGCACGAAGCTCTGCATCATAGAGGCAGCAAGCTGGCTCGTAAAGAATGGCTGTCGGTGGCGGACATGATCGATTGCAGCCATTAGGTCGCTCTCTGCGTCGGATTTCAGGACGTAGCCCAGGGCGCCAGCCCGGAAAACTTGACGGGCCAGTTCCTCGGAAAAGTGAATCGTCAGAACGACAACATGGGTTTCGGGAAACTCCTCTCGAATGGCCCGGGTTACCTCAAGCCCGTTCATTTCGGGCATCGTCAGATCTAACAGGACGAGATCAGGCTTTTCCTTTCGAACCTGCTTCATCGCTTCGAGCCCAGTGGAAGCTTCGCAACACACTTCGATTCCCGGTTGCGAAGCAATGAGAGCGCGGACGCCCCTACGGAATATCGTGTGGTCGTCCGCGACGAGTATTCGATAAGGCCTGGCTGCAGTCGTATTCATTGGTGGGACCCTCCCTGTGGGCTTTGGGGAAGCGTGAGGCTAGCAAAACGCAGGCTTGTGTCTCTAGTTTCGCCATCGGTGTTTTCGGATATGACTTCGACGGCGGCCGACCGAGCGTTCACAAGAGGCAGGATTACGCGGACGGTCGTGCCATAGCCGCGGGCACTTTCGATCTCGAAGATGCCATCCAGCTGATGAACGCGTTCTCGCATGCCGGCAATTCCGACGCCGGGAAGGTGATTCGAGCCAGATGGCTCCGTTGGGTGTGTGATGCCACAACCTTCGTCCTGTACTTCCACTCGAACCGCTCCTGAGTCTCTCGCGAGGCGGATTCGGGCTACTTTACTCCCCGAATAGCGGTGGATGTTTGTCAGCGCCTCTTGAATGATCCGGAACAGGGTCACTTCGGTCTCCTGAGGCTGACGGCCGAAGTCATCTGACACTTCAACGTCGACGCGAATTTTGCTGCGCTCGGAAAAACCTTTCGCGTACCATCGCAGCGCTGAAGCCAAACCAGCCTCATCCAGCATCGGCGGGTGCATAAGGTAGGAAATCGTCCTGACCTCTCGCACGGCTTCGTCGGTGAGATCAACGCAGTTCCGAAGATGGGAAAGCGCAGCAGAATTTCTCTTTGGTAAGGCTTCACGCAGGTTTCCCAAGGTCATTTTGAGAGCGGCCAAACTTTGGCCGGCGGATTCGTGCAACTCGCGAGCCATTTGGCGGCGTTCTTCATCGCGGGCCCGCATCAGCTCTTGCGAGAGGCGGTGGAGCATTTCGCTTTCTCGCAACTCTCGCTCCGCGGTTTTCTGCTGCGTGATGTCGCGTATCATTCCGACGAACCGGAGCGGTGGTTCTCCGTCGCAAGGAACTGGAATGACGCGCGTCTGCAGAATCCGGTCAGTGCCATCAGGGTGCAGGTAGGGAACTTCTTGGTCGGCAGCCGGGGACGTAGGCGCCCCGCTCCTACCCGCCCCTTGTCCGGTGCAGCAGGAATGGACTATTTTCCAGAGCAGATCGACAACGGACGATGAATGGCGCTTCGTGACGCCGAGGACGTCGAAGAGTTGGCGAGAGAACGTGAGTTCGCCGGTGCGAAGGTCCATCTCCCAAGTGCCCATTCGAGCGGTTCTCTCCGCGTGAGTCAAAAGGGTTTTGGCCTTTTTCAGTCTCTGTTCGGCTTGGCGCCAACCGGTGACATCACGGGCGAAAATCGAAAAGAGTTTCGGATGGCTCTGGCGTGTCGAAAGGCACCGGATGACCACCGAGAACCATCGCCGACCGCTAAGTAGGTCAATGAGACAACCCAGCTCTTCGGCTTGCCTGCCACGAGCGCTTCGGTCGAGCGATTCGGCCAAGATTTGATAGGTTTTCTTCCCGAGGATGTCGTGAAGCGAATGTCCGATGAGCATGCTACAAGTCGGTCTCATCCGCTCTGAATCGGGGATTCGCACGGTCCGGACGATACCAGCGGAATCGACGACCAAGCCGAAAATCTCGCTTGCGATGACGAGGGTCTCGAAGGCATGGGCAGCCGAGCTGTTGTGCGGCCGACGTCGACGCGGTCTAGGAGCAAGACCGCCGCTTGTGGAACGAGCGAAATGCGGTTCCATCGGCTTTCGTATTGCGAGCGCGGGTTTTCGGTTTCGTTTCCCGTTCCGCTGAGTCATGACCGTCGTGTTCACCGCGAATCAGGCGATGATGCCTGCCACCACAACCCCATTTTAAGAGTGGCCATCTGAACGGATGAGTACATGGCCACGACCCAGGAATGTGGTGCACTCTACTCCCGCATAACTGGACTGTCAAGTACTCTGCCGCTACACGCGATCTGGAGGCTGCAGGCGGCTCGGGTTGATCACCCAAAATGAGCAGATCACAACTAGAGGAGTACGTAAAAGAACGGTATTGTACGTAAGTACTAAACACAGTAAATCGACCACAACGAAACCGTAGTTTTGCGAATTGAAATTGCAATGCGCGGCTACTAGTCTAGTCGCGGAGCTGGAAGGGAAGCTCTATTCGGGCCTGTATCTAAATCCTCAGTACACGGGGTCCCCGGTTTCCAATTCTGGATGATCGGGGGCCCTTTTTTTGCCTCCGGTACGCTCCTTTGGTATTGGCCAACGATTCAGGGCTTTCGGATGCGCCAGTATAGAACCGCACCAGCCAGGATAGAGACCAGACTGGCTAGCTGAGCATTGGTCAATCCCAGGAAGGAACGTGGGTTGATTCGGATGAACTCAACGAGAAACCGCGCAGCGCCCGTCAGAATGAGATACGCGGTAAAAACATATCCTGGCGAGGCCGCATCTGTTGTTGCCGCTTCAGCAGGGAGTTGCAGTCCATGCGGGGCAGTCGCCAGTTGCTTTTTGCCGAGTTTCCACAGAATCCATGCGATCACGCAGGAGACAAGGAATTCATAAATGGGCGTGGGGTGAACCCGCGCAGTGGTGGGGACGAGCCCGTTCGGAAAACTGACGCCCCAAGGCAGAGATGTAGGAATTCCATAGTCGCCATCCCCGGACAAGAAGCACCCGATGCGGCCAATTCCGTAGCCGAGCGCAGCCGCGGACGATCCCGCGTCAAGCACCGCAAGCAACGGGATTTTGTTTCGTTTGGCGAGCCATAGGAACGCCGCAAATCCGGCAAGCAGTCCGCCGAACCAGGCGAATCCGTATTGACTGAAAATCTGACCCAAGGGATCCGCGAGGAGGTCGCTGGGCGTCTCAAGAACGTGGTAGAGCTTGGCGCCAATAATTCCAGCCAGAGAGGGGATTGCGACAAATGCCTCCGCCAAACCAGAGTCGGTTTGGGCAATACCGCGCCGATGAAGATCGGCGCGCAGAACATAGAACGAAACAAGCATCGCCGTAGCGACCATCAATCCAAAAGTGGGGATCGTCAGGCGCCCAAGGTGAAGGAATGGAATCATAGATCGCCAGTATATCGGAATTGACGGAAGCAACCGAAAGACGCACGTCCAGTCGCCCGTGTTTAGGCTGAAACTGACCTGAGCTGGGTCACGTCCAATGAAATAGAACAGGTAATGCAGAATTGTTGTACCCTCAATCGTCCCCGGTTGGAGGGCATTAATGAGAACCCCAGCCTGGTTGTGTCAGCGTCAGTTCGCGGTGCTAACCAACCGAAGTTCGGCGCGTAGTTCGGTTACGATGGTGCAGCCGCCATCAGCTCGACGCGCATCTGCATGGGCTTTCGCGCTCAGCATTCTCGCCACTTGCTTCTTGGCCGTTTCACCTGAAATCGCGTTCGGCCAGCGGGGAGGGAGTGGTGGTAGCCACGGTGGCGGCCATACGAGCGGAGGCGGTAACGGAGGACATCCCAGTAGTGGCGTATTTCACGCCGAAGGCGGAGCGGCACCGAGACCCACGCCGACCGTAGCCGGTGGGCGAGGCACTTCGGCGAATGGCTCTCCAGAACGCGCCGGAAGCGCGATGGTGAATGATTCGGCGATAGCAGCGCCAGATTCTGCGCATATCGGCTCGAACGCGGCCAGGACTGCCGGCGGCGGCCAACAGCGCGCCGAAAGTGGACCCCGGAACCTTACCATTGGTTTCCCGCCGCGATCACCCGACGAGCCCCGAATCTCATCGCCTGCGTCCGGCACGCCGACAACGTTTACTGGGGAAGGGAATCAATTCTGGGAAGAACGGGTTCGGCGTGCGCCGACAGCGGCCCATCCGCAGCGTGAGATGGTACCGGGGCCAGCCGTCACCGGGCCGCCCCGCATTTGGCCTCGACGAAAGCGCCCACCCCGATCTACATACGGCACGTTGGGATTCGTCGGGTTTGGATTTGGATATCC
>Ga0181538_10002844_pt1 | contig 17472 bp, 13 predicted proteins | sample PEATcosm2014_Bin_40_FD_119773 | JGI IMG/M metagenome (GOLD analysis project Ga0181538, IMG submission 119773) | Peatland microbial communities from MTU Mesocosm Facility, Houghton, MI, USA - PEATcosm2014_Bin23_30_metaG | ecosystem: Environmental > Terrestrial > Soil > Wetlands > Peat | place...
CAAGGGTGTAGTGGAGGTGCTAGGGCAGTGTAGTGGCAGAGTAGTGCTTGATTAGCCTGAAAAACATGGCACTATTTGACTGAAACGATGCTTTAGACGACCGATTCCGACCCTCGCCTCCAATTAAATCGCCTGTAAATACAGGAGTTTGGTCGGAGTTTTGGGAAAATCTTCAACGAAATCTCCAACGTTTTTAGCTCTCACTCACTATCCGGCACAGGCACATCGCGGACACGTCACTGCATGGATGCGAGACCAATTCATTCCTCATATTCTTACAAAATGAAAGTGCAGGATATGACGCAACGCAACCGATGTTTTAAAACGGCTTCACGTTGAAAACAGACAGCAGTTATTTGCAGTTTTTAAATCCATCGTAAACCTCTGATTCAGAGAACCTAAGAGCCTTGCTGAGAATTTGGAACGACCGTAAGGCCAAAAATTCATTTACAGTATCATAAACGTCATGATACTCTATAAGCATGAAAGCTAAAGTTGCCCCAGGCAAGCGGGTTAAACGCCCGGCATTCGAAACTAAACCCTTGCCATCTTCCTTTCCGGCCCCCGCCGGGGAACTTCTGGACATGGAGGAGGTCATTGCCATGCTCAAGACCACCCGGCCGACCTTTTATCGGTGGCTGCGAGCCGGCAAGCTTAAGGGAACCAAGATAGGTCGGCAGTGGCGCTTCCGCCGCGAGGACGTTGAGCGGTTTCTCAAAGGACAAGAACCGGAAATTGATTTGGCGGCCGATATTACCCCATTACTCGACGCGCTGAGGAATCGTTTGAAAGGAGATGGAGTTGGGGAACGGAAATCGCATGAGAGCGAGTTGGCCCAGGCAGTCAAGTTGATGATTTGCCTGGCGGCTCAGATGCGAGCCAGCGATATACACATTGAACCGCAGCCGAAAGGTGTGGCCGCTCTCCGCTACCGGCTCGACGGAGTGCTGCAGCCCATTGCTGAACTGGATCTTCGCCTGCTTCCGGCAATCGTCAAGCAATGGAAGACCTTGGCGGCCTGCAACGTGCATGAGACGTCGCGCCCCCAGGAAGGCCGCATCCTCATGAAGTCATCGGTCACCGGCGAGGAATTGGACGTGCGCGTCACGTTCCTGCCAGCCGTGCTGGGAGAGGCGCTGAGCGCGCGCTTGCCCGACCCAAAGACCGCCCGGATCAGCCTGGAGCAAATGGACTACGCCGAAGCGGACAAAAAAAAGCTACAGCGCTGGCTCGGTTCGCCGTGGGGCGCGATCGTCTTTACTGGTCCGACCGGTTGCGGCAAGACTTCTGCGCTCTATGCCTGCCTGAACCAGATTACCTCCGGGCCGGTCAGACCCATGGTAATGACCGTCGAAGATCCGGTCGAATACCTGTTGCCTGGCACCACGCAAGTGCCGATCAAAGCGGAGTCCGGCATGACCTTCGGCAGTGTGTTGCGTTCGGTGCTCAGGTCGAATCCGGATGTAATCATGGTAGGGGAAATCCGTGACCTGGAAACGCTCACACTTGCGTTGCAGGCAGCGTTGACCGGCCATCGGGTGCTTATCAGTCTGCACACCAGCGAAGCAGTCACAGCCTTGCAGCGGATGATTGACGTGGGCGTCAATTCATTCAAGGTGGCCGACGCCACCCGGCTGATCATCGGCCAGCGTTTAGTCCGCTTGCTCTGTCCGAAATGTTCGGTAAAGCAAAAACCGGCTGAACCTTTCATCACCCTGGCCCAAAAACTCGCCCGTCTCGGGGGTCTGTCCTGGGAGGCATTGCCGGGAGACTTTCGTGAGCCGGTGGGGTGCAAAGAGTGCAACCTGACTGGGTTTCAAGGCCGCACGGTCATCGCCGAGGCACTGGAAGTGACGCCCCGGGTGGCGGCGGCATTGAACCGTGGCGCCGCCATGGCGGACCTGCGGGCGATTGCCGTGAGCGAAGGAATGACGACGCTGGCGAGCGACGGCATTCGCCGGGCAGCCCAAGGCAGAACGTCGCTGGCGGAAGTGATGAAAACAGTCAGCGCCATCTACACTGTGGAACCAAGTGCGTGAGTCTGATGGAATTGGTTTTGACCTTCTACAAAAACCCTGTTCGTTGATCATTTTCCGCTTTTGTTTCGATTTAATTGTTATAAGTTTCCGGCAACTATGAACTCAAAATTACTACTACTCACTCTTGCGTTTGCCGGTGGATTGGTTTTCCCGTCACGGTTGTCCGCCCAGACAACAGCGGTTAATTTCCCCGCCGCCAGTCCTGCCTGCACACTTAAACAACGCGTCGGGCTCACGGACATTGAAATTGTCTATTCCCGGCCCGGCGTGAAGGACCGGACCATTTTTGGCGGCATCGTTCCCTACGGCCAAGTGTGGCGCACCGGTGCCAACCAGGCGACCAAAGTTACCTTCAGCACACCGGTGAAACTCGAAGGCATTGACATCCCTGCCGGCACCTATGCGCTCTTTTCCATCCCCGGGGAATCGGAATGGACGATCATTATCAACAAGAACGCGGCGCAATTCGGCGCCTTTCAGTACAACCAGAAGGATGATCTTGTGCGGTTCAAGGTGACACCCGTGACGCTGGCGGAGTCCATCGAAACGTTCACCATCGAGTTCAATCACATCCGCGACGAATCGGCGGTGCTCAATCTGGTCTGGAATAAAACGGTGGTCCCGATTCACTTGACAGTAGATGTCACCGGCAAACTGGTGCCGCAAATCGAGGCCGCCATGGCGTCACCGGAAAAGAAGCAGAACGGTTTTTATTTTCAGGCCGCCACATTTTACTACAACCACGACCTGGACCTGAAGAAGGCCCTCGACTGGGTCAACGCTGGCTTGGCGGACAATCCCCGGATTGCCTACGAGCTACAGCATTTGAAGGCGCAGATTCTGGCAAAGGAGGGGGACAAGGCGGGCGCGATTGCTGCCGCCAAACAATCCACCGAACTGGCCATCAAGGCCGAAGGCGCCAGCAGTTCATTTGTGAAGATGAACCAGGATTTGATTTCGAGCCTGCAGCCATGACGTTCTGGCCGCCCAACTAAAATTCAACATTAATCACCTGTCACGGTCATAGGTAACATGAAAAAACTTCTATCCACACTCATAATCACCGCCGTCGCCCTGATCAGTGCGCTGCCGGTCATGGCGCAGCAGAAGCGCCTCAGCCCCCACGAAACCATCACTGCGGTCATTGCTGGCAACCGCGTGACCGTAACGTATGGACGGCCTTACACAAAGAATCCCCGGTCGGGCGAGGTCCGCAAAATCTGGGGCGGGTTGGTGCCCTACGGCGAACCGTGGCGCATGGGCGCAGACGAAGCCACGCTGCTCATCACGCAACAGCCGATTGAGATGGGCGGCAAGACCATTCCCGCGGGCGCTTACACGCTTTACATGATGCCGCAAGAAAACGGCGCGTCCCAACTGGCCATCAGCACGCGCCTTGGCGGGTGGGGAATTCCCGTGGACACGACGCACGATCTGGCGCGGGTAGATTTGACAAAGGCGGTGCTGGATAAACCGGTGGACCAGTTCACCATGGCCGTCGCGAAAGATTCGTCCGGTGGCGGTGTGTTGAAGCTGATGTGGGAAAACACGCAATTTTCCGTGCCGTTCACCGTTCAGAAATAACGCGGCGCAGAATTGGCCTCGTCATTGATTCTGATTGAACGTCCGGGCGTCGCACATGAGAACAAGCATCTCGTTTTCCAAGACCGGCCGTCCCACCAATCGGGTCCTTCGCCTGACGGCCGTGGGCGCGTTTTTGCTGGCCTGCTTTGCCGGCGCCAGCCAGGTCGCTGCGCCGACGCCGTCGCCGGTCATTTTGCAGGACCTGCACGGTTTTCGTGAAATGGGCAGCGTGCTTTACGTCGCGGCGCATCCCGACGATGAGAACACGGAGTTGATTGCCTATCTCTCGCGCGGCCGCAATTACCGCACCGCCTATCTTTCGCTCACGCGCGGTGATGGCGGCCAGAACGTGCTCGGGCCGGAGTTCGGCGTGGAGTTGGGCGTGGCCCGCACTGAGGAACTGCTCGCGGCCCGGCGCATTGACGGTGGACGGCAGTTTTTTTCCCGCGCGTTTGACTTCGGCTTTTCGAAGGATTACCGCGAGACCCTGAGAATTTGGGACCGCCAGCAGGTGTTGTCCGACAACGTGCGCGTCATCCGCGAGTTCCGACCGGATGTGGTCATCACGCGCTTTTCCCTCATCCCGGGCGGCACGCACGGGCATCACACAGCCTCGACCATGCTGGCCCTGGAAGCCTTCAAACTCGCCGGCGATCCCCAGGCATTTCCCGAACAACTTCACACGCTCACGCCGTGGCAACCCAAACGCATTCTCTGGAACGTGGGGGGATTCCAGCAGAGGGAAACCAACGGCGCCAGACTCATTCGCATTGATGCCGGCGGAACCGATCCCGTGTCCGGCGAGTCGTTCACAGAAATTGCCGCCCGCAGCCGCTCGATGCACAAGACTCAGGGCTTCGGAAATTTCACCGGCTTTGGCGGCGGCAGCGGACCCAGGTTTGAGTCCTTCGAACTTCTCGCGGGCGAGCCTGCGACCAACGACATCCTTGACGGCGTGGACACCACGTGGGGCAGGGTGCCCGGCGGCGCCGAAATCGGGAAGTTGACCGACGAAGTCATCACGCAATTCAATCCCCAGGACCCGGCTGTCAGTGTGCCGGCGTTATTGGAAATCAAAAAGCAATTGGCCACGCTTGCCACCAGTGATCCGGTGGTGGATGAAAAACGCCGGCAATTGGATCACATCATCCAGGAATGCCTCGGCCTGACTGTGGAAACGGTAATCCCCGACGCTGAAGTCGTGCCCGGCGAAACGATGCAGTTGCGCCACACGGTGCTCGTGCAGTCGGGCATTGTTCCCGTTCGCTGGAAGGCGGTGCGTTATCCGGGTATCACCAACCAAATCAGCGAAGCGGTTGACCTACATCCGGGCCAGGCCGTGACGAACGAAACCTCCAAAACGCTGTCTGTCGACGCACCATTGAGCCAACCGTATTGGTTGCGCGAGGACCACACGACCGGCATGTTCCGAGTGGCCGACCAGAACCTCATCGGCCGGCCCGAGAATCCTCCGGCCTTCCCGGTTGAACAGATTTTTGAAGTGGGTGGCCAGACTCTGATTGTTCCCGACCAGCCGGTGCAGGTCACGGCCTCGGCCCGTGAAGTAGAGTTTCCGGAATCGGCAACGAACGCGGCGCGGCTTATTTCACGGGCCGAGCGGTCAAAAGGTGAAACCCGCCATCTGGATGTCATTTCGCCGGTCTCACTCAAACTGGCGTCGGACGTCGGGTTGTTCGCTCCGGGTGCCGCACGGCCAGTGGTGGTGGAAGTCACTGCCGCCCGATCTGACACCGCAGGCACTCTGCGCCTGGACGCGCCGGCGGGCTGGAAGGTTGCACCCGCGACAGAATCATTTCGGCTGGGGATAGCCGGGGATCAAGCAAAGTTTACGTTCGTCGTCACCGCGCCGTCGGAACCCGCGATCGCTGGCATTACTGCCGAGGCGGAGGTCGATGGCAAGCGTTACGACAACGAACGTGTGGTAATCAATTACCCGCATATCCCGCTGTTATTGCTGCAACCACCCGCCCGGCTCAAGGCCGTGTGCCTCAACCTGGCCATCCGGGGCCATAACGTCGGTTACCTTCCGGGCGCCGGCGACAGCGTCGCCCAAAGTTTGGAAGAGATGGGTTACCAGGTCACCACGCTTACCGGGGCGGACCTCACACCCGAGAAGCTGAAGGCATTCGACGCCGTGATCATCGGCATTCGCGCCTTCAATGTTCGCACGGATCTCGTTTCCCAATTGCCGGCGTTGTTCGCTTATGTCGAAGCGGGCGGCAACCTCATCGAGCAATACAACCGTCCGGGCCGCGACCTGAAAACCGACCAACTCACGCCCTACAGCCTGCGCCTTTCAAGTGATCGCGTGACCGACGAAACCGCGCCGGTGACGTTCCTCGCACCGGAGCATCCGGCGCTGAACACGCCGAACAAAATCACCAGCGCCGATTTCGAAGGTTGGATTCAGGAGCGCGGGATTTATTATCCTGACCAGTGGGACGAGCACTTCACGCCGATTCTCGCCTGCAGTGATCCCGGTGAAGCACCGCTCAAGGGCGGACTGCTCGTTGCCCAATACGGCAGGGGTTACTTCGTCTATACCGGGCTGGTGTTTTTCCGGCAGCTTCCCGACGGCGTGCCCGGCGCTTACCGGCTGTTTGCCAATCTGGTTTCCTTGGGGAAATGAAATCCTCGGAGGGTAACATCACACCCGTTGGAACGCCCCCGGATGGCAAAGACGGATTGACCGGCCTGCGGGGTCTGCGCACCTGGCGCGCGGTCTATGCGTTGGTCCTCGCCGTCTTTGCCCTTTGGGTCGGGTTGTTGATTGCGCTGACGGTGAGTTTTTCATGAATCGAGCGAACCACCGCCAGGTTTTGGAGTGCGCCAGCCCTCTGGCGCTTTGTGTCCGCGGGTGGCAATGGCAAAAGCGGTGGAGGGCCACCGCAGTCCAAGACGCTTTCGCGCAGCCGCGATCGCGCTGTGATTCGTGGCCTCAATTTTTTCCCGAAATTTTAAAGGTCGGAGGATTTTCGTGAACGCGCTCGATTACGTGGTCCTGCTGGGCGCGATCCTGGGCATCGCGCTATACGGCATGTGGCGCACGCGCGGCCGGCACAATCTCAACAGTTATCTCAAAGGCAGCGGCGAATCGCGTTGGTTCGTCGTGGGTCTCTCCGTCATGGCTACGCAGGCCAGCGCCGTCACGTTCCTCTCGACGCCGGGGCAGGGGTTCGCGAGCGGCTTGGGCTTCATCCAGATTTATTTCGGCATGCCCATCGCGCTTATCATCATCGCCGCGGTGTTCCTGCCTATTTACCGGCGGCTCAATGTCATCACCGCCTACGAATATCTCGGCCAGCGTTTTGACACCAAGGCACGCCTCCTGGGCGCCGCGATTTTTCTCCTGCAACGCGGCCTGGGCGCAGGCATCACCATCTATGCCCCGGCCATTGTTCTCTCCACTGTCTTTGGCTGGCCGCTCGACGTGACGATTATTTGCAGCGGACTGGTGGTGATTGCCTATACCGTTTCCGGCGGAAGCGATGCCGTCAATGTCACCCAGAAATACCAGATTGGGGTGATCTTCGCGGGGATGTTTGCCGCCTGCGCCATTCTCCTGCACAAACTGCCCGCCGGACTCCATCTGACAGACGCCCTGACCCTGGCCGGCGGCATGCACAAACTGCAAGCGGTCAATTTTTCAACCGATCCGCGGGAGCGTTACACGTTGTGGTCCGGCGTGTTGGGGGCCACCTTCCTGATGCTTGCGTATTTCGGCACCGACCAGTCCCAGGTCCAGCGTTACATCTCCGGCGCGTCGTTGCGTGAGAGCCGCCTCGGCCTGATGTTCAACGCCGTGTTCAAAATCCCCATGCAGTTCTTTATCCTGTCGCTCGGCGTGCTGCTGTTCCTGTTCTATCAATTCGAGAAACCACCGGTCTATTTCAACCAGGTCGAATGGAGACAACAGGCGGAACGCGGCGACGCCGGCCGGTTGCAGGCCATCGAGATGAATTTTGCCGCCGCGCATGACCGGGAACGGCAAGAGCTGGAGGCGTGGTTGAACGCGAGGCGCAACGGGGATTCCGCCGCGGAAACCGCCGCCCGCGCGGCGGTATCGACGTCCCATGAGCAAGTGGAAGCCGTCCGGGCGCAGGCTGAACTGGCCGTTGATCCCACGGGAAAAAAGAAGGACACCGATTACGTGTTCATCACCTTTATCCTGGATTACCTGCCGCACGGGATTATCGGCTTGCTGATCGCAACGTTTTTCGCCGCGGCGTTGTCAGCCAAAGCCGCCGAACTCAATGCGCTGGGGTCTGCGACGACTGTGGATATTTACCGGCATGTGATAAAACGTGAAGCGACCGACGCCCATTACCTTGCCGCGTCGAAATGGTTTACCGTTTTTTGGGGCCTGGTCTCCATCAGTTTCGCCCTCTCGGCCACGTTGGCGGAGAACCTGATTCAAGCCGTCAATATCATCGGTTCCATTTTTTATCCAGTGATGCTGGGCCTGTTTGTGGTCGGGTTTTTCCTGCGGCGCATCGGCGGCACCGCAGTTTTCTGGGGGGCGCTCGCGACGCAGGTATTGGTCATCGTCCTCTATTTTCGTCTTAACATCAGCTACCTCTGGTACAATCTTATCGGGTGCGCCGCCTGCGTGCTGTTCAGTGCGGTCCTTCAGGTGTTGCTGGGACCAGACGACCGGATTGCGCCAGCGCCGTCCAAATCATGACCACCGCGCCCATCATTTGCTTCGGCCAGCAACCGTGCGGGTTCTTCCCGCGGCGCTTCCTGTTTGCCAAAATCCAGACGGCCCGGCGACTGCAGGCGGAACTGGGCGGCGAAATCGTTTTCTTTTACCACGACAGCGACCACGACCCGCGCGAAACCAAGACCATCCTGCGTCATCGCAAGGCCAATGAACCGGCTCAGCTCAACTTCGCATTTGAAAACCGGCTTCAACGAAAATTTTCGCCGCAATACCTCAAACGCATTCCCGCCGGCTGGCAGGACAAAACGCTGCTCCAGTTGCCCAATTACGTTGAGCGCCGGTTGATCGAGGTTTTCAAAAACACTTCCGCTGCCAACGTCGCTGATTTCTGTCTGGAAATGTATCGCGCCATGAAATTGCTCGAGGGCATTCGGGTGGTGCGTTCCAGCGACCCGGCCATCCGTCGCGCGGCCCGCGACGTCCCGGAATTTTTTGTGGACGTTCCGTTTGAAGGTGAAATCGTCCGCGCCCGGTCCGTGGGCGGCACATTGAAATTGCACGAGGGCGGCGATTCCTACGTAAAACTGCCCGCGGTGGTTTTCAACAAGGAGCAAATCAGTCCGGCGCGCGATACGCGGCTGAGTTGGATGCAGTCGGTTGTCCATTGCACGCATTACATTGCCGGGGCCGGTGAAAGGGCCTATCTTCGCCCGGAAGAAGCGCCGGAAATCACCTTTGTGAATCGTGAAACGATTGAACGTTCCGATGAAGCCTACACCGAAATCCCGTCCTGAACTCACGCCGTTGCTGGCCTTCGGCGCGCATCCCGACGACATCGAGTTCGGGTGCGGCGGTGTTATCGCCAAAGAAACCCGCGCCGGTCGCGTGGCGCACTTTGTCATTTGCTCGCGCGGGGAAGCTGCCTCCCATGGCACGCCCAAACAACGGGTTGCCGAGGCAAAAAAATCCGCCGCGCTGCTGGGCGCAACAGTTGAATTTGTCGAGTTGGACGGTGATGCACATCTTGAAGTTCGCGCTATTCACGCAATCAAGCTGGCGGGCGTCATCCGCCGGGTACGTCCGACCATCGTGCTCGCGCCGAGCCTGGTTGAAAATCAGCATCCCGATCATCCGCGATTGGGACAACTGGTGCGCGATGCCTGCCGGCTGGCTCGTTATGGTGGCGTCTCGGGACTGCGCAAGTCGCCGCCCCATGCGATAACGCAACTGTTTTATTACGCGGTAACTCCCGAAGCCGAGCCGGCCAACATTACTCCGGTGCTCATTGATGTGTCCGCACCGGACATTCTGAAGGCGTGGACCTTAACGATGGAAGCGCACGCTTCGCAGGCCGCGACGCGAAACTACGTTGAGCTGCAAGTCACACGAGCGCGTCTGCGCGGATTGCGCGTGGGAGCGGGCCATGCCATCGCCTTGTTTCCGAATGATCCGCTCGTGCTCGATTCGCTGGCTGCCATAAACCGCGGGGCAACGCGCTTTTAGTTTGAACCACGGATGAACACGGATAAACACGGATGAAGACAAAAATATTCGGGGGTAGGGCGCGTCACTCCGTGCGCGCCGTTCTTTCTGTATTCGCAGATGGCGGGCAGAGGACTGCCCGCCCTACCAATAAATCCGTATCCATCCGTGGTTAAGAACCAAATGAAAATCGGCATCGCTTGTTATCCGTCGGTGGGCGGGAGCGGCATTCTCGCCACCTGCCTGGGCGAGGAATTGGCGCGGCGCGGGCATGAGGTACATTTCCTCAGCTACGAACGCCCGTTCCGGCTGCCGGAAAATACGCCGCGACTGCATTTCCATCCGGTGGTCATCAACGAATATCAGTTGTTCAAGTATCCGGACTACACTCTGCCGCTCTCGGTGAGAATGGCCGAAGTGAGCCGTGACTTCGGACTGGATGTCCTTCACGTCCACTACGCCGTGCCGCATGCGACAGCGGCCATTCTCGCGCGTGCGATGCTTCCGCCCGGGCAGCAGCCGCGCGTGGTCACGACGTTGCATGGCACCGACACCACGCTGCTCGGTTGCGATCCGGGTTATGGCCCCGCCATCCACCATGCGCTCACCTGTTCGGATGCGGTCACGGCGGTTTCGGCTTACCTGAAAGCGGAGACCCAGCGGGTACTCGGGTTCTACGGACCGCTGGAGGTCATCCACAATTTTTTTGCGCCGCGGCCACCGCGCCGTTCACGCGAAGAAGTGCGTTATGAACTTGGTGTGGCGGACAACGAAGTGATGATTCTCCATTCCTCGAATCTTCGCCCGGTAAAACGCATTGATCTCCTGCTCGAAACCATCGCGCGCGTCCGCCCGCACGATGCCTTCAAGCTCGTTTTTCTGGCGGGCGGAAGTTTCGAGCCCTACCTCAAGGACGTGGAGCGGCTGGGCCTGAAAGACCTCGTGACGGTGCGTGAGAATGTGAATGAAATCGAAGATTACTTACAGGCCGCCGACTTGGGATTGTTTACGTCCGAGACGGAGAGCTTTTGTCTGAGCATACTCGAGGCAATGTATTTCGGCCGTCCGAGCGTCGCCCGGCGCGCCGGTGGAATTCCAGAGGTGGTGGAAGACAACGTGAGCGGGCTTCTGGTACCGTCCGACGATCCAGACGCCCTGGCGCGGGCGATTGAAAGTTTGATTCAGGATCCGAAACGCCGGACAACGATGGGTGAGGCCGCGCAGCGCCGGGCGCGCGAACGGTTTTCCGCCGAAGTCATAGTGCCGCGTTACGAAGCGCTTTACCGCCGGGTGTGTGGCTGACCCGATCCGGGAAAAATTCATCGGCTGCGGCGGGAACGCCGCGAAGTTCTTAAAATTGCGCATTGTGGTTACGCTCTCCGGAACGGGCTGATGTCCTTTGAAGGCCCTGCGTACGAACTGAATGATGACTCGAAGCGGCGCGAAATTTATTTGTAAATCCGCTTTTACATGGGTCTGCCCGTTTAGAAGATTGGTACGCGGCGTTCAAGAAGGCTCACGTACCACCAACTTACGAGTTTCGTCGTCACCCGTTCGGCTTGGCCAAGGGTCAGGTTCAAGGACGTTGACCTTGGAGTTCGAGGAGATTGGACTTACGCTCTTCTTGAAAAAGCGCAACATCGTCTTTGGTGATCGCCCGAGAAGAGGTAAGAATTTTTCCATCGGCTAATTGTGTTTTGTCGCCGCGAAGATATTTGTCCATGGAGACGATGGCTTGCCAGCCAATCTTTAAGGGCTTTTGGACAACCGTTCCGTAAATGTCGCCAGCGGCAATCCCGGCCAGCGTGTCGCTGTCTTCATCAAAGCAAACGATCTTCACGTGCCCGGCCTTGCCTGCGGCGCGCACGGCGGTGAGAATGGCCGGTCCATGGTAGCCGTAAATACCAACCATGCCCGCAAGGTCGGGATACTTTGCCAGCGCATCCTCCGCGTTTTTCTGGGCGATGGGGCTTTTGTGATCATCCGCCAGCGCGTCCACAATCTGAAGGTTCGAGCCGGCCAATCCGTTTTGGATGCCCTGAATACGATCTTTCGTATTTTGCGCGTTGGGATAGCCGACGAATAAAACAATTTTTCCGCCTTGGGGCAGCGCAGCTTTGAGCAATTCCGCCGCCTGCTTTCCGGCGACGACATTGTCCGTGCCGATGTAACAAGCTCGCTTGCTTTTTTCCGCGTCACTGTCCGCGCAGACCAAGAGCGTTTTGGCGGCGATTTGGTTCAGAAAATCCGTCTGGTTTTCGGCGTCAATCGGACTGATGGCAATGCCGTCCACGCCGCTCGCGACGAGGTCATTCAATAGTTCCTGCTGTGCCTTCGCCGTGTGTTCGGCGGGAAAGCGGAAATCCAGATCCACGTCACCGAGCACCCGCGTTGCGTAGTCGCAACCCAGGTTCACGATTGCCCAGTATTCGTCCGCGGTGTTGGCGACAAAAGCCAGCCGCAATTTTTTTTGTGATGCGCCATTGGCTGTCCCGCTACTTTTGTTGTCACAGCCTTGGAATAATGCCACAACGCACAGGGCCAGAATGAAGCAGTGGATTTTTTTCATAATTGAATCGGGAGAATTGGTTGTCATAAAATTCGCTCGGGCTCGCGCTTTGGAGACTATTCCTGGTATCGAATCGTGTCAAGGTCACAGGGTCATGGCCACAGGGCATACGTAACGGACCTGCAACAGAATTGAGACTGCGCATTTGAAAAAATCGAGCGGAAATTGAATCCGGTCTGGACCGCGAAACGAACGGGCACATAGTCTGCGTCCGCCTGGAAAAACGATGAGCGCCGCACTGAATCCTGTGTTTGCCTGAGGCCGGTCCCTCGATGAATACCAGCGGATGTTTCAGCTTTCGGCTCCAGACCTGAATTCCCGCATCCTGGGTTGCGGCGACGGCCCGGCCGGTTTCACCGGCGAGATGAACCGGCTCGGCCACAAGATCATTTCCGTTGACCCGGCCTATGCTTTGACGAAGGAGCAGATTCAAGGCCGGAGTGAGGAAGCCCAGGACATCATCATCAATTATCGCAAAGCCAGGCCCGGGAAATTCGCGTCGTCATACTTCCTTGACCCGGATGATTTGCCCCGGCGCCGTTTGCAGGTCATGCGAGTGTTCCTGCAAGATTTCGACGCGGGGGTCAAAGAACGAAGGCACATTACGGACAGTCTGCCCTCGCTCGGGTCGAGTTGACTCAAAAGTAGGTGTTACCGTAGATGAGTCCGGAGAAGGGCACCCACATCAAGGAAGCGTATCGTATTAAAGGAGAACCCAGTCACGGTGGCGCCGTGGCCACGCGCATTGGCATCGAAAAGCACGGCGACACCTTTGCGCTCTTCGTCAGCCTGAAAGGCGAACCCATGCACTAGGTTGGTGCGACCGCCGAGTTGCAAATCGACCGGCCCTTCTACGTCGGCATCGGCTTCTGCCCGCACGTGCCGGACAAGTCCGACACGGCTGTGCTCTCCAAGGTCGCGCTCGAGAACTCCGCCGGCAAGGTACACTAGTCTAGTGTCCAATAAGTCATTGACATTATAATGTTGTATGGCATAATGGGGAGATGCCACGCCATGCCCAACCACTGACCTTAAGCGATGCCGAAGCAAAACAACTGAACGCTCGCGTCCAAGATCGCCGTTCCACCCAGCAGATGGTATTGCGTGCCCGCATCGTTTTGCTGGCCACCCAACAATGGGAGAACCAGGATATTGCCGCCGAGCTGGAAACCACCGTTCACACCGTGGGTGTTTGGCGGCGGCGGTTTATCCGAGAGCATCTGGCTGGGTTGGAGGACGCCCCACGTTCTGGCCGGCCGGCGTCACTGACCAACGCCACGGTGACAAAAGTGCTTACGACGGTGACGCAACCGCCCAAGGGCCGAACCCGTTGGAGTGTGCGCAGCATGGCTCGCCATGCCGGCTTGTCCAAGAGCCGGGTGCAGCAACTCTGGCAGGCCAACGATCTGAAACCGCACCGGGTGCGCACCTTCAAGCTGTCCAAGGATCCGCAATTTGAGGCGAAGTTCTGGGATGTTATCGGCCTGTATTTGAACCCGCCCCAGCGGGCATTGGTGCTGTGCTGCGATGAGAAAAGCCAGTGTCAGGCACTGGAACGCACCCAACCTGGTCTGCCCTTGGGCCTGGGCCACATCCGCACCCGCACCCATGACTATGTGCGCCACGGCACCACGACGCTCTTTGCCGCCCTGAACACTTTGGATGGCCGGGTCATTGCTCGCACCGAAACCCGTCACACCCATGTGGAATGGCTGCGGTTTCTGCGGCAGATCGAAGCCGAAACGCCGCCCGAACTCACCCTGCACCTGATCGCCGACAACTACGCGACGCACAAACATCCGGCGGTCAAGGCCTGGCTGGCCCGGCATCCACGGATCTACCAGCACTTCACGCCCACGAGCAGTTCATGGCTCAATCTGGTCGAACGTTTTTTCCGCGACCTCACCGAGGAGGTGATTCGCGAGGGCAGTTTCCAAAGCGTGTCGGAGTTGGTCCGCACCATCAAAGGCTGGTTGGCGGAACGCAACCGCCAGCCGCACCGCAATGTCTGGCGTGCCGAGGGTGCCGCCATCCTTGAAAAAATCACCCGCGCCCGCGCTAAACTCAAAAAATAATAGCAGACACTTCAAGGACAGTAGACTAGCATCTACTTTTCCAACTCCGCACGCGCATTTACTGCTGACGGATTTCGCCTGCTGACCCAGTTGTTGGAGCAGCGGGAGAACCGCGCCTTGCAACATCTCTACAGACATCTCCGACGGCAGAACGTGCTGATCATCGATGAACCCGGGTATGAAACTGTGTATAAAAAATCAGTAAAAGCACTGGCAGCGTCGGCAAAAATCGTGGCGAGTCAGACCAATTACTGTTTGAAACATGAATGAAACCTGCTATTTTATTGGCAATGAATCGGTGGTTTTTGTTCGATCCTGTCGAAGGCGTGGCTCAAAGGAAAGCCGCCCGGATGTCTCAAACTTTGAGTATTTACCAAACCCCTTAATCCTCCTTAACAACTCGATTCGACTTATGAAATCCCGATTTCAAATGGCAGTCCTGGCAATCATCCTCGGTGGCTTCGCTGCCACTGCCCCAGCACAGGTAATATTCGACGAGAACTTCGACGGCGGATATACAGGCGCGTTTGGCACTGGTTCGTATTCAGGAGGCAGTCCCACCGCTACCGGCAATGCTGTGCTGGCGAGTGGCGGAAATCCGAACGGCTGCTGGCAGGAAACCATGACGACAACAACCGGGAGTGACTATTACACCGGGCAGGTCCAGTTGACGACGGTTTCCGGGAACACGGACCCAAACCCGGCAGACTACGTGTTGTCGTTCGATGCCAAAGGCAGCCAGGCGGCCACCATTCAGCTTATTATACAAACCTGGCAGAACACTCATTTTGGCGGCACACAGGCCATACAAGCGACGACCAACGACCAGTTGACGGCAGCCAACACCTGGCAGACTTTCAGCGTAAATTTGGGCAACATCACGGCGGCCAGCCCAACTGGCGCAACCTGGCAGTTGGAATTCCAACTCAATGCCTCGCAATGGGGTGGCGCCGGTAATACCGACACCCTGACCATCGACAATATTATCCTGAAGAATATTGGCAATCCCATTATGCTCACCTCATCGGTCAACCCTTCAAGTTATGGCGGCAGTGTCACCTTCACCGCCACCGTGCAGACCAATGGGGTCACCGTAGGCAACGCTACAGGCACGGTGGTATTTTCTTCTGCCTACAACGGCCCGTTCAGCACCAACACGATGAGTGCCGGGAGCGCCACCAGTTCTTCCATTACGAATCTGCCGGTGGGCTCGGATCCGATTACCGCTGTCTATTCCAGCGGCAACTATCCGGCCGGCACCAATACGCTGAACCAACTCGTCAACGCCCCGCCGGGTCCAGGCATCGCGCAGGCCAATCTTCCGATTTACACCGACAACCTGGTGAATGGTTTCCAAAATTGGAGTTGGGCGACCGTAAATCTGGAAAACTATCCGCCGATACATTCGGGCAGTTATTCCATCAGTGTTACCGATGGCGGCAACTCCCAGGCGCTTTATCTTGAACATGTGGATTTTAATACGAGTCCCTACGCCAGTCTTAGTTTTTGGATCAATGGCGGGAGCGTTGGCGGCCAAAAACTGCAAGTTTGGGGATATCTTGATGGCATCAATCAGGTGGCCTATCCCTTGGGCGCATTGCAGGCCAATACTTGGCAGCAAATTACCATTCCGCTTTCCTCCTTGGGCGTGGCCAACAAGACAAATTTTAGCGGCTTTAATATTCAGGGCAACAATAACGGCGCGGCCCAGCCCACCTTTTACGTGGACGATATTCAACTGGTGGCCGCGCCTGTGCCTGCGCTGGTTCACTTAGGGGTGGATGCCGGGCAAGCCCTGCAAACAGTAGATGCGCGCCAATTTGGGCTCAATACCGCCACCTGGGACGGCAGCCTGGCCAGTTCAACAACGCTGCCGCAGCTCCAGCAAATCGGTTGTTCGACCTTGCGCTGGCCGGGGGGCTCGTCTTCTGACCAATATAATTGGGCCACTGACCCGACCGGGAATGCCACCTTCAGGTATATCGCCACCAATCTGGCCGCTCAAGTTTTCACCACCGTTAATTACGGCACCGGCACTCCCGGCGAGGCAGTCGCCTGGGTGCTCTCGGCCAACAAAACCAATAGCTGCGGTTTCAAGTATTGGGAAGTTGGCAATGAATGTTATGGCACATGGGAAACCGATTCACATGCCATTCCGCATGACCCTTATACGTATGCCACCAACGCGGCGGCTTACATTCAGCAGATGAAGGCAGCTTACCCTGCTGTGCCCATTAAAGTGGGCATCGTCGTCGTGCCCGGAGAGGACAGTTCTTCCAACAACGCGACGCATTTTGCCATCAATCCGCGTACCGGCGCCACGCACTATGGGTGGACGCCCATCGTGTTATCGCAGTTGAAAAGCCTCGGAGTCATGCCTGATTTTCTCATTTATCATTTTTATTGGCAATGGACCGCCTCGGGCTGGACCTATTATTCCGGTTCTCCGGACAGTGACCCGCTGCTGTTGCAGGTCGCCGGCAATCCGTGTCCCCTGAGTTGGAGCGACTGGGCCAGCGCCGCCGCCAACTTGCGCCAGCAAATCAGCGATTACATAGGATCTCCGGGCGCCAGCATTGAGTTGTGTGTGACGGAAAACAACAGTGACTCCGGGTCCATGGGCCGTGAATCCACCAGCCTGGTCAACGCTCTCTATCTCGCCGATAGCACGAGCCAGCTCATGAAAACCGAATTCAGATCCTATATCTGGTGGGATTTGCATAATGGCGCGGACACCACCGGCGATTTTGACCCGACGATTTACGGCTGGCGGTCGAATGGTGATTATGGGGTTCTGAGCGGGTCAAACGTTCCGTATCCCACCTTTTACGCTGAAAAATTGCTGCAATATTTTGCCCGGCCCGGCGATTCAGTCCTCAATGGCACCAGCGACAATCTGTTGCTCTCCGCCTATGCGGTTCATCGCACCAATGGCGCGCTCACGATGCTCGTCATCAACAAAGACATGGTCACGAACCTTACTGCGCAAATCGCGCTGACTAATTTTGTGCCGTGGACAACCGCAACGATTCAATCCTA
>Ga0181538_10002845_pt1 | contig 17459 bp, 13 predicted proteins | sample PEATcosm2014_Bin_40_FD_119773 | JGI IMG/M metagenome (GOLD analysis project Ga0181538, IMG submission 119773) | Peatland microbial communities from MTU Mesocosm Facility, Houghton, MI, USA - PEATcosm2014_Bin23_30_metaG | ecosystem: Environmental > Terrestrial > Soil > Wetlands > Peat | place...
CTTGATCCCACGCTCAAACTCAATCAAGGGAAGGGAGGGACTTCGTCCCTCCCTTCGGAACCCTCCCTCAATATTCATTCTTATTTTCTCCGATCCCCTGTCTAGCCGATGGGGTCCCTCTCACGTAACAGGATCTGCCCAAGGGCTAGTGTCGTGTCCTCGATAATCGAGAGCAGTTCATCGTCTGAGATTTTCATCGGATTCCTTTCTGAATAAGTATTCTCGCGGGAAGGAATCACTGGAATCTAAGCCGCATCAACCGCTTCAACTTCTGCAAGGTTTGGGTTTCACTTGGAAGGGTTGATGTTTGCACACTTCACCCCTCCAGACGGAGGGATGAGCGTGTGCATGGATTCCATACGGAATGGGATTAGCCTGACACGAGATTTGCGAAATCTCGACGACCTTATAGGTGAGCCATTCCAAAATGAAACCTGTTGCAAGTCGTCTTCACTGTGCTTTCGCACATAAACTATCAATGGTAGGAGGGTGAGTTCTACCAGCTTTTCGCCGTGTCACTTGCTTAGGTCGCAGACACGTTTGAGTTCCTACGTAATGGTCGGGCACCCGACTAAGGGGCCGATGGTCAAAAGGCAGGACACCCGATACGGCACACTCCAGAACTTGGAGATCGATGTGGGATACGGAACCCTAAGTTTCAAAATGGGAATGTGTAGGGAAACCTGTTTCTCTCAGGTTTTTCAGCGACGTCATTTGTTACTCGTCCACTCCGACCATTGAACGGTCACGGACATGAAAAAAATCCGGATGGTTGCTCATCCGGATTCTTCAAACTGACAAAGGATTCAAGATGGAGCAACCCACCGTTTTGATTCTTGTATAACTATACCGGATACCATGAAAAACTCAACCTATAAGAAGTCATTTTGGGATATAAGAAGTGGGGGCCAAAACCGTCCGCACTTCACCTTGAGACGTAGTGGACGCGGGTAGACGGCTAAAAAAAGATAGGCGAAGCGATGAAACCGACGCGTTTGGCATGCTTTTCTTGCACGGAAGATCCATAACTTGGGGGTAAATCAGTTGCCGGACCCTCGTTCCTGACCATTCCTGCCCCTCCGGATGCGGTTTCGAGGTGATACCCTCTACCTTGGACTGGTCCAGAGTGCTAAACCCTCAGGGAACGATGGAAAACCACCGTTTCCCGTCCTCCTCACTGACCACGTTTCTATAATGGGAATGGATCATGGACGGTGACCCGCCGTGGCCCATGTAAGCGATCACGTCCGCCAAGGGCCAACCGGCGCCAATGGCGTAGGAACAAAATGAATGACGGATGGCGTTTTGCCGGTATTCGATTCGAGCGGAGATGATTGCCGACCTGAGTTGGCTTTTCCACGTGCGGCCAATGATGGGCCCCAACCTACGTTTGTCCTCCACGACCTTTAACCATTCCACGGCGTTTTGCGGAATGGGATTGTTGCGGAACTGAGCTTTCTTTGCCACCTCCGCCGGAACCTCCACGATTCTGTTTTGGAGATTGATGTTCGACCATTTCAGGCGACTGGCTTCTTCGGTTCGGATTCCACAGAACCCGACCAAGACGAACACGACCAGTCGGTCGTTCCAGCCAAGTGCCAAACAGCGTTTGAGCAGGGTCTCAAAGTCCACGGGTCGAAGGATGTTGGGCTTGTGAAACTTCACGGTTGGGCGGGTGATTTTTTCGACGGGGTTCGTTGCGAGACAATCTTCCCTGATGGCGTAGTTGAAGAGGACGCTGAGGTGGGTGAGGATGCCCCTCTTAGTCACATCCCCCACGTCCTTGTTGTAAACGTAGTCAGCGATTTCCTTGCGGGTGATGTCCCCTACCCGCTTGTCCCTGCCGACAGAGTCCATGAAACTGCCCAGCGCATACTTCATCGACACGTCGTAGTGCAGTGACCGTCCCACCCGTCTCTTCTCTTCCAAGAACGACGCGACCAACTGCTCCAGCGTCGGGTTCGCTTTGTTGGCTCGATGAAGAAGGTAGTAGTCCACGACCTCGACGAGCGTGACCCCCATCGATTTGAGTCGTTCGAGGCAGTAGAGCAGTTCGGTCTTCCTCTCCAACAACTCGCCAACGTGAACGGGGTTGGCGCTGTGAGTCCATCGGAACGTCTCAGCGTCGGAGAGTTGACGAAAGAACCGTCGCTGTCTCCGCCCTTCGTGATTGACCCCGAGATAGACGGAATAGCCGACCACCGTTCCGTTACGTCGTTGTGTTGAGATATGACCCACAGGAACGGGACCAGATATCCCCGTCTCCCTGTCAACCGCGTTCTACCAAACAAACTGCCAAATCCCAGCCCCTCACCACCGCTATTCTTCGCTCATCATAAGGCGATTTGAGGAGGGATTCGAACCCCCGGTGAGCTTGCGCCCACGTCTGATCTCAAGTCAGGTGCCTTAAACCAGCTCAGCCACTCCTCCGAATCGTGCAGTCAGGCTGCAAAGTAAATCCGGGAGGTCAACCGCGCAGGCGTCTGCCGCAGGACGGCATCCAGGCTTGCGCCCGGATGCGTAATCCCCTCACTGGCAGGGGCCGGCCGGATCTCCGACGCTCGGGCCCATGCGCCACCCGTCCAGGTCTCGCCGGGTTGGTTGCACGCGTCCATGAACGAAAATCCAGGCGCTTCAGCGGGTCAGCCCCCAAAAGCCGCCCCTCCGTCCCCGTGGCTGGGATGGAGCGGCTCGGGCTGCATCCTCGTGATCGACGACGACGATCCCATAAGGACCGTGCTTGCCCGCTCGGTCACAAAGCTGGGCTTCACGGCGAGCCAGGCATCCGACGGCCAGCAGGCGATAGCGCAGTTTGAATCCGATCCCGGGCGCTTCAAGCTCGTGCTCCTGGACTTCAAGCTCCCCGGAATGGACGGAAGCGAGATCCTCTCCAGACTGCGGCAGATAAAGCCGGATGTCCGCGTGATCCTCATGAGCGGGCTCAGCCGCCAGGAGGCCCTGGAGCAGCTTCCCGGCCAGGGCATCGCGGGATTCCTTCAGAAACCCTTCGCCCTTGGCGCGCTGTTCTCGGAGCTGCGCGCCGCGCTCGGCTCCTAGTTGCGGCGCGAGAGAAGCGAGAGCAGCATAAGCAGGGCGCTTACGAACGCGGCCAGGTAGGTCAATGCGGCGGCGTTCAGCGTCTCGTTGACCCCGGGCATTTCGTCCTGGTCAAGGATCCCGAGCGACACCAGCTGGACCTTCGCTCTGCGGCTCGCGTCGTATTCCACCGGCAGCGTCACGAGCTGGAAGAGCGTGAGCACGGCGTAGCACATTATCGCGATATCAAGAACGGGGCCGTTGAATCCGCCCAGGAAGAAAATGCTCGCGAGGTAGACGAAGGGAATGACGCCCGCCGCAATCCGCGTCGCGGGCACGAGCGCCATCCGGAAATTAAGCAGGTGATAGCCCTCCCTGTGCTGGAGGGCGTGGCCGGCCTCGTGGGCCGCCACCCCGACCGCGGCCAGGCTCGTTCCCCGGTAGTTCTCGGAGGAGAGCACGAGCGTGTGGTGCATAGGGTCGTAGTGGTCCGTCAGGTGGCCGCCCGTCTCCTCGATCTCGACGTCCGTGATGCCTGCCCGGGCCATCACGGCTGCGGCGGCCTCGCGCCCCGTGATCCCGCCGCGGGATAGGATCTTTGAATTCTTCGCGTAGGCGCTCGAGACGCGGATCTGCGCGTAAAGCGAGAAGATGAGAACAAGGATGAACAGCGTCCAGAAGACGCCTGGGGAAATGTAGAAAGAGGCAAGGAGTGCTGGCATGGTTTTATGAGTCCCCTAAGATCGCTGAATGTGCCGCATTTTCAAGCGGCGAGTCCGCTCCGGGCGAGCAGCGCCCCGAGGTCCGGGTCGCGGCCCATGAAATCCCGGAAGAGCTGGGCGGGGTCCGCCGAGTTGCCCCGGCTGAGGATCTTTTCAGCGAAGTCAGCTCCTACCCGGGGGTTAAAGATCCCCTCGCGGCGAAAGCGCGTAAATGCGTCCGCGTCGAGCACCTCGGCCCATTTGTACGAATAATACCCCGCCGCATACCCCACGGGTTCGGAGAAGACATGGGTGAACCTCCTGAGGATCGTGGGGGCCGGGGGATCGGTCGGCACCAGGCAGTCCGCGATGCGGGCTCGCACTCGCGATTCAAGGTCGGCCTCGCCGGCGAGATCCTGGCCCCCCATGTGAAGGAGCAGGTCCATCTTTGCAAACGCCACCTGGCGCATAAGCTTGCATGCCGACCTGAAGTTCCTCGCCTCCGTCATCTTGCGGAACAGGGCCTCGGGGATCGGGGCGCCGGTCTCGAAATGCCGGGCAAAGAGATCTAGCCCGCCGCGCTCCCAGCACCAGTTCTCCATGATCTGCGAGGGGAGCTCGATAAAGTCCCATGCCACGTTTCCTGCGTTGAGCGACCTGATCTCGACCTCGCCCATCAGGTGATGGATCAGATGGCCGAACTCGTGGAAGATCGTCCCAACCTCCCGGTGGGAAAGCAGCGCGGGCCGGCCGGGCGCGGGCGGCGTCAGGTTCCCGCAGATCAGGCCCAGATGGGGCTTGCGCGATCCGTCGGGCTGCGGGCCGCCGGTGATCAGGGCGCCCATCCATGCCCCCCCGCGCTTCGACTCCCTGGGGTGCCAGTCCGAGTAGAACGAGCCGATGTGGCGGGAGCGCGCATCGAAGACGTCGTAGAACCCGACTTCCGGGTGCCATGTCTCGACTTCCCCGCGCGGGCGCTCGGCAACGCGGATGCCGAAGACCCGCCTGGCGATCTCAAAGAGGCCGCTCACCACGCGATCCATCGGGAAATAGGGCCTGAGTTCCTCCTCCTCAAAATCGTGGCGCGCTTTCCGCAGGCGCTCCGCCCAATATGAGAGGTCCCACGGCGCAAGCGCAGCGGACGGGAGGCCGGTCTCGCGGGCCTTCCACTCCTCAAGCTCGCGGCACTCGCGCGCGAAGGCCGCCGAGCAGCGCCGGCGGAAATCCTCGTTGAATTCAAGCGCCCTTGCGCCGGTCTTCGCCATGCGGCGGGCGAGCACGAGATCGGCGAAATGATCCCTTCCGAGCAGCCCCGCCCTTTCGGCCCGGAGCGCGAGCATCTTGGCGATCAGCGGGGCGTTGTCTCGGGGCGGAGCCGCTCCGACCGACGAGGCGGCGCGCCACATCTCGCCGCGCAGCGCGCCGTCGTGGACGAACGTCATGAAAGGCTCCTGCGAGGGCATGTGCAGCGTGAAGCGCCAGCAGGGGCGCCCCGGGGCTCCGAATCCCTTTGCCGCCGCGTCAGCGCGCGCGCGTTCCTTCGCATGCGCGGGAAGCCCCGCGAGCCGGCTCTCGTCATCGATGACGAGCTGCCAGGCGTTGGTCCCGTCGAGCACGTTCTCCGAGAACCGCTGCGCCAGCTGCGCGAGCTCGCCCTGAAGGGCCTCGAGCCGCGCGCGCCGGTCGGAGGGTAGGTCCGCACCGGCCTCGCGAAACTCGGCCAGGGTCTCGCTCACGAACCGCGCGCGCACGGCCGTCATTCCGGCCGCCGCCGGTGAATCCGCGAAGGCCCTCAGCTTCTCCCACAGGGACGGCCTGAGTGGGATGCTCGCAACGAAGGCCGAGACCCTGGGGAGCACCCTGTTGTGGGCCTCGCGCAGGCCCGGCGAATCCGCCACCGACTCGAGGTGGGCCACCCTGCTCCAAGCCCGGTTCAACGCGTCGGTCGCCTCGTCGAGGGCGAGGTATGTGTTCTCGAACGTCGGCTTGCCTGGGCGGCGTTCGATCGCCCTGAGCGCGGTCTCCGCCCGGGCTATCGCCCCGTCGATCGACGGTTCGACAAGGTCCGGCGTCAGCTGCGACCAGCGGATGTGAAACGCGGAATCGAGAAAGGGGTTCTCAGGCATTGCGACTACCAACCGTAGGTGGCGCCAAAAGACAACTGCCGGCGCGAGGCGGGAACCCCGGGCACCGACTGGAAAGCGCTGTCCCATAGGTTGTCGATCTGGGCGGAGAACTCAATGCCTTGCATGCTCCGCGGACGCCAATCGATGCCGAGTGAGCTCGTGATCGCGTCGTTTCCGCCCGCCGTGCGCAGGCTGTCGGGTTCCTGGATCCTCGCGCTGTTGTCCAGCCGCACCTCGACCGCCTGCGGGAGCCGGAGCACAAGCGCGGCCGTCAGCCGCTGGCGGGCGTAGTTGAGCGCGTAGAAGCTCGCCGTGACGGGCGCGCCCAGGTAGTCCGCGCTCTTGGCGAGCGCCGTGTAGCCGAGGACCACGGTCCACCTGCTCCATGAGCGCCGGGCCACGAGCTCGGCGCCCTCCGTGCTGATGTCGACCGGGTTGGCCGACCGCCCGAACACGCCCGTTGCATAGGTCCAGTCGACGAGGTTGTCGTCGCGCCTGTAGAACACGGCGGCCTCGCCCGCCCATCCTCCGATGCTCCCGCTCACCCCCACCTCGGCGTTGCGGCTCGTCTGCCGGCCGAGGTTCGGGTTGCCGAGGAAGAGACCCGACCTTGGGCTGGAGTCGAGCGCGGTGTATGACGGCATTTCGGTGGTCGTCGAATAACTGGCGTAGATCCGCCGCAGATCGCCCGAGGCCCACGTGCGCGCAAGCTCAGCCACCGGCGAAAGGACCCCGCCGGCGCGGTTGGAGTCGTCGTACGTCGCACCCGCCTCGAGCGTGATGGCACCGCCGCCCGAGGCCCAGGACTCCTCGGGGACAAGCGCGACCTTCTCGAGCACGCGGCTGTGGTAGGGGCCGTAAATGAGCGACGTGGACTTTAGCGAGTCGCTCGTTTCCTCCGCGTGGTAGTTTAGGACAATCCACCCGAGCTCGGCCCTGCCGCCGAACCCGGCGCCGTACTCCCACGTCGTGTGCTGGTAGGGATGGACCGCGCCCAAGGGGGCGAAGCGGTCAAAGGCATAGTCGTCCTTGTTCCGGCGGAAGAAGGCGCCGCCCTCGAAATACCCCCCTGCACCGAGATCCTCCCTGTTGTTAAGGGCCACGAGCACCGTCTGGAGGTTCTCGGTCTCGTCCGAATCGAAGGGCGTGTAGAGGTCCGGCCAGCCGAAGAAGCTCGCCTGGTAGCCGGCAAAGAGGTCCGTCCTCGAATCGGGCGCCACCCACTCCGCCCGGGCGTCGGCCCTGTCGAAATGAAAGTCCCCGAAGGGCACCGTCCCGTTTCCGGAGGCGTGGGACCAGTCGACGTCGGCCGCGAGGTGCCCCTCGCCCTTGCCCGACCAGCCCTGGTAGATCTCCTCCCTGGCGAGGCCGTCGTCGCCGACGGACCCTGTGGCGAATCCCGCGCTGCTGACCGGCCTCCACCCGTAGGCGACGGCCCCTCCGGTCGAGTTCATCGTCTCGATCGCATGGTCCGCGCCGGTCAGGGCTTCCGGAGCCCCGAGCATGGCCGGCGCCGCGGGAATCTCCATGAGGTAGTGCCCCGTCTGCGGGTCGAAGATCGACAGCGCGCCGATCTGCATCCCGGTGTTCTCAAAGGTGTCCCCCCGGATCGTGACGTCGGCCTGGGCCTCCGCCATGTTCCGGGGTTCGATGTCCATCAGGGGCTCATAGCGCAGCGCCGACACGGGCATCGCAAACGTCCCCGCAGGCGACTGGTTGGCGACGCTCGGCGAATACACCATGACGGCTGGAAGGCTCGTCGCCGCGTCCTGAGCGCGCAGGAGCGCCCCTGCGCCGGCAAGCGCCGCAATCCCGCGGACGGACGCAGTGAGTCCAGTCCTCATGACGGGGCAGACCGCTAACAGCCGGGCGCGAAAAAACAAGCCTATCGTTAAAGCCCAGCCAAAAACCCATTAACAATGCGCCCCGCGCGGCGCGGCGGCGGGCGGCCCCTACGCAGCGTCGCCGTCGTTGCCGATCGCCTCGACCGGGCAGCCCTCGAGCGCCTCCATGCAGCGGGCGACGTCCTCTTCCGTTTCGGGCTGCTTGTGGACGTACGAATAGCCTCCCTCGTCGTTGCGAGTGAAGAAGTTGGGTGCCGTCTCCCGGCAAAGGTCGCAGTCGATGCACTGCTGGTCGACGTAGAACTTGCCCGGCGCGTTTTGCGCCCATTTGTCTGCTTTGTTTGCCATAGGTACGGGTTAGGGAGAAGGGACTGCGTGGAGGCCCCGCTGTCAAGTGAGGATGGAGCGAAAGCGGGGCGCGCGGGGCAGGATCGCGCCGCCGCGGGCCCCGAGGCAGCCTCCGCGCCTGTTCGGCCCCGCTGAGCTCCGTTTGCGGACCCGACCTGCGCGCCGCCGCGGCGCCCCGGCCGAACTTAGGCGGCTTGTATTTGGTTATCGGCCCGTTAACGTCGGGCAATGCTCCAAGATCGCCCCTATATGCGCGACAGCTACGAGCGGCGCTCGACGAGCGTCGTCACGTGGCTGCTGTGCTCAGTGGCGGCTGTCTTCGTGCTGCAGAACGTCTTTTCGCGCTGGCTCCATATCGGCCTGGAGTGGAGCTTCGGACTCTCGCCCGTCGGCCTGAAGGGGGGCCACATCTGGACGCTGCTCACCTACGGCTTCCTGCATGACACAAGCAACCTGCTCCAGGTGATTGCGTATCTCCTTGTCATCTTCTTCTTCGGCAGGGAGGTGCTTCCGGTTCTGGGCACCCGCCGGTTCATGGCCTTCTACGCGGCGGCCCTTCTTGCCGGAGGGGCCTTCTGGCTGGCGGTCCACTGGCGCCACCCCGAGATCCTCCTCGGCGCCTCGGCGGCGGTGTCGGCCCTCGTGATCCTCTACGCCTGCTTCTACCCCAACCGGGAAATAACGCTGCTTCTGTTCTTCGTCATGCCCGTCACTTTGAAGCCGAAGTACCTCGCCTACGCGATGATAGCGTTCGATCTCTTCGGCTTCGCGTTCTACGAGCTGTACGGGGCGGCTTCGCCTTTTGGCGCGGCACACTCCGCGCATCTCGGCGGGATGGCCGTAGGCTGGATCTATTACCGATACGTGCATGATTCGGACTGGAGCTTGGCCTCGGAGCGCGCCGACATCGAACTTCCCCGCTGGATGAGGCGGAAGAACGGGGCGAAGCCGGCAAAGGCCGCTCCAACCTACAGCGTCGACATCAGCGACCGCAGCCACCTGCGCGCCGAGGTGGACCGGATCCTCGACAAGATCAACAGCCACGGTTTCGGCTCCCTGTCCGCCGACGAAAAGCGAGTCCTTGACGAGGCCCGGGACCTGATAAGCCGGCGGTAGCGCTTCGGCGGATCGTGAACGAGGGCCCGCTCAGCGCCGAATCATCGGAACGGGTTGAGCGCCTCGCCGACGCGAGTCCGGCGTACGCCCAGGAGCTGCGGCGCGATCCGGCGATTGCGCGGTGGCTCGAGGAGCCGCGCAACCTGTGGGAGACGTTCCGATTCCAGGCGTTCCTCGACACGTGGGTGGAATTCGCGCCGGGCGCCGGCGACATGGACGACGACGCCCGCCTGGGGGCCCTGCGCAGATGGCGCCGTCTTATGTCGATGAGGATCGCCCACCGAAGCGTCAACGACCTTGCCGACGAGCGCACGACGGTGGAAGAACTCACGGTCCTCGCCGAGTTCTGCCTGCGCGAGTGCATGCTCCTGTCCCTCCGCCGATGGGAGGAGCGCCTCGGGGAGCCACGGGACGGAAAGGGCGGCGAGCGGGCCCGGTTCTGCATCATGGCCCTCGGGAAGCTCGGCGGGCGGGAGCTCAACTTCTCCTCCGACATCGACCTCCTGTACCTTTACGAGGGCGAGGGGGCGTGCGTTAAGGGGGGCGTCAAAACATCGGTCTCCAACGAGGAGTTCTTCACAAAGGTTGCCGAGACGATCACGCGCGCGCTAAACGAGCGAACAGAGGACGGCTTCCTTTTCCGGACGGACGTGCGCCTCCGGCCGGAGGGCGCGATCGGACCCCTTGTGCGCTCCGCATCCGAGCTCGAGTATTACTACTCGACGGCGGGCCAGACCTGGGAGCGGCTTGCGATGATCAAGGCGCGGCCCGTGGCGGGCAGCCTCGAGCTCGGCGCGGAACTCCTCGAAAGCCTACATGGCTTCCGTTATCCGCGCCGACCCCCGCCGAGCCTGCTCGTGGAGATCGCGGCGATGAAGGCGCGGAGCGACGCCGAGATCGTCGGCGCGGGCGCGCTCGACCGGGACGTGAAGCTCGGGACGGGCGGCATCCGCGAGATCGAGTTCGTGGCCCAATCGCTCCAGCTGCTCAATGCGGGAAGGTATCCTTTCCTGCAGACCCACTCCACTGAGCAGGCGCTCGGGCGCCTTGCGCGCTACGGCCTGATGGACAATTCCGATGCCGCCCGGCTGGTGGAGACATACTGGTTCCTCCGCAGGATCGAGCACCGGCTGCAGATCCGCGAAGAGCAGCAGACCCACGTCCTTCCGGAGGACCCGGCGGAGCTCGCGGCAATCGGCGCGTCGCTGGGCTTCAGCTCGGCGGCCGACTTCAGGGCCACCCTTCGCGCCAGGTGCGGGCATGCGCACGTCGTGTACGCCGATCTCTTTGCCGACCAGGGAATTGACGTCGAATTCGAGGCCTGGTGGACCTTTTTCACCACCGATCGGGTGCCGGCGACAATTGCCTCGCGCATCGACCGCTGGTTCGGGCCCGATCCGGACGCGGCCGACCAGCTCCGGATGTTCGCCTGCGGCGGCCGCCATGTCCTGATCACCAAGGAGCTCGTCGTCCGGTTCCAGCATGTCGCCGGCGCATTTGACGGCTTCCTGCACGAGCTCGCCCGCCCCCTCGGGACGCTGGCGAGGCTAGCACGCTTCGCCGAGCGCTACGGAACGCGCAGGCAGTTCCTCGGATTCTGCGCCGAGAACCCAAGACTGTTCCGCGTTTTCTCGATCCTGTGCGACCGCAGCGAGGCGGTCGTCGAGCTTCTCTGCGCCCACCCGGAGATTATCGAGGAGGTGCTTCGCCCGGAGAACCTGCTCAGGCGGAGGAACCCGAGCGACCTGGACGAGGAGATATCGAACGCCGCCCGCTCGCCCGGCTTCTTGGAATGGCTTTGGCTATTCGTGCGCGCCGAGCAGGTGCGTCATGCAATCCAGGGGATCCTCGGTAACCTCGAGCCGGAGGGCGCCGAGGCCGCTATGACGGAGCTCGCGGATGCGGTGCTGCGCCAGCTGAACCGGGATTCGGGAGTCCTCATCGTGGCCCTCGGCAAATACGGCGGCGGTGAACTGGCGTTCGGCTCCGATCTGGACCTCCTTTTCGTCGCCGGCAACGGGGGTGAAGCCGACGCAGCGGGCGTTGCCGACGCGGTCCGCACGGCTCTCGGCCATGGCGGGCCTCTCGGAGCCGCATTCGCCGTGGACATGCGCCTGCGCCCCCACGGACAGGCCGGTCCCGCAGCGACTTCAATTGCGACGCTGGACGCCTACCACGGGCCCAGGGCGGGCGGGCAGATGTGGGAGAGGCAATCCCTCATCCGGGCGCGGGTGGTGGCCGGGCCGGCCCCGCTCGCCGCTTCCTTCCGCGCCTGGCGGGATGGCCTGATCTACGCCGCGCCTGCCAGCGACGAACAGATCAGGGAGATCCGCTCCATGCGCGCGCGCGTCGAGAAAGAGCTTGGGGGCGGCCCTCCCGGTGCGGCGTTCAAGTCGGGCCCCGGCGGACTCGCCGACATCGAGTTCTTCGTCCAGGCGCTGCAGCTGCGGCACGGCCACGCGGACAAACGCCTCCGGGTGACGGGGACGCGCGGCGCGATCCGCGCCCTCGCCGCCGCCGGCCTGATTCCTAAGGAATCCGCGGAGCTCCTCGGGGAGAACTATGAGTTCCTGCGCCGAATCGAGACCGCGCTCCGCCTCGACGCCAATCGCGCGGTGAGCAACCTGCCTTCGGATTCAGATGACTGTCAGGCCCTTGCGCGCTGGATGGGCTTCAAGAACATCGATCTTTTCATGTCCGAACACCTCCGCCGGCTCGGGGAGACGAGGCAGATCTACGACAAAATGCCCTCCCTCCTTGAGTTCCGCGCGGTGTCATGAAACATTGGGGGATTGGACCGCCTAGGATCCAACCCGATGGCAATCAACGCATGATCCCCTTCCCCGCCCTATTTCGCAGGTGGCTGGCGCCTTGGCTCCTGGTACTTCCTTCGGCCGCCAGTCTCTGCGGGGCCGACCTCAAGTTCACGACGCCGCCGACGCTTTCGACGGAGGCCCAGGCTCTAGTCACGCTCCTGGAAAACGCCCACTACAACCGCGGGGCCGTCCACAGCGACGACTTCAAGGAGGTCATACCCGAATTCATGAAGGCGCTGGACACGCAGCACCTCTTCTTTCTCGAGTCCGACAAGGTCGCGTTTTCCAACAGGTTCGGCAACAATGTCTACTACAATGTCGATTATCTGGGCAAGATCGACTCGGCCTACGAGATCTTCTACGCCTACGACGATCGCGTGACCTCGCGGATCGGCTGGATCTTCGGGGAGCTGAAGAAGGATTTCGACTTCACCGGCAACGACACATACCGCCTCGACCGCTCCGATTCGCAGTGGCCCGCCAGCATCGCCGAGGCCGATGAACTCTGGCGAAAGCGCCTCAAGTTTGAGCTGCTCTCGGAGCTGCTCAACAAGAAGACGATCGAGCAGGCCCGCGATGTAGTCCGCAAGCGGTATGAGCGGATGCTCAAGAACGTCGGCGAGACGGAAGGGAGCGAGCTCGCGGAGCTCTTCCTGACGACGATCGCGGGGCTGTACGACCCCCACTCCACCTATTTCTCCGCGGACACCTACGAGGACTTTGGGATCCAGATGAAGCTCGAGCTCGTCGGAATCGGCGCAATGCTCGGCACCGAGGACGAGATGTGCGTCGTGAGGGAGATAGTGCCCGGCGGCCCGGCCGACCATAACCGTCAGCTCAAGCCGAACGACAAGATCATCGCGGTCGCCCAGGACAACGCGGAGCCGGTCGAGATCATCGGCATGAAGCTGCGCAAGGTTGTCGACATGATCCGCGGCGCCAAGGGCACGCGCGTACACCTCATCGTCCAGCCCGCCAGCGCGACCGACTCGTCTGTCCGCAAGGAGATCGTCATCACGCGCGACGTCGTCAAGCTCGACTCTGCGCGGGCCCGCGCGGCCGTGTTCCAGGTGCCCGGCGCCGACGGCAAGGCCGTTCCCCTCGGCGTCATCACGCTGCCCGCCTTCTATGGAAACGGCGATGAGGGCGACACGGACGGGGACATGTCGAGCGCGAGCGAGGACGTGGCCAAGCTCATCGTGCAGCTTAAGAACGCCGGCATCCATGGTCTCGTCCTGGACCTCAGGCACAACGGCGGCGGGTTCCTGAGCGAGGCAATTGAGCTCGCCGGCCTGTTCATCCACAAGGGCCCGGTCGTCCAGGTGAGGGACTACGAGGGCGAGGTCCAGGTCGACAGCGATAAGGCCGAGAACCTTTGCTACGACGGCCCCATGGCCGTCCTGGTCGACCGGTTCAGCGCTTCCGCCTCCGAGATCGTCGCGGGCGCGCTCCAGGATTACGGGAGGGCGGTCGTGATCGGCGACAGTTCCACCCACGGGAAGGGCAGCGTGCAGACGGTGGTCGAGATGAAGCGATTCGCCCCCCAGCTCGCAGCATCGGATGCCAAGACCGGCGCAGCCAAGATCACGATTCAGAAATTCTACCTGCCTGACGGGTCCTCGACGCAGCTCAAGGGCGTAGTCTCCGACATCGTGCTTCCTTCCGTGGACCAGTACCTTCCCATCGGGGAATCCGACCTCCCCCACGCCTTGGTCTGGGACAAGATCAGGACGAGCTCCTTCCATGGGGCGCCCATCGACCGCAGGGTGCTGGCGCGGCTACAGCTCCTGAGCGCCGAGCGCCAGGCGAGCCTTCCTGAATTCGCGTACGTCCGGAAATACGTCGACTGGTTCAAGGATCGCCAGGCCCAGAAGCTCATTTCGCTCAACCTTGACGAGCGCCGGAAGCAGAAGGAGGCCGACGACGCATTTCGCAAGGCCAGCAAGCTCGAGCACGAGCAGCTGGCGAAGGCCGACTATCCATTAACGGAGTTCAGGCTGGGCCCCCCCCTTCCCCCGAAAATAGCCGCGCCCAAGGCCGCGGACGCGACCAAGGCCGGCCCGGCGAAGGATGACGACTCGGAATTCGATGACGTCGACGATGACACGAACGCTGATGCCTACGGCAAGGTCGACGTCTCCCTGCGCGAGGCCCTGCGGGTCGTGAACGACGCCATCGAACTCGGCCGCAACCACGAGTACTGGGCGAGCGACCACGCCCCGCTCACTGTGGCCGCCAAGGGTTGAGACGGACCGCCCCCAAGGGGGCGTTCACCGCCAGGCAAGGCAGTACCGGTCCCGGCCGCTGAGGTCGGGAAGCGGCTCCGCCCTGGCAAAGCCCGCCCTCTCCAGCGCCTCAGCCAGCCGGGCGCGGTGGCCGCTTCCCATCTCCAGGGCGAGCATCCCCCCCGGGGAAAGGGCTGCATGCGCCCCCGCCACGATCCTTTCGATGTCGGCGAAGCCGCCGTCCGCAGCAGTTAGGGCGCGCGCGGCCTCGTGGTCGCGGACCTCGGGGGCCGCCGCGGCCGTCTCCTCGGACGTCAGGTAAGGGGGGTTGGAGGCGATGAGGTCGTAGCGTTCGCCCGCCGGCAGCCCCTCGAACCAGTCCGACTCGACAAAGGCCACCCTGCCGGCCAGCCCGGCGGACTCCGCATTCTCCGCGGCGAGCACCAGGGCATCCGGGCTCACGTCGGTGGCAGTCACCCGGGCCAGGGGGAACGCCCTCGCGAGCGCGAGGGCGATTGCGCCGCTGCCCGTGCCCATGTCCAGGATGCGCACCGGGGGCGCCGCGCACCGGGCGATGATCGTCTCCACAAGAAGCTCGGTCTCCGGCCTCGGTATCAGGGCGCGCCGGTCTGTCTTGAGCCGGATCCCGCAGAAATCGGTGAAACCCAGGATGTGCTGAACGGGCTCGCGCCGGCCGCGCCTCCGGACGAGTTCGCGGACAACTCCGAGCTCGGCCTCGTTGACGGGCCGCTCGAACTCGATGTAGAGGCGCATCCGCGGGAGCCCGAGCACGTGGCCCACTATCAGCTCCGCGTTCAGCCTCGGCGATTCGATCCCCTTTGACGCGAAGAATTCGGAGGTCTTCTTGACGACCTCTATCACGGTCAGCATGTGCGTGCGCCTCAGTCGAGCCCGGCGGTCGGCCTCGCGAGCTCGAAGGGCCGGCCCTCAAGCGCCGCGAGCCTCTCGTGGTGGTGCGCCTTCTGGAGGGCGTCGATGAGGGGGCCGATTGCGCCCTCCATTATCTGCGAGAGGCCGTGGAGGGTGAATCCTATGCGATGGTCGGTCATCCGGTTCTGCGGAAAATTGTAGGTCCGTATTCGCTCGCTCCTGTCCCCCGATCCGATCTGCGTGCGGCGTTCCGCGGCGTACTTCGCCTTCTCTTCGTCCTCCTTCAGCTTCAGGAGCCGGGACCGGAGCACGGTCATCGCCCTCGCCTTGTTCTTGAGCTGCGACCGCTCGTCGGCGCACTGGACAATAAGGCCCGTCGGCCTGTGGAGGATCTGGACCGCCGAGTCGGTCGTGTTGACGCCCTGGCCGCCCGGGCCGCTTGCCCGGCTCACCGTGATCTCCAGGTCCTCCGGCCTTATCTGCACGTCCACCTCCTCGGCCTCGGGCAGAACCGCAACCGTGACGGTCGAGGTGTGAATCCGCCCGCTGGCCTCGGTCACCGGCACGCGCTGGACCCGGTGGACGCCGCTTTCCCACTTCAGACGCTTGTACACGTCGGTTCCGACGATCAGGAAGGCGACCTCCTTGAGCCCGCCCCTCTCGGACGGGCTGCTGCTGATGGGTTCGACCGTCCATCCCTGCGAATCTGCGTATTTCTGGTAGCAGCGCGCGAGCTCGGCGGCGAAGAGCGCAGCTTCCTCGCCACCCGTCCCCGCCCGGATCTCCATGACCGTGTTGCGGGAATCGGAGGGCTCGGGCGGCATCATTGCCAGAAGCACGGCCTCCCGGAGCTCGGCAGCCCGCCGCTCGAGAGCCGGAATCTCGGCCGCCGCTAGCTCGCGCAGCTCCGCGCCTCCCGAGGCCTCCTTGGCAAGCAGGGTGGCGTCGCGGAGCTCGCGCTCAATCTGGGCGTGGGCGCGGTAGTCGTCCACGAGCCTGCGCAGTTTCTGCTGCTCGCGCGTGACCTCTGCCGCGCGCCGCGGGTTCGTGTAGAAGGAGGGCTCCGCCATCTGCGCATCGAGCTCCTCAATGCGCCTCTGGTACGGTGAAATCTCTGGAAGGGCGTCCATTTCCTGCCTATTTGCGAATTGCGCGGGCCGCGACCGGAGGCGTAGCATGCCGCCTCACGCACCGCATGGCCGCGACGCTCTTCACACAGAACATTATCGCCTGCATCTGGGACTTCGACAAGACCTTAATCCCGGACTACATGCAGTCGCCCCTCTTCCGCCGCTACGGCGTCGACGAGGCGTCATTCTGGACTGAGACCAACGCGCTGGTTGAGAACTACCGTCGGCGAGGCTACACGCTTTCCGGGGAGATAAGCTATCTCAACCACCTGCTCACGTATGTCCTCGCCGGCCGCATGAGCGGCCTTAACAACGACATCCTCTTCAAGTGCGGGTCCGAGATCCGCTTTTATCCCGGCCTTCCGGAATTCTTCGCCGCGTCCAAGGCCTGGGTGGCGGACAAGCCCGACTACCGCAGGCACGACATCCGGCTTGAGCACTACGTTGTGAGCACGGGCCTGGCCAAGATGATCCACGGGAGCGCGATCGCCCAGCACGTGGACGGGATCTGGGGATGCGAATTCATCGAGAACCCGCTGCAGCCCGGATTCCTGCATCAAAAGGAGCTCGAATTGACCGCTGAGGCCGAGATCGCGCAGATCGGGATGGTCATCGACAACACGACCAAGACCCGCGCGCTCTTCGAGATCAACAAGGGCACGAACAAGAACCCCGCGATCGACGTGAACTCGAAGATCGCCGCCGAGGACCGCCGGATCCCGTTCCAGAACATGATCTATATCGCCGACGGGCCGAGCGACGTGCCGAGTTTCTCGGTGGTCAAGGGCAACGGAGGCATAGCCTACGGGGTCTACAACCCGGCCAAGCCCGACGAGTACGCGCAGAATGACCGGCTCCGGAAGGCCGGCCGAATCGACCACTACGGGCCCGCGGACTACACGGAATCGAGCGGCACGGCCCAGTGGCTGCGCCTGCAGATCCACGGCATCTGCGAGCGGATCGTGCGCGACCGCGAGGCGGCCGTCTCCCAGAGGACGGCCAGGCCCCCGCGCCACCTCACGCAGACCCCGGCCGAGGAGGCCGCCAGCCGGGCCCCCCGGGCGCCGGAGCAGGCGAAGTTCCTGGAATAGGCGCCGCTCAGGGGCCGAGCGCCAACTCGTGGCTCTCGAATTCCGCGGCGAGGTTCGCCGCGCGGGTGGCGTAATCCACGGCCGCGGCGGGAGGGTCGCTCTCGGTCACGGCCCGGAGCCCGCCGTTCCAGGCTA
>Ga0181538_10002851_pt1 | contig 17425 bp, 21 predicted proteins | sample PEATcosm2014_Bin_40_FD_119773 | JGI IMG/M metagenome (GOLD analysis project Ga0181538, IMG submission 119773) | Peatland microbial communities from MTU Mesocosm Facility, Houghton, MI, USA - PEATcosm2014_Bin23_30_metaG | ecosystem: Environmental > Terrestrial > Soil > Wetlands > Peat | place...
AATCAGGCGCGCAAGCGGTTCTGTCGCTGCGATCGGCATGGCTCAACGGCCGATGGGACGAATTTTGGAATCAACGCCCTCTGGCGGCGTAAGAATCCACCTACTTTCGTGGCTCACACCCTTGAGGAAATGGGAAGAGTGAAATGTCTGGTAAAGCCGAGTACAATACGCCCCAATGCCAAGAGCTCTTCAAGACTATTTTGCTGCAGGAGATGCTCGTATCATCGCGTGGGAGGCCTATTCACGGTTCGCCGACGAATTTGACTGGACGGTGCCGAGCAAAATGAAGCTGTACGATGAGTCGATATACGCTTTTGGCGGGCAGGGAAGCGAGGAAGAACGTTTCGCCAAGTTCGAAGTGATTTACACGAACCTCAAGGGCGATTGGCAGGTGTTCCGGTCGTCACATGGACACGAAGCACACTGGGACGCTCGAGAGATTTTCGCGGCCATTCAAAAGGAGTTTTCGAGTTTCGGCTGGGAAAGCGGGGTGACGCTCTTGACTCCGCTCAACGGTGAGCAGGAAGCGACCCTATTGAAGAGTTTTGACGCCATGGCCAGGCTCAAGTCGAACAGCGGATACCCGACAATGGCCGTATCAAAATTTCTGCATTTTTATAACCCCTCATTATTTCCAATCTTCGACACCGAGGTGATTTGGGGTCGCGTCTTTCACTGTTTCCGCAACGAGTACAGATCGTTCTGCTCGGGAGCAGGACTAGATCACAGGGCAGATGGGGCGTCATTTCTCCAAAACTACATGCGTTGGGGAGGCTTTCTGCTATCAGCCGCAGGGCCGGAATACATGTCGCATTTCATCGATTGGCTGCGTGAGGAGTTGCCCCCAAAGCAATTCAAACGGCTCGGTGAGCCTCTCCTCGAGCGGCTGTATGCCACTGCCTTTGAGTTGACCGCCATTGGTGCGGCCGTTGCGGAGGAAACGAAGTCGATCGTTCGATAGTGGCATGTCGTGAATCGGCATACCGGCCAGTCCGTATCAGGCCGTAGGGACATCGCCACGAGCATGACACCGTAGATGTACGCATTGGGACGGAAACAGGGGCGCAGCTAGTTGGCGTTCGGGACAGTCACCTATTTCTGGGCAACACGAGAAATGGATCGTTTCACGAATAGGCGGCTAACTTAACAGTTTTGGCGAATCGTTATCCCTGTACACCGCTATCGCCAATTGAACAAACGAAGGGGGCAACGACTTTTTGTTGGCTTGGTCGGTTAGATACTTCTCAAATTTTCCTCCCTTGATATATGTTTCTCGCAACCACCTTTTGAATTCTCCGAGGGACATTTCTGGGTAGCACCAAGGCAATTGTGGATTTGATCTGGCTTGTGGAAAATAATTCGGATAGTTGTGCTCGAACTTGATGCGGTCCCCGTACATCTTTTTCAAGTCGCTATCTTCCCAGTGTTTTCCCCAATGAATTCCTACCGAAATGTCCGGGACGAATGAACTGTCGATTTTTAGCCCGTTTTGTCCGAGATGAACAATTACGTCCGCTATTTCCTTAAAAACCGAAAAATATCCGGGAGGAACGGAATTGTAAGTAAGTGAAATGCGGTCGTGAAATTGTCTCCACACTTCCGGGACATGGTTGCTCGGATCATAGCCGACTTGGATATAGATGAAATCGTGCAGAGCCTTGCCGGCAAGAAGCCTGAAATTCTTTTTTGCCTCGTCGGTAGGCTGGTCAAACGCATAATATTCAAGCACCGCCAAGCACACGGCGTCCGAGTAGGCATAAAACGACCCGCTGCGCCGCCGTACTTCGATATAAGGCTTGTCCCCCTTCAGTCCCTTATCTTGCAGAATCTTCTTGACGCCTTCTACCATCGCGTTGGTGGTGGCAGTGGACCAGTTTTGGCCAAGTTCCACGATCCGCGCGTTGGATACGCCGCACAACCGCGCCAGACCGCGCCCAGTCAGGAATGCCGTTCCGTCTGATAGCACGCCCATTCCAACGCCGTCGATTTCCTTTTCCTTGTCTACAAATAACTCAAGCTGCGTTTCGGGGGCGATAGAAGTTTTCGTGGCAACAACAGGTAACTTATTGACAGACAAGGTGTTAGTGGCGATCGGATGAGCTACCGGCGTGCTCCCGTTTTTCTTGAGCCCCGATTTCGGACCGATACCTTCGCTTGGTTTGTCTGGCATCGACTGGCTCCGTGTAAAATTTGGACGCGATTGTAGTCCGCATCAGCCGATGAGTACAACTAACGGCGTTAATTTCCGAAGGTCGGATCAATGCCCAGTTTGTACATCGCTGAAATCAGGCAGCAAATCTTGTGGCAGCGAACGGAACTGGGACGCGAGCGCTTTATAAGACCAACCCGAGGCGCTCACGTCCTCGTTCCATTCCCGGTTCCATTCCATATCACCAACAACCTTGAATGGCCCCTTATCTTTACCTCGCGGTAACCTGGTGACGCGGACATGGTCACTTTATCATCCTTACCTTTGAAGTTCGATCCCACACCTGAGCCGATGCTGCATCGTAAAAATGTACTTGTAGTGGCCGTTTTGCCGGACGCTTTGTGCCAAGCTGCTTGGCCCGCGCGACCATCGGCTTGTTCGTGTTTGAGTTTGGGTCGCCAAACACGCCAACGAAGACATCACTTATCTTGTTGTGCTCCAACAGAGCGAGAATGTGTTCATCGTTCTGGGCAAATGAAAGGCCAAACGTAAAAAGCGGTCCGCCGATATGTGCGAAACTTCGGTAGGATCGGCCGAGGTAGTTGCTGTGCTGGATACGTTCGAGCTTTTCCGCCCAAGTTCCTTCCGAGACGAACAGCGGGTATTTGTTGGCCTTTAGGGCGTCACGAATCTGCTCTAGCAATGGAATCTGTGTGTTAACCCAGGTGTATTTCTGAAGCTCGTGCCCGGCATCGAAGATATGCAAAGCGCCGTGCAGATAATGAATGTTCTGCTCATCCGTGTTTTGAACTTCCCACACTACATACTCAGCGACCTTGGACTCCGGAGTTCGGAAGCCGTCATCATGTTCGACTTGCGGCTGAATCTCGTCTTGCATGACGGTCCAATAGAGGAGTAGGTCATAATTGCAGGTATACAGGCATTTGAAATGCGCCAAGAACGTCTTGCATGAGCGGTAGTGTTCTGGCGTAATATCTCCAGGTCGGTCTGGATGGCTTTCTGCGATCGTCGCGGCGAGTAGGTTTCGGATCGCATCCAAATCGTTTTGCATTGCAGCCGCGGCACTGGGTTCCGATTTTGTGTAGATATCGACCAGCATTGCGGCGTGCCGCAGTCCGCGCATCACCTCTTCAAAATTGGTTGTGCTGAGCGCCTCAAAGGCCTTTGCCGCCGTTGGCGAAAGCTTTGACCTGGCCCGCTCGAAGAGGGCGGTGTAATTGAATTTCTTGTCGAACAGTGCGCGACTGAAGCCGTTACCAAGCAGCAGATGCCGCCTACTGGTTTCAGTTCTTCTGAGCGCTTGGTCAAATGTCATTAGCGTCATGTTGTTCCTCACATCAGGTCTGGGATATCTCGCTCCGCAAACGAACTAAAAGTGAGGCGAACCGTTAATCGCTAAACTACCGCCGGCCCGGGATCCTATGATACCCGAAACTGTGCCGCGCAAGAGCTCGTGTATGTTAACGCGCTCAACGAACGGGCCGCAATAAATCTTCGTCTAGTCTCCTGGAGCCACGTAACGGAACGCCCTTGTATTGCCGCAAAATCGGCGCTGGTAGGGAACCGCATGAGCAGAACCGCGGATTTCGCGGATGGGCGCGGATCAAAGATGAATTCATCCGAGCAATCCGCGTCATCCGCGGTCTTATCTTTTCCGCGATCTCGGCGTTCTCGGCGGTAAAAATTCACGTTCGAAACCAAAAATTGGTCGACTTGCGGGAAACACGACCTAAACCTTCACCTTCCGGCTATAGAGATAGAGGGAGGTGGTTTTTCGTGGCCGATCCGGCCGTCATTCCGGCCGAACTCGAACGGCGACAAAATGGCCGAGGGGTGCTTTTTCAACTATGGCCCCCCCGTCAACGTCAACAAAACCCACCGCGGCGCTGTCGAAAATGGGGGTTTTGTAGACACCACCCCAAGGCCAATTCTGCAACAGTAGTTTTATGATGACCGATCACCTGGCAAATTCACAGTCGCCGCCATGAATGGGATGAACAAGCTCCAGCACGCGTAAATCGAATCTTTACCCAATTCACGCGCCAATTTAACAATTCCCGGCGAAGCTGCTGCGCTTGAAAAGGCTTAGCCCGAATAATTCAGAGGAACCACGGATTTCACGGATGACACGGATAAATCAGAACCGTTCCGAAACCGCGATGCACCCAGCGTGCGCGCCGCGGAAAAGCATGGAATCGATCATAAGTGATTTCCAGCATTGCGTATCCGTGATATCCGTGTCATCCGTGGTGAATAATCCGGGTTAGTATAAAATGAGCGGAGTTCTCCCAACGCCCGAGCCAGCGCAGGGCTTGGCGAGGACGCTTTGACGATTGACATGCCGTCGACTGCGGAAGGAAATCATCTATGAGCGATGGATCAGGGATTTCGCAATCCACCAACAGCCAACCAACAGGCGGGGGACTGTCGGGAACGTGGGCGCTGGTCATTTTGTTTTTATGTCTGATCGCCGCCGTTCTGTTTGTGGGAAACGAAGCCGTTCGGACGATGCAAGCGCGGGATTCGGAAAAACAGACGGAAGAAAAGACCGTGCAAAGCGCGGGATTGATCGCGCCCGCGGCAAAGGGCCTGGCGGCCCGATTCACCGACAGCCAGGGCCGATTGCTCGCCGATCCGCCGGCGCAGCCCGATCAACTGCTTGATCCCGACGTGCTGGTGGTCGCGCATATCAGCGGCGACTCCGAGAGTCCCGGCACGAATTGGGCGCAATTCGAGAAATATCTCTCGCAAGTCACCGGCAAGAAGGTGAGCGACCGCCAATTCGATAACAGCGCCGATCAGCTTGCGGACATCAGCAAGGGGAACATCCACGTCCTGGCCCTGCACGCGGCCGACACCCCGTTTCTGGTCAACGAGTACGGTTTTGAGCCCGCCGCAGTCCTGGGCGACGACAGCGGCGTCAACGGAAATCACCTCGACATCATCGTTCCAGCCGCCAGCGCAGTCGCCAGGCCCGCCGATTTGAAGGGACACTCTCTCCTGTGCACCGTCCCGGCGTCCATCACCGGCTATCGCGCGGCCGTCGCGCTGCTGATGCAGAACGAGCAAATGCGCCCAAATGTCGATTACTTCATCGCCTGGTCAATGGGCCAGAAGCGATCGATCATGGGAGTGATTAAAGGCCAATACGATTCGGCTGCCGTCTCCAACGACAAGCTGCAAAGTCTGGTGGACGATGGGACGGTCGAAAAGTCGCAATTCAAGGTGGTTTACGAATCGGAAGTAATTCCCCGGACAACCATGGGATGGTTTTACAACCTCAAGCCGGATTTGGCCGAGAAGGTTCGGCAAGCGATTCTCGGCTTCAAGCCGGCGGTTTCCAAGGCAATCCCCGCGGCGGATTCCGACGCCGCCGATTCGCCGGACAATTCCACGAGCAGCCCACAACTGCACTTCATTCCAGTTGATTACAAGAAAGATTTTCAACTGGTCCGCTGGATCGATGACAGCTTCGATCCCCGGCTGGATGCCAAGACCAAATCGCACGCAACGCCAACCACCGCTCCCTAACCCGGATAATTCGGAGGAACCACGGATTTCACGGATAACACGGATAAATCAGGACAGTTCCGAAACCGCGATGCGCGCAGTCTGCGCGCCGTGGGAAAGCATGGAATCAATCATAAGTAATTCCCGGCATTGAATATCCGTGATATCCGTGTCATCCGTGGTGAATAATCTGGGCTAGGGTCATCCCTTTGGCATGGCGGGCGACAGTTGAGTTGCCGGCGCAATCCGCCGGGGAACGTCGATGCGATGGTCATTTAATGCGCCGGCCGCCAGCCAGCCGCCCCACAGCCCGCCGATCACCAGCCCGATGCGAATGGCCCTGCGAAATCCACGTTTCCAACCGGTTCGTTGCACTCGATCCATTGTAGCGACCTGTTCCCGCTACGGAAAATGGGCCTTGATGCAAGGGTTCAAGAGTTCAAGGGTTCAAAAGTTCAAGGGAAAATGCCCTCCCTGAACCCTTGAACTCTTGAACCCTTGAACGCCGTCGCCATAGGCGATGGCTCTTCCCAGGCATCTGCCATCTTGGCAACTATGTTTTGCAGCCCAACTCACGGCCTGCCACGCTGACAGGGCACGCCCCGCGGCAGCGCGTGTGTGGATAGAGCGTAAGTGTTGTAATATAACGACGTTATGTTCATTCCATCCCCGCCCTGTGATCGGCATTGATTTTGTTTATTGGAAGGTCGTCGGCAGGCGCGGATTCCTCGTCTGTCCAAATGGCAACACAACGAAACGAAGGAGACCGAAATGGCCGTGAAGATGCTGTCCTTTGATGCGGAGGCGAGAAAGAGCCTGCTTGAGGGAGTGGTCAAATTGTCCAGGGCGGTCAAAGCCACGCTCGGACCGCGAGGTAGAAACGCGGTCCTGGACAAGGGCTGGGGCGCTCCGACCATTACCAAGGACGGCGTCACCGTCGCCGAGGAAATTGAACTCTCGGACAAATACCAGAACATCGGCGCCAAACTGGTGAAGGAGGCCGCCAGCAAGACCAGCGATGTCGCCGGTGATGGAACCACGACCGCCACCGTCCTTGCCGAAGCGATCTTCAAGGAAGGCTATCGCAATCTCGCCGCCGGCGCCGATGCCATGGCGCTGGCCCGCGGCATCCGCAAAGCCGTCGATGCCGTCGTCGAATCCCTCAAAAAACATTCCAGACCCATTAGCGGCAAGTCCGACATCGCCAACGTCGCCTCCATCTCCGCCAACAACGACCATGAGGTCGGCAACATCATGGCCGACGCCTTCGAGCGCGTCGGCAAAGACGGCGTCATCACCGTCGAGGAAGGCAAGGGCCTGGAAACCTACGTCGACGTGGTCGAAGGCATGCAGTTCGACCGCGGATACCTCTCCCCCAACTTCATCACCAACCCCGATGAAATGACCGTCGAACTGGAAAAGGTCTTCGTCCTCGTTTACGAGGAAAAAATCTCCGCGGCCACCAAGCTCATTCCCCTCCTGGAAAAAATCCAACAGGCCAAGCGGCCCCTGCTTATCATTGCCGAAGACGTTGAAGGCGAAGCCCTGGCGACCCTCGTCGTCAACAAGTTGCGGGGAATTCTCAACGTCGTCGCGGTGAAGGCGCCCGGCTACGGCGACCGCCGCAAGGCCATGCTCGAGGACATCGCCATCCTCACCGGCGGGGCAGCCATCATGAAGGATTTGGGCATCGAACTGGACAAAGTCGAGATGGAACAACTCGGCCAAGCCAAGCTCGTTCGCGTCGACAACGACAACACGACGATCATCGAAGGCGCCGGCGAAACCAAGGCGATCCAGGGCCGGATCGAGCAGATCCGCCGCGAAATTGAAACCACCACCAGCGATTACGACCGCGAAAAACTCCAGGAACGTCTGGCCAAGCTGGCCGGCGGCGTGGCGCAGATCAACGTCGGGGCGGCCACCGAGGCCGAATTGAAAGAAAAGAAATCCCGCATCGAGGATGCCCTGCATGCCACCCGCGCCGCGGTCGAGGAAGGCGTCGTCGCCGGCGGCGGCGTCGCCATGATCCGAGCCATGAAGTCCCTCAACGGCGGCGGAAACCTCAAGCTGGAAGGCGACGAAGCCGCGGGAGTGAAGATCGTCCGCCAGGCGCTGACCGCCCCCCTGCGCCAGATCGCCGACAACGCCGGCGCCAGCGGCAGCGTCGTCGTCCGCCGGGTCATGGAATCCAAGGACGATGAAGGTTTCAATGCACTGACCAATGAATACGTTGACGTTGTAAAAGCCGGCATCATCACCCCGACAAAAGTCGAGCGCACCGCGCTTCAGAACGCCGCCGAGGTGGCCATCCTGCTGCTGACGACCGATTGCATCATCGTTGAGGCCCCGAAGAAGAAGGACGACCACGCCGGCCACGGCGGCGGCGAAGGCATGGGCGGAATGGGCGGCATGGGCGGGATGGATGACATGATGTAATTTGCTGGGGAATCGTATTATGCATCGTCGTAACGAAGTTCGCAGTTCAGAAGCGTTGCTCATCGAAGCTTATGCGCGCGGTATTGTGGGGCGAGATTTAGAGCATCATCATTATGTGGCGCTGGCCAAGGAGCAAAACGAAGATCGAACAGGATGGAATCTGCATGAAATTATCGCATCGGAGGGGCTGTTCAGCGATCCGTGTATTTTAGTGGTTAACAACGATCAAGACCCCGCGCCGGTAATTCGGGAATTTTTGACGCGTCGTCATCCGCATTTGCGGATCGATATTGAGCTAGAAAATAAGCCGAGAAGAGAACGGAGAGAATTCAATTAGTCGGTAGGGTGGGCGTATTCCCACCCTCGGCTGGAGATTCCGCGGATGACTCGTGCCGAGATGCGCAAGGGCATTATGGGTAAGTACGCCGTCGGCCGGGCGGGTCATTTTGTTGGCCTAGATGCCGACGTTGCCAAGGAATTTCGCATGGCGAAGGAGATTAATGAGGCGCTTCGATTGGCGCAAAAAATGCGGCAGATCGGAAAATCAAGTAAGCGCCGGAAGTCAGCATAATGGCAAGGCGAAACGTGAAAACCGCTAAAGTCCGCTCGCCGCACGACGACTATGAGTTGCCGGCCGAGTTGAATTTCAGGAAGCTGAGATTCATCGGATTTGGAGTTGACGCACTTGAGCGACACGCGGCCAGGCAACGCACGACGATTACGCTTGATTCGGATGTGGCGCAAGTATTCGGCACTTCCGAATCTGTGAATACGGTCCTGCGCGGCATCATTCAAAGTCTAGGTGCCGCGAGCAAGCGAAAGAAATCGGCCTGATGTAGTTTGGTTTGAGGCATGAAAAGGATGGGCACATTTCGCGTCGGTTGCCGGATTGTGAACATTGCCGATTCCAAAAGGACGGCGACCGTGCAGAAGTTGTTGGTTGATACCGGCAGCGATTACACCTGGCTTCCCGCGAAAGCGCTTGAGAAGATCGGCGTGAAGAGAGAGAAAAGAGATATCGTGATGACCATGGCTAACGGTCGGCAAATCACCCGTGATGTCGGCTTCGCCATCATCCGAACGGACAAGTTTTTCACGGTGGACGAGGTGGTGTTCGCTGAGCCGGACGACCTCTTGCTGCTCGGCGCCAGAACATTGGAAGGGTTCAACGCCCGGGTAGACAACAAACAGAAAAAGCTTGTCGCCGCTGGTCCACTCATGGCGGCGGCAAACGAAAAATGAGAGCGGAGAACGTGATGGATAAGGCGGAGTAAAGAAATGCCGACGGTGTTGCGGCTCAAAGGTTTTCGCTTTGGGTTTTATGCCAGTGATGCCAATGAACCGCCGCACGTGCACGTGAAGAAGGATGGCAAGCATGCGAAATTCTGGCTGCGAGATGGGATGGAGATGGAATTTAACGAGCGATTTCGCTCGCATGAATTGAACGAAATCAGAAGGTTGATCGAACAAAATCGGTCAGAGTTATTGGAGGCATGGCGTGTCTTCTTCGGCGGCTGAGCTTGAACGGACGGTTCGGGCGAAATCGGTGGCGGTCACCGATGACGCGATCACCGTCAAATTGGATGACGGCCGCTCGGTCTCGGTTCCGACGAAATGGTATCCTCGCCTGCTTTATGCGACGCCAGCGGAGCGGGCCAATTATGAGATCGACAGCTATGGAATAAGCTGGCCGGAGGTGGAAGCCGACTTCAGCATTCGAGGCATTCTGCTCGGCCATAAGAGCGGCGAGTCGACGGCATCGTTGAAGTTCTGGCTCAATCATCGCCGCAAAGGCCGAAAGGTGACTGTGGAGGATTACATTAAGAAACGTCGAACGCAGCCCCATGCGAGAAGATTCAGGAAATCTGCGTGAGATTGGCTGAAATCGCCAAACGTAAGTTTACAGGAAGCAAAGAACAAGGATTCATGAAGCAAAGGAAAACACCATGAAACTTCGACCCCTGCAGGATCGCGTGATCGTCAAGCAATCGGAAGCGGAAACCAAGACCGCCAGCGGAATCGTTCTGCCCGATTCGGCCAAGGAAAAGCCGACCAAGGGCAAGGTGATCGCCGCCGGACCCGGCAAATTGGACGAGAAAGGCAAGCACATGGAGTTGGCCGTCCGCGCCGGCGACACGGTGTTCTACGGCAAATACAGCGGTACCGACATCGAGGTCGACGGCGAAAAGTTCGTCATCTTGCGCGAGTCGGACATTCTCGGAGTATTGGAATAAGACGGCAATTGTCATTGGTCATTCGTCATTGGTCATTTGTGAAGACCTAATGACCAATGACGAATGACCAATGACCAATGACAATCATTAACAAGGACCAATCATGTCAGCCAAACAAATGAAATTCGCAGGCGACGCCCGGGCGGAGATCGCCAGCGGCCTGTCGCAGCTTTCCCGCGCGGTGAAAGCGACTCTCGGCCCACGCGGGCGCAACGTCATCCTCCAGAAGTCATACGGAAGCCCGCGCATCACCAAGGACGGCGTCACCGTCTCCAAGGAGATCGAGCTTTCCCAGCCGTTCGAGAACATGGGCGCCAAGCTGGTGAACATGGTTGCCAGCAAGACCAGCGACGTCGCAGGCGATGGAACGACCACCGCCACCGTGCTTGCCGAGGCGATTTACACCCATGGGCTGCGATCCGTGACGACCGGCGTGAATCCGGTCACGATCCAGCGCGGAATCCTCAAGGCCGCCGAGGTGGCGGCCGACGCCATCACCCAGCAGTCCAAGAAGGTAAAGGGCCGCGAGGATTACAAACGCGTCGCCACCGTCAGCGCCAACGGCGACGAAAAGATCGGCGATCTGATGGCCGATGCCATGGACAAAGTCGGCAAGGAAGGCGTGATCACGGTCGATGAGGGCAAGAGCATCGAATCCTCGCTGGAATACACCGAAGGAATGCAGTTCGACAAGGGCTACTTGTCGCCGTATTTCCTCACCAACACAACCACTCTGGAAGCGGTGCTGGAGAACTGTTTGATCCTGCTGCACGAGAAGAAGATTTCGAATCTCGCGGAACTGCTGCCGCTTCTGAACAAGGTGGCGACGTCAGGCAAGCCGCTGCTGATCGTGGCCGAGGACGTCGAAGCCGAGGCGTTGGCCGCCTTGGTAGTCAATAAGCTCCGCGGCGTATTGAACGTCTGCGCGGTGAAGGCCCCGGGCTTCGGCGATCGCCGAAAGGCCATGATGGGCGACCTCGCCGCCGTCACCGGTGGAAAGTTCATCAGCGAGGATTTGGGTCTGAAGCTGGAGAACGTCGAGCTGGCCGATCTGGGCTCGGCCAAGCGGGTCGTCGTGGACAAGGACAACACGTTGGTGGTCGAGGGCGCCGGCAAGAGGAAGGACATCGATTCTCGCTCCGACCAAATTCGCAAACAGATTGATCTCACCACCAGCGACTACGACCGCGAAAAGCTGCAGGAACGGCTGGCAAAACTGACCGGCGGCGTCGCGGTCATCAAGGCCGGGGCCGCCACCGAAACCGAGATGAAGGAACGCAAGGACCTGATCGACGACGCCCTGCACGCCACCAAGGCCGCGGCCGAGGAAGGCATCGTTCCCGGCGGCGGCGTGGCGTTCCTCCGCGCCATCGAGGCCGTCGAAAGCGCCAAGTCCAAGGCCAGGGGCGATGAGAAGCTCGGCTTCGACATCGTCGCCGAGGCCCTGCGCTGGCCGACCCGCCAGATCGCCGAAAACGCCGGTGAGGATGGCGATATCGTCGTCGACCAGATTCTGAGCAACAAGAACCCGGCCTGGGGCTACGATGCCGCCAACGGCGAATTCGTTGACATGCTCAAGAGCGGGATCATCGATCCAACGAAGGTCGCCCGCACGGCGCTGCTGAACGCGGCCAGCGTCAGCGGCCTGGCGCTGACCACCGAAGTCATGGTTACCGAACTGAAGGAAAAGAAGGGCGAAGAGCCGACCCAGGTGGCGGGAGCGGTGGTTTAATTGCCGCCTCCACAAGGCTAGAATTGCCGTGGATCGCCGCGAGGGCACGAGGATAAACACGGCCTCGTGTCTTCGCTCTGTTTATGGGACTGGGAAGGCCCAAACAGGAAATGGAAGCTCGGAATGCCGACGATACTGCGGATAGGGCCGTACCGGATCGGCTTTTGGTCCAGGGAAGACGACGAGCCGCCTCACGTGCGGCGCGATCGTTTCACCGCTAAGTTCCGGCTCAACCCGCAAGTGCGGTTGGCCCGATATCGCGGCTTTGCCGCGCACGAAGTGAATGATGTCCGCGGGATCATCGAGGACAACCGTGACGTGTTATTGAGAGCGTGGTATGAGAATTTCCGTAAAAGATAAGTATCCAACTGAACCGATCGGCGCGAGCGTCAAAGATGGCACGCTTAGCGTTGACTTGGCCGATGGGAGAACGATCTCTGCGCCCGTCAAATGGTATCCCCGACTTTTTCATGGGACGCCGGCAGAGCACGCCAATTTTGAACTGAGCATCGAAGGCGTTCACTGGCCGGATCTGAATGAGGATATTTCCGTAAAAGGGTTGCTTCAGGGCGAAAAATCCGGCGAATCCAAGAAGTCACTGCGGCGTTGGCTTCGATATAGGTCCAAGGGATTGAAAGAGCCGATTTTGGAGTTGCCACTGCCTCCCGATTTAGCCAAATGGCTTGCACGACATGGCCACAACAAGCCAAGAAAGAAGACCCGTTTTCGGCGCCGGCAGGCCGCTTAACGAAAATTCCACAAAGAAACACCTCAACAGAGATGTCATGCCCACCGCCAAGCGCGATTATTACGATATCCTGGGCGTTCAGCGAAATGCTGACGGCGAGGAGATCAAGCGCGCTTATCGCCGGCTGGCGATGAAGTTCCATCCCGATCGCGCCAACGGCGACAAGACCGAAGCCGAGACGCGATTCAAGGAATGTTCCGAAGCATACGAAGTCTTATCCGACCAGGGCAAGCGCCGGCGCTACGATCAGTTCGGCCACCAGGGCGTGACCGGCCAGCACGACTTCTCGCACATGGACGTCACGGACATCTTCTCGATGTTCGACGACATTTTCGGCGGGGCGTTGGGCGGGGGGCGCGGGCGGGGGCGGCAGACCACGCGCGGCTTCGATCTGGAAACCCGGATCGAGCTGAGTCTTCAGGAAGTCGCCGCCGGAGCGGAAAAAACCATCGATTTCGAGCGGCAGGACCGTTGCGAGCATTGCGCCGGCAGCGGCGCCAAGCCGGGCACTGCTCCAGTCGTCTGCCTTCAATGCGGCGGGCAGGGACGCGTCGCCCAGCAGGGGTTCGGTGGAATGTTCCGCATGGTGGTGGCCTGCCCGAATTGCCGCGGACGCGGAACCGTGATTCGCGACCATTGCCCCAGTTGCGGCGGAACGGGCCGGCAGCTTCGCAAGCGAACCGTCGCGGTCAAGATTCCCGCGGGCGTGCACGATGGTCAGGCCGTCCGCGTCATCGGCGAGGGCGAGGCCGGTGAAAACGGCGCCCCACCGGGCGACCTGCACGTTTACATCGCCGTCAGGGAACATCCCGTGTTTTCCCGGCACAACAACGATTTGGTTTGCCAGGTTCCGATTTCATTTTCCGAAGCGGCCCTGGGCGCGCGAATCGAGGTTCCCACGCTCAAGGGCGTGGAATCCATGGACGTTCCGGCCGGAACCCAGCACGGCGAGGTCTTCAAGCTCAAGGGCCGGGGACTTCCGGACGTGCGGTCCTACCGCACGGGCGACCAACTCGTGCAGATCGTCATCGAGGTGCCGAAGAAATTGAACGAACGTCAGAAAACTCTGCTGCGAGAGTTCGCCGCCAGCGAGGACGACCGTCTTCGCCAGCAACGAAAGGGTTTCTTCGACAAGTTGAAGGGCCTGATCAAGGGCCAGGAGACCAAGAGTTAAGATTGACTGCATTTACCAAGGTGATTTATGAGACCCACACCGACAGAACCCGACGCCGATTCGTCCGAGCGCGAAAGCGCGGACGCGCTTCCCCAGGAGCGCGACGTATTGATTCAGGAACGCGATGCTTTGATTCAGGAGCGCAACGCGCTGCAGCAGGAGCGGGACAACCTGTTTGACCGGCTGGCCCGGACCACCGCCGAATTCCAGAACGCCCGAAGACGCCTCGATGCCGACAAGGACCAGGCCGTTGCCTTTGCCAACGGCGCATTGATCAAGAGCCTTCTGCCCGTCATCGACAGTTTTGAACGGGCGTTGGCGGTGGATCCGTCCGCCGGCGATGCGGCGACAATTCTCAAGGGCATGCAGATCGTCCACGATCAATGGATGACGGTTTTGAAGAACCAGTTTGTCGAGACGATTGCTCCGGAGCCGGGCACGCCGTTCGATCCCGCCACGATGCAGGCCCTGATGCACCAGGACGACGAGAAGTCGCCCCCCAATTCGGTGACGCAGTTGCTGCAGAGGGGATATTCGTTGCACGGCCGTACGCTGCGTCCGGCGCAGGTGGCCGTCAGCAAACCCCAGTAGGCGGATTTTCGAAGTGCGTGGATTTGGCTATGCCGACCTATGAGTACAAATGCGATGCATGCGGTTTTGAGTTTGAGAAGTTTCACTCGATCAAGGCTCGCGCCGTGAAGAAGTGCCCCCAATGCGGGAAGAGCCAGGTGAAGCGATTGATCGGCATGGGCTCGGGAGTGATCTTCAAGGGCGGCGGTTTTTACACCACGGATTATCGCAGCGAATCCTACAAGTCTGCCGCCAAGGCCGACGCCGGGGTCACGTCCGGCTCAAACCAGACCAAGACTGCCGGCGGGGGGGCAGGCGATTCGGCGTCGAAATCATCCGGCGACTCCAAACCCTCCGGGGACTCGACACCCGCGGCTCCGGCCAAGCCCGCCGCCGATGCCAAGAATTCCTCCGCTTCGGCATCCAAGGATGCCAAGACGGCAAAGTGATGGAATCGAAGGCCAAGGCCATGCTCTGCCCCATCTGCAAAAAAACCGTTGCCGGACTGGATGATCCCGCCTCTCCCAACCGCTTCTTTCCCTTCTGCGGCGAGCGATGCAAGCTGATTGACCTGGGCCGCTGGCTTGACGAGCGATACCGGATTCCCATCAAGCCGGCCGACGAATCTTCCGAACTCCCGCCGCCGTCGTCCGGCGACAGGCCCTAGAATCCGCCCCTCCATCGCGAAAATCCAAAATCTCCCATTGCACGGGAGTTTGAACCTGCCTCCCTGCGCACTATAATGCCGGACTCATGGGCTAGCCTGCGATTCGAGGTCGGCCCAGGCATAACGATCGCAATGGAAAGGAGCTTCGGCCGATGGCGGACGAAGGGCAAATTATTCGCGGCATCGATTGGCGTCAGGCACTCCCATTCACCCATATTTTCCGGTCGTTTCGGATTGCCATTCACCTTTCCAAGCTCGCCTTGGGCTTGGCGCTGCTTCTGAGCGTCTATTTCGGCGGGCAAATCATTGACTGGGCCTGGCCTACCCGCGCCCGCGCCGTCCCCGGCGAAATTGCCGAATATCAGGCCATCGCCAATGGCGCCGATCAATCCACCCTCGGCGCCTGGCGCGACCAGGTCCAGAAATCCATCGACGAGAGTTACGCGCAAACCCTGATCGGTTACGGGATCGTCACGAAATACGACAGTGAATCCTCCGACGCTTATCACGCCCGGGTTTTGGAAGAGGCCCGCAAAGCCCATTCCCTGTCTCAAGTGTGGGACCATATCCACAACCATCTGGAAGGCGCCAAGGCCTCCGCCATAAAGCAATACGATGACGCTCTCAAGAACGCGACCGACGAGACCAAGCCCGATCTCCTGCGCAAAAGAAATGCGGCCATCCTCGACGCGTACAAGTCCGCCGAGACCGAATGGCAACAGGTCAGGCTCATCGAGGGCCAGGGCCTATTCAGCACCTTCTTCCAATACGAAATCACCCAGGTCACCGGTGTTGTTGATGGAGTGAAGCACAATAACTGGCTCGACACCGATGGCGTGAAGGACCACGTTTATAATTTCTTCGCGGTCGGTCCCATCTGGTTGATCTGGAACCACACCGTGTTCTTTATCATCTTCTCCATTCTGTTCCTGCTGTCCTGGGCCCTGTTCGGCGGCGCCATCAGCCGCATCGCCGCCGTTCACGTCGCTCGCGATGAAAAAATCTCCGTCCGACAGGCGATGAATTTCGCCGTCGGCAAGCTCCTGTCCTTCGCCTCGGCGCCGGTCATTCCCCTGGTGATCGTCATCGCCATCGGCTTGATCGTCTCCATCGCGGCGCTGATCGGCAATATCCCGTTCCTCGGCCCCCTTGCGGTCGGCGCCCTGTTCGTGATCGCGCTCCTCGCCGGCTTCGTCATGACCCTGGTTCTGCTCGGAACCGCCGGTGGGTTCAATCTCATGTATCCCACCATCGCCGTCGAAGGCTCCGACAGCTTCGACGCCATCAGCCGTAGTTTCAGCTACGTCTACGCCCGGCCCTGGCGGATGCTGTTCTACACCGTCGTCGCCCTGGTGTACGGAGCGGCGACGTATATCTTTGTTCACCTGTTCATCTGGCTGGCTCTGGTGCTGACCCACCATTTCGTCGGCATGGGCATCTTCACCGCCGCCGACAATACCGGCGATCTGCTCTCCGCCATGTGGCCCAGTCCCTTGGCCACCGGTCGGCTTTCCTACTCCCCCGATTATCTGCCCCTCGCCGCCGGCCAGAAAATCGGCGCGTTCTTCATCAACTGTTGGGTGATGCTCTTCGTATCCTTCCTCGGCGCCTTCGCCATCAGCCTGTATTTCTCGACCAACACGATCGTGTACTACCTCATGCGCAACGAAGTGGATTCGACCGAGTTGGACGATGTTTACCTCGAGCAATCCGAAGAGGAATTGGAGCCCGCCTTCAGCGCCGTCGCGACCGAAACGACCGTGACAACCGTCACTTCGACGCCAACCCCCGAGCCGCCCCCCAGTGGCGACACGCCGGCCGCTTCCTCCCCGCCGGCTTGACGCCCCGGCCCGAGGCCGCCTGCGCCCAAAGCGCTTGCGCTGGATTCGTTCGTCCTTTCGCGGATAATCTCGCCGGCGAATGATCTCGCCGGCGAGTTTGTTTTTTTGAGCACCCGTAGCTCAATTGGACAGAGCATCGGTCTTCGGAACCGAGGGTTGCAGGTTCGAGTCCTGCCGGGTGCACTGTGTAGGATGAAGGCGAGTTTCACCGACAAACGCCGCGCCGGAAATTTCCGGCGCGGCGTTGTGTTGGGCAAAAGAACCTTGATCTACAACCAGTTTCCACGCTCCGCGGGGAAACCAGTGCAGCTTCCTGTCTCGAACGGTGAGGTTCGAACCG
>Ga0181538_10002852_pt1 | contig 17422 bp, 18 predicted proteins | sample PEATcosm2014_Bin_40_FD_119773 | JGI IMG/M metagenome (GOLD analysis project Ga0181538, IMG submission 119773) | Peatland microbial communities from MTU Mesocosm Facility, Houghton, MI, USA - PEATcosm2014_Bin23_30_metaG | ecosystem: Environmental > Terrestrial > Soil > Wetlands > Peat | place...
GAGCAGAAGGCGTGTAGACGCGAAAGCGGTCGGAAAGCACCGCTGAGAAGTGCGCCAAGAAGGTGGTTCCCTGGTTCCCGGTGATTCCGACGAAAAAGGTACCCCTGCGGGCCGGTGGCGACAGACCGGTAGGTCACGCCCGACTCATGCTAGCCGTCACCGAACAGGCGGTTACGATCCGTGACGTGAAATCGCCGGTCGAGGAGGTCGGCCAGGGCGCGGTCGAGCAACTCTGCAACCTCCGTCGGTGGGTAACGGAGCGCGGTTGCAAGATCGCGGGCCAATACCCGCAGGATGTCCAAGATTCCTTGCGTGGTCTCCCAGCGCATGCTGTCCGACGGCGGGTATGAGGGGCGCCGGCCAAGCTTGGCTGTCGAAAGAGGGGGGGCCAGCGACTGGACTTGCTCGCACAAGATGGCCGAGAGGTAGTCACGACCTACCCGCTCCTCGATGGAGCGAAGCCGTTCCTCGGCGAGGATAGAAAATCTGCGTGCCTCTTCTTCGGGGGTTTCCATCCGCAGGCCCGTCTCCAGACTCCAACGCGTGAAGCTCGCCGAATGAGGCACGCGTGTCTCAGAAAGCCGTCGATTGCACGCCAGGACAAGGAGGTACTCAGGCCCTTCTCCCTCTTTCAGGACAAGGTTGGCGCGAACGATGGAGCAGCCCTCGGCGACCTTCTCACGGAGCAGCCGAACATATGGATCATCGCGTTCCCCTTGCACCGCGTTTTGCACGAAGGCATGCCACTCATTGGACATGAGCCGCATCGTGAAGCCTAGAGCGGGGCCGGTCAACGGTGAAGTCGTGGATCTCTACGCGCTCGTCGGAACAACGACGGCGGTCGCGGCGTGGCGGCTACTCATCTATATATCTTCCGCACTCTGGACTCGACGATCACACCCGGGTGCGCTTCTTCCTGGCCAGAAGTGGTAACACTTCTTCTCACAGGTGCATGGATCTCGGGTGAGCATCATGACCTCCCCTTCGACACTTCGCGCGAGTCAGCAGATCCTCGGATTTTGCGACCAGCCTCACGAGGATTGGCTCTCCCAGATCGACGGAAGATACCGGCCGGTCTGGGAGACGCTTCCAGCAGAGCATCAGACAGCCCTCGCCCGCTATTTCCTGCCGCATAGATCGAGCAAAGCTGTGGTCGGCCCAACGAGACCTCGCGTTATCAAGTGGTACTGCCCGTTCGCGGGCCAAGGGGTCTTCCCCTCGGGCCACCGCTACTGCCTCAACACCTACACGGGGTGCGCGCATCGTTGCCGATACTGCTACGCCGCAGGCTACGAGCCCGAGGAAGCCGCCTCCAAGCGCGACTTCGTCTCGCTCTTGGCGAAAGACCTGGCCGACCTTGAGCGATTCGACGTTCCACCCGCACCAATTCATCTGTCGAACAGCACCGATCCGCTCCAGCAGAACCTTGAAGATCGGTTCGGCCGCACGAAGCTCGCCCTCGAAGGCATGCTGGCCCACCGTCGGCGCTTCACGACGGTGACCATCCTGACCAAGAACCCCGGCCTCGCCGCCAGTGCGGAATACGCGCAACTTCTGGCCGCACTGGGTGCGCCGGGCGCGGATCATCCAACCGCCGCCAAGTGGCGGGCCGATGGCGCGCCGGCAGTTCAAGTCGAGGTCAGCCTGGCGTTTTGGCGCGAGGAAGCCAGCAGGTTCTGGGATCCGGGAGCGCCCTCAGTCGCCGAGCGCATCGCGGGTATCCGTGCGCTCCGCGAAGCCGGCATTTCCGTCATACTGCGCATCGACCCGCTCTTTCCGCGCTCGCCATTGCCGACGCCGGCCGGACGAAACCTGTCGGACTTTGCCTTGGCCGAGGCGCAGACCGCCGATGATCTTGATAACTTGGTCTCCTTGGCCAAGGCGACGGGCGTTCGGCACGTCGTGTTCTCGCCTGTGAAGATCGTGCAGCCTCGCCGGAGCAGGATGACCCCAGAAATGAGCCGCCTCCTTCATGTCTACCGCGCCATCGCTTCGCCTGAGAAGGCCGTATGGCGAGGCGGAAGCTGGCGGCTACCACCGTCGGCTGCGGAGCGATTCATCACAGGCCCCTTCTTGGAGGTTTGCCGGCGGCAGCGCGTGCTCGCGAAGTTTTGCATGCGGAACTTGGTCGAGACTCCCTGATACCTGCTGGACATCGCGCGCAGATCGCAACCTTCCATGACCGCCGGTTGTTGACCTCCCAATTCTGTGTCGGCGCCGTGGCCGAGCGGATCATGTTTCTTCTCCGTGACTGGATCCAAGGCAACGCGTGCATCGAGAGCACGCGAATTCCTATTCGTCCCTTTTCGGTTCTCTCATCTGTTCTGTTATCTTCTGCGTTTCTACGCTCACTGTCGTGACGCGCATGAGCAGATCAATCACTTTCTCCTTGTGGTCGGCGAAGCGGTAGGTGTTGAACTTCTCGCGAATTGTGGGGTCCTTCGGCTTCCGCTCCTTGTACTGGTCCAGACCTACCCAATGCGCGTGTTGGACATCGCGCACTGGGAGCGAATCGGTGACGCGGCAGCTCGGCGGCTCCTTCGCCCGTTGCGGGACGATCCGACACGCAACGGGCGCAAGGTCCAAGGGCGAACCATTGTACCGAAGATGTGACACTAGTGTAACATTGACTACCAGGCGAGCTCGTCTATAAGAAAACCGTCACTAGATGGAGGTGCCCCCATGCCCACCTTGAACTACGCTGAGTTCATTTCTCACACGAACGACGACAACAAGGATCACGACACCGGTGTCTATGTGGATGTCACATCAGCGGATCGCACGACGCTCCTAGCGCAAATTGTGGATGCAGACAATTCCGACCATGACGCCACAGAATACAACAACGGCTCCAACCACACTATCAAGCTGAGTGTTCTCAGCCCTGGCTCGGAAAAGCCTCAATGCGTGGGGTTCAACGTCAAGATCCGTTCGAAAGCCAATGGGAATGACCGGTGGAAGTTCGATGCCACCGTTGTGCTGTATTTCAGCGACGGGACCAATCTCTCAAAGAGCAAGGGTGGCATTATTCTGAATAGCCGAGGAGGCAATTTCGCAGAAGACAACTTCTGAATTTCCCCGCGGGCCGGGCCAGAGTTTTCGGCGTGGGCCATAGTCATCATTTTGACAACGTGGATTGCCACGAGAAAAGCGTCCCGTCACAGGTCGAGCTCGAAAGCTTGCCCAAACGACGCGGCTGCACCAAGCATCCGCACGGTCCGAGTCTACCGGACGACGGCGTTGCTGCTCGGATTACGCAACGGCGAAGTTGTCGGCTGTCTAATTCGCGACCTGGACGAAGCCATCAACATGCTGTGGATCGCGGCGAGCAAGACGGAGGCTGGCATTCCTCGGGTTGAGGTTCCCGATGTTCTACAGCCGACGTTGCTAAAGGTCGCCGGGGGCCGCAACGGCACCGAGGCGCTTTTTCCCGGTTTCACTCGGAATGAAATGCCCTACTGGACCAAGACACCCTGCCCCAAGCTGGGTCTGCCAATTATCAGCCCGCGCGGCCTGCGCGGCACCCATGCCACGGCGACCACGAGTTGGCCGATGCAGCTTTGCCACTGATTCAGCTGGTCTCCTCCAACCTCAAGGCGTGGCTACTCGGAACCCATCACGGCGTAAGTCGTCAGCGCTTCCAGCCGTACTTGAACGAGTACGAGTTCCGCCTCAACCGGCGCTTCTACCAAATAGGGAGGTTCAACAGCGTCCCCGGGATCGCGACAGACGTGGCGGCGCCAACGTGCCCGCCGCTGTACGACGGGAAGTGAAAGTGCCCCAAGCTATAGGGCCTATGGGCGCCAGCAGGATAACCATGGGCGAAACGCCTGGATGGCGCACGCGTGGTTGTAGTCCTACATGCTGCCATACGTGGTCGAGGCAAGATCAGCAAGTCAGCAAGTCAGCCTTGACGAGCCGCCTGAAGCTCGGTACCGTATCAACAGAGTTTCACTCCTAATTACTAAACAGCCAATTTGTATGAATAGACGTCTACTCGTGGGACTGGCGGTTTCCGTTCTTGCTATCTTGGCCAGCGCGGTCGCCTGGTCATTTGTCCAAAAACCTTCGGGGCCGCAATCTATCGGTTCACAGGGAGCGGCCACAGTGACACAGTCAAGCTTGCCTGCCTTATGCAAATCGACTGAAAGCGTATTTGTGAGTTCCTCGGTCGGCTATAAGTTTTGCTTCGATAGTACGACAACCTTCGCATTACCTGCCGAAAAATCAGGGTGGGAGACCTCCTTGGATTCCGACTACATCTTCTTTGGTTCGACGAGCGATATGGCTACGACGGTTCCGAAAAACATAGGAAGCGGTACAATTCAGGTCTTAAATTGGACCAACGGTTTGGGAGCCTTAGTTGACAATCTGGATCAACGTTCTGATGCCCCGGTTCGTCGAGGGGCAAGAACCGCCACATATATTAATGGGTATGAGGCGCTTCAAGTTTCCTCACCGGCAATAAACAACTTGGAGGAGACCTTTATCCGTTGGACACCGCAACAAGTTCTCTGGATTAGCTCGTATTCGAAAAATCCATTAGACCGTGCGACCTATAATCGTATTTTGCAAACGATACAGCACCTTTGAGGAGATAGATCATGAGCAGGCGCGTCCCACTCGTGCTCGTCATATTCTTTGCGTGTTCCTCACCGACAGGTCAGAACGCGAAATCGCATTCCGGCCAAGCTGGAACAGTTGACGCGACAGGTACAGCGACATGCGCTCCAGGGTGCCGCCAGGGATATCTCTGCATCAACAGTAACTGCGTCAGCTGTTGCAATCCCGCGTGCCAATCGTCCGAAGACTGCAGCTGCCAGTCTGGCGGTTGCGGACCCAGTTGCTCGGGTAATTGGATGTGTCAGGCGGTGGCGGGAACCTCAGACAGCGGATATCCCGACACAGCAGCTGCGATGGATGTTGTGTCGTACACCGAAAGGCCACGAACTCCAGATGTCGGTCCAGAACTACCCGGGACCGGAGATTTTGTAGTTGCTGATGCACTGGCACCAGCCAATGATGCAAGCCGGACCGAGCCAATAGTGGACTCAGCAATCGGCGTTGAAGGAGGCTTAGACTCGGCGCCCGCGAATGACGCCCCGACGCCACCGCCCATCGACGACAACTCTCCGGCTGATCCCAGCCTAGCCGAATGTTCTGAATGCGGCGCAGGAACGTCTTCGAGCTTCGGTACGCCAGTCGCGTGCTATCGCGGCGTCGTTGTCTACTCCAACACAGGCGAGGTTCTCGGCTCCTGCCCAACAGTTTGGCCTTTGACCGCTCCAGCAGATACGCTCGAATGCCTTTCCCATTCCGGGGAATGTGGGACAATTACGGGTTTACGGACCCAATATGGCCTGGCGTTCCAGTGTGTAGAGTTTGTTCGCAGATTCTATGGAGAAATCTACCCAACGGTAGCTCTGCCGTGCTGCGGCAATGCCAACCAGTTCACTCCTGAGAGCTGTCCAACCTTGGTAGAATCATTTCTGTGGTATCCTAACTCGCGATCGACAGTAGCGCCTGCTCCTGACGATATCATTGTCTTTAATGAAATCTCTGATGCCGCAGCAAGCGATGGCCATGTTGCCATTGTGAGGCAGGTCACTGCCTCGTCAGTATTTGTAATTAGTCAAAACGTTCGCGACGCGATAGCCGGAAACTACCAGCTAGCACTTACCCAAGACACGAGCGGCCGCTATAGCCTTTCCGGATTTAATACCTTGCCCACGATAGGATGGCTTCACCCAAAATCGGGTGATTGGCACGAATGCACGCCGAGTCTTCCATGTCCTGATGGCTACCTCTGCGACGGCTCTACCTGTACAGAGGACGCCAGTTCGCCCACTCTCTGTACTCCCCTCAGTCAACAGGACTGCGCATCGCAATGTGGCACTGGAACACAATCATGTAGTTGGACTTGTGGATGGGGTTCCTGTGACGGAGCCTCAAGTGGCCAATGCGCACCGGGAGACACAGAGTCCTGTGCAACGACGTGCGGTTCAACCGGAACGGCTACTTGCACGAGTGGATGCACCTGGGGTTCCTGCGTACCTCCGCCAGAGGTGTGCACTTGCAGCACCGGATTTGCGGGCTCGACATGTAACCAGTGTGCAGCGGGCTACATCGGCTACCCGACCTGTGTCCAGAATTGTCCGCCGGACTACTGCAATGGAAATGGGTCATGTTCTAACAATGTCTGCACTTGCAACGCCGGATTCTCGGGCTCGACATGTAACCAGTGTGCAGCGGGCTACACCGGCTACCCGACCTGCGTCCAGAATTGTCCCCCGAACTACTGCAATGGAAATGGGCCGTGCTCTAACAATGTCTGCACTTGCAGCGCCGGATTCTCGGGCTCGACATGTAACCAGTGTGCGGCGGGCTACACCGGCTACCCGACCTGCGTCCAGAACTTCTGCGCGCCGAACGCGGTTCGTTGTAGCAGTGGAATCCTCTATACGTGCAATGAAACTGGGACCAGCGAGTCGCCAGGGGCGTGTCCATCAGGATCCTGTCAGAATGCCACGAGCTGTCTGCCCTGCGGCGGAAGCGGGCAACCTTGTTGCACTACAAACCCCTGCAACAGCGACCTGTTGTTGTGTGTAAGTGGAACGTGTGACTCACAGCCGGCCTCAACGAAGATGAATCGGTTCGTGAGCCTCTGTGATAATGCGCATTGGCAATCGCCAGCACCTTGTTATCCCGGTTTGAGCGCGACCTCGGGATGCAGCTGTAATACTTTGACCGCGAATGCAGGATGTTCGGATCAGACATGCTGGCAACTAGAGGGGAACCCCAAAGCGTTTTGGACGTACAATTCAGCGCCTTCATTTGGGACGTTCTTCCAAGTGTTCCACTGCTTTGAGGGTTCCCCGGGGGCCAATAGCTACAGCGCTTCAGCGTGCGCGACAGCTGGGGTCCCGGCGCAAATCGGATACATTGCGGCAAGCCCAATCAGCATCTGGAGTGTTCCACTTTACCGCTGCCAGCTCACAACGAATGCGGGTGCTGTTGAGCAGATGTTGGTGGCAGCTTCGACGACCGAATGCACACAGGCCGGTGGAACGATCTTGAGCCCGTCGCCGTTCGGATACGTCGTGCAATAGGGCATACCATTGTACCGCTCAGAATCGGAGGAATGAATGCTGTTCGCGCGATATGCGCCTGCGGATTAGGGAATGGAGAATGCCGGTCTGAATGGACGGACTTTGCGATGAAAGATCCCAGGCTGGTAGTGATTGAGTCTCTCTCAGGGCTCGAAAGAGAGGATGCCAACTCGATGAGGGCGTGGGAATGGGACAATAGCTGCCAGACGCAATGTTGTCAGACGTACGGCGCCGCCCGCTATGTCGTTCACTATCGTGAAGCCAGGAACGTCTCCGTTCGTGAGCGGGTCGGCTGCGAGCAGTCGCCGCACCCCTTCGTCGACATGGTCGCGATCGATTGGATAGTCCATCCACCGAGTTTGCCTGTTCGTGCGCACCATTCAAGACCCTCTTGGCGCATCGCATTCAGCGCATTGGCCGAACATGCCATGCGCCAAGCGGCGGTCTCACATTCGCTCGCCGGGGCCTGTGACTCGAAAGACGGCGGAGGGTCAGGGTGATACTGTCTTGGGGTGGACCCTGAACATATTGCACGCGAGATGCGGCGCTTCTTGGAGTGGGTCACCGTCAACCGTGACCGGCTACCCGCCCGCCCGAACCGGAGGAGCGCCAGACCTTCGACCAGCTCTTCGCGCTGACTGTGGGCTCACGCCCAGGCGTCGCAGGGGACGCTAGCGGTGACTTCAACTTGCGTCTGTGAGAACCTACCGCCAGCCAACGGCGGAACACTGAAGACAACCTGTCCACGAAATCGGCTCAAGCCCATCACATGGCAAGACTCGAGTTGAAAAATACAAGCCTGGTCCTGTTTTCGGTCCTCACCTGTATGGTGAGTTCGGAGGCTATTGCGACCGGGACAGAAGCGAGTGAAGCGCCTGAGTTGAAGGCCGAGAAGCCAGCCAACGGCAAGCTCACCCTCGCCTACAACAAGCCTTCAGAAGCGTTCATGCCCATCTTCCAGAACATCAGCGAGGGGCATGTGCTGGCCGCGTTTGTCGACTACACAAACGGGATCCTTCTGCTCCCGAAGGACCTCCCGGTCATCTTCGCGGAGTGCGGGCAGGTGAATGCGTTCTACAAGTCCGCGACGGGCGACATCACCATCTGCTACGAACTGCTTCGGTACATGGCCCAGAGCCTCCTGCAGCTCAAGAAGGAAAATGCGGAGAGAGGCGTGGAATACGACGCAGACGCTGCCTTGACGGACGCCATCACCTTCGTGTTCTTCCACGAGCTTGGCCATGCGTTGGTGGACCTCTACGATGTGGGAATTGCGGGGGGGAGGGAGGAGGATGCCGTCGATGGCCTTGCTACGGCGCTTCTGCTTGATCTCGATGGCGGTTTCGTCGCAGCGATTCACGGCGCACAAGCCTTCCTGTGGATGTCGAAGGAAAACGAAAAAGATATCCAGTCGCTCGCCTTCTGGGACGAGCACTCCTTTGGCAGCCAGCGGTTCTTCAACATTGTGTGCTGGGTATATGGGAAGATGGGCGGGAGCGAGATCAAGGCCGCGCTCATGCGACAGGGCATGCAGGAAAGCCGGCTGAGCAAATGTGCCTCAGAATTCCATCGGCTGAGAAAGTCCTGGAAAGATCCACCGAAACCCTGGCTCAAGCCCGACAAGAGCGATGCGAACCCTGAGGCCGCACCGAGGGCAAACTTCTCGAAGAAAAGCACTGCGAGGCAGGTCAAGACTGCCCGCATTCAGGTCAACGAGATCATGCAAAAGGCGCAGCAGTACATGATGGACAACAACAACGAGTGTCCCAAGAGCATGGACGATCTGGTGGCGCAGAAATATATGCGCCGAAAGCAGCAGAAAGACCCCTGGAACAGGGACTTCATCCTGCGCTGCCCGGGGAAGATCAATACCGATGGCATTGACGTGATTTCGGTGGGGGCTGATGGCACCGAGGGTACGGCCGACGACATCAACGCGACGGAGTAGTGACAGCACAACGGACGTATGCGGCCCCTGCACCGGCACTCCGCACGCTCGCGGCCGCAGTCTGAGTTTCCCGGCGGGGCGCCGACGCCTTCTACGCCGACCCGTCCAGCCCTACTCGTGAGCCCGCTCCGGTCCGCAGCGACCGCGGGGAGAATGGGGGGGTGACGCTCTGCGCACGAAGCCCGCACTCCGGTGGGATCGCCCTTATTTTTCCTCGGGTATGGCGGCGAGGTTCCATCGAGAATCGAACATGCCACTGGTGCCACCACGAGCGACCAGGCCGCAGATGGCAGCAGCAGATGGCGAGATTGACACGCCGAAGGAGGTGCTATCTAATCTGCCAAGGAGGAGTGGAGCCGCCCGAATCGCCTAGAGTTGCAGCGGCGGCAGAAGGATGTTGACCCAACCGATGAGAGGGAGTTGATGACCAGTCGATTCATGGAGCCAACAAGGCGCGGCCGGCCCCGTGCCACCCATTCACTCCTCTTCCTGCTTGCTCTAAACGGCATACTGGGCGGGGCAGGCTGCAAGGCGCGGGCCGAAGCCGCACCCGCGAGCGGCGCGGCAGGCGGGCGGATTCCTGGCACCTCGTCGGACGTCCGCGTTGCTTCCGACTTCTTTGTCATCACCTCGACCTCGACCTCGCAGACAGCAGCACAGGGCAAGGCCTTCGACATCGGGGGCTGGGTGCTTCCCACGGACTTCTACCCTGCTCTTCAACCTCATCTCTTTGCCGTCGTCCGCGGCCCGTACCGCACCTCGGCGGCGGCGACAGCGCAACTCAGGTGGCTGCAGAAGGGTGGCCACTATAAGGACGCCTACGTGAAGGAAGCTGGGCGGCCCCTGCTACCGGATGGGATCGTCAACGGGATGGTTCCGTATACGGTGTTGTTGGAGCTTCTGGGCGAACTTTCCGTGACCGTCTCTGAACGCAAGGGTGGCGACAACGGCTGTGAGCCCGAGGAGCCCTACTACGATGTGGATGTCACAAGGATGTCAGCCGAGCCCGTGATCAACGATGCAACCGGCGCTACCGACGCTCGACCCAAACGGTTGGATCTGGGTCTCGGAGGATTCTGGGTCTCGAAGGCGACCGGCGCGATTCAACGAATGCTCATCTGCACGGAGTAGCTCATGTCCAGAAAGGAACCAATGATCATGCGAATCCTATTTGGCCTCTTGGTGCTCGTGTTCTCGACGGCTGGCTGCAAGGACCAGGAAGCCCAGCGGAAGATCGACGACCTCCAGGCCCAGCTGAATGCGCTGCAAAAGCGCCAGCAAGGGGAGACAGCCAAGCCGGCATCGAAGCCACGACCTACTGCGTCACCAGAGGGGACCGCGCTGTCTGATGCTGAGGTCGACACCCTGGGACGTGTGCCGGAACCGGCCAGTTTCGTTGGAAACTGGAATCTCACATACACGGCGAACCATTCCACATGTGACAACACACAGGTGGGCGATGTGCGGGCGGCCACGCTCCAAGTGAGCTTCGCCAATGACGAACTCCGGGCGACGGAATCAAGCCCAGGCAACAAGCAGGCCGAGTACGTTGGCGACGTTACCGGAAAACTCGCGCGCTTCAATGCGAACGTCGAAGGCAGCAAGCTCACCCTTGAACTGCGGCCCAGCGGAAAAGGAAGACGCGTGGTCGTCAACGAGGGCTGCTCGATCATCTACGACGTGAAGGGGAAGAGAGCCCAGTAGACGGGCACAACCCGGGGCGGAGCGTTGGGCACGGTTCCCGTGCAAGAAGGATATCCTTCCATGCCTACAAACACTCGCGACAAGCCCATTGGGCCGGATCTGGAGGTCCGAGGCCAGGGGGTTGTGAGATATCTCGCTGCCATCTCGTTTTGCGTTCTCTCGCTTGTCCCGTCGATGGTCGACGCTGAGGCAAAATCCACAACTACCTGCAACCCGGTTGGTCGGTGGGCGTTCAAGGAGACCCGTCAAGTCAGCGGGTCGACCTGCGAGAAACGTGAGTCTTCGTTCGACGTCAATCTCATCGTTGTTAAGAAGGGCAGTGGCTACGAGGTGCGGGAAAATAAAGACGTTGACAATGCGAAACTCAAGGTGGAAACCTCCGGCCAAGGAGGGTGTCACCTCACCTATCAATACGAATACAACATGACCCCCTGCGCACCGCCCTGGTGGGGGGAGTTCGAGTATGAGTTCTTGGAGAAGGATGGAGTAGTTTCCGGGATCAGCGTGTACCGCGAATTTCCCATCGATAACGACGCTCCTAACGCAAAACCAAACTGCACCGACGTGCTCATTGTCACCGGAACCAAGAAGGCCCTGACCAGCTCCGACGTGACCATCGACAAGACGAAAGTGCCGGGGGAATTCGCATCGTTCTACAAAGAGTTCATTAAGAAGTTTTGCACGCTCCCGATCCTGGCTCAAAACAAGAAGGAAGTTTCTGCCGTGCGGGTTGTGGTTGGGACGCTCGGCGAGATTAAGCGACTCTGGATTGATGGGGTGGATCAACAGGTGGACAAGAACTGCACCAAAGTTGTCAGTGACGGCTGCGTACCTGCCTTTAGGAATCCGACTGGAACGGATCAAACGTTGGATTTCGCCGTGCACCTACCCTGATTCCGGAAAGCATTTCTGGGCTGCAAACCGACAAGGCCGAGCGCGGAACACTGTACCGCTTCGTGTCAGCTGATGCTGCTCCTCAATGTTCTCTCCCTGAGATCCCAGCGACAATTCGGGCAAGTACAGTGGAAGCCAGTTTTGGGCTCTTCGCGGCGCTCCTGCACCTCAGTTGACAGCGTTGATCTGACTGGCGCCGTCCACTCAATCGCCCGCCGTCTTCCTACTTCCGGTCCGGATAGGGTCTCGAAAGAGTAGAGATTGGGCGGAAAGAGTGGGTTGTCCGCAGCCGCGCTTATATCGGAAGTCGGTTGACCGGACGGATAAATAGCGGTTCAATGAATAGGTCGTTAATGAGTACCTGTCTATGAGCGATAGCAATCGAACAGTCTCATGTAGTGATTGCGGGAGGCCGAGGAAGGAAACTCCGGGGCCTTGTCAGTGTGGTTCAAGTCGGCGCACGTTTCAAGTGACTCTTGTAGAGAAGATTAGTGTCAGGGATGAATTGCGGGGAACTGCTCGCGACAAGGATCAAGCTGTAGTAGCCGATTTCTCAAACCGTAGTGATGACACGCGCGAAGGGACTGCTTCCATCGACTACCGGGCCGGTACCGTCCGCGCTGGCGGCAAGCAGGAGGGCTTCGTCGGCAGGGATGACGAGCAAAGGCGGGTGTTGGAGGCGCTTGCGGCCGAGTTGAGCCGCATCCATGGCCGCGCCTACGATTTCGAACTCGACCCGCTGGACCAGGATGTCGACGGGTGGCTTTGGTGCAAAGACAATTCTGAGGAGCGCCAAGCAGTACAGCTCAGGCATCTTGATGATGGCGCGATATCCGTGATCCAGCGCACGGGGACCTTGGACGACAGCTTCACCTTCAACGATCTCTTCCAGGTAGCCGAGAACGCCATCGCTTCGAAGGCCGAGAAATACCCAATCGCTATCAAGCGGCAGATGTGGCTGGCCATCCATACCCCATATCCCATCCTGGATTCACTCATGGGGCGGATGCGCACGGCGCTGGCGGATGCCGCGCGGCGGTCAGGCTTTAAGGAGGTGTGGGTGGTTCCCTTCCGCGAGCCAGCATTTCGCATAGACTAGGATTGGTCCCTACGAGGCGATGGCCAATCAAACACACGATCATCCGGCGTCATGGAAGTTGGATATCCGCGATGTAGCCAATGCTCCGGTTCCATGCGGCGTTGTCGCGAGCGCCGCACGGCTCGCGCTGACTAGCATACTGGCGGTTCGGATTCACACGCCGTGACACCGAAGATGCGATTGCCCTGCAAATTGGGTTCCCATCTGTCTACCCTAACCATAGAATCACGGACAGATGAACCCTTACGAAAAAGCCAAGTACTCTGATTTGCTCACCTGGCTCCGAAGGCACCGTGCGATTTGGAGCCATATTCGAGTACGATTCGTCGCTCTCCGATTTGCGGATCGCTGGAACGCTCTGTGGACCCAGATCACGATGCTCGATGGGGAATCGAATGACGATTTGTTGGGCGGGCCGAGTTGTCAGTTCGAGGATGTTCTTGCAGCGAACGTGGTGATCCCGATCACTGCCCTTCCGCGGCTGCTCCGGTCTATCAGGATGGGACATCTACCTGCTGGCGCCATCAGCGATCTGTCTGACTTGCATTTCTCATGGATCGACGGCCAAGTGCCGGAGCCGGACGACCTAAGAACCGAACTGTCGCCACAGTATTATCAACACCGAGACATGAAATCGCCAGCGTCGTGGCCACATGCCGAACTCCTGTTCCGCTCGACCACGATGTCAGATTGGTATGCCTTGGATCGGCCGAACCGGTACCATTGGCTTCGCGGCATAGACGGACGATTCCGCTTTACTGGGTTTGGAACGGTGGCGCAGTTGGCGATCCGGTTGGGGCTCACCGACGCAGGAAACTCATCATCGCCGGAGGATGCGCGCTGCTCCGTCAGGATCATCGCACCGTTTCGGGCACGCATCGCCAATGTCTGCCATAACCGTGACACTGGATGCCTCCGAGTATCAATTGAACGAAGTAGGCGGATCCCCCATGATCGCATTCACGTCGTCCTGGCGGAACCTAGCAACACGAAGCCTCCGCGCTCGCCTGTTCCGCTCGGGAAAGATGAAAATGAGGTCACCTTCGACCGGGTCTCGCCTGGTGAGGTAGAGGTGGAATTGTTTGATCGTGTTCTGGGCAGTATTTCCTTGAAGAAGGGGATCGTTCGGCCACTGTTTTCCGCATTTCCACGTGTCGTAGCGCTTGAGTGCATCGATCCGGGTGGGGCGCATCTATTAGATGATCTCTCGTCCAGAGATTCCGATCGCCACGAACAGGGGGTGGCAAATCTCCTCGACTTGCTTGGATACGCGCCGCTCAGGTGGGACCGAGACACGCCGCTACCCGCGCACGCACGAGATGGCAGGCTGCCGATTGACCTGATGGCCTTTCACCCTGCCGATCGAACCGTACTGATTGTGGAATGTACGACAGACTGGTTGGGTGACGACAAGCTGGCCAAGTTGGTCACGAGAACAAACGAAATTGCTACCGCCATGCGCCAGCGTCTAGCGGACTGCACTCCTCCCGTGATGCCACTTATCGTCGTCGCAAAGCCACGGGAAACTGCCCCGAAGGCACTGCTAGCATCCGCTGACAAGCATGGGGTCGGCGTTCTGGCGGAAGAGGATGTGTCGGAGCTTGTCCAACTCCTCCGTGCTGGAGTTACCGCCAAGGAGGTTGACCTGCGTTTCGAGGGCTGTTTCCCCCATGGAGGGATGCGACGTTACGCAGCCACTGAACATTCGCGCATCGAAGATTGGAGCGGTCGGTAGGTCGCGTCACCCCCTCGACGGCCAGAAGGCGGCTCGACTTGCGGCCTTCGACCTACGTCGCCTTTCCACCTACCCCCTGGCGGCCGTAAGTCGAGCCGCCCCCGTCCTCACAATCCTGACGTACGCCCCGGCTTCACCTGCTCCATATTCTGGGGAACACATTTGTTCGGAAGAATGCATCCAGATATTGTGCGTTCTTCTTCGCCACCACGGTCGGCGCGGAATCGGCTTTGATGACGGCTGCGTAGTGGCGCTTGTCGCAGAAATCCCAAACAACCACCGTCTCGTAACGGCCGCCGACTAGCCCGCCGGTCCAAGATACTGGGATCTCTACGACAACCCTGTCGTCGTCGACACGCGCGATCACTTTCCCGAGCGTGGGGCTCTTACCGCTCGGGTGGGCGATGCTTTGAATGGCGCTGGCGACGCTCGCTCCTCCTGGGCCTGCGAGATAGGCGTCGACCCTCTGGAGCGCACCCGTCGCCCACTTCTGCGTTCCCGCTGCGTTCTTCGTGGCGGGAGGCGAGCACGCAAGGCTGCGATTCCCAGCCTGCCACTCCCCGGGCGTGGAATTTCGCACCGTGATGGCAAAGTCTATGCTTCCGAAGTTCGCGTCGGGCTTCTTGTCGTTGATCCCGACCGCAATCCGTCCGCCATATTTTGAAACGAGCGCGGTGCATTCGCCCACGACGACTGGCTGGACGAGGGACTTCTGGCCCACGAAAGCAAGCGCAGCTCCAACCGGCTCCTTGGGAAACATCCTCCGGGCGTAGGCTGGCGACGACTGTGTCACATAGTGCCCCGCTGCACGCACCTCCACGACCTGTCCAGCCAACACCGTAACCCCTTGGACTAGCGCTAGCTCTGGGCTCGAACGACGCATGTGGGTTGTCTTTGCGGGGACGACGCTTTCAGCGAAGCGCGTGGTCAGTTCGAGGGTCTCGACGCTGCCCTCGCTCAGTTTCACAAGCTCGCCACTCCGGGCGGCCTGTTCGAGTCGTTCCTTTGTGAGGTGGAGCGAACCGATAGTCTCTTGTGTGTCCTCATCATTATTGCCGTCGTCGACAAGAACCGTGATTTCCACGCCAGGGCGGGGAACAGCTTCAAGCGGCACAAGGGCTGAGAAGTTGAAGTTGTGTGACAGCGTGTTCCTGACTGTGTGGCTTTGAAAGGAAGCGCGCGGGCCTGCACGCAATCGGACGAAGATATCTGGGTCCGTCGGCGAGTGCTGCAAAGATCCACCTTCCCCTTTGGCTTCCGCGACATCACAAAGGAGTTTTGCCCCGACACCCCACGGGCCTGTGAGTGCTCCGACAACGAGGCCGACGACTCCGCAGGGATCACGTTTCTGGCCCTCAGCGGCGCGGGTCCAGGGCTGATTGCCGCCGGGCCGGGTTGGGGCGACCCGGACAAGCCCGATCTCCAGAATCACCCATTGCGCTGACTCCTCATCAGCCTGGGCACCGGCCGAAAATGGAACGGCCAGTGCGAGGACCATCAAGAATGCTTTCCTCATGGCGAACTCCCTGCCGGGCTGCTGGTTCCCAACCCGGCGATTCTCGCCGAGGCCGGATGCTTATGCAATAGGTCCATGATACCCTCTTGATATGGCAGAGTGCTCTCCGTTCGGGAATCCGGGAACCGCGACGATTTGGGTGATTGGTCACGATCCTCGACTCCGCACCGGGAAAGCTGAGGCTTCGACATGCTTCTTTCTCGATCTTCTCTCCCAATCGCCAAGTCATCGGCCTTCAGAGAAGGCAAAGTATGCCCTAGCAAAGCGCGTGGTGGACTACGTTTCAACCCTCGCAGGGAGACCCATCGAACTGGGCGAATTGTACGCCACGAACATATGCAACCAGTTCCTTTCGGCGCCACCGAAGGGGGCAGTCGTCTTGATTCCAGACGCCGTCGCTGACGAAGGTGTCCGAAAAATTGTGCAAACCCTCGCGGAACGAGCGAAGAACCCGCGAGTGATCATCTCGATGTCGCAGCAGTGCCTCTACCATCTGTGCCGAACGGGATTTCTGGCATCGACGCCAGTCCTGACTGACTTTCTACAGCGTTCTATTCCCAAGGCGTTCAAGGACTCTTGTCCAGGATACAGGCCAATAAAACGCCAAGCTTTTCTCAGCGTTTGCGGCCAACTGTTCTTACATCAAGATGTGCCGGTAGTCCCCGTGTTGCATGTTTCGAGCTATCGATGGATGAGGGCGGCGTCTCGCTATCAGGAACCAATGGCCATCGCTTCTAAACGTATCCGCACGTTACTGGCATAGCCCATGTCTGCCGTCATTGCGCCAAGCGATTCGCGGTTCGGACTAGGTCTTGAATGGTCCACCACAACGCGCCGTCCGAACCGCGTCTTACCCCGAGTATCGCTTCGTTACGATACGTCCATCGTGGGTCACTTTCTTCGTGACGACCGCCATGGGGCGCTGCGGCTTTCCAACGGCCTTGATCTTGGGACTCTTCTTGACCTTCTGGTCGGACTTCTTCTTCATACCTCCCACTGTGGAGACTTTGTCCTTCCCTTGTCAAGGTCAAGGAACAACAACGCAAGAACGCCAGCCCTACAGAAGGCATTGCCCCTGTCTAAGAAAGAGGGCGGCACACGTAGCGGGACCTGAGCGAGGACGGCTCCTTCGACCTTCGACCGATAATACTGTCGGAATGCTCGAGGGGCCAAGGCGTAGATATGCGCCTGGGTCTCGCCGTCATGTGGGCCTTCCGGCACCTTGAGAAATGCGCACCTTCTACCGGCCAGCTGTGGTGTCCGGCGGCCGCTTCCTTTCGCTTGACAAGCCAGAATGTCGGTTTGCAGGCTCAAGGGACCACCTGAGGGCAGTTTTTTGCAGGGGGAAGGGACCACCCTTTTTGCAGGGACATGGGACCACCCCGCGCAGGGAGGAATGGGCGATTTTTGCAGGACC
>Ga0181538_10002853_pt1 | contig 17409 bp, 15 predicted proteins | sample PEATcosm2014_Bin_40_FD_119773 | JGI IMG/M metagenome (GOLD analysis project Ga0181538, IMG submission 119773) | Peatland microbial communities from MTU Mesocosm Facility, Houghton, MI, USA - PEATcosm2014_Bin23_30_metaG | ecosystem: Environmental > Terrestrial > Soil > Wetlands > Peat | place...
AGCAAGGCCCCCACCCCGGTGAAACCACCGGTCAACAGGGCCTTCAACTCACGCCAGCATCCGGAGCTTCTAGTTGAGGCAACGATTCAGCCTTCCCGGAGGATTTGACGTGAGGCAACAGGGCGTGTTCAGAAGCAGCGCGGCCGGCCCGAGACCTCGGGGCAGCGGCCCCAGTGGCACTTGCGCATCATCTGACGCTGCGATCGACGCCTGAGGTGCACCTCGGTCTTGGCCGAAAGTTCACGGTGCAAGGCCACGCCGAGGTCGCCCGCGGTGGGCTGGACGCTTTGCACCTGCACCCGCCATTCGTAGTCGGCGCTCTCGAGCGCGCCGTCGGTGCTGAGAATCACCGCATCGGGGCAGGCCCGGCGAGCCTTCGAGAGGAGTTCGAACCGTGCGTCGTAGGCGTCCTGGCTGGCGCCGCGCAGCGGCAACGCGGCCGAGACGCGAGCCGACTCGATCACGACGACCCACGTGGCGCCCTGCCGGCAGAGGTAGAGCGTCGCTGAGTCGGTCACGTCGTGGTGCCCGGGGATCTCGGAGGTGTCGTTCGTTTCCATCGGTTAGTGGAACGCTCCCCTCTGTCTCGCATTGCTGGGCCAAAAGACCCAATTCGAGCCCCGTCCGCGGGCCGTGCGCGATGGAACCTACGTCCCCGTCAGTGTGCGTGTCCGGAGGCTCGTCGCGCCAGTGCCTTATAGCCCTAGCGCGGGTGGTCCGAAGGGCCCTGTTGGGTGGCATCGGGCTCGAGGGACGGGCCCACCAGGGTCGCTGGCGTTGGCAGTGCCCGCCGTTACGGCACGAGAGGCACGAGCACGGGGTGCACCGCGATGCTCAGCACGGCGATCAGCAGCGCTCCCTGCAGGCAGGCCATCACGCCGACGACGGCCGCGTCCATTCGGCGCGGCAGGGCCCAGGCGAAGGCGACGAAGAGCGGGAAGGCGGCCATCGTGTAGCGCGGGATGCTGTCCGTGAAGTACGCGCTGTACGCGGCCAGCAGCGCACCGATGGTGTAGACCCACCAGCTCGCCGGGATGGTGATCCGCCCCCCGCCGACCAGGGTCGCGCCTCCGGGCCGGCCCATCCGGTCGAGCAGCCAGATGCCGACGCATCCGAGGATCAGGGCGGCGCCCGCCATGGCGTCGGGCACGAAGGTCTGCCCACCCGGCCCCTGGCCCACGGCGGCGACCAGCCCTTCGAGCGGCGTCATGAACCAGATGAAGTGCTGGCCCTGCCAGAAGCGCTCGGACGTCAGGAAGGCGACGGGGGTCCCGACCATGGCCCAGCTGTAGGCCGTGAACGACGCGAGCCCGAGTGGGGCCACGGCGGCGGCCACCGCCGGGCGCAGGGAGCGGCCGCGCCAGGCCGCGGGGAGGGCGGTGACGACCACGGCCAGCACGACGACGGCCCCCGTGTTGCGGGTGAGGCCGGCGACGCACGCACAGAGGGCAGCGGTGAGCCAGTAGCGGCGCGACAGGGCGAAGAGGCATGCGGCCGCCGCGGTCAGGAAGAGGCCCTCGGTGTACGCCATCGACAGGATGTAGGCCGTCGGGCAGAACACGTAGAGCAGCACCGTCCGGTCGGCGAGCCGCGAGCCGAACACCTCCCGGACGGCGAGCCAGATCGCCAGGGCCGAGGTGAGGCCGAAGACGAACGCGGCGACGAACGCGGCGTCCGGCAGGCTCAGCCGCGTCACCTCCGCCAGCGCCCTCACCGCGGCCGGGAAGGCCGGGAAGAAGGCCCAGCGGCTCCCGTTGCCCTCGTTGACCAGCTGGTGCGGGTACCCGTGCTCGGCGATCTTCAGGTACCAGCGACCGTCCCACAGCGACCCCATGGACTGCACGAGGCGCAGCCTGGGGTAGATGGTCGTGGCGACCAGCGCCGCGGCGAGGACGGCCACACGCGACGCGACGTAGTAGGCCGCGGGACGCAGCAGGGGCCGCAGGCGGGTCGCCCGGACCCCGGCGGCGTTCGGTTGGGGCGGCGACCCGGCAGCCGACGTGGTCTCCGCGCCCGCGACGGCGGAGGGCGCCGACGGCGCCGGCGCGTCAATCAGGTCGGTCACGGAACGGGGGCGGGGGCGAGCACCGGGTGGCGTGGCCGGGCGGGAGGACGGAAGGCCCAGCCCCGCAGGAGCGAGAAACGGGCCAGCGATGCGACGCAGCTGGCGACAAGGGCCGCCAGCGCGTCGTACGTCAAGGAGTGCCCGGCGAGGGCACCGGCCACGGCGATCGCCGCCGTCGTGGCCACCAGGCTGACGCCGTACAGGACCGCCACCACCGCGGCGAAGGACGGCTGCGCGGAGGGTCCTTCCTGTCCGCTCCGCGAGCGCCGGGCGAGCGAGCGGTGCAGAGTGGTGTTGATCAGCGTGCAGAAGGCCAGCGCGACGGCGTTGGCGAGCCACGGTCCGAGGGTCGACCAACCCAGCGCGAAGAGGAGCAGGTAGCTCAGGGTGCTGAGCACGCCCACCCCGGCGAACGACAGCAGCTCATCGGCGCTGACCGGGCCGCTGGCGGTCGCGGCGTCCGCGTGCTGCGCCGCCACCCGGGCGCGGTGCGGTGCGCGGGCGAGACGCCAGATACCCCGGAGGTCCTCGGCCGCGGTGGCGACGATGTCCACCGACGAGTCGGGGTCGTCGGTCCAGTCGACAGGGGTCTCGGCGACACGCACACCGAGCCGCTCGGCCGTCACGAGCAGCTCGGTGTCGAAGAACCAGCCGTCGTCCTCGACCAGGGGCAGGATCTCGAGCGCCCTCTCGCGGCGGACCGCCTTGAAGCCGCACTGGAAGTCGGAGATCCGGCTGTGCAGGGAGAGACGGACGATGTGGCTGTACGCCCGGGAGATCAGCTCACGCTTTGGTCCGCGCACCACGCGCGAACCTCGGGCGAGGCGGGTCCCCACCGCGAGGTCGCTGTGCCCCGAGAGCACCGACCCGATGAGCGGCAGGAGCGCCGAGAGGGAGGTCGACAGGTCCACGTCCATGTAGGCCACGACCTCGGCCTCGCTGGCCGACCAGGCGGAGCGCAACGCGAAGCCGCGGCCCTTGCGGGTGAGGGTCAACGCCTGCACGCCGTCGAGCCCCGCCGCCAGCCGCCGGGCGATCAGCGGGGTCCCGTCGGTGCTGCCGTTGTCGGCGATCGTGACGAGGGTGCGGAAGGGGAACGACTCGTCGAGGTAGCGCCGGAGCGTGGTGATGCTGGCCTCCAGGGCCTGCGCCTCGTTGTAGACCGGGACCACGATCTCGACCTCGGGTGCCGGCGCGGGGCGGCCGGAGGACGCGCGGGAGCCGTCGCGGCCACAGCGCGTCCCGGCTCGCTCCGGACGGGCTGGCAGGGCCCGAGCCGCAGGTTCCATCCGATCCCCCCTCAGGTCGCGGGCGCCGCTGCCGCTCAGACGAGCCCCGGCGCTCCGCTTCCCCCTCAAGGCTACGGACGGCGGCCCCGCCGGCACATGGGCCAAAAGGACCAGATTCGGCTGGTCAGGGTGTGCTCAGCCCGCCGAGGGCGCCCTGCGCAGGGTGACCGTGACGTGCCGCGTGCGGGGCGCCACGGTGACCGTGCCCGACGCCTCGTCGACCGTGCCGGCGGACGTTGCCTGTATGTCGCGGATGAACGAGGGGAGCTGGAACAGGACCGGCCCCCGTGGCGCCGCGCCGCGCAGGGTCAGGGAGACCGTCGTGCCGCTGCACGTGATGGTGATGCCGGCGCGCCCGCCGGCGCTGGTGGGGAAGTTGGCGACGGTGATCGGCGCGCCGCGGTGCAACCACGCAGGCGGGACGCCGCGGCCCACGACGAGCGAGCCGCCGGCCCGTTCCGCCACGAGCGAGTCGAGGAGGACCTTGTTCGCGCCGGCGATGCCCCAGGCGTGGGGCGACGATCCCTGCCCGGTCGCCGGGTGCCGCCCGGCCCAGGGCGAGCTCGGGTCGGGGGCGCTCGAGCTCTCCCACCACGAGAGCGGCCCGCTCTGGCTGTTGGCGAGCATGAACTCGTAGCCCACGATCCCCTGGTCGCGGTGGGCGCTGCTCGCCAGGCCGGCGGCGCCGATGGCGGCGTTGTAGCCGCTCGAGTAGTAGTCCCCGGGGAAGCCGCCGGCCGTCCCTGGCGGGAGGATGCCGTGCAGGCGGCCGAAGCCGTAGGCGTAGGTGGCGTCGATCATGGTCAGGCCGGGGCCGCGCCGCGGGGCGCCGAGGAGGTAGCCCTCCCAGGCCCAGCTGCCGAAGCCGAAGGGCGACGTCCAGTTCGCGTCGCTCGGGTTCGTGCACCGGTTGGCGGTGTTGGGCTGCACCAGCGAGCAGGGCAGGTAGTCGAGGTGGTACTGGCTGATGGTCTGGCCGAGCACGGCGTCCGTCGCGGCCAGGAGGCTTCCGTACTCGGCCGTGGCCCAGGCAGCCTCGCTGGCGTCGCCCAGGGTGGCGGCGATGTAGCGGTAGGCGGCGAGGCCGAGCAGGGCCTCGAAGTCGTCGGTGGTCCAGTACCCCTGGGTGTCGATGTCGTCGGTGGCCTCCATCGTGCCCATCGGCCCGGTCCGGTCGGCTGCAATGGCGTGGGCGGCGTCCTCCAGGCTGGGCCGGGCGGCGCCCGGCGGTCCCGCGGCGGTGAGGTTCTGTGAGACGAATGCCGTGTCGCCCGTCTTCATCAGGTACACCGCCCAGGGCACGGTGTAGGTCCACAGGCCGTCGACGTACTGCTCCTGGGAGCCGACGACGTTGCCGGCCTCGGTGAGGAGTGCGTGGGCGCCGGTGAAGTAGCCCTGGGTGAACAAGTTGGTGAGGATGCCCACCACGTCGTGGCTGTACTCGCTCTCGTACCCGTTGACGCCGGAGTCGAGGTCCGAGCCGCTCCGAACGATCTGCGTCGTGATGAAGCCGCTCTTGTAGGCGTTGACGAGCGCCGGGTCGGGCACGCTGATCCGCGCGATGCCGGCCAGCTGCGCGTTCCAGAAGGCCCGCATGTGCGCGAAGTGCGCGTCGAAGCCGCCGGCGGCGGCGAGTGCCGGGGCGCTGGGCCACGGGGCGTCGCTGCCGAAGCGGTCCGCCACCACCACGTAGTCGTGGTCGACGGCGCCGTGCGGTGGCACGGTGTCAGGCGCCGTGTCGAGGGGCACCAGGGTGGAGGAGGGCTCCGGATCGGCCGTCACGCCGTGGGCGGTCGGGTTGGCGACGTGCACGCGGCTGTAGACGGCGACGAAGGGGTTGCCGTCGAGGACGACCTCGTCGGCGAACTCGGTGATGGAGACGGTGGCGCCCCCGTCCGCGAACGTTGTCACCTGGGCCGGGAGGTAGCCGCCGGCGTCGGCCCACGTCGTCCGCTGGCCGTCGTAGATGCCGAAGCCGTCGTTCTGGAAGAGGTCGCCCGGGCCGTCCTGGACCACGAAGGTCCCGCCGAGGCAGGTGACGATGCTGTTGTGGTCACCGAGCCATCCGATGGCCGACGCGGTCCCGTTCGCTCCGGTGAAGGCCTCGGTGTTGACGTTGTAGCTGCAGCGGTAGGCGGGAGCCGGACCCGTCGCGGGGGTGCTTGCCGTCGAGCCGGCGGAGACCGATGCGCCGGCGCCGCGGAGCGCATCGGGCCCGAATGAGCCGAGCCCCGCGACGACAGCGAGGCTCAGGGCAGCAGCAGCGGCCGCCCCCGCTGCCCTCCGGTGGGCATCCACCGCGGCAGCGTACCCAGCGCCGGCCGGTTGTGCGTGGAGTCGTCCTGGTTCCCATGGGACCCTCTCCGAAATTGGTCCAGGCGGCCCGGTGCGCCACCGCCACGGTGCGTCTGCTGGCTCGGCGGCGCACCCACCTTGCGAAGGAGCACGTCGGGATGCCCCTTCGCTTCGCCGACGGCACGTCGGCGTCGGGTTCCCGGGTTTCATCTCGAAGCTCTGGCTCGACCGCGACGAGCGGGACCGCTACCGCGGCCTGTACGAGTGGAACGACGCCACCGGCGCGGAGTTCTACGCACGATCCCTCTGGCGTGTGCTCGAGCTGGTCTGCACGAGCGGGTCGATCTGCTACAAGGCCGTCCCGGGATTCCGGCGCGACGCCGTGCTCTCGGATCCTCAGCTGCTCGCTTTGGTCGCGCCGGACGATGGAGCCGCCTGGTGGCGGGTTGTCGAATCGGCCTGAGTCGTGCCCTGCCGGCCCGTTCGGCCTTTTGCCCGCGCCTTGATGCCGAGCAGCATCTTGCGCTCCATCACCAGGCTGCCGGGTTCCAATACGTACAGGGTGAAGGCCCGTGCCGCACCCGATGCGCCGGGTTGGCGGATCCGGTTGCGGCTGATCAGCCGCGTGCCGGAGTCATCGGGAACGAGCACGAAGGCCCAGACCCAGTTCCCGTCGTCGGAGCGGAGCACCAGCGAGGCCTCCGGGTCGAGCGACAGGACCCGCAGGACCGGTCCTTTCGAACCGAGTTGCCAGCTGTCCCCGACTTCGAGGTCCTGGTATTGGGTCAGTATCTCGTCGGAGCTGTGCATGTCGAGCCCCGCCAGGTTCTCGATCCAGTCATAGGTGTACGCGCCGGCACGGCCCGGGCCCATCTGGACGATCCAGGGCCAGATCGACGACGGTGCCACCTCGATGCCGATCGCCCTCGTGGTCACCACATCCGGATCCTCGAGGAGCTCGTCGCCGGGCAGTGCCATGCCGGCTTCTCCCTCCGTCGCACCCCACGTGAGACACCAGGGGCGCCACCGCGGGTAGGTCAGGACGCCCACGCCCGCGGCGCACGTCAGCGCGCCCAGCACGCAGACGACGGGGATGGACCAGGTGCGCATGCTCCCATTGGACCCCCGCGTCGCCGTCGGGACCAGGGGCAGAGGTCACCCGCTGCGCATCTGCCCGTCCTGAGACGGGCAGATGCGCATCTCAGGGGCGGAAGACCACCTTGATGGCGTGCGAGGTGTGCCGGTCGATGGCCGTCTCGATGGCCTCGCGATAGTCCTCGAGCGCGAACTCGTGCGTTACCACGACCGAGTCGGGCAGGAGGCCCGCGGCCAGCACGTCGAGCGCCCGGTCGACCGAGTGCCGGCCCGGTCCGCCTGCCAGCCCGGGCGACGACGACGCGTCGACGGTGTGGTCGATGGAGCCGACCAGCGCGGCCTCCTTGTACCAGATCGGGGTCAGATCCACCTCGCTGATCCCGGCCGCGCCGAGCAGCAGCACCGTGCCCCTGTGTGCCACCGCGCGCAGCGCCTCGGTGACCGATTGCGGGGATCCCACCGCCTCCACCACGTAGGGGAACCCTCCCATCAGCATCTGGTGACGCTTGCGTCCCACCACGCGTGCTCCGGTCAGCGAGGCCAGTTCCCCCCAGTGGCCGTTGTCCGGATCGCTGTGCACGACGTGGTCCGCCCCGCACGCCGTCGCCGCCGCACCCTGATGGGGGTGCCGGGCCAGCACGGTGACCGGGCAGCGCGGGAACAGCCCGCGCAGCGCGGCGAGGGCGGCCAGGCCGATGATGCCTGCCCCGACCACCAGGACGGGATCGCCGTCGTCGGGCATCGCGCGCATGAGGGCGTGACAGGCGATGGAGACCGGCTCGTACAAGCTGGCGCCCCGGTCGCCGATGGCGTCGGGCAAGGGGTGGAGCATGGACTCGTGCGCCAGCACGGTGTCGGCCCATCCGCCGCCCAGGCCCTGGGTGTAGCCGAGCGAGCGACCCGAGGTGAGGACACGGCTGTCCAGGTTGAGGCACGACGACGTCCAGCCGCGGACGCAGTTGGCGCAGGGCGGGTCGATCCCCCGGGGCAGGCAGGGGATGCACGGGTCGACCACCACCCGCGTCCCGGCCGCGATGGCGCACCCGGCGCCGGCCTCGACGACGCGTCCCGCCGTCTCGTGCCCGAGGAGGAACGGGAAGGTGCCGATGGAGGCCAGGGTGGGCGACGGCCCGGTGTTGTGGGCGAACAGGTGCAGATCGCTCCCGCAGATGCCCCCCGCCGTCACGGCGACCCGTGCCCACGACGGCCCGGGCAGCTCCGGTTCGGGGAGCTCGGAGAGCGAGGCGGGGAACTCGGGATCCACCATGTCGAAGACGACGGCGCGCACGGCGTGAGCGTAGGCGCGCCGTTGCCGGCTCACTGCTGGAGGCGCTGGCGTAAGGTGCCGGGCGATGCGGGTGTCCGACGCCACTCTCGCCGAAGTGCGCGAGCAGGGCTTCTCCCTCATGGAGGACTTCCTCGCCCCCGACGAGCTGGCGGCGGCCCAAGACGCCCTGTGGAAGCACTTCCCCCGCCCCGAGGAGTACTTCGCTGACCCGGTCCGGTTTGCGGGCTACGCGGCCAGCCAGTTCGCCGGCGTGGAGGAGTTCCCGTACCGCTCGTGGGATCTCAACCGCCTGGCGGTCCATCCCGATCTCGTCGATGCGGCCGAGCGCTACCTCCAGACGACCGAGCTCCACCTCTACAAGGTGGAGCTGTGGGCCAAGTACGCCGGCGCCATCGACTACGACCAGCCGCTGCACCGTGACTACGGGAGCCACAGCCTCGTGGTGCCGCGCCCCGAGGCCCGCTACCAACAGCTCACGACGTTCGTCTACCTGTCCGACGTCACCGGGGACGACGGGCCGACCCGCATCGTTCCCTACGACGACGGCAGGGACGTGCCGTACACGCCGCTGTACCTCCCCTTCGGGTCGCTCGCCGACGTCGAGGTGCCCTGCACCGGACCGGCGGGGTCCCTCCTCGTCTACCGGACCGACATCTTGCACCGCGGCTCCGACTTCGCCGCTCCGGGGCGGTCGCGCTTCTCCATCCTCGTCGACTTCCAGGCCCGCGGCACGACGTGGGGCGGCAAGATGGCCTGGCCGAAGCAGTCGCCCGAGCGGTGGGCCAAGTTCATTCCGCAGTGCAGCGTGCGCGAGCGCGACCTGTTCGGGTTCCCCCGTCCGGGCGACCCCTACTGGACCGCGGAGACGCTCGACGGCGTCGCCGCCCGCTACCCGGGCATCGATCTCGACCCCTACCGCGAAGCCATGCCCTCCTAGCTTCGGCGGCGAGCACGCTGCCGGGCTACGTTGCGGTGGGTTCATCGGAGACGAAGGAGAGCAGACATGGCGGCACAGGTGATCTTGGAATTCGAGGGTGTCACGACCAAGGAGTACGACGCCGTCAACGCCGCGCTGGGGCTCGACCCGGCGACGGGGGAGGGCGACTGGCCCGATGGCCTCCAGCTCCACGCGGCGGGTCTGAACGAGGACGGCCACCTCGTGGTGACCGAGGTGTGGGACACCCCGGAGCACCAGGCCCGCTTCATGGAGGAGCGACTGGCAAAGGCGCTCGTCGAGGGCGGCATCAGCGGTCCGCCCTCCGGCGTCACCTGGATAGAGCTGGTGTCGCAGCACAGTCCCGGCAGCTGACTCACTCCGCCTTGAGCAGGCTGGCCGGCCGCGAGCGCGCCGCGACCAGCGCCGGACCCTGTGTCCTCGGTCGTCGTCCCCGGTCGTCGCCTGTTGCCCGGCGATCACCGATGCGGCGCTCACCGAGCACGAAGCCTCCGACCTCGCCGCGGTCTTCGCCGCCCTGAGCGACCCAGTGCGGCTCCGCTTGCTCTCCATCGTGGCGACGGAGGGCGAGGTGTGCAGCTGCAATCTCGAAGGGCCGCTGGCGAAGAGCCAGCCCACCATCTCGCACCACACGCGGGTCCTCGCCGAGGCCAGACTGATCGAAGGGGAGAAGCGAGGGCGCTGGATGTGGTGGCGCATCGTTCCCGCGCAGATGGGGGGCTACGCGACCTTCTCGGAGGATGACGCCGCGCCCGGGCTGACGGACCCGCCCGGGTCCCTCAGCCTGCGAGATCCGCCGCCAGCTGTGCGGCGCCCACGACCGCCAAGACGATCAAGGTGACATGGAGCGCGCTCGCGCACGCCACGACCTACTCCGTGTACGAGTCGACGACCACGGTCGGCGGCACCTACACGTCCGTCGCCACCGGCGTGACGACGACGTGGTGGACGAGCGGCACGTTGACCGCCGGCACCAATTACTGGTTCGAGATCCTGGCGATCGTCGGCACCAACTGTTCGGGCACGAAGTCGTCGGCCACGGGGGAGAGCACGATCAAACAGCAGCAACCCATACTGCGTCCAGCCCTAGACCGCCGTCGGAGAGATCGGCCCTGGGACGGGGCGCGACCCCGGCCTGGCGTGAGGTGGCATCATTCCGGGCGATTTCGGTTGCAGCGAGCAAAGGACGTCGCCTCATGAGCTATCGCGTGATCCAGTGGGCCACAGGAGGGGTGGGCCGTGCCGCCATGGAGGGCGTCCTGGCGCACCCCGACCTCCAGCTGGCCGGGGCCTGGGTGCACAGCCAGGCCAAGGAAGGTGTCGACCTCGGTGTGTTGCTGGGCCGTGAGGCCCTCGGTGTGACCGCGACCGGCGATGTCGAAGCCCTGCTGGCCACGCCGGCCGATTGCGTCCTCTACAGCCCGATCTTCGCCGATCCGACGGTGGTGGCCGCCATCCTCGAGTCGGGCAAGAACGTGGTGACGCCGCTCGGCTGGTTCTACCCGCCGCCCGACGAACGCGAGAAATTCGACGCCATCGCGAGGGGCGCCGGGGTGACGCTACATGGGACCGGCATCAACCCCGGGGGTATCACGGAGCGGTTCCCGCTCATGATCTCTGCCCTCTCGGGTTCCGTCACGCACGTGCGGGCGGAGGAGTTCTCCGACATCCGCACCTACGGCGCCCCCGACGTCGTGCGCGACTGGATGCTGTTCGGCAAGACTCCCGAGGAGGCGCGCGCCAGTGTGATGATCGATGCGCTCGGCGGCGGCTTCCGCCAGTCGATCTTCATGGTCGCGGACGAGATGGGCTTCGACGTCGAGCCACAGCTGCGGACGACGCACGAGATGGCCGTGGCCACGCAGCCCATCGCCTCGCCCATCGGCCCGATTGCGCCGGGGACCGTGGCGGCGCAGCGGTTCACCTGGGAGGCCACCGTCGACGGCGAACCGGTGGTCACCGCGACGGTCAACTGGCTCATGGGGGAGAAGCACCTCGATCCCCCCTGGACTTTCGGGGACGGCGGGGAGCGCTTCGAAGTCGAGATCACGGGAGATCCGAACTGCCTGACCTCGTTCAAGAAGCTGCATCCCGAGACGGTAGAGGCCGGACTCGTCCGCAATCCAGGCGTCATCGCGACGGCCATGCACTGCGTCAACGCCGTCCCGTACGTGTGCCGGGCCGAGCCCGGGCTGCGCACCTACCTCGAGATGCCGCTTGTGGCCGGCCGTGCCGCGCCGGGTTTGCACCGGGATCGGCGGGGCCGCGCATGATCCTCGACCGCTTCTCCGTCGACGGGCGGGTCGCGATCGTGACCGGGGCCGGGCTCGGGATAGGACGGGGCATCGCCGTCGGGCTCGCCGAGGCCGGCGCAGACGTGGTCCTGGCGGCACGGACGCTGGCCGACCTCGAGGAGGTCGCCGGTCACGTCCGGGATCTGGGCCGCCGGGCGCTGGTCGTGCCGACGGACGTCACGGACGCCGTCGGCTGCGACCGTCTGGTCGCGCGCGCGGTCGAGGAGTTCGGGCGGCTCGACATCCTTGTCAACAACGCGGGCGGCGCGATGCCCCGGGCCGCCATGGAGACCAGCGAGGGCTTCATGGCCCGGACGTTCGCCTTCAACGTCATCGCACCGCTCACCCTGACGAAGCTCGCCGCACGCCAGATGGTCGACACCGTCGGTCACGGTGCGGTGGTCAACATCTCGTCGCGCTCCGCCAGCATGACCCAGACGATGTTCGTCGCCTACGGCTCTGCCAAGGCGGCACTCGACCGGATGACGCGCAACATCGCGCCCGAGCTGGCCCCGAGGGTGCGGGTCAATGCCATTGACGTGGGTGGCGTCGCCACGCGATCGCTCGAGATCGTGCTCACAGACGACACCCTGCGGCAGCAATTCGTCGATGGGACCCCGATGCGCCGTCCGGGTCAACCAGAGGACATCGCGTGTGCCGTGCTCTACCTGGTCTCCGATGCCTCGTCATGGGTGACGGGGAAGGTCTTCGAGATCGACGGTGGGACGGAGTCTCCGTCCATTCAGGTCCCGCCGCCCGTCCTCGCTCCCAACCCGAGAGAGGGCGACGTCGAGGCGAACTGAGTCGCCCGCCGCCCCATGCGTCGCTCAGTGGGCCGAGCACGCTCAGATCGCGTCCTACCACTACCTTGACTGCGTCGATTCCCTCCAGCTGGGCCGGCACGCCGCCCTCGCGGGCTTCCGGTCGACCTTGCTGACCCACACGATCGACTTGATGCAGGACAGGTACGTGGCTGGGTCGGTGGTGCTGGGTGAGTACGCCGTGGCGATGTCGGGGTGCATGCTTCTGTCCGGGACGCAGGTCCCCGCCCGCAGCATCATCGCGGCCGGCTCGGTGATCTCGACCAAGCTCACGCAGGAGTTGACGTTCTACCGAGGGAATCCGGCGGAGGCGGTGTACCCCTGCCGGATCGGCTCGGGTTCTTCCACCGCGGCGACCCGTAGCGCATCGCGCAGGACTGTGACGGTGACTGGAGGAGCGTTGGTCACAGACAGAACCTGAGCGAACCGCTCGCGTTCCGGGACGACACCCCGTGGCTTCCCCGTTGCCGTATCCTTGGGTTCGTGTCTCCCTACGACTCGCGCCTGGCGATCTCCCTGGAGATCCACGAGGCGCAGGTGTGGGCGGACCACGTGACTGCCTGCGGGCGAATTGATGGCGACACACTGGGCGCGACGGTCGAACGCTCCGACGCGTTCGTGATGTCGGCACTGAGGGCCATCGATTCGTTCGACGTCAACAGGGTCGTGGGCCTGGGCGTCGTTTCCCCCGCTACAAAGGCCGATGTCGAGCGGATCGTTGCCTTCTACCGGGCCAACGAACGAACCCGGTTTCGAGTGGAGCTGTCACCGGTCGCTCGTCCCGCTGAGTTGCCCGTCTGGCTCGAGGCCGCCGATCTGCAAGAAGACCAGCAGAATGTGACGAAGCTGTTCCGCCTCACCTGCGATGTGCGGCACCCCGTCCCGGACGGCCAGGTTCAGTTGCTGGGCCTGGAGCATCGCCGGGTCGTGGGAGAATTGAATGCAATGGCCTGGGGTGCCGGCATCGCTCACACGGCAACGGTGGAGTGGTTCGGCTCGACGGTCGGGGAACAGGGTTTTCGCCACTACGGCATCTTCGACCAGGACCGCTTGATCTCCGTCGGAGCTCTCGCAGTCCGGGGGACAGTCGGTTGGGTCGGTTTCGCCGCGTCCCATCCCCGCTATCGGGGCAAGGGTCTCCGACAGAAGATCAACGAAGTCCGTCTGGCCGAAGCTCGCAGTCTGGGCTGTGAGGTCGTCCACGTCGAGATCGAAGAGCGCTACTCCCAGTCTGCAAAGTTGCCCTTCCAACGGCTTTACGACCGTCCGTCCTACTCCTCACAACCGCTGCGTCGCCTGGACCGCGACGAACCAGGCGCAATCTGACTCCAACAGTCAGTTCGAGGACCGCCACCTCCACCAAGGACCGGCAACAGGACCACCTCGAGTCGAAGGACTGACACACGGCGCAGAAGGCAGCCAGCTGAGCTTTGGCCGACTGGAGCTGTGAGAGGTTCCTCTACCTGATCAAGACATGGTCCCAAAAGGCGGATCGTACGTCGTCCGCAGCAGGCCTCCGGCACGCGGATCCGATGTGTTCTGGTGTCCTGCCGGAACCTGTCAAGCGATTTGAGACACCTTCTTACGACGCCTTCTGAGTGAGCTCCTCCGTGCTCACCGGTTCGTTGATCCAGGCGATGGTCGGGAGCTTCGGCGGCTCGGGTTTGCGGTGGTTGAACCTGGTCGGGTTCGCCGCGTAGGCGGCCTCGAGGGTCTCGGCCCGCTGGGTGCGCACCTCTGTGGCGGTGCCGAAGTGCACCGAGGCGGGCGTGTGGTACGCGATGCCCGAGTGACGGTGGTCGTGGTTGTAGTACGCGAAGAACACCTCGCAAAAGACCCGGGCGTCGGCGATTGATCCGAAGCGCTCGGGGAAGCCCGGGCAGTACTTGAGGGTCTTGAACTGCGCCTCTGAGTAGGGGTTGTCGTTGCTCACGTGGGGGCGGCTGTGCGAGCGCTTGATGCCCAAGAAGCTGAGCAGCTCGGCCACCTGGTTCGACGTCATCGAGCTGCCTCGATCGGCGTGGATGGTCAGCTGGCCCGGCGGCACCCGGTGGCGCGCCACGGCGTCGGCGATGAGGTCCTTGGCCAGTTCCCCCGATTCGCTCGGTGCCACGCACCAGGCGACCACGTAGCGGCTGAAGATGTCGAGCACGACATAGAGGTCGTAGTACTCGCCGCGTTTGGGTCCCTTGAGCTTGGTGATGTCCCAGCTCCACACGACCAGCGGCCGATCGGCCACGAGCTCGGGCTTGACCTTGGCCGGGTGCGTGGCCTGGCGGCGGCGCTCACGGACCTCGTTGTGCGCCCGCAAGATGCGATAGAAGCTCGACACGCTGGCCAGATAGGTCCCCTCATCGAGGAGGGTGAAATACACCTGGTCGGGCGAGGCGTCGGCGAAGCGCTCCGAGCGCAGCGCCTCGAGCACGGCGTCGACCTCTTCGTCGCTCAGCTTGTTCGGCGGTGCCGGCCGGGGCTTTCGCTCCGTCGTGCGGCACGGCTTGAGCCGGCGGTAGTGGCTGGCCCGGGCCCGCCCGACGGCGGCACAGGCGGTCTTGGTGCCGAGGAGCGGCTCGACCACGGCGAAGCACTCCTCGATCACCGCGTCGGCCCCTCTTCGGACTGCTGGTCCGTCTCCGGAGTGCTCTGCGCCAGCAGCTGCGCCAGAGCTCCGATGCTTTTCCCTGGGCCTCGAGGGCCACGCGGTGCCGGGCCAGCTGGTCCTCGAGCTTGGCGTTGCGCCGGCGCAACAGGTCCAGCTCGCGCTCGGCCGCCGAGCGCTTCTTGCGGTGCTTGGGGGCCAGCCCCGAGAGGGCACCGACGTCGCGGGCCCGCTGCCACTCGACGATGTGGCTCGAGTACAGGCCCTCTCGGCGCAAGAAGGCGCCTTTGCCCCCGTCCTCGGTGATCCGTTCGTACTCCTCCAGGATCGCCAACTTGTAGTCGGCGCTGAACTGGCGCCGCTTGGGTCGGGCCGCCGGATTGTCTTCGGGCACGGCCCCATTCTGGGCGCGTGCCGTCACAGGTGCTGATGTCATGGTCATTTGGTCTACGTGTTCCTGACTCGCCCTGGTGGGATGGTGGGCTACTGCAGGTGTCTCACGTCAGCCTGACAGACAGGGTGCTGTGTCCTGCACGGTGTCGGCGCACCTCCAACAGCGTTCCGACCTGCACGCATGTAGCCGAACCGCTCTTGGAGGTGGCGGGAATCGAACAGGCCGAAGCGCGAATGCGAAATCCGGCGTCGGCGCCATCTATGGGCTCTGAACAGGGAATATACGGTGTCCGCCCTTCACCGCTATTGACCGGCACGGACCGGAATTCTGTGTCAACTCCGTGTTCTTGTGTCACGTTCGTGTCACGGGCGACCTCAATCGGGTAGACGGAAACTCGAGCGATCCGGACACTCACACCAGCCGACAACCCGGGTCGTCGGACCGCCCCCGTACGGCTGGGACAGTCCAAACGAGATCCGATGCATTGTTCGGTAGAGGCATGGACTGACAGCCCCACCCGATCCGGGACCTTCGCCTCTGTGCGCGGCAGACCCAACGGGGAAGGATCGCACCAATGAGGGTTGCAGCGACCCCACGAACAGGAGGGCTCCAGATGCACATCAGACGCATGTTCGGAGGTATCGCAGCGACCGTTGGCCTGATCCTCGCGGGTGTCGGAATGACCGCCGTTACCGGAGCGATCCCGGCTGCGGCCTCGTTGCCCTCGTCCATCACCTGCACGGGGAGTCCCTACGGGGTGATCCCGGCCGGGACCTACACGTCGCTCAACATGCCGCCCGGAGCATTCTGTCTCACCGAAGGCGCTGTCGTGATTACCCATGGCGTCACGCTGGGGACGGGATCAGGACTGGCAGCCGACACAGGAAGCTTGACCATTCAGGGGTCGCTCACTGTCGGTGCCGATGCGGCGTTCTCCGACTTCAACCCGGCTGCGCCCGCTTCGATCACAGTGCTGGGTCCGGTGACCGTCCAGACCAACGGTTGGTTCGGCACGTCCGGCCCGACCATCGCCGGATCGGTCAGGGCGACCAACGCGTCGGCGCTGCAAATCTTCGACACCAAGATTTGGGGACCAGTGACGATCATCGGCGGCGGCGGCGACAATCCTGTGCTCGACGCGATCGACCAGTGCTACAGCACCGCCAGCACGCCTTGTGCCGGTCCACCCTACGCGTATAACCAGAACTTCCTGGTGTCCGACCAGATCTTCGGGTGGGTCAGCGTCACCAACTACGACGGCTGGTGGACAGGCATCTTCGCGAACACCATGGGTCCCTTGGTCTTCTCGGACAACAACACCCCCGCCGGGACGGCCATCGGGTTCAACACCATCTACGGACTCGCCGCCTGCTCGAGCAACCTTCCGGGAGCGCCGAACACCGGCTCCGACGTGAGCGGACCGAGCGTCGTCCACGGACCGACCTTAGGCAACCAGAGGGCGACGTGCACCGGCGTTCCGGGAGGCACCTTCTTCCCGTAGACGCCCGCGGCAACCGCCCTCGAAGGCGTCCCACAGAAGCAGCAAGACAAGTGGACCCCGACCGTACGGCGGGATCCACTTGTTGTGCAGGCTCAGGCTCACACGAGACGTAAGCCTGCCTCCATACGCCGGGCCGGTGTCAGTGTGGGTAGGTCAGTTCGCCCTGCGGGCGGCCCGGTACTTGACGAAGAAGCCAAGACCTATCCCTCCGGCCACGCATGCGACGGCAAGAATCCAGCCATTCTCCATCCACAAACCCACGGTAAGCGCCGCCGCTGGAAGCAGCCAAATCCAGTGAATCGGCTCCGGGGCTTTCACCATTAGTCATATCTTCGTCGGAACAAGCAGGAGGTTTGAGGCATGTGCCAGTTCGCTGCCGGGAAGGCGTCAGGTATCCAGAGCAGCCACCGCACGGTTGAGGGCCTCGACAAGATCCACTACCGGGTACGTCCAATCGGGTCCGCCGCTCTTCGAGAACAGATCGACCAGAAATTGTCCGCCATCCCGGTAGACAATGGCCGGAATGTCTACGACCCCATCGTGGGAGACGTGCAACTGGGCTTCGGGCGACTCCCGATCGGGCGGATATCCAACGAAGATCTGGAAGGCCATGAGAACAGTCAAGCAGCCGAAGAGCCTGCCCCACTTCGCCCGGAGTGGGCCGCCGATTCGGGTCGACACCTATCGAGCGCTTGTAGTGAACTTCGATGCATGACCAATAGGATCGAGATCTCCCGTGACATCGAAGCCCCGCCTGGGCGGGTGTACGCCGCTATATCTGACGTGACACGCATGGGTGAGTGGTCAGAGGAA
>Ga0181538_10002855_pt1 | contig 17391 bp, 15 predicted proteins | sample PEATcosm2014_Bin_40_FD_119773 | JGI IMG/M metagenome (GOLD analysis project Ga0181538, IMG submission 119773) | Peatland microbial communities from MTU Mesocosm Facility, Houghton, MI, USA - PEATcosm2014_Bin23_30_metaG | ecosystem: Environmental > Terrestrial > Soil > Wetlands > Peat | place...
CGCAGAAATTCTCGATAAGCGTGGAAAATCCGTCAGTTAGCTGCGCGAGGGATGCAATGCCCGCTCGACGCCTTGGGGATCGCGGGCGATGACGGTGAGGTAGGCTTTGGCCGGTTGGTCGGGCTCCGAGCGGCCCTGTTCCCAATCCCGCAGAGTTCCAAGAGGTATTCTGAACCGTGCGGCAAATTCCTCCTGGGTGAGCGCGAGGGCGCGGCGAAGCGTCTTGACACGCGGAATGCGGCGCAGTTTCCCGGCGGGCGCATCGGTAAGAGGCGGGTTGTCGCGGTCGCGAGCGGCGGAGGCTTCGATTTCCGCAGCGCTCATGGGAGCCAAAGGCGGAACGTCCAGCGGTTCTTCGCCGCCGCCCGCTTTAACACGGACCAGCGTGCCGTTACGTCGCATTCTCGCGATAGTAGAGGTCTTATTCATTTTTCGTTGCCCGACGGGCTGAGATAATTCTGATCCGCTCCGCCAACTCCGTATAAACAACCGTCAGCACCTGGGCGCCGCTCATGGCCAGGAGGATTATTCGCTCCTCGGCGTAAGCTTCACGCAGGTCACTCCACTCGACCGCGAACGGGTCGCCGAAGGCGAGCGCAGCCAGCGCAAAACTCACCCCGTGTTTGCGAACGTTCTCGGCCGCCTTGAGATCGCCCCACTCGAATTCCAAATTCCATGATACTACGGGAATCCAGTAGTTCTGTCAATGGTTTATGATTGGATATTCTGTCGGCGTTCCGCCTGAGGCGAAGCAGCGGGTGCCGGTACCCTCCGGTTTTATTGACGACATTGATACTTGACAAATGGGGTGAAATAGGCTAGAGTTGTCTCGTGGAGTTGGGCAGGCGGTTTGTTCCTGCCGGTACGCTATGCCAGGAAGTCCTCTTTTGTTTTCGTCTGTGGTCCCTGCCTGTGGTTTCTGCCTCCAAGTGCAGTCGAGAAGTCGAGGTAGCGCGGAGGTACGCGTTCTTCGCGTTCCTCCGCGGTTCTTTACTCCCGCGGATGCTCAGGCGATCCAGATTGCGCGTTCGGCCGAAAGGCCGCGGAGGAAGCCAGACTGCGGCTACCTCCGCGCTACGTCTTCCAGAATCGGGGGAACAAAGCGAGAATGTCTATGAAAACAAAGGACAAGTACAAAATGTCTGGTAGCGCAGACCGCCGGTTCTGCGGTCTGCGGCTTTTCCATGATCGCTGGGGCGTGCCGCGGACCGCAAACTCGGCGGTCCGCGCTACTCCATAATCGGGGGAACAAAGCGAGAATGTCTATGAAAACAAACAGTCGAGAAGTTGAGGAGTCGAGCAGTTGAGGAGTTGCGGAGCCAAACCAAGAATCCTGGAGCCAGACACCGGTGGCCTTTCACTCTTCGACTCTCAACTCTCGACTTTTCGACTTGAATTCGACGGAACAAAGCGAGAATGTCTATGAAAACAAAGGATAAGTACAAAATGTCGCTGAGTCCGAGCGCGCCAGACCAAACGCCGACCAATTGGGAAACCCCGGAGGAAGTCGAGGAACCGGTGCGGTATCATTCAGTGAATAGCGCCTGGAGACGTTGATGAAGACAGAACGACTCGGCAAGCTGCTCCGTCGTCAAGTGTTGGACGAGGACCAAACCAAGTCAGTGCGGCAAAGTTCGCTGGTTGTCCTGGAAGAAGTGGGAATTCTGATCGAGCACCCAAGGGCATTGGCGCTGCTGGCGGAGGCGGGCGCAACGGTCGACCCTAATTCTCACCATGTCAAAATTCCGGCGTCGCTGGTCGAGAAAACTCTGCGCACAGTCCCGTCCGAATTCCTCCTCACCGGCCAACATCCGTCGAAGGATATGGTCCTCGGTATTCAGAGCCTGCCGCTCGGGCGGCCGGTGATGTCGCTCGATTGGATCGTGGATTACGGTGTGAAGAGGCGCCGCGAAGTAACCAGGAAAGACCTTGACCACTGGGTTCGCGTAGTCGATGCGTTGCCGAATCTTGCCCTGGTTACGGGGATCTACCCCTGGGATGTGCAGCTCGAGACACGCGACGTTTGGGCTGCCGAAGCAATGCTTCGGCTTTCCTCGAAGCCCATCCTCATGGCTCCGTATTCAGGCCGAACCGTCGAATGGGTTGCACGCATGCTGAGCGTGCTTCCGGACCAACGGGCGCCAAAGGCCGTGATCTTCTCCTCTTGTAACAGCCCGCTCATTTACTCGAAAAGCCAGATGGATGGGCTGCTCGCGGCGGCTGATCATGACTTGCCCGTGATGGTCAATTCCTCCGCGGTAACGGGAGTCACGGCGCCCATTACGCGGGCGGGAACCTTGACGATTATGAATGCGGAAATACTGGCGGGCATCGTGCTGGCGCAACTTGCCAAGCCGGGAACGAAAGTGATCTATGCCGGTCATCCCGTCATACTCGACATGCACACCAGCATCGCTTCCATGGGGAATACTGACGTTGGCCTGTTGGCCGCCGCGCTGGTGGATTTGGGCAGAAGCTACGGGATTCCTACGGCTAGCAATGGGCTAACGACGGACTCGCATGCCTGTGACGAACAGGCGGCTCTAGAGAAGCTGATTACCGGCTATCTCGCGGTTTTGAGCGGTGCGGCGTTGAATGGAGGAGCGGGGAGCCTGGCCGCGGTGGGCACGGCGAGCCTGGAGCAACTGATCATAGATGATGACATCTACGAGCGGATCCTGCGCACGTGCGAGGGGATTGACGTCAACCCCGATACGCTTGGGTTGGAAGTAATAGCGGCAGTCGGCCCCAGCCGCGGATTCCTTGCGGAGCCGCATACGCTGAAATACCTGCGGCAGGAATTCTTCCCGTCCAAGCTGGCCACTCGCCTCAATCCTGAGGCCTGGATGGAAGCCGGTGCGAAAGACTCCGCTGAGGTGGCCGCCGGGCGCGTGAAGGCGATTCTAAGAGGCGCGCCCGAACAACGCCTGGAATCGCACGTTGTGGCTGAGTTGAGTCACATTGTGGCCATGGCGGAAAAACAGACCGGCAACCCGGCCTGACCTCTCAATCGTGGAGGGTCGCGGATGCTCAAGGGTGGTCAGGAATTCCACTGGGCGGCAATGAAATCCCGAAACTCGGCATCGGAACGGATGCGCAGGTTGGAGATTGCCAGGAACAACCCTTCGCGCGGCAACCTCCGAAGGACTTCCGGTAATTGTTCAAAGCAGTAGTCGACGTGCAGGATGAGACGGGACTTCTCCAGTGTCTCCTTTAACACAGGTAACGCGTCAAGGAGTGTAGGGCCGCCCTGCTCCATATAGATCTCCAAGCCCGCGATGTTCGGCACGCTCAGCACGTCCCGGTAGTGCTTGTACCCTGTGCTATGCAGGTGGAAGAGCACGTACGGACCAAGGTGCTTCACCACTTCGGCGTTGCCTTCCATAAAGACATCGCGGTACATCGCAGGCGAGCACATGCCCATAGCATCTTCCTGGATCACCTGAGTCTTGCCGGGAGCCCAATAGCCATACTTGTGACCGTACCCGCCCAGCTTTGGCTTCACGATGGAATAGTGTAAGTCGAGCGCGTGGAGGAGGAGGCGATTCACCCGTTGTGCCGCCTTCTTTATGACGCCAGGGTTATCGTGGAGATCCATCATGAAATTGGGCAATCCCCGCATAGCCGCCAGCACGTCGGAACAGCCGCGAAGAATCGTGGGGCTGATCCAGCAGTCGGGCGGCACCTGGTTTTCGAGCCGCTCGGTCTGGCGTCGGAGACAGTCGAACCAGCCGTTCTCCCCGGGAATGGGAACCGCGTCTAATTCTTCCGCTGAATCAACAAAGTGGACGGGCGCAAGTGACGCTTCTGCGTATCGCACTGGGCAACCACACAAAGCTTCAAGCCAGGGGATCCCCCGCCACGCCGCAGAAAACGCAATCTGGTCGTCACAGGAAACCTCACGGTCGCGATTCCGGAACCAATAGTCATATTCGGTCACAGTCAAATCCGGAGTGACGTCCTCCGGTTTCACCAGAGTGCGTGGGAAGGGACGGCGCAGGAAATTGATGGGCAGGAAAACGGCATCGCTATAAATGCCTACAACGGGACGGCGCGAAGTTTTCCGGTCCCAGAAGCAGTCCTGGAAGCGCTGAATTGTTTCTTGAAGTTGGGCCTCACTTCTCATGGCTCTAACTCCTACGATTCCGCTTTGTTGCCGGGTGTAGGAGCAACCCTTGCGGTTGCCCATGGCGACCACCAGCGCTGTCCCTACACTTGCCTTTTTATTTCAGGCACCAACCGTGTAATATAGACGAACGGCTCACAAGGAGTTTAAATGTTCTCTGCCACCCGTCTTCGCGACTGGAATCTTCTGCTGGTCTGCAACCTGATTTGGGCCAGCCAGTTTGTGATGGTTAAACTCGTGCAGGAGCAGATGGGGCCGCTATTCGCCACTTTTTTCCCAATCGCGCTTGCCATGCTCCTTCTCATCCCCGTGGTGCGACGAGAACGGAGTAACACTCCGGGAGGAGGTGGGCGCATTCCCACCCGCGACATACTCCAGTTCATTCTCATTGGTGTTTTCGGACAAGTGGTGGCACAACTGTTTATCACCTGGGGCGTCCGCTGGTCGCTGGCTTCCAACGCGGCGCTCCTCATGCTCGCACTTCCCATATCGACGGCCGTCATGGCGTACTTCTTCCTCGGAGAGCGTATGACGAAGGTCCGTTGGTTCAGCTTCGCGCTGGCTCTGGCCGGCGTGCTGGAATGTTCGGGGGTGGACTGGAAAGAGCTAAACCTGGTTAGCGTCCGGTTCCTGCTGGGCAATCTCATGATCTTTCTAAGTGTGAACGGCAGCGCATTTTACAACGTTTACAGCAAGAAACTCTTGCGCAAGTATTCGCCCTTGCAGGTGCTGCTCTACAGTTATTACGCCGTCTTCGCCCTCCTTTGCCCCATCACGGCATACTCGGAGCCCGGGGGGTTCACCAATCTGCCGCATTACAACAAAGTGGTGTGGCTGGGCTTGGTGATGCTTGCGCTCTTTCAGTACTTTCTTTCGATGATCATATTCCTCAATGTGCTTACCCGCCTCGACGCCACGCAAGCCGCAGTTTCAAACTACTTGATTCCCTTTTTCGGCGTAGTCATTGCGGCCATAGTGCTTCACGAGCGCCTCACTAAATTCATGATAGTCGGCGGCGTCCTGGTCCTTGCCAGCACCCTTTTGGTGACCGTTTACGAGGAGCAGCAGGCGCAGCAAACCGCGGAGACGATACCCGGCAAGTGACGCTCAACTCTGCGGAGGAAGACCTGAGCCGAATCCGCCGTCCACCACCACGGTTGATCCGGTCATGAAAGAAGCGTCGTCACTGGCAAGGAAGGCGGCCACCCGCGCGACCTCCTCGGGTTTGCCAATCCTCCACAGGGCGTGGAGTTTCCCCGCCGCAACGCGCGCTGCCGCCGGGTCAGGCTGCACCTCGAAGTATCCCCAGGCGAGACCCGCATCGATGTATCCCGGACAGATGCAATTGACGCGAATGCCTTCTTTGCCGTGGTCAATGGCCATGGCCTTGGTGAGAGCGATGATCGCCCCTTTCGTGGCGCAATAGCCTGCGCATTGCGGTTCTACAAAGAATCCATTCACCGAAGCCATGTTGATGATGCAGCCCTTCACGCGCCGCAGAGAAGGCAGGAAGTATTTGGCGCAGAGAAAAATGCCGCCCACGTTTACGGCCATCTCGCGGTTCCACTCCTCTACCGTAGTGTCTTCCACGGTCTTGTTCACCTGGATCGCGGCGTTGCTGCAAAGGACGTGGACTTGCTGATAAGCCTCCAGCGTGGTTTGGAGCAGGCGCTGGACCGAGGCGGGATCCGCAACGTCGGTCGGAACAGCCATCGCCTGGCCACCCGTTGCGGCGATCTGCTTTGCCGTTTCCTCGGCGCCACCAGCGTTAATGTCGGCTATCACGACGCGGGCGCCTTCTCGCGCAAACTCAAACGCGCAAGCGCGACCGATTCCAGATCCCGCCCCAGTCACAACCGCAACCCGATCTTTGAGCTTCATAGTTCCTCCTGTAACCCATCCAGTTTTCGCAAGGCTCCCTCGTACCCCTCCTCACCCCGATATAGAGTGGCGGCAACTTCCACCGAGAATCGTTCGCCTGGGGGAAGGGTACGATGTGTGTTCTGGCGAACTGCGTCGGCGAGCTTATTGGGGTAGCTCGTCCACGGCTCGAGAATGATGTGGTGGTAGCCACGCCATCCGCCATAGACGAGCCACATCCAGAGGTAAGGGCATTCTGCGTGGGGGAACTTCAATAGAAACCCCTCTCCAGTGCGACTGTCCTCGACGGCGTACCAGCCCGCCTGGAGGTCAAGCGCATAGTGCCCGCAGGCGACCTTGGCCTCGATGCTCTGTACGCGGCTCATGTCAACAACACCAGCCGGCGTTTCCAGCAGCGGCCAGGCATAACGCTGTTCGGGCGTTCCCAGTCGCGGGTCGGTGGCTTGACCCACTATTCCCGTTTTGGCTGGGATCCTCAATATCAGATTTTCGTGGGCTTCCAGAGCCGGGTGCGTTCCCCAAATAAAATCCAGCGGCAGTGGCCCCAGATTCGTGATCTCGTACCGCATGCGAAGGACAGGCGATTTTGCCATCAGGGTCACGGTCTTCTCCGCTCTCACGGGGCTGATCGGCCCATAAGCAGTGAGTGTAACAAAAACCTTCTCAGCGTCCTCAGCGGCCGCCTTCAGTTGCCACTTCACCGACCGCAGTTCTCCCAGGGCCGGATATTGCTCGCCGCGGTAATCACACCCGTCACAGGTTGGAAAACCGTCGTCCCAACCCCCGCACCAGTAGTTGTCGAAGTTCGCGTCGATCGGATACGTTTGGGGAAGAATCCGCGGGTTGTGCCAGAGGATGTTGCGGCCCGTGGCCTTCCATACCAGGTCATAGATCTTAGCCCCGACAGTGGGAAGTATGCTGGCTCGGAGCGAATTACTTTCCAGCACCACGGCCGGGACATCGTTAATCTTCGCTTGCAGGTCCAAATTCGTCGGCATTAGATTACCTCTCAGAAGGGACTCCAGCGGCCGCTTTGCCCGTGGGCAATTATCTTCGCGCATACGGGGTAACCACAAGGGTCGCCCCTGCAGCGGGCGAGACGCGGGCGCTCCACAAGCTACGGAGCGGTGGCTTTGCCCAACCGTTCAGCATCGGCCCTCTCACGGTCGGCCTCCGCCCGCCGCCCAAGCAAGCCGTAAACATCCGCCAATCTCCAGTGAACTTGCGGGTCGGCGGAACGCAACTCGGCGGCAACTTGGAGATGGGCGAGGCACTTCTCGTACTCTTTATCCTTGAACTCGCTCTGGGCGAGAACGACTGCGTCGCTGAAAAGGAGGCTCGCAGTGTCCTCGTCCTGAGGATTCAGTTGATGCGCGTGGCGGAGTGCGGTGTACGAGAGCTCATGTTCGCCCAGACTGTAAAGGGTTGCGCCCAGCAGAGCGCAGGAGCCAAAGAAGTCAGGGCGTATCGCCACCGCCTTCTCCAGGGGCGCGCGAGCCTCCTTGTAGCGGCGAAGCCGGAAATAAGTAAGCCCAAGGTCGTGCTGGATCTCGGAGGAGTCCGGGTCGAGGCGCGCTGCCTGTTCCAGCGGCTCGAGGGCTTCCGCGAAAAACCCATGCCTGCCGTACAGCAATCCCAACGTCGTGAGTTTGTCCGGATCTCGCGAGTCGAGCAGTTGCCGGCACGTCTCGCTCGCCTCGCTGAGGCCGTGCGATTCCAATTCCTGGCCGCAGACCACGGCCGCCCGCGTAGCCGCATCGGCGCTCGTGCGTAATTGCGAAGCTAGATTGTACTCGCTTTCCGCCTTGGCGCGATGCCCCTGTTTTTGATACACGCGCGCCAAGTGGTCGCGCACGCGGTAATCGCGGGGATTTGCCGCCGCTGCGGTGCGCAGCCATTTCTCGGCTTCCTGAAGATTCCCCTTCTGTAAGTAGGCAGATCCGAGGTAGTAGGCAGTGTCCGTGAAAGGAGGACGCGCGGCGATGTTCCGCAGTTTGCGGATGGCGGATTCCGTGTCACCTTCCAGCAGATCAATTCTGCCCAGGTAATAAACCACCTGCGCATCTTCGCCCGCCTCCTGCCGCACCCGTTCGAACTCGGTGCGTGCTTCCGGGAGCTTCAACAAGGCAAACCAACAAACCGCCAGTTGATAGCGGGCCCGGACATGGCTCGGCTGAAGCGCGAGTGCAGCTTGGAATTCGGCGGCGGCCTCGCGATACCTTTCGTCTTTCACAAGCTCGTATCCCTTGCCGAGGTGCGCGGCAGCCGTGCTCGCCGGATTGGCACCGGTTTTCTCCTGGGGCTTTGCAGACGAGGGGGCGACGAGCCAATTGAGAGCCAGCAGACAGAAGGCGGTGACGAGTGACGAGCGGCGAGTGACGAGCAAGTCGGAGACCTCAGAGTAGTCGCTCATGCCCGTCGGCTGACGGGCACCCAGAAACCATGAAAATGAGTCCCCTCCTTGGTAAGGAGGGGTCAGGGGTGGTTGACGGGCGGCGGGACAACCACCCACCACCCCCGGCCCCTCCTCCCGTTGAGTAGGGGAGTCATTTTCAGATCAGTGACGAGTGATGAGTGACGAGCAGGTGCGGATCGTCGCAACTCGACAGTCGTCGCTTGTCACTGCCCATTATACGGTCAGCGGTAAGAAACGCCAAGGCGGGATCTAAGAAGTGACGAGTGATGAGTGACGAGTGACCAGCAAGGGCGAGGCCCCGGAGAAGTGACGAGCACTTGCGCCCAGTTACAAGGGGCGAGCGATGAAGGCTGAGACACGAGCAGGTGCGGACGGTCACAGCTCGTCACTCGTCACTTGTCCCTACCCCTTAGCGATACGAAGGTTGAAAAGCAATTCGTCACGTTATATTCTGTCTGCGCGATCCCGCCGGGAAGTAGTGTGCTTCGCCTGCGGGAAATAATCTACGATGGACGGTATATAACTATGAAACTTGATGCTCGGCGTGAGAAGCTGCTCAGACGCACATTCCTGGATTATCAATCGTCGGCAGAGTTCTTGCGTCATCCCTTAATCCTGGACCGCGCAGAGGGCCTTTACTATTGGGACTCGGAGGGCAAACGCTATTTCGACGCTATCGGTGGGATCTTTGTGGCAACGCTCGGACATCGCCACCCGCGGTTGGTCGCCGCCCTGGAGCGGCAGATGGCGAAGATGACTTTCGCGCCACCCCTGCATGGGATCGCCGATGTTGCTCTGGACTTTGTCGAGAAGATTGGAACCGTCACGCCAGGAAACCTCAAGTACGTGAAGCCTTTCAGCGGAGGCTCGGAGGCAGTGGAGTCCGCCATCAAGTTTGTGCGGCAGTACTTCAAGCAGACCGGCCACCCCGGGAAGTACAAGTTCATAAGCCGCTACCTCGGGTACCACGGGGGCACCGCCGGGGCGATGTCCGCCAGCGGCACGGGGGCACGCAAAACCAAGTTCGAACCGCAAATGCCGGGATTCCTGAAAGTTTTCCCACCGTCATACTATCGTGATCGTTTCGAGTCTTGGCAGGAATGCAATCGCTTCTGTGCGCGGATGGTCGAGGACGTCATCGTCAATGAGGATCCTGAGACGGTCGCGGGCTTCATCGTGGAGCCGATCGGCAACACCGGCGGCATCATCACGCCCACGGAAGAGTATTTCCAAATCCTGCGGGAGATCTGCACTCGCTACAACGTCATGCTCATCTTTGACGAGATTATAACGGGAATCGGGAAGACTGGTTCCATGTTCGCCGCCCAGACCTTTGGCGTTACGCCGGACCTGATTTGTTGTGGCAAGGGCTTATCGAGCGGGATGATGCCTATCGGCGCCATGATCGCCCGGGAAGATTTGGCCGATGCCTTCTGGGGCAACGCTGAGGACGACGTGCACTTCGCCCACGGCCACACTTTTGCCGGAAACCCCATGGCCTGTGCGGTGGGAATAGCCGTGGTGGATGAGATAGTCGAGAATAAGTTGGCCGAGAAGGCCAGGGAGATGGGCGAGTACCTGGCCGGCAAGCTGCAAGAACTGACGAAGTACGGCGTGGTGCGGGAAGTTCGCGGAAAGGGCATTCTGAGGGGAGTCGAGCTCGTCAAGAACACCCAGGCGATGGAACCCTTCCCCGAGTTGGGAAAGGCCATGAAGCGCACCGCGCTCGAGAATGGCCTGATCATGCGCATCGATCCAACTTGGTTTGCCGTGGCGCCGGCGCTTATCGCCAGCAAGCCGGAGATCGATGAGATGTGCGGCCTGATTGAACGCTCGTTGCAGCAGGCGCTGGAAGCGGTGGGTGCCCGAAAGGGTGCGGCCGCCTAGGACCGTTGCCATAGCTGCTCAAGTAATTAATTCCCCTCCTTGTTAAGGAGGGGCTAGGGGTGGTTGACGGCGCTCGTGACTCCGCGCCCACCACCCCCCACCCATCCTCCTTCGGAGGAGGGGAGTTATTCAGTTATTCTCACGGTAGCGAATGATGACAGGCGGGCCCGGCCGCTTAACTAAACGTTTCCAGCAGCCTCCATCCAGACTCGACGAATTGGCTGAGCGTTCGTTGCGTGACTCCGTAGCTGACGAATTCGCTCGGCGCCATTCCGTTTTGTTCGTAGGATCGCACGAACTCGGGCATCTGGCACAAGCGCTCGATGACGTCAGTGGGGATCGGCATTTCGATCCGTTCTTCCCGCGGTAAATCCTGCGTAACGAACAGCTCCTGGTAAGGCGGGGCAATAGACATCAAGAGGTCGGCGCCTGCCAACTCCGTCAAATGATAGTCTCCGCGGAGAGCCGCTATCAGGAGCACGGCCTCGTAACCGCGCTCACGATAAAGCCCGTAGGCCCGTTTGGTGACGGCCAAACCGGCCTGGTGGATATCACACTCGCTGACTGCTACCTGGTTATCGTGCGCGACTTCTCGCAGGTAGTCGTCCAGGCGACCGATCATGATCACCGCGAAACACTTTCCCGGCACGATGGCCCCCTCGCGAGCTCGACGGATTCCCGCGCGGTACCGCTCCGCGATGGCCAGGGCCTGCGGCACTGTGAAGCTGACTGTCAGCGTAACCGTGATTCCCTCCGCCGCACAATCTTCCAACACATCCAAGCCGGCGCCGGTGGCTGGCAACTTGACGGCGATATTCGGAGCCCATTTGTGGAAGCGCTTGGCCATTGCGTGCATCGCATCGCGGTCGCCCGCGCGCGAAGGGTTGACCTGAGCGCATACGTACCCCCTGGCGCCCTGGCTCGCTTGGTAGTGCGGCAGTAACTTCTCCGCTGTCCGCGTTACCACAATCTGCATGAGCGCCTCTGCCTTTGACTCGGCCGGAAGACGCTGGGCAAGCACAGGTTCGATGTCGGCCGCCCACAATCCCCGGTTGCGCGTCAACGCCAGATTCGCCAGAAAAGGATTGGTGGTGACGCCGATGGCGCCGCGTTTCAAGCCAATCTCCAATTCTGCAGGGTCCGCGGAGTCGTGCCACCATTTCGTGCGCGTCTCTCCTGTCACCCAATCCAGGTATGTAGCATGTGCCATTTGCCTCCTTGCTGTGGCGGCGCTCTCTGAGCGCCGGAACTCCTGCGAATTTAACACCCCGGTCAGAGAACCGCCGCCGGCGGTCAGCGACCGTCGCTACAAGGATCAATCCCGGGTACTGTCTTAATTTGGGCGGTAACGCCGGCTTCCAGCCGGCACTGGAGCCGCCAAGGTGGCGGCGCTACGGCCAAATTAGGACAGCACGCAATCCCGCTTTCTTTTCCGACGCGATATAGTAACATACGAACCCTCATTTCACGCCGCAGAAGGAAGTACGGCGCGAGTCAAAAACAGGAGGACTCATGTCACAGATTGGATTCATCGGACTGGGCATCATGGGAAAGCCTATGGCCCGAAATCTTCTCAAAGCCGGCCATTCACTTATTGTGTATGACTTGCGGCCCGGCCCGCTCGTGGAATTGCGGGAAGCGGGCGCAACCCCGGCTGCTTCATGCCGTGACGCCGCAGCACAATCCGAGATTATCATCACCATGCTTCCGGATGGGCCCGACGTTGAGATTGCGATTTTAGGCCCCGACGGCGTTCTCGCGGGCGCACGCAAAGGCGCCTTGATAGTGGATATGAGCTCCATCAGCCCCACCGTGTCGCAGAAGGTTGCAGCGGCGTGCGCTGCGCAGGGCGTGGAGTTTTTGGACGCTCCCGTGAGCGGCGGAGAGCCTAAGGCGATTGACGGGACGCTGGCGATCATGGTGGGCGGCGCACCTACAGCCTTCGAGAAAGCCCGCCCGATTCTCGAGAAGATGGGCTCCGCGGTGACGCTGACCGGACCCGTGGGCGCCGGCAACACCACAAAGTTGGCAAATCAGATCATGGTGGCATGCAACATTGCCGCCATGGGGGAAGCCCTGGTGTTGGCGACGCGCGCCGGCCTCGATCCGGAAGTTGTCTTCAATGCTGTCAAGGGTGGCTTGGCGGGCAGCACGGTACTCAACGTCAAGGCCCCCATGCTGATCGCGCGCAATTTCAAACCCGGGTTTAGGATCGAGTTGCACCAGAAAGACCTGCGCAACGCGCTCCTGGCTGCCGAGTCGCTGAAGGTTTCTCTCCCTCTAACCAGTCTCGTGCAGCAGATGCTTATGGCGCTGATGAACGAGGGCAAAGGCCAACTGGATCACTCCGCGATCGCGCAATTCATTGAGCGCATGGCCGGTATAGAGGTAAAGAAGGAGTTGGCTGCCGCGGCGTGAAGCAGTTTGGGGAGTCAGGACTGAAGGGCTTGGCGGGTATACCGCACGGCTTGCTGGAAACCTTCTTTGCCGGTCCGGCTGGCCTCTTCGATGCCTACCCAGCCGGCGTAACCTTGTTCGCGCAATCGCGACAGCACCTCCCGGATGGGCGCAAGACCCGATCCCACCGGTACGAACTCAAATACTCCCACACGCCGCACGTCGTTGACGTGGACGTAACCAATTCGTGAACGGACCTTTTCGAATAGGGCTAACGTGTCTTCGCCCGCCACCAGCGGATTAGCGATATCGAATTGTACGCCTACGGGCACGTCACGCAATCCCTCCATGACTCGAAGGAAAACCTCGCCCTGCATGGCGAAGTCGAAGTGCGTCCAGATGGCTGCCTTGGTATGGTTCTCGACATTCAGCCGCAACCCCATGCGATCCGCCTTCCCGGCCGCCTGGCGGATGCCCTCGACCACCCACTTAATGCCTTCCTCTTGCTTCACTCCAGGCCACTGCTGGCCCGTGAGCGCGCGTACGGAGGGGGCTCCCAACTCGCGTGCGACCTCGAGGCTCTTGAGCAGGTTTGCGAGTTCGCGTTGGCGAGCCTCCGGATCGGGTTGGGCGAAATCCGAGTAGCCGGTGTAGTTGCTGACGGCCAAACCGCGCGCTTCGGCCAGGCGCAGAAATTCAGTTGGTGTGGCGGGCCCCAAGGGCTTGACGAGGAGCGGACCACACTCAATACCGTCCAAACCAAGTTCGACGGCGAAATCCATCCACTCGGCCAGGGTCATCTGCCCTTGCGAGATGGCCCCAAAATAAGATACCGGAAGGCAGCTCAGTTGCATTGAATCCTGAAAGCATCTAAGATGTGACGTACCCTCATCGTGAATACCGAAATCACAAAATATCACACCCGCCACTAATCTCTCAACTCTTTGGCCCACGGCAACCACCTGGGGTCCGTGCTACCCAGGACATTATTCAAGGTAGTGTCCTAATTTGGCCCGTAACGCCGGCTTCCAGCCGGCAATGGAGCCGCCAAGATGGCGGCGCTACGACCAAATTAGGACAGCACATTATTCAACAATCGCTTGACGATTTTGCGGGATTCGTTATAGATGTAATAAACCCGCTGAAAGGAGCACTCCATGGAACTGTATGATCGCGCATACCAGATTCAATCGTTGTTTGACGGACGCAATCTGTTCCAGTATCTGCTCGCCGGCCGGAATACTGTCTTGATCGATACGGGCATCGCCGAGACGCCTGAAAAAGTGATTTTCCCGTACATGGAGCGGCTGGGGCTGGCTCCTGACAAACTTACATTCGCTGTGACCACCCATTCGGACCTTGACCATCAAGGTGGAAATGACGCCATCAAGGTTGCGTCGCCGCGAACCCTCTTGAGCTGCGGCGAGGCCGACCGCGAATTAGTTGAAGCTCCCCGGCAATTATACGATCGCCGCTACAACTTTCTCCGGAAGGAGCATGACGTGGGCTTCGATCCGGACCCGGGACCTGACGCGGGACGGTTCCGCTACATGGACGTGACCTTTTCAGGGGGAGAGAAGATCCATTTGGACGATGATTGGGCACTCGAAGTATTGCACGTGCCGGGCCACTCGCATGGGCATCTCGCCTTGTATGACAGCAAGCACAAGAGCGCCTTTGTAGGCGATGCCGTCCACGGGCGCGGTTGTCCGAAAGCGACGGGCGGGATGGCGATTCCCGTCACGTACTACTACGTCGACACGTATCTCAGCACCCTCCGCTACCTCGAGAGTCTCGAGATCGAAACTCTATATTCCGGGCATTGGCCGATTATGACCGGCGATGAAATCCTCGACTTCATCAGCGACTCGCGTCAAACCGTGGAAATCTTCGACCGTACCATTCTATCCAGTCTCGGCAAGCGTACCTCGGGACTCACTATGAAAGAGCTCATTGATGCGGTGTCGAATGCCGTGGGTGACTGGCCAAAAGAGACTTGGTCGCTCGCCATGTTTTCGGTGAATGGTCACATGGACCGGCTGCAACAGTTGGGTAAAGTCCGCGTGATTCAGGGCGCGTGGCCGGTGAAGTGGGAGCTGGCTTAAAAAGCTCAAAGGAGAGCTGGAAAATGCCCAGAGCCATTCGGTGTTTGCGGGGAATTGTTTGTGGTTCAGCGCTGCTGCTGTCAACGGCGGCGCTGCTTAACGCGCAGAATTACGTGAATGCCCAGTTGCCATGGCATGATCGGGTGATTGATTCCGAGGGCAAGCTGCTTGCCTGGTATCACCCCGAAAAGAATCTCGGCTATGACCAGGTGCTCCACCTCGGTTGGGACTTCATCGAGCACAAGGTTCCCAACGACCAGCGCAGTGGCACCGGGCTGAAGATCTATCTGATTAACGCAGTATACGATGACAAGACGCTGCAGGGAATGAACTGGCAGCACGACCCCGCGATGGTTTTTGGTTCTTTCGTGGATTCCTTGGTCGCTTGGTATCCCTATTCGGGCGACGAAGAGGCTATCCAAGCGGTCCGCGGAATGCTCGACCATATGCTGGCACACGGCACAACCCCCGCTGACTGGAACTGGGCAAGCGTGCCGTTCCCCACCAACTGCGACGATCAACCCGACTACGGCCGTTGCATCCAGGATATGCCGAAGGATTTTTACGGCGGGATCGAAGCCGACAAGGTCGGCGAATTGGGAATCGGTTATGCGCTCTTTTATGAAATGACGGGCGAGCGCAAATACCTGGAGGCCGCGATCCACTGTGCGGACGCTCTGGCCAAGCACGTTCGTCCCGGGGATGACGACCATACTCCCTGGCCGTTCCGCGTGGATGGGAAGACAGGAGACGTCCTGGCGGGCGAGGAATACGGCGGCATCGTCGCTTCCTCGCTGCGTTTGTTCGATGAGCTGATTCGGCTGAAGGAAGGCGATACTGAGAACTACCGGCAAGCTCGCGATACGGCCTGGACCTGGCTTCGCGATCATCCCCTCAATCCCGACGCCAACGCCTATGACAAGTGGAGCGGCTATTTTGAGGACGTTCCGAAAAATCCGAAGAATGTGAACCAGGCGGCCCCGACTTACACAGCTTATTACATCCTCAGCCGGCCGGACCCGCTCGCCGTCGATCCTGACTGGATCAACCACGTCGGTCATCTCATCGACTGGGTACGACGCTCGCTGGGAAGAGGGCCGTTCTTAGGCGCATGGGGAGTTGACGAACAGGGCGAACCGCCGACGTTTCACGGCTGCTGCTCACGCTCCGGCCTGGGCAGCGATACTTCCCGCTGGGCCGCGATTAACGCCCTCTATTACGAGAAGACCCACGACAGCCAGGCACGGGAAGACGCCTTTCGCTCCCTGAACTATGCGACCTATTTTGCCGCCGCAGACGGTAAGATTTCCTGCTGTGGTATCGGATTTGGTGGCCAGTACTGGTTCAGCGACGGCTACTCGGATTACCTGCGCCATTTTAATTGGGCCATGGGCGCCATGCCGGAACTGGCGCCTATGAGGCAAGACCACCTGCTGCACGCGTCGACAGCGGTGCAACATGTGCAGTACGGGGATCGCAGCTTGCGCTACAGGACTTTCGATAAGGTCGCCACCGAGGTTCTGCGGCTGGCTTACAGGCCCTCACGGGTCACCGCCGGTTCCCAGACTCTGGCGCAACGCGACGACTTGGCAGGCGAGGGATACACGCTGGAGTCGCTTCCCGGCGGCGATTATGTAGTTCGCATCCGGCATGTCCAGTCTTCTGAAGTTGAGGTGGCGGGCAAGTAGCGCGCGGTCGGGGCGGTGCCTGTGCCACCGCAATACGTTTCGGAGGGTTCCCCACTATGATTCGCAGTCTTTGTCTGGCAATCGTGAATTGTCTAGCGGTGATCATACTCATCTCTTTTGCAGCGTATGGCCAGCAACAGCTTCCGGGCTGGGTTAACGCACAACTGCCATGGCAGAAAGCCGTGGTTGATGCCAATGGCCGGCTGCTGGCTTGGTACCACCCCGAGAAGAGCCAAGGCTACGACAAAGTGCTGCGGCTTGTCTGGGACTTCATGGAGCACAAGGTGCCCAACGACCCGGCCAGAGGACTCAAGGTCTACCTGCTCAACGCGGTCTACGACGACAAGACGCTACAGGGTTGGAACTGGCAAGGTAATCCCGCGAGCTTATATGGGCAATTCGTGGACTCGCTGATGGGATGGTATCCATACTCCGGAGACGATCAAGCCATCGAGGTGGTGCGCTCCATGCTTGACTACCAACTCGCCCACGGCACCACGCCGGCGGACTGGGATTGGGCGAGCGTTCCCTATGCGACCAATTGCAAGAACGAGCCCGAGTATGGTGGTTGCCTGCAGGACGTGCCGCGCGACTTCATCGGTGGCATTGAAACCGACAAGCTGGGAGAGCTTGGCGTCGGCTACGTCCTCTTTTATGAAATGACCGGTGAGCGCAAATACCTGGATGCCGGCATCAAGTGTGCCGAGGCATTGGCCAAACACGTGAAGCCCGGCGACGCCGATCACACACCTTGGCCTTTTCGTGTGGACGCAAGGACGGGGCGCCTGCTGGGCGGCCGCCTGAATGCGCACTCGACGGAGGTCACGGAGGGAGAAGACTACGGGGGGATGGTGGTTGCGAACGTTCGACTGCTGGATGAACTGGTCCGTC
>Ga0181538_10002858_pt1 | contig 17383 bp, 10 predicted proteins | sample PEATcosm2014_Bin_40_FD_119773 | JGI IMG/M metagenome (GOLD analysis project Ga0181538, IMG submission 119773) | Peatland microbial communities from MTU Mesocosm Facility, Houghton, MI, USA - PEATcosm2014_Bin23_30_metaG | ecosystem: Environmental > Terrestrial > Soil > Wetlands > Peat | place...
AGAATCATCGTAAGGCGCCGATTGCGGATTGCGGCGAGAAGGCGAACGGAACGCAGCATGGACATGACCTGGGTCACGGAGCGAGTTGCGCTGGGGGGCGGGATCTGGAATGCACGAAACATGCAAGAGTTGGCGCAGGCGGGTGTGACCCACGTGCTGAACATGCAGGTTGAGTTCGATGACCGGCCATTGGCGGATGCGCACGGGATCCGCGTGCTGTGGAATCCGACGGACGACGATTTTTTGCCGAAGCCGCCGGAACTGCTGAAACGCGGCGTTGATTTTGCGCTGGAAGCGCTGGACGAGCCGCAGGCCAGGCTTTACGTTCATTGCGCCGCGGGGGTGCACCGGGCTCCGATGATGACGCTGGCGGTATTATGTGCGATGGAATGGGACATGGAAGCGGCCATGACGCTGATTGAAACGCGCAGGCCGGTGGCCGACTTCGCGGACGTGTATGTGGAGAGCGTGCGGCGATTTCTGGAGTCGCGGGTGGAGAACGAGCCCAGGGGCTCAAACTGACAAGCGGACTCTAGTGGGGTGGGGACATGGGAAGTGTTTTTCGGACGTTCTCGGCGGGGTCGCGACAAAAGTCAAAAGCTTGAACCACAGGGGACACGGAGGAGCACAGGGGAAAACCTGCAAGGGGCGCCGCTCGACAGAGCGGCTTTCTTATTGGCCCGAGCTAGGGTGGCGTGCGCTTACGAGGAGAGAAAAAGGACATGCGCAGATGGTTCGCGGTGAATAGCAAGTGCTTTCCGATGGCGGCAAGTGTGGCGATCTCGCTGGTGCTGGCGCTGCCTATCGCGTTGACGTTGTCGAGCAAGGCGCAGGCACAAGGGCCAGCCCTTACCACGATCAGCGACACCGTGTATCGAGCGGACGGAACCGCTGCGTCGGGTACGGTGCTGATTTCATGGCCGGCGTTCCAGACCGCAGAAGGAGACGCGGTGGCGGCGGGCAATCTGGCGGTGACGATAGGACCGCTAGGCGCATTTACCGCACAACTGGTGCCCAACGTGGGCGCGTCTCCGGCGGGAACTTATTATGTTGTAATTTTCCAACTGGATGACGGGACGGTCCGGACGGAGTATTGGGCGGTTCCGGCGACGTCGCCGACGACGATAGCAGGGGTGCTGACGACTCCGGGTACAGGGCTGGGGAACCTCGCCGTGACCGAGCAGTACGTGAATGAGGCGGTGGCGAATCGGGCGATCGACACTACGGTGGTGCACCTGGCGGGGGCGGAGACGATCACTGGCACGAAGCAGTTCGCTGTGGCTCCTTTGCTTCCAGCGCCGGCGGGAGCCAATGAGGCTGCTAACAAGGGTTATGTGGACGCGGCGGTGGCGACGGTAGGCTCGGGAGCGTATGTCGCCATCGCGGGCGGCACAATGACTGGACCACTAACTCTGCCCGCAGACCCCGTGGCGCCTAACCAGGCCGCCGACCAGCACTATGTGGACACTGGGCTATCGGCGAAAGCGGATATGGTGAACGGGACTGTTCCGGCCTCGGAACTGGGAACGGGAGTCGCCAGCTCAGCTACTTGTTTAAACGGTAACTCCACGTGGGGGAATTGTGGTGGCGGCGCGCCGGCCGGGATTACTTATGCCACGACGGCGCTGAATTGGACCGAAACCATATCGAGCTCATTGACCGGGGGATCGCAAGCAACAGTTACGCTTGCTCCATGTCCGGTTGGCATAGATACAACGAGTGGAGCCGGGTATCAAGTTCTCCTCTCTGGCGGTGGGAACAGCGAAGCTGTCAGCGTAGTTACCGCCGCCGGGGGATGTACTTCGGGAGCGGCGTCGGGGACGATCACGTTCACCCCGTTTTATTCCTACGCGGCTGGATACACGATTGGCTCGGCTTCTTCCGGCATTCAGGAGACAATCAACGCAGCTTGCGGGACGAGTGCGATCTATTACCAGAATCAACAGTGCAACGTCACGATTCCAGCCAACGGCCCGACCCATACCCTCAACAACTATAACGTTTATGGAACCATCTTCTTCCACTCGAATCAGTCTTCTTTGAGCGGTTATGGGACATCTCTGAATTGCCTTGGACGCGGAGCCTGCTTACAGGTTGGCGATCATACGAGTTCCAATGACTTTGTCGCCGATACCGTCATGGGACTTAGTTTCCGCGCGCCGACTTCGCAAGCGAGCAATCCCGCCTACGCAGGCGTGAACATTACCAACACGGTCAAGACCGGTGGAGTTGTGACCATCACAACGGCATCAGCGCATGGCTTCCGTGTCGGGGACATGGTGACGATTCTATTCACCGACAACAACGCCTACTGGGGAGATGCAGTTGTCACTTCCGTCCCGACCACGACATCATTCACCTATGCCCACACCGGGTCGAATATCGCGACACAAGCAACTCCGGGGGTAGTAGCCCTGGCGTACGAAGCTGTTCTGGATAATGGCGGTGGCACTCACTTTCTCGATATCCAGGCCGACCAGACGGGGGAGGGTGGAGCGTTCAATGAGTTCTTCGACCTGTGGGACGACGAAAACTGTCTGATCGAACACTTCAACAACAATGCCGCGTCGCTGAATGACAGCGCGAACTGGACGGGGTCGTTTGTGTTCTCGGCCGGGAACCAAGGATCTCTGACGCAGATTGCTCCAGTTATAACGCTACGCGACTCGACCATCACAGCGAATTACTCGAATGGAGTCACTGACTACAACTCAAACGGACTCTATGTTGAAAACACCGTGCTTCAAGCGACGGGTCCGTGGCAGGTGTATGCGTCGAACTCCACTGGAAACTATCAGGGGGCCTACCTTAAGAACGTCTATTCCGAAAGCAGCAATGGTCTAAACCCTCTATCTCCACCTCGGTCTCCGTTCCCTGGACTTGGAATTGCGGGCTTGATCGCTGGAATGTCAACCGGGGCTGCAACTTTTCAGATTGCCGGGAGCGGCGGTACTTCGGGAGCGTTTGCCACGGGAGGGACCGGTTCCACGCCGTATTCGTACTTCATTATAGCTAATGACACAACCGCAGGCACGCAAACCTCTCCACTGCAGGTTCTTAATTGGCTTTCTACGGGAAGCGATTCAATTCCGGTTCGTTGGCCGAGGGTGGCAAACGGAACTGACGTCATTACCTATGACGTGATCAGAACAACAACTCCGGCGGGCGTTGGTGCAGTCTATCCCTACAATGGGGGATGCCCCGGTGGATCGGGCGGGACATGCGGATATGTAGCGCAGGGATTATCGCAATCGGCCGCGTGTTCTGGCGGATTAGTATGTACTTACACGGATAGGGGATCGTCGTCCACTTCCGGATACACAATTAAGCAGGGTAATTACGGAGGGAATCTACTCTTCTGGCCCGGTTCGCTGGTGTCAGTCGGGAAGAGCGTCACGGTAGACGCGGAATTGCCTTTCGCCATTGGAGTGGGGCTGGGCGGGAATCCGCTTCAGATTGCGAAGCAGTGCTCGGGCTACGGAGTAGCATCGCCGGGAGGCTATACCGCGTGTCTAGCGAGCGTAACCCCTCCTAACAATAGCGTTCCGAATCAAACGGCCACGATCATCACTGATGGGTCAGCGGCGGGCGGTGGAGTGTCTCTATCGAAGGGGCGACTGAATTTCTCGTCCACCGCGCTCGCCGCTTTGCAGCCGCACCACATTATCACGCTGATTGATTCGCAGCCTGCCCTGACTCAGTCGACGACGGGGTACCGTCCCCTGGCGAGTGTGAATGACACGTGGATCGGGACGGATGTGCCGACCGGCGGAGTGGGGCTGAGTGCGGGGCAGCTTGCGTTTGGAGCGCCGGTTTCGATTACAAATTACATCGCGCAGACCGGCGATGGCGTACACGCAAACTGGCTGGAAAGGCTGAGCGCGTCGCTCAAAGAGTTCAACGTTGCGGTAAAGTTCGATCAGAGTGTTACTCTTGCGAGCCTGTCGAATGGCTGTCTGAATGTTGTGTCGGGCGTGATTGCATCCACGGGAAGTTCTTGCGGATCTGGCGGCGGTGGGGGGAGCGTCAGTTCGGTGTTTGGGCGCTCGGGAGCGGTGGTAGCGGGCACTGGCGACTACACGGTGTCTCAAGTTACTGGAGCGGCTGTGGACGCAGCCGTAGTTCATAACACCGGGGCGGAGACGATTGGCGGAGCGAAGACTTTTACCAGCACGGTAACTATGGGCGGAAGCTTGTTATTGCCGCAGGGGAGTGGCTACGTTCCTGCGGTAGGCGGTATAGGGCTAGATACGGCAGCCGGGTTGCCGGTGGTGAACATTAGCGGCACGACGCAGCAGGTTGCTTTGACGAGTTCGAATATCAGCGGACAGGCGGGGACAGCGCTTGCCCTGGCGGCGGTTCCGACGCAGTGTAGCGGATCGTTTGCCACGGGAATTGCGGCGAATGGGAATGCGAATTGCACGACACCGGATGTTATTCAGCTGCCTGAGACGACCCAACCGGCAGGCATCCCCAACTGGGGCGTTTTCTGGTTTGATTCGGGGACACATACACCGCGTGCTATCGACAACAATCATGTTATCCAGATGGGATATACGAACTTGTTTAACTCGGACCCGGGTGGAGATCCGGCGGATAACCTGGAGGAATACAACGCGGGGACGAGCGGGATCCAGGCGGCAGCGCAAAACTTTCGCGTCTATTCAAATTACAACAACGTTGCAGGCACGTGGACGCGGATGTCGATGGGGTACGACACGACGAGCGGGTACCAGGTGTTGCGAAGCGAGGATGCGAACAGCGGCAACGCGCTAGGGTTGGGGATGTATATCGGTTCCAGTCTGAAGTGGGGGTTCGCGGCGACCGGCGCACTGAAGCCGAACACGGACAATAGTTACGACATCGGGACCGACAGCGGGCAGGCGATGCGAAGCGTCTTCGCCAAAACCTCTTTCAACATATACAGCACTGGCCGGCAGGATTTCGAGTTTCAGAACGACGGCACGAACGGCACGACACTGAATTCTCTGGCGGTTTACAACAGCGGCGCAAGCGGCGTGCAGACAGCATCTACGTCGAGCACGGACGGCGTGGTTGGCGTAGTCAGCGGGGGTGCGGGCACGTCGAACAAAGCGGTGATCACGTGGGCGGGGCTAGCGGTATGTAATTTCGATGCTGGCAGCCCGGTCGCGGGAGATTATGTCATTGCCAGTACTACGCAGGCTGGAATGTGTCACGATACCGGATCCAAGACTCGCCCGACCGGCGTGCAGGTGATCGGGAGAATTGAGAGCGGCAATGTGCGAGTGAGCCTTGGACCTCCGAGCGGGAGCGGCACAGGTGGTGCGGTCAATTCGGTTTTTGGACGTTCGGGGAACGTGATGGCAGCGAGCGGCGACTACTCGGTGAGTCAGGTCACAGGGGCCGCGGTGGACTCGGCCGTCGTGCACCTGGCGGGCACGGAGACTATCACCGGGGCAAAGACATTTTCCAGCAACGTAACTCTCAGCGGGAATCTGAATGTTGCGGGGACTATCAACCAGACGGGCAGCGGGCCGACGCAGTGGTCAGGGCAGACGTGGACGGGAACGACGGTCACGGTGCCGAGCGGGATGGCTTTCTCGCTAGGCGTGGGGTCGGATAGCACGTTCAGGTGCCAGTTGGCGAGCGGGGCGTCGTGCATGCCTGCGTCTGGAGGGATGGTATGGCCCGGCGCAGGAATTCCTAACTCTACGGGATCTGGGTGGGGGACGTCGTATAGCACGTCGGGAAGCGGGACGACAGTGGCACTAACTGCATCGCCGGTCTTCACCGGTACTCCTACGGTGCCCGGATATGTTCCTACCGGCACTACCGTCAACGGCCACGCACTTTCGTCTAATGTGGTTGTGTCGGCATCGGACCTGACTACCGGAACGCTTCCACATGCACAGTTGCCGGCGCTGGTAAGCGGGGATATTCCGAACAATGCGGCGAACACTAGCGGCACGGCTGCGAACCTTAGTGGGACGCCGACATTGCCGAGTGGGACGACTTTGCCGGGTTACCCGACTACCGGAACGCTAGTTAGTGGGGATTATGCCAAGGCGAGCGGAGCGGGCGCGATTGTCGATTCGGGCGTGGCGGCGGGGCCGTACAGCACGATTGGGATCATGCTGTCTCCGGCTGGGGCTTCGACGACTAGTCCGGTCAGTTTCAACACAACAGCTGCGAAGGCGCAACTTTGGGGTTTCTACGTGTATGCCCCGATCACGACCACCACGGCCCACTGGTACGTCGTCGGCGCGGATACGGGAAGCTGCACCTATGACCTGGGGATTTTGAACGCTTCCGGCAACATTGTGGTGCATACGGGGAATCAGACGGCGGCGACTCTGGGGATGACCGGAGCCAGCGCCTTCCATTCCTTTTCCTGGGCGGCTTCGGCAACGCTTCAGCCGGGGAAATACTATCTGGCGATTACGGCGAGTGCAACGTCCGGATGCGCGACTCTAGGTTACACCTTCAACGCGACCTTTGCCGGAAACGTCCCGGAAACGGTGAACACGGCCGGCACGCTGAACAACGGCATGACCATCCCCGCCGATACCTGGGTGGATACCAATACCCCGGTCTTCATTGCGAATTGAAGTTTGACGTGGTCGACTTACGGCGCCGAAGTGGGTGTGGCCGAGCAAGCTGTCCAGCCCTCAGGGGTAACGCCCGCGTTCTTTGTTAGCCCTGAACGGCACGGCTGAAGAGGCTGCGGGAAAATCAGTTCCCGGGCAGAAAGTGCGCTCTCAGCGGCCAAAGCCAAATTCAAAACAATACTCTTATCGCAGCGGTGAACCGCTGCGCGACGCAAAATCAAATACAGAGTCGAGTTTCTTCGCAGGCTGTGAAGCCGTGCTTTTCCCGAAGCGATTTATAAGATGGTTCTAGCCGAACCACGGAATCAAGAAAACTATGATTAGAAAAGTATTGTTGCTTCTGTGCCTGGGAGCGCCACTGGCGTGTGCCTCTAATTATTACGTCGATTGCAACTATGGAGCACATGGAAATTCGGGCACGAGCCCGCAGCAGGCCTGGCGCACGCTGTTGGACGTTGGGATCTACGGCGGTTTTCAGGCGGGGGACACGATCAACCTGTTGCGAGACTGCACCTGGAACGAAACGCTCACGCCGCCATCGAGCGGGACGAATCCGGCGACGGGCGGGGCGCTTATCAAAATCGACAGTTATGGCAATGGGAAGCCGCCGCACCTTACCGGCTATATGCCGATCGCAGCGAAGTGGTGGACGCAGGTTGGAAATTCGAACGTGTGGTCAGCGACGCTGTATACAGCGACGTTCGATCCGACAAATGCAGCAAATGTGGTGTTGTGCGGGGTCCGAGGGTATTACTGCCTGACGCAAGCGCCAACGCAACTGAAGTATGTGCGGTTTGGAACGACTTGGGGGACGGCGCAGGGGAGCCAGGCGGCGCTTAGTCAGGACCGGGACTTCTGGTACGACGCGACGAATTACATTTTGTATGTGTACAGCGCCGAGGGCAATCCGGCGTTGAATTCGCTCTATTCCCTGACGGTTGCGCCGATTGTGCTCAGCGGCGAGACGGTGCTGAATCTGAATGGCGTTTCATGGCTGGAAATTCAGCATCTGCAAATCGACTGGTTCGACAGCTACGGAGTGCAGGTACAGGGCGCGAGCGATCATATTTGGCTGGCAAACATTGCCTCGAACAGTGAAGTGGAAAACAGCACGGTGCCATTGGGTTTCTATGTCCAACCCACAGGCACGCCGGTGGACATCCATCTTTATAACACCGACGCAAATATGAACTATGTGGGTTACCACTTCGATGGATGCGCCGGTGGCGGATGCGCATTTGAGATCAAGAACTGCCGCGCGTATGGGAACCGCACTTACGGGATCATGGACAACACGCCGGGTACGGTGAATTACGACTATTGCCATCTCTATGGGAACTACCTGGCTACCGCGCTTGCTGTCGATGTTGCGGGCACTCCGGGGCCGACGGCGGGGAAGAACAATATACCGGCCGAGACGCCGCCATGGATCCGGCAGTGGCGCCGGTGGCCGGCATATACGACGGTGACTTATGACGATCCGGGGCTCGTGCAGTACAGCGACACATATGTAAACGGGCTGCTGCCGATGATGACTGCTAAGTCGATTCCGCTGTCGATTGCGGTTGTCACTGGCGGAACTTATTCGCAATCGATTATCGGTGAAGTGCAGGGCTGGATCAATGCGGGATGGGACATCAACACGCACTCCGTGTCCCATCAATACTGGAATCCGCCTTCGACGACAGCATGCGACGATGTCAACGGACCTATTCCGTGCGATGCCTTTCTGCTGGCTTACGTCGGTGCGGGCACTTACACCATGAGCATCACGCACAGCGGGGGGAGCGGGAATCTTACGCTGACTACGTCCCCTTACAACGCGACGTGCTATCACTCTTGGGACCTGACTCCGGTGCCGCCGGGGGGAACGGCTGGGGTGGGGCAGATCGACACGCTCGCCAATATCATCTCGACACTGCAGGGGCAGCCGACTTGCTATGCCCTGGATGCGACCGCGTACAACAACGAGTTCGCGAAAGGGCGCGCACATGCCTTTTCGCTGGCGGACACGTTCTCGAGCCCCGGCGTGGCCGGTGCGATGACATTGCCCAACAGCTTGCCTTTGGCTTCGAGTTGTACCGCGACTCCTTCGACGCCGGGCTGCGTGCTCTTCGACCAAACGAATCTCGAAACTGACGAGATGACCTGGGCGCTGACCTGGTTTAACCAAAACCTCTCGGGGCTTTCCGGGCTGAACCTGAGCAACCTGCTCTACGTCATGCCGGGCACCTACGGCAACGCGCTGACGGAAAACATCGCCCACGGTCTTGGATTTAAGGGCGTCCGGGGTACGGGATCGCTCAGCTCCACGTGGGTATTGGGCGGCGCGGATGCGACGCTGGCGAAGGGGTATGACGTGTTCGACATCCTAAGCCAGGGCGTGGTGCCTAACTACCAGAATTTGAGTTATCAGCAGATGCGAAACCTGGTTAGTCAAGATGTGTTCAAGAACGCGCTTTGGGGAAGGCCGATCGGGTACTTCTGGCACGTGAACGAGTTGCGGCCGGATGAGGTCGAGAATTTCATGGACGCGCTGGTGCAGGGGGGCGCGACGCTGGAATCTAACACGCAGATGGCGAATGTTCTGTTGTCATGCCAGGCGAACGATGTGGTGCCTTCGGGTTATGTGGCTGGGAGTTACTACGTTTGTCCGTCGAGTGGGAGCGAGGCAGATTTCCGGCCCACTGTGAATTCGCCGGTGCGGGATAAGGGCGCGAACTTAGGCACCGAGTATCAATACGACATACTGGGAATTAATCAGAATTCGTTTGGATCGGGGTGGGAAATTGGGGCGTACGCGTATGTGCCGGAGAATTTCAGCGCCACGCATTGAACTGTTACTCATCGCAGGGTGGCTGTTTTGACTTCCGATTCCGGGCCCGAGAATTGGGAGTGGTTAGGACAAAACCTTGACGACCGCCCAGAGGGCCAACACCGAGCCGCGGAAGAATTAGAAGTTGGGGAGTCGTGGGAGCCGACCCGGCGGGATCTCTTCATCGAGCAGTGGCTGAGGATCCGGACGAAGACAACCAACCGGACCGATTTCCTATTGAACCGAGCGCAGCGGGAGTATTCGCGGCGGTGCACAGAGCACAACGTAGTGCTGAAGGCGCGTCAAGTGGGCATTACGACCTACGTCGCCGCGAGATTCTTCGTGCAGACCATCACGCGGCGAGGCACGCTGAGCATGCAGGTAACCCAGGATCGGGAATCGGCGGAGGACATCTTCAGGATCGTCCGGCGGTTCTGGGAGAAGCTGCCGGACGACTGGCGGGCCGGCCTTCTGCGAACTTCGCATTGTAATGCGCGGCAGATGGTGTTTCCGAAGTTGGACAGCGAGTACTGTCTGGCTTCGGCGCAAGAGAATGCCGGGCGCGGCCGCACGATCCAGAATCTGCATTGCTCCGAGGTTTCGCGTTGGGGCCGGAAAGGCGACGAGGCGCTGGCGTCATTGCGGGCGGCAGTCGTTCCGGGCGGCGATATCGTGCTGGAATCCACGCCGAATGGAGCGGGTGGACTTTTCTACGAGGAGTGGCATGCGGCGGACGATACGGGATACACGCGCCATTTTTTCCCCTGGTGGTTTGATCCCACCTACGTCCTTGACCCGGGCGCGAATTTTCCGCCACTCACGGAAGAAGAAGCGGCGCTGGCGGCGATTCACGGACTGAAGATTGAACAGATCGCATGGCGGCGGAAACAGTGGGCGTCACTGCGGGGACTAGCGGTGCAGGAATTTGCCGAGGACCCGGTGTCGTGTTTCCGGGCGTCGGGAGAATGCGTTTTCGATCTGGCGTCGGTGGAGCAGGCACTGTGCGGAGCGAGCGAACCGTTGGAGGCACGCGACAACCGGCGGCTGACGATCTGGTTGCCGGTGCAGGCGGGACGGGAGTATGTGATCGGAGTCGATCCGGCGGGAGGCGGGGTCGAGGGCGATTACTCGTGTGCGGAGGTGATTGATCGTCTGTTGGGAGCGCAGTGTGCGGAGTTGCACGGGCATTGGCCTCCGCGAGAGCTGGCGCGGAAGCTGGTGGAGCTGGGGAAGGAATACAACACGGCGCTACTGGCGGTAGAGAGGAACAATCACGGGCACGGGGTGCTGGCGTGTCTGCGGACGCTGGACTATCCATGTGTGTTCGTGCAGAAGGGGCAGGATGGGTGGTTGACGTCGGCGGTGAGCCGTCCGGCGATGATTGAGAACCTGGCGTCGGCGTTGATGGAGGAGCCGCGACTGCTTAGGAGTCCGCGGCTGCTGAACGAGTGCCGGACGTTCGTAAGGTATGCGGACGGAAATACGGGGGCGGCGGCCGGAACTCATGACGATTGCGTGATGGCGCTAGGGATTGCATGGGCGGTGCGGAAGGAGGATGCGGGACGGCGGCCGGAGCGTTGATGGAATTCGAGTGCCTGGAAAAACGAACATTTCCGGTGTGGCGGCGGTCACAGGCAGGAGGATCGGGCGGAGGGTAGAGTGCGTATGGCGGTTCCACCGCAATGTTCGCCGGAATGTCCTTCGTGGGGCAGTGACTAAGGTCAAGAGCTTGAACCACAGGGGGACCCTTCGACTTCGCTCAGGGCAGGCTCCGAGGAGCACAGGGGAAACCCTTCCGGACTTATGCCTACTACGGCTGTCCAACATGTGAAGAGGATGCGGGGCGGGGCGCAGGGGCACTTGATGCGCTGCGACGATGGGCATTACTACGTGGTGAAGTTTCGGAATAATCCTCAGCATGAGCGGGTGCTGGCGAATGAGTTTCTGGCGACGCGGCTGGCGGAGCGAGTAGGATTGCCGGTGCCGGCGGCGGAGGTGGTGGAAGTTCCGCCGTGGCTGGTGGAACATACGGCGGAACTGACGATTATGTTGGGAAGCCACGCGATTCAGGTGGAGGCGGGACTGCAGTTCGGGTCGCGTTATGTGGTGAGTCCGGTGGAAGGACAGGTGCTGGATTACCTGCCTCCGGAGCTGCTGGACCGGGTGCGGAATTTGGATACGTTTGCGGGAATCCTGGCGCTGGATAAATGGACTTGCAACGCGGATGGGCGGCAGGCGGCGTTCTGGCGGAAGATGCGGGAGAAGAAATATTCGGCGGCGTTCATCGATCAGGGGTATTGCTTCAATGCGGGAGAGTGGACGTTTCCGGATTTTCCTTTGCGGGGGGTTTATCCGCGGAATGAAGTTTACGCGCGGGTGAATGGGTGGGAGTCGTTCGAGCCCTGGCTGTCGCGGATTGAAAAGCTGGATGAGGATGCGATTTGGCGAGTGGCGGGAGAGATTCCTCCGGCTTGGTATGGCGGGTCCTGGGATGAGTTGGAGGCGCTGGTGCAGCGGCTGATCGAGAGGAAGACGATTGTACGGGAGTTGATTCTGGCGTTTCGAGGGTCGCCGCGGAGGCCGTTTCCGGAGTGGATGGAGGAAGCTTAGCTAGTGTCTTTTTTAACCGCGGAGTGCGCTGAGGCCGCAGAGAAGAGCTTGAACCACAGAGGGCCCTTCGGCGTCGCTCAGGGCAGGCTCCGAGGTACACAGGGGACAATCGGGCTGAGGGTTGATGGCTGAGAAGCGACAACTCGAGCTTTATCTGCTGCGATTTTTGCCGCATGCTTTGCGGGACGATTTCGTTACGGTCGGAGTGTTGCTGCTGGAAAGCGAGGGCGGGTTTGCCGAGGTTCGGCTTACTCGCGATTGGAGGATGCTGCAGTGCGTCGCTCCGGATGTTGAATTGGAGTGGTTCGCAATGGTGGAGAACGAGATCCGCGGAAAGCTTGGGAGTTTGCGGCGGCGCGACGATCTGATGCAGTTGGTAAATGAGAGATTCGGGACGATGATCGATGTGGCTCCTACCAAGGCGGTGCTGACGGAGGATCCGGCGAAAGAGATGGAAGTGCTGACTTCGATGTACCTGGCTCCGATGGAACGAGGCGAGCGCAATCAGCAGCGCACGGGACGGATGGCGATTGTCAGCACGATGAAAGAGGCGTTCACCAATGCTGGAGTGCTGGAATTGATCCAGCGGGATTTGGATGTGGTGAAGTACACGGGGCAGGGCGATCCGTTCCGGATTGATTTTGGATATCGAATGGGGAGCGCGGTGAAGATGTTCCATGCGGTATCGCTCCACCCCATCAAGCCAAAACCGGGCTTGATGGGGGCCCCGGTGGTGGCGGCGAATGTGGACCAGGCACTGGCGCTGGCTTATCGTTATTCGCGGGTTGAGGCGGGGATGCGGCAGGAGCAGTTGCAGGCATCGCTGACGGCAGTGGTGGACCAAGAGACGGCGTTGTTGGACGAGAGGACGCGGTTTGCGATTGGGATGCTGGAGCAGAATTCGGTGCGGGTGAGGACGGTGGGGGAGATGGCGGAGATCGCGGGCGAGGTGCGGCGGGAGCTGCGGGCGTGAGATTGGAGAGGTCAAAAGTCAGATTGCAGAAGTGATATCCGCTAAGAAGTGAGCGCGCGGCACGGCGAAAGCTGTGCCGTTTTGTTTTGGCGGAGATCCTCACCACAGGGGGCACAGGGGTACACAGGGGAAAGAGGCGAGCTGCGCTCGCTTGGACGGGCGAGGGCGCCCGTCCCCACACGAGACGAGGAGATCATGAACATTCGAGAGAAGGTGCGCGGCGCTATGCGCCGGGTGGGAGATGTGTCTTTGCGGGAGTGGCTTTCCACGAATTTGTTTGCCGGGCGCGATGGACGGCGGACGGCGGGAGCGGGGTCGAACCTGGCTCCGTTCTCTTCGCCTGGTTTTGCGCGGGCGGGGGTGCCCGCGCCACACAGCCTGGTGCCTAAACCTACGCCGGCAAACTTACGGCGGTTTGCGGAGACTCCGGTGGCGCGGCGGGCGATCAACGCGATCAAGGATCGGATTGTGGGAATGCGATGGCGCATCCAGCCGCGGCGTGGGCGGGTGCTGGAGCAGCTTCCGGATGGCGCGCAGCGGATACAAGTGTTGACCGAAAACTTTGAGGCGCCGAATCCCGACGATTCGTTTCGCTCGCTGATCGAGCAGGTACTGGAGGACGTGATTGTAGGAGGGTTTGGAGCCATCGAACTCGATCTGGTTGAGGGATGGACAGGGCCTTCAGCCGGCGGGACGCCGGCGCTACCCCTACTCATGTGGCCGGTGGACGGGGCGACGATACGGATCATGACGGATTGGGATGGGCGTCCGGACTCTCCGCGGTATGCGCAGGTGACGGGGTTGTTTGGAGCGGATGGACAGATCGTACTGAACGATAACGAACTTAGTTACATCCGGCTGAATCCGCGAACCCACACGCCGTTTGGGCTGGGGCGGCTGGAGGTTGCGTTCGAAACGATCAATGCATTCCTGGGCGCGTATCGGTATGCGGGGCGGCTGGCTTCGAATTCGGTGGTGCAGTATGCGCTGTGGCTGCAGGGTCTGACTCCGGCACATCATGAGCGGCTGATCCGGTGGTGGCAGGACGAGATTGAGGGAACGGGGCGGGTGCCGATTATGTCGGCGGAGTCGAAGCCGGAAGTGCTGCGGTTCGCGGCTGGGACGGACGCGGACCTGCGGCTGGCGTGGCAGGAATTCCTGGTGAGGATCATCGCCAATGCGTTCGATCTGCCGGCGCAGTTTTTGGGACTTGAGCAGGACGTGAACCGGTCTACGGCTGGGGAGATGAGCGATTTGGGGTTCCGGTCGGCGATCGTTCCCACGGCGCGCCTGCGGCCGAGTATCTGACGCGGGATGCGATTGCTAAGAGGCTGGGGTGGACGGACCTGGAGTTTGTGTTTACCGACGTCGATGCGCAGGACGAGATGGAGCAGGCGCAGATTGACGAGATCCTGCTGCGCAATGGCGTGCTCACGGTGAATGAAGTGCGGCGGGCCCGAGGATTGGCCGAGATTATATAGAACAGGTCTCAGGTGTCAGGTCTCAGGAACGAAGCTGAGTTGCCTTTGGCTTTCCTGAGACCTAACACCTGAGACCTTTTAGTGAGGAGACTAGGGATGGGATTGTCACTGGAGTCGATGGCGATTGAGATGCCGGCGGTGCATGGGCATCCAAACCGGGCAGCATTTCGGGGAGTGTTGACGATTGTCGACGTTGCGTCGGACAAATCACCGTCGGGTGCGCGGGGACATCGCGTGCTGCTGACTCGGCGAGCGGCGGAGGCGGCGATTCCGTCGCTGCTGGGGATGGGGCTGGACTACTCGCCGGCGCTCGATCGTCACGACGCGCGGCGGAAGATTGGCGTGATCACGCGGGCTGAAATTGCCGGGCGTCTTATTGAAGTCGGCGGATTCCTATATGCGCGGGACTTTCCGGAGATCGTGGTGGAGATCGGCAGGCCGGGGCGGACAGGGGCATCGGGCTTCGTGGAGGCGGAGAACGCGGACAGGAAGGGTCGTTCTTCGCGCACGGGGCTTGGAATGTCATACGAGATTACAGATGCGCTGGTGGAAGACATCACGGCGAGCGTGTGGGTGCTGAACCGGGTGACCTTTACGGGGGCGGCGGTGCTGCGGCGGGATAAAGCGGCGTATCGCTCGACGTGGATTGAACTGGGGTAAATAGAGCAGCCCCTAACAGGCCGGGAAAAGCTCGCCTCAGGCGCTAAAGCGCGACACATTTTCACCGACTTGCGGCACGACTGAAGTCGTGCCCTTCCCAAGAACCTGCGCGAGTCCGAGTTCTTCCGCAGCCCCTGAAGGGGCGATGGATATTGAGGTTATACGGTATCGCTAAAGCGATACCCCGATACGAAACACGCTTCACGAAACAAATCTTACGAAACAAACCTTAAGGAGGTAAGAGGAATGAACGAAGAGATGGTGCAGCAGATGATGGCGGCGGCGGAGCGACTGGCGGCTGCCACTGAGACTCTCGATCGCGTGTTGGGGAAGCTGGACGCGCAGCAACAGGCGCTGAATGCAAAAGTGGACCGCATCGTCGCAGCGGTTGAGGAGAGAGTTACACAAACAACGCAGCGGGACCAGGCGGAAGGAACTAGCCCCGACTTGCAGCAACGGGTTGTGCAGTTGGAGAAGTCGAATGCAGACCTGAAGGCTCAGGCTTCGCGGATGGCGCGGAAGACGCTGTCACCGGTGGTGTCGGCGTTGATTGGAAAGAACGAGATCGAAGGCGAACGGCTGGACCCAGGGGTGCTTAATAAAACGCTTGCGGCACTGAGCGTGGAACAGCGGATCGCGGTGAAAGCGGAGCTGGCGCGGGCGGGGATGATCGAGTAAGTCGGGGTTGGTCGTTCCGGGTTGGCGTTGCAGTTAGTCGTTCGCAGTTAGAGAACGTCGCCCAGCGCGCCGCCAATCGTGAAGCTGGTGGGCTCCCCCAAAACGCAACACGCATAAGAACGAGCAATCCCGAGTAGACGGTCGTGAACTTCCACAAAAACGAGAGGACATATGGCAAACAGCACACACGTGATCACCGACCTAAAAACACTCGCAACCACAGCATTCACAGCCGCCAGCATCCAGAAATCGGAAGCGTCGGGGGGCGACAACCTCTCACTCGCGGGGATGGCGAATGGCGCATTCGAAGACGGCAGCGCACTCAAGAACGCGCTGCAACTGATCGCCGCGAACTGCGACAGCGCGGACCCGCAACTCACGCTCGCGAACAACATCCTGGGCACGCTCACCTAGGGGCCGCAAGAGAACCAACGCCATAATCGGCCCCCGGTTCGCAAGCCGAATCGGTGGGGCGCGCGTGAGATCGCGCGCCTTTTTTATTTGCGGGAGAGAACGAAGCGCGGCGAATCCTGCGCTTCGCGCGGGATGACAAGTTGGAAAAGGCAAGGTTGAGAGAACAGCAACGAAACTTAATTGAGGAGAAGACATGAAAGCGAATTTTCTGGATTTGCATGCAGCAGCGGACTTTCTGGGGCCGGGCGCGATCGAAATCGATCGGTATCAGACCGAGATCACCGATATTGTGCGGCGGCGCGGCGTGTTCGGACAACGGATAAAGCAGGTGCCGGCGACGGGACAGCCATCGCGGTTTTTCGAGGAGACGGCAATTGCTTCGCCAACCGCGGCCCAGGCGTTCGTGGACCCGCGTAACATTGCGCCGACGCTGCAAGCGCCGACGCGGCTGGAGCGCACCGTTCCGTTGAAGGCCCTGGTCTCGCAGATCAACTACAACCTGTTTGACATGGAGGTGGGAACGCAGCAGAGCCAATTTGCCTATCTGCAAGCCAAGGATCTGGCCGACGCGGTGGATGGGCTTTTGCGCACGCACGACGTGGCGCTATGGAACGGCAGTGATACTTCGCTGAGCACTCCAACGACGGCGCAGTACTTCGGCGCCATCGGACAGATCGAGGCGGGAGGCAACACGGTCACCATCGGAACCACGGCCAGCATCGTCGACGGACTGAAGAGCACCATCGCGCAGATGGTCTCAAGTTCGTCGTTCGACGCGCGGCCGACGGCGATCTATGCGAACCCGGTGCTGCTCGACCTGATCGATCGCGAAATGAAGGCGGAGTTCAACGTCGTCCTCTCGACGGTGCAGATCACGGGCGGGCTAACCGTGAAGGCGTTGAGCACGCAGGCTGGCGAGTTGCCGCTGATTCCAGAGTGGGCTCTTCCTTATACGGGCATACCGGGAAGTGGCACTGCGGTGTTGCCGGCGTACATCGTGACCGAGGACCTGATCGAGTACCACTGGCTGACGGATCCGAATCCACGGATTTTCAAGCTGGGACTGCCGAACACGCTGATGACGCAAAGCGTGGTGGTGAAATTCGGCGGCATGGTGGTGAAAGGCGCGAACTATGCGCACTACGAAGTGCTGGTAAACCGG
>Ga0181538_10002859_pt1 | contig 17375 bp, 14 predicted proteins | sample PEATcosm2014_Bin_40_FD_119773 | JGI IMG/M metagenome (GOLD analysis project Ga0181538, IMG submission 119773) | Peatland microbial communities from MTU Mesocosm Facility, Houghton, MI, USA - PEATcosm2014_Bin23_30_metaG | ecosystem: Environmental > Terrestrial > Soil > Wetlands > Peat | place...
CGCGTCGTAAAGATGATGCCGGGAATGATCGTGGCGGAGGTGCCTTGTGGCCGCTTCCGTCGTAAGCCACCGTTCAACACCCAGGCAATCACCGCCAGGGACAACCAGACGACCACGAGGTAACAATAAACGCCATAATTCTGAATCAAGGCATCCAGAACGTTGAATATGGGATTCAGCACTTCAGCGGGATTTAAGTTCATGGCTGGCCCTCCACTGAATTGACGATGGCGAGAATTGCCGCCTTGAACGGTGAGGGGAGTTTAGACCATGCAGCGACTACACGTGACAGGTCGTGACCGGGTGAGACCGGTTTTTGTGAGGCTATTTGTGAGGGTGTAGCGGCGAAAGGCCCGTCATTATTGGATTTGTGGCGGGTTCGAGCCCCGCCGCTCCCGCCACTTTCATCATTCTGTAACGGCGCAAGACACTTGTCAAAAGTTCGCGGGCGATTTGTCAAAAAACCGCCAAATCAAAACCCGAATCAGGCAACAAAATAGCGCGCCACTTTGCTCAAATGGCGACGCCATAAAACCAACTAATTTTCTACCGTCTCACCAAGCCCGGCGCAGTTGCGTCTTGCTCAGTAAAAATTCTCCGTGCGTCGATCCGCGTGAATCCCGCGCCGGTGTCGCGGCGCGCTGGCGACATGGCCGCGCGCGGCTGGCGGACTGTACGCGACTCCGCGTAAAGCGACGGGCGAAATACTTTCGCGCAAGGCGTGGCGTAGATCGTCCGGCGTGGCTTCCGCGCGGCCCTGCCGGCCTGCTAGCCAGCGCGCACGGATGGCCAATGCCGAGATCGCGGACAAGTGATTTTTTGACATATCCGCATAAGCGCCGAGCGCACGCCATGCCCGCACGTCGCCCTCCGGGAATATGGCGCGGGCAACGGAAATCAAATCTGACATCGGCAGCTTATCCGGCAATCGCTCTTTGTAGGTGATGCGTCCTGTTAGTTGCGCGCTGGTCCAGGACGTAGATTTCTCCACGCGCGCGATGGCCTTTTGAAACTGGTCTGTTGAAATCAAAATCAGCGGCACGCCATAATTGACCAGGGCGCAATTCAGCCAATTGATTCGCATGGGCAAGCTGGTGCTGCGCAAATAAGAGTCGAAACAATAGTGAGCTTCGTCTAAAACGATCCCGATGCCGCCGGCCTGCAAAGTTTCCTCGACGCGGGCGCGAATCTCGACAACCTTCATTTTCAACGATGCCGAAACCCCCAAGGCCAGCGCGAACGCGCGGACCCAGCTAAATTCATCGTTGCTCGCGGGTGTTTGGACGTACCGCACCAACCCGGCGGACCTTTCGCAGATTTCTTTTGCAGCGAACGATTTTCCGATCCGTGGCATTCCCTCCAAATAGCAGACGGATTTGGTGTCTTGGGCAAATGCGATGGCAGCAGCGATGCGTTTGCCTATCGTTGTTTGTACCACCGGGGGACGTGACGCAATCCACGCTGCGCGATAATCCGTGACGGCCTGGAGCAAATCAGCAGGAAGAAAGCCGGGATCGAGGCAGAGCCGATCCAGTTCATCACTGCCGATGGCCTTGCGCGCTTCGGTGAATGCGGCTGGGCGCCAAGACAACCATTGCAAGAAGATTAGTGGGGCGCGTTGCTCTGGCGTGAGATGTTCAATGCGCTTCGCCAAGAGATTGCCGAGCAAGCCGCGTTCATACGCAGACGCATAACGCTCTTGGCGCGGTGGCGATCCCGGTTCAGCTTTGCGTGTATTGCTCATTTTGAGTTGACGAAATCAGCGATGTCCCTGGGTGTTAGAGGCCGTTCGCCAGCGAATGAATCATCTTCACCGCCTGGGCGTGGACAATCTGGTGGTAGCGGTTTTCTGAAATCAAAAATGGAAGCGTCTCTTTGGTACAATTCCATGTCCCTGTCATAGGCTTCCCACTTTTTAACCGTTTTTTCCACTTTGCGGCGCTGCTGATTTTCCTCAAAGCTTTCCGCCGTTGCGCGCTGGTTAAGATTAATGGCCTTTTCCTTGGTGTCGGCCATTTGCTGCGCCCGGTTAATCGTTTCAATGTCGGCGACGGTCGTGCGCGCCGGCGCGATGTAACCAAGTTTGATTACGGAATATCTTTCCCTAATTTGCCGAAGCGCATTGCGGTAGGGCGCGGCGGCCTTCGCAACTTGTAGCCAATCTTCCTTGGTCTGTGCGGCCGCCGGAGCCTCAGGAATGCGGCGCGCCGGGAAATAGTCAGTCCCGTTCATGTTGGTAACAACAGCGGTTTCCGGCGATTCGGGGTCGAACCACACTTTGACTTGCTGGTTTAAACAGCCGCCAACGAAATCCACCAGCCTTTCGTCGAAGTACTGATATGTCTCGCTTGCCACTGAAAATCTGACGCCGGCCAATCCGACTTTTGCCACCTCACAGTGGTTGGTGAGAAGATATTCAAATTGAGGCGCGACAAATGTAACCGGCTCAACTTCACCGTCCGCGTTTTTCCGCCGGCAATTTTTCCAGACTTCATTTGGAGTATAGTAACCGCCCATGATTTTGCTGTCTTGCGGGCGGTCATTATATTCATTAAGCAATTCATCCAGCTTACGGTCCAATTCGTCAAAGGTTAAAAGGTCTGCGTCCGTGACACGCTCGAACTTGATGTGCATTTCATCCCTGCCAATGTATCCGGGCAGTCCGAACATGAGCCGATCAATCGAACGAAAACGCCCCTCTATCGTCTTGGTGCGTGCCCGTCCTGGGATGGCGTGAGAAAGTATCACCCCGATGCGTGTGCAGAAATTTTCAACCTCCTCAAATGCTTTCCGGGTTGGATTGTTGCCAAGTAATTTCGCTCGCTTCCATAAACCGCACTCCATCAGAAATTCTCCACACAGGCCGGTCTTTTTGAACACGTTGCGACAGAGCGTTTTCGCCGCACGGCTGTTGTAATTATTTTCCGCAATTAGAACCTTGCCCAGCGCCTTTCCGCTTTTGCTGTCAATTACCAGCAACATTTGGGGCCGGATGATTTTTTCTTTGACCATGCCGTTCTCCTCATGTTGGAGCCGGCAGCGGACATCCAGCGTTTTGTCGTCAATCTCGTAACGGTCTTGCGCGCATACTTTGCTCCAATCCCGCGTCATCGGGACGACATTGTTGGAGTTGTAATGCGGGCGGACATGGTGTTGATACAGTGCAGCAATTTCAGGGGCAACCTGCCGGCGGATGGCCTTGGGGCAACGCGGGCGGCGTTTCTTAGGCACGGAATAGCGTTTCAACAATTCGGCGCTAAATAGTTTTTTCCTCAAACATTCTTGCCAGGCAAAATCCACGGATCCGCCGCACTCAAAAACCGCCTGCTGAATCAGCGCAGCGCGATCTTCCTTGGTCAACATCGGCGCGCGTTTCTTCTGTGCGGACTCACGTCGTTTGTCGGCTAAATATCCAACTTCGGCAACGCGATCAATTTTGCGATAGATCTGGCGGAAGATTGCGGATTCAGACTTGCCAAGCGCCGGCACACGACTCCAAAGCCTCTCTGCCAAATCTTTTTTCACCTGGACGGCCTTGTGGCCGGCCGGGATTGCGCGATAATAGGTGTCAACCGCTGCATTCCAAAGATTCTCGCGCTCTGCTGCCGAAGGATTTTGCAAGTTGGCGAGTGCGCCAATCCGTAGTTCCAAACCGTCAAATAATTGTTGTGGCACTGATTTCATGGAGCAGGGTCAGCCGTCGCTGAGGTTGGGTTGGTGTAGAAGTTTCATTTGGTTCAAATCTGGTTAACAGCCCCACCAGCGCCGGCGCCCCCGAGCAACCTGTTGATGCTAGTCAGCAAGTTGACGGTTTTTTCGACTCCGGTAGCAGTGCGACGGTTGAGATCGAGCATTGGGTTGGCTCCGCCACCCATGACGAAGCCCATTTTTTCAAAAGCGGTTACTTCCGGCTTATAGTGACTCGTGGCGGCATCCAGGGCAGCCCCGGAATTTCCCGGAGTCTGCGCGCCAGCGCCTTTTGCCTTGGGCGCGCGGGCAGCCAATCCATCAACCATCAAATTAAACGGCGCAAAAATTGTTTGCATCTTGCCAATCGCATTCTGAAGGTCCTTGTTAGCTTGACCGCCGATCTCCTTCAGCGTCACCAAACCAATTTCCAGCCCCCGGTCTTTGCGGTCCTGGAGGATCTGGCTGAACGTATCAGCCTTGTAACCCGTCATACCTTCGTTGTAGCCAATCGCCGCACGCACCGGCTTGGGGAGTTTGCTTTCAATGTAGGCAATCCACTCAACGAATTTCTCCTCCACCCAGGTCAGTCCGGCCTGTAGATATTCCAGCGGCGTCTTGAACGCCTCCAGGAGGCCATAACCAATCTGCTCGTACAGCGCGGGCTCGATGGTAAAGCCGGCCTTAAAGCCGGTGGAAATCGCCAGCGCGATCAACTCGGTGAGTTTGCCTTCGCGGAATGCCTCGCCAAAAGCCGTGATGATTTTGCCGAGCTTCTGGCCGAGCTGAGTCAGATCAATACCATTAAGTGAATCCTCAATCAACTGGATGCCCGGCGCCAGACCCTCGGCGATGCCGGCAAACAAACCTTGCGCCTTGTCTTTGATGGCCACCAGGCCGCGCTCGATGCGCGCAAAACTGGCGGCATTGCGCTGCATGTTGTCGGCGTCGCGCTGCGCGGCGCGCATGGCCGCGCCGAACTCGCCGGTGCTGCGCGAGAGCTGCACCATCTGCTGCGCGCCTTCGCGCCCGAAGATGCCGCCGGCGGCATTGGCGGCGCCGGTGGTGTTCAATTTGCCCAGCCCCGCGGCGATGGCCGCGAGCTGCTGCGGCGCGTTCATCTTCTTGAGGTCGGTGATGCTCAAACCCATGCGATGGAAAATGCTGCGCGTGTCCACGCCGTATTCGTTCACCCCGCCGAGCGACTTCTGCATCTTGAAAAGAATGCCGCCGACGGCATCGGCATCTATGCCCACGGCCTTGAACCCTTTTTGCAATTTGAACAGGTCGGCCACGGAGGTGTCGGTGCGCTTGGAAAGATGTTCCAGCGCCGCGCCACGCTCGATGGCGGACATGACCCCGGCACTGATGGCGCCCAAGCTGATGAAACTGCCGATGAACCCGGTGAGCTTCCCGATGGTGGAGTTAAGCGGGTTGAGGAAACCGCCCGTAGCCAGGCCGAGTGAGAATTGGAGGACGCCAGAGTTCATATTGTTATTTCAGTGTTGGTGAGGGGTTAGAGCACTTGCCAGAATCAATCTGCCGCACCTCGCGAGGGGGTAGGGGCGATTTTTGACCCCCGGCGCGCGCCAAGGTGGCGGAAATCGCCGTGGTGGGCGTTTTAGAAGCTCCGCAACCAAGCCACCGCGATTTTAAAAACTTGTGCAGACCGACATGGGGAAAAACGGCGCCGTGCGCACCCAAGTGTCCGCAAAGCTGGTCGCGCAGGTTGATCAGGGTTGGACGGCGAACGCGCAGCAGTTGGCAAACTTCGCCAGCCTGGAAGTTTTTCCGTTCACCAAGAATGAGCGTGATTACTTCGTCAATGGCCAGGTTGCGCGTTATTTCCGGCGTAATCACTTCCCGGCTCCAGAACCGCAGCGCGCGGATTTGGGCCGCCGGTTCCACGGCAACATTCCACACCCACTGAAAGCCGCCATCGGCCATCTCATACACCACATCTGCCGATACCCCACGCATATCCATAACGGAGTCCACCTTCATAAGCACCGTGCGCTGATTGAGCGTAGCCGCTGACATGGTTGTCTTGGTGGCGTTCATTTAAAAATAAATCAGCAACGCAGATTGCGAGTGCTCATGCGGGCACCCATGAGAGGCTGAGGAACTTGCGTTAAGCCTCCCAATCTTCCCGGCGCCACAAGGCGCTTTACCCACAAGCTGCGTGCTGAAATTGAAAATGTTCATTGGGTCCGGATAAAAAATGACAGCCGGCACGATGTAGCCGTGCCTGGCTTTCCAATTTTGGGTAACAGTGACTCGTCGCCACCGGCTCGATATTTTTGGAGCATGACACACAGCGAACTGGCCGGGACATCCAGCAACTTCGCCGCCGAGTTCAGTGAGCATATGTTGCCGTCCACCAATGCACGGGCAACGCGAACAATCAGCACGCGACGCTCAAAAAGAAACGCCCGCCGTATTTCCGGCGCATCCAACAGCAAAAATTGCCAGGGTGTTGGCATGGCGAACCGGACGGATCGCCGCCGCATCGCGCGGCTGCCGCGATGGCTTGGCAGAAAGTTCGCAGAAAGTTTGTCGGCGGTTAAAAAGACCGGCGCGCCAAGTGACTGGCGCGCCGGCTTGACGCCGATTGCATTTGCGCCCCGTGCCACGGAGGCGTGGGTGTCAATCGACAAATTTTTTTTGCAGTGTGGCACGATGCGTTAATAAATTATTTCAAGTCCAGCCAACGGTTGAACCGATCCATGTTCCGCCCTGACCTGGCACAGAGCCAGGTGTTGGCTTTGTTGCATGCCTGGAAAGCGTAAAAACTCACCGTTGCCGGGATAATGAGCACCTTCGCCAATCCCACCTGATGGCTCTATTCGACGGGGGCTGGAATGGTTCAGCCGGCAACAACCCCACAGACAGCGTGGCGTTTTCGGCGGCGAAAACCCGGCAGAGTTTGGCGTAACCGTCAGCGGAAAGTTGGGCGGTGGTCATTGCTTTGCCTTTAGTTGGCGATACCGTTTGAGCAGCGGCGCGCTGGTGGCGTACCCTTTCAATACCTTCCAGAGAAAATACCTGGAAACATCCAGCGCCGCCGCGTCTTCCGTCAAGCCGGGAAACTCCGGCTTCGGACCTCGGCGTTTTACGCTCGATGACTTGATTGGCACCATTGCGTAGATATTTACACATTTTCCCGAAAACTGTCAACTTTTAATTTCTGACCGTTTGGGGCATGATGGTGACAGCCATGCGTCCCGATCAAGCCAGAGAATTAGCAGCTGTTTTCAATGATGAAAACATCGGACGCGCGATTTCATCGATTCGGAGAACCATTGCCAAGAAAAGTCAGTCCGATTTTGCAAGCGACTTTGGCCTCACCAGGGATAAGCTTGCGTTTATTGAAGCCGGAAGAACACCTATAAATATGGAGCTTGGATGGCTTCTTTGCAAACGATTCAACATCCATCCAGCTTGGCTTATGTCGGGCGGAATAGCGGTTGGACCGTCTCGTTTTGATGAAATCCCACCATGGAAGATAGCATTTTTGGAAACCCGGCTGCGTGGGAATTGGAAAATTCTTTTTCGGCAATTCTGGCGGATGCTGGGGTGGGCGGTTATGGAGAAAAATCTTCACGCGGAAATCTTTCAAAAAATGAAGTTGACGGATTCGGAAACATCGTTTAAACATATGGAGAACGTGAAACTGCAATTGCCAAATTTGTTGAAGCGGCTCAACCGGGCGACGAAAGAAACCGGGAAGATGTCCGCATTGGCAGAGTTCTTGGGGAGGGCCGTTGGTTATCGGGTTCCGCTGGCAAGCGTTTCGCGTTGGCTATCCGGCAAACGAGAGCCGGGTGGCGAGATCACGCTCTTGATGCTCAAATGGGTCGAGCGGCAAGAGCGTCAAGAAAAAGCCCCGGCAGTGCTATGAACACCGCCAGAGCGAAAGACCCGATTAAGGAAGTCCAGTTATGAAAAACCAAAATCAAGCCCCGAAAAAAAGTAGCTCCTCCGCCCTTCGGGCGCAAACCAAAATGAACGCCCTGTCTGATTTGGAGGCGGCGAAAAATACTTCCATCGCCCTGTTAACTCTCTTGGACGATTGTTTCCAGTTGAACCATTCCGGTGGTCAATGGACTAAGGAGCATGGAGACATTATGTCCATCGGAATCGGCGAGTTGGTGGGCATGGTGAACTTTAGACTTGAAGACGCTTTTAGTGGTGTCCACTTTGCCATCAAAGATGCGACAGCCAAGGTCTCCGATTTGGTCCGCAATTGATCGGTAATCGCATACATCTATCACGCCGGCCTGGCAACGTGGCCGGCGTTTTTTCTTGCAATGAGCGGGAGATAGGAGTCTTTTTTAAAGCCGTTCAGATTATGGCGCTTAAAGGGTCACATATTTGTGAGACGTGCGGTTCCATTGGATACCCTGTCAGCCGAACAAAGGGCAGCTTCTGGATCGAGCTTTTTCTGTGGTTGCTGTTCTGTGCTCCCGGCCTGATTTATTCAATCTGGCGGCTGACTTCCCGGGATTGTGTTTGTGGTCAATGCGGCGGGAAAATGATTCCGGGCCAAACCCCAAGAGGCCAAATGCTCTTCCGGCAATATCATCAACCGAACGTCCCTCCGCCGATTCAGTGATTATTTTCCCCGCCGATCCACCGCGCTGATCCGGCGGGCAGGCAGCGAGGCGTCCGCCGTTTCAATGAATCAGGCTAATCTATACAGGCGTTGCGCATCTCATTCGGCGAAATGGTCATTTTAAGCCATTTGGAGAGACCGCGCCGATCCGGCTTCTGACACTTTTGCGCAAGACACTTGTCAAAACGCGGATTTCATTGGGTTTTTCTCATTGCCAGCGCCGCACCGGTTTTGACAAATAGGAGCCTCGTTTTCCAGCTTAACGCTCTGCATAACCTATTCCTGCGCAAGGTCGTGGCTTTTAAATCCTGTTAGCCTAAGTTCTGGCCCCTTTTGACAAGTGTCCGGTGCATCCTCAGAGTGCCTCCTTGGTTGAACCAAGTGCCACAATGTGACTTGGGCCAAGGCCCACATTCTCCGAGACGCGGGACAAAAAATGGGGCGCGGATTTTGTCCGCGCCCGGGTGCTGAATTAAGGGTTAAGGAAATTTTTGCTACCGCTGAATGCGGGCCGAGCCGCCTTTGGCAAAAGACTTGACCTGCTCCACTGTCGCCATCGTCGTGTCGCCGGGGAACGTGGTCAGCAACGCGCCGTGGGCCCAGCCGAGGTTGACGGATTCCTGCGGCGATTCGCCGGTGAGCATGCCGTAGAATAAACCTGACGCGAAGCCGTCGCCGCCGCCCACGCGGTCATAGACATCCAACTCGCAGGTGGGTGAGGTGTAGGTCTTGCCGTCAATCCACGCCACGGCACCCCAACTGTGGCGATTGGTCGAGTGAACTTCGCGCAGCGTGGTGGCCACGACCTTGACCTTGGGATAATTCTTCACCACCGAGTCAATCATCCCGAAGAACACGCTCGGGTCGAGTTTGGATTTGGTGGTCACATCCGGTCCCTTCAAACCGAGGCCTTTTTGCAGGTCTTCTTCATTGCCCACCAGCACGTCCACGTGCTCTGCAATCCCTTTCATCACCGACAATGCCCTGGCCTGGCCGCCCCAGATATCCCAGAGTTTCTGGCGGAAGTTCAGGTCGAACGACGTCACCGCGCCCGCGGCCTTGGCGGCCTTCATGGCTTCGATGATCAATGGGCCGGTGGTTTCGGACAACGCGGCAAAAATGCCGCCGCTGTGGAACCAGCGCACACCCGGGCCAAAGATTTCCTTCCAGTTGAAGTCGCTGGGTTTGAGCAGCGAACCCGCCTCGTTGCAGCGGTTGTAAAACACCACCGGGGCGCGCACACCGTGGCCCTGGTCGCTATAGACCGTCGCGTGGTTCGGACCGCGCACGCCGTCATGCTTGAATTTTTTATAGAACGGTTTCACGCCCATGGCCCGGACACGTTCGGCAATCAGGTCGCCGATGGGGTATTCCACGAGCGCCGTGGCGATGCCGGTGTTCAGGCGGAAGCAGTCCGACAGGTTGGCGGCGCAATTGAACTCGCCGCCGCTGACATGGATCCTGCATTCGGTGGCCTTGCGGAAGGGGACGATGCCGGGATCGAGACGGTTGACGAGCGCGCCGAGGGACAAAAAGTCCAGCGCGCCTTTTGGGGGGATGTTCAAACCTTTGCTCATGATGTTGTTTTAACGATTAAAATAATTTGCCACCTGACCTTTCCGACAGAATTCCAGAACGACCGGAAGGTGCAAGCCGCTTCTTTTATTCAATTTTGCAAAACAGATTCGTTTTTCTGCATAAAACTGGCAATCGGACAAAAGGAGGAGGTGAAATCTCTTTACAATCCGCATGCCCTTGGCGAGATTTTATGGGTTTTTATACGTGGAATAAGCCAAGTTGGGACCCTTTGGTGTCTAAGACGCATCACCAGTTCCCGAAGCTGTCAGCCACGATATTGGTGGCGTGGAATAAACTGGATTTATGCTTTATTACGAACGCGGTTCCGTTGCTGACAAGCTGTCAATGAACGACTTGCGAAAGGGGTTGTCGCGCGCGCTTGACCGCCTCGGGCCACGCAAGCGGGTTCTGGTCATTCCCCCGGATTTCACCCGGTTCCATTCGCACGCGGGAGCGGTGACGAAACTCATTTACGATTACTACGGAGAGCATTTGACGGACGTTTTGCCCGCATTGGGCACGCATACGCCGATGACTCCGGCGCAAATCACCGAAATGTTCGCCGGGGTGCCGGAGAAGCTCTTCCGCGTTCATAACTGGCGCACGGGCATCACCACCGTCGGCGAAGTGCCGGGGGAATTTGTAAAGCAGGTGTCCGGCGGAGCGGTGGATTTCCCCTGGCCGGCGCAACTGGCCAACCTCATCTGGACCGGCAAACATGATTTGATTTTGTCCGTCGGACAGGTCGTCCCGCATGAAGTCGTCGGGATGGCCAATTACAACAAGAACATCTTCGTGGGCACCGGCGGCCAGGAGGGCATCAACAAGAGCCATTTCGTCGGCGCCGCCTACGGCATGGAGCGGATGATGGGACGCGCGGACACGCCGGTGCGGCGCATCCTTAATTACGCCTCCGACCATTTCATAAAGCACCTGCCAATTGTTTATGTCCACACGGTGGTGGGGCGCGGTGACGACGGCAAGCTGTGCGTGCGCGGCCTTTACATCAGCGATGACATTTCCGGCTTTGACAAGGGCGCGGCGCTCTCGCTCCAGGTTAACTTCGAGATGCTCGACGCGCCGCTCAAGAAAGTGGTTGTCTATCTCGATCCATCCGAATTCAAGAGCACGTGGCTGGGCAACAAGAGCATCTATCGCACGCGCATGGCCATGGCCGACGGCGGCGAACTGATCGTGCTCGCGCCCGGCCTCAAGGAATTTGGCGAGGACATGGAAATTGACCGGCTCATCCGCAAATACGGTTATCGCGGCACGCCCGCAACGCTGGCGGCGGTCAAGGCCAACGCCGAGCTGCAAAACAATCTCAGCGCGGCGGCGCACTTCATCCACGGCTCGTCGGAAGGCCGGTTCAACATCACTTATTGCCCCGGCCAGCTCACGCGGCAGGAAATCGAGAGCGTCAATTTCAAATACGCCGATTTGAAGCAGATGACCCGGCGTTATGATCCGGCCAGACTCAAGGACGGCTGGAACACGATGCCGGACGGCGAGAAAATCTTTTACATTTCGAACCCCGCCCTCGGGTTGTGGGCGTATCGGGGACGATTTAAGGACTAACCAAACCAACCAAAACAAACCAGATACAGAGAAAGATAAGGATGAACGTTCCATTTAAGGTGAATTTGAAGGACCAGGTGGCGCTCGTGACGGGCGGCGGCGGGGTCTTGTGCAGCACGATGGCGCGGGCGCTGGCGGCGTGCGGCGCAAAAATTGCCGTGGCGGATTTGAAACCGGAAGCCGCGGAAACCGTGGCGGCGCAAATCCGCAAGGAAGGCGGCACGGCCATCGGCGTCGCGTGCAACGTGCTGGAAAAGGCCAGCTTGGACGCGGCCAACGACAAGATCAAAAAGGAACTCGGCCCGGTGGACATCCTCATCAACGGCGCCGGCGGCAACCACCCCAAAGGCACGACCAGCCTCGAATACCTGCGCCAGGAAGACCTCGCCGGTGCGGCCAAAGAAATCATTACTTTCTATGATCTCGACCCGAAAGGCGTCGAGTTTGTGTTCAACTTGAATTTCCTGGGCACATTGCTGCCGACCCAGGCGTTCACCCGCGAGATGGCCGGCAAGGGCAAGGGCACCGTCATCAACATTTCCTCGATGAACGCGTTCCGGCCGCTGACCAAAATCCCCGCGTACAGCGGCGCCAAGGCGGCCGTCAGCAATTTCACGCAATGGCTCGCGGTGCATTTCTCGAAGGTCGGCGTCCGCGTCAACGCCATCGCGCCCGGCTTTTTTCTCACCGACCAAAATCGCACCCTGTTGACCAAACCGGATGGTTCATTGACGCCGCGAGCCAACACCATTATCGCGCACACGCCGATGGGCAAGTTTGGAGCGCCCGAGGATTTGATAGGCGCGCTGCTGTGGCTGACTTCAGCCGAAGCCTCCGGTTTTGTGACCGGGGTGGTAATCCCGATTGATGGCGGTTTCGCCGCGTTCAGCGGGGTCTGATCCGCCATTTTTCAAGGAAACGAATTTTATGGAACCACAAGCTGACATTGCATTAATCGGTCTGGCCGTCATGGGCCAGAATCTCATTCTGAACATGAACGACCACGGCTTCACCGTCGTGGCTTTCAACCGGACGGTGGAGAAGGTGGACCACTTTCTCGCCAACGAAGCCAAGGGGACGAAAGTGCTGGGCGCGCATTCCATTGAAGAAATGGTGGCGCTGCTCAAGAAACCGCGCCGCGTGATGCTCATGGTCAAAGCCGGCAAGGCCGTGGATGAGTTCATCGAACATCTCCTGCCGCATCTCGAACCCGGCGACATCATCATTGACGGCGGCAACTCGCTTTTTGAGGACACCATCCGCCGCACAAAATACGTCGAGAGCAAGGGTTTGCTTTACATCGGCACCGGCGTGAGCGGCGGCGAGGAAGGCGCGCGCCGTGGTCCGAGCATCATGCCGGGCGGCTCGCCCGCTGCGTGGCCGCATGTGAAGGACATTTTTCAGGGCATTGCCGCGAAGGTGGATGGCGTGCCGTGCTGCGACTGGGTCGGCGAAGGCGGCGCGGGGCATTACGTGAAGATGACCCACAACGGCATCGAATATGGGGACATGCAGTTGATTTGCGAAGCCTACAACCTGATGAAAACCGGCCTGGGTCTGACGCCCGACCAGATGCACGAAGTTTTTGCGGAATGGAACAAGGGCGAACTGAATTCCTACCTCATCGAAATTACCCGCGATATTCTGGCCTACAAGGATGCCGATGGATCGGCGCTCGTGGACAAGATCCTCGACACCGCCGGCCAGAAGGGCACGGGCAAATGGACGGTGATTTCCTCGCAGGACCTGGGCATTCCGATCACGCTGATTGCCGAGGCGGTTTATGCCCGCTGCGTCTCGGCCATGAAGGAAGAGCGCGTCGCCGCCGCGAAAAAATTGAAAGGGCCGAAGCCCACCATCAAGGGCGACCAGAAGAAATTCATCGAAGCCATCCGCCAGGCGCTTTACGCGTCGAAAATTGTCAGCTACGCGCAGGGCTACATGCTCATGCGCGCGGCGGCGGCGGAACACAAATGGAACCTGAACAACGGCGGCATCGCGCTGATGTGGCGCGGCGGCTGCATCATCCGCAGCGCGTTCCTCGGCAAAATCAAGGAAGCGTTCGACAAGAACCCGAAGCTCATGAACCTGATGCTTGATCCGTTCTTCAAGAAGGCCATCAAGGACTGCCAGCGCTCCTGGCGCAATGTGGTGGCGATGGCGGCGAAGAAAGGGATACCGGTTCCAGCATTCAGCACGGCGCTGGCGTTTTACGACGCCTACCGCAGCGAACGGCTGCCGGCCAACCTGTTGCAGGCGCAGCGCGATTACTTTGGCGCACACACCTACGAGCGCGTGGACCAGCCGCGCGGCCAGTTTTTCCACACCAACTGGACCGGCAAAGGCGGCACGACGGCATCCAGCACCTACACGGTGTAAACTTGTAGCGGCGTCTCGGCAGAGCGCCGCTGGCTGAAAACGGGAAAAAGAAATGCGGCGCTCTGCCGAGACGCCGCTACGCCGGTTCAGAGCGCGGGCTTCGGCCCGCGTTTTTGTTTGAAGCGCCCCGATGCGAAATGGTCGGCCGCAAGGAGGCACCGATTAACCACTCAGCCCGCCGCGAATTTTTTCCGCAAAAAATCGAGATGGCAGACGCTGCGCGTCGGTTCGCCGGTGGCGCGCCGCATCAATTCCGCGGGCGGGTGGCGCAGGCCCTGCCGGTGGATTTTTTCGCGCAGCCATTCCCGCAGCGCCCCGTATTCGCCGCGCGCCAGCTCCACTTCGAGGGCCGGCAGGTCGAGCGCGGCCTGGCGCATGAGTTGCGACGCGTTGAGGTTGCCGAGCGTGTAGGTCGGGAAATACCCCAGCATACCCTTGCTCCAGTGAATGTCCTGCAGGCAGCCGTCGGCGTCCTTAGCCACTTTCAGCCCGAGCATTTTTTCAAATTCCTCATTCCAACAGGCCGGCACGTCCGCCACGGCCAGCTGCTGTTCGATGAGTTTCACCTCGATTTCAAACCGCAAGATGATGTGCAGATCATATGTCACCTGGTCCGCCTCCACGCGGATGAACGAGGGTGAGACACGGTTCACCGCCGCGGTGATTTGCGCCGGCGAAAACTTTTTCAGTTCCAGGAAATGCCCGCAGGCGACGGGATGCCAGTGCTCCCAAAACGCCGGGCTGCGGCCCACGTGATTTTCCCACAGCCGCGATTGCGACTCATGGATGCCCAGCGAGGCGCTCATTCCCAGCGGCGTGCCGTAATGTTCCGCCGGCAGCCCCTGTTCATACAGTCCGTGGCCGGCTTCGTGCATGATTCCGTAAAGCGACCGGGTGAAATTCTGCTCGTTGTAGCGGGTTGTGAGCCGGCAGTCGCCCGGGCCGACCGTGCAGCAAAAGGGATGCGTCGTGGTGTCAATCCGCCCGGCCTCGAAATCAAAGCCCATCGCCTCGGCGACCTGGCGGTTGAACGCCTGCTGCGCGGCGATGGAGTAGTTGCCGTTCAACAAATCCTCCGGCACGGCGGCCGACCGTTCCATGGCCGATCCGAGAATGGCAACGATGGCCGGACGCAATTCCGCGAACAGGGCGCGAAGCTGGGCGGCGCGGATGCCCGGCTCGTATTCCTCGAGCAGCGCGTCGTAGGGCGATTCCTGGTAACCCCAGCAATCGGCCATCTGGCGGTTCAGTTCCAGCACCTTTTGCAGATGCGGTTTGAACACGTTGAATTCGGAGCGTTCGCGCGCCGCGCGCCAGGCCGCGAGCGAATGCGTGCAGACGCGCAGGAATTTCTCGACCAGCCGCGCCGGCACCCTGGTGGCCCGGTCATGGAGCCGCCGCCATTCGCGGACGTTTGCCGCCTCATCGGACCCGGCCGCGAAGGCATGCTGTTCGCAGGCTGAAATCCAGTCGCCGACCTTTTTGGCTGTGAACAGGCGATGCGCCTGGCCGCTGAAATGGGCCAGTTGCCCGGCGCGGAACGCCAGCGCCTTGGGCGGCATGTAAGTTTCGTGGTCCCACGAAAGCAACCCGGCCGTGCCGGAGACCAGCGAAATTTCACGGGCGCGTTTCAACAGTTTCCGGTAAGGCCTGAATGCTTCGGTCATGGCAGAAGCAGTTGAACGCACCGACGGCCCGGGCGCAATGCAAATCAACCAGCCCACCGGCCGCGCGTTAAGGACGTGCCGCCGCTGCGAAAAGGCACAACGGCGCAAAACTTTAACCACGGATGGACACGGCGTAAAGCCGCGTGGCCACGCCGCTATACACGGATGGACACGGATTTTAACCGCAAAGAGCGCAAGGAACGCAAAGCCGGGCAGTTTTCCCTTTAGCGTTTAGCCTTCAGCCTTCTGTTCATCTTGTAGCCGATAGTCCACAGCCTGCCGCGTAGCGAAGCTTTACGAGGACGCCGGGCTTGCCAACTGGCATCTCCGAAAAATACTGGCCGCCGGTCCGTGGCGAGTGGATTCGGTCTCCCGTCTCTCCCGGTGATTGACACGTTTCAGTTGGCGCCGGGGTTACGGCACGCTCGTGTGGTTGTGCATCCATTGAATATCGACACTGCCCGGGTCCCGGATTTCGGTCCTGCCGTAATTGATGCCCGGGCAGGTTTTGGCCGACATCCATTTGTGGATTTCGCTGTGACCGTCGGCAAAATTAAAAACGCAGGCGCCATTGTGGTAGCTGCCCGGCATGTCGTCCCACAGGTCCGGGCTGTTCATCCGGGTGTTCAGCCAGGCATCATTGATGGTATCGGGGTTTTCGTCCGCAAAGACCCAGAGCTCTGACGGGGAAGGGGCCATCAACTGGCCCTCTTTTCCATACGCGGCGAATCCCGGAACCCAAAACAGGCCGGGGCGCGCACCGCCCTCCAGGAAACAGTTCATGGAGACACTGCGAACCCGCTCAGGAAACCCGCTGGCGACCTGGATCGGTGACAGGAACCGGTCGGCCGGGCATTTGTAGATTTTGTACTCGTGCGTGTAGGGAAAGAGCAATCCATTGGCAATGAGCTGCAGGTTGGTGTTATCCGGAGAAGCCGACCAATCCATCATCCCATAAACCCAATTCGGATTCTCAATGGGCAGGCCGGTTTCCGGCCCTCCATAAGTCGGCCAGCCGTTAAAAACCCAGTTATTGACCAAGCGCCCGTCATGTTCATCGGTGTAGAGGCGCCACGCCATGCCCAGTTGCCTGGAATTGCTTAGACAGGAAATGGCCACGGCTCTGGCCTTGGCCCCGTTAAGCACCGGCAGCAACAGCGCCGCCAGAAGGGCGATGATGGCAATCACCACCAGCAACTCAATCAAGGTGAACGCGGCTTTGCCGACATCCTGATGGCGCCATTTCATTGCAGCCATGCCAATAACGCCCCGCCCGCCATGTTTGTCGAGTGTAAATTGAATGCGGTATTCGCATCGGAGGGCGGCCTGTCGCGCCAAAGCACAGCGACGGCGGAAGCTCGGCGACGCCCCAATTTTCAACCATGGATGTTTCCGAATCCCGCCCTTAACCCTCAACTCTCAACCCTCAACCATTCATTAACCGCCGATTAACGCTGATAGACGCAGCTTTTTCACCGCCAAGACGCCGAGACCGCCAAGATTTCAACCGCTGATGGACGCTAATCGACGCTGATTCGTTTCAACCAACCTCCAGAATTCAACCTTCCCTGCCGCGCCATAGTGCAACGACGGCGGGAGCCTCTGAACTTTAGCCTGCCGCGTGAGGAAACGCCTTTTACGCGGCCTTTAGAATTTAACCTTCAGCCTTTCTTCCAACTTGTAGCCGATAGTCCACAGACGCTGATTTCCATTTGGAATCAGCAACTTACAAAACGGCCAATATTGTGAATAATACTAACTTGCAATCAATAGGCCACTAAAATAAGGTGGGGCCATTATGCGCCCCCGAACAGAACTTTCCGCCGCGCAGGTCGGCGCGATCCATCGCGCGATGCTGGCGGCTCCCGGCA
>Ga0181538_10002860_pt1 | contig 17374 bp, 15 predicted proteins | sample PEATcosm2014_Bin_40_FD_119773 | JGI IMG/M metagenome (GOLD analysis project Ga0181538, IMG submission 119773) | Peatland microbial communities from MTU Mesocosm Facility, Houghton, MI, USA - PEATcosm2014_Bin23_30_metaG | ecosystem: Environmental > Terrestrial > Soil > Wetlands > Peat | place...
AAGGTGGGGCCAGAAATGCTTGGCCAGGGCGATCATCAGACCGATGCAGTGCTCGGCCACGGTGGTGTGATTCACGCCGGGGGTGTAAAGGACGGGGATTTTCTTGGCGGTGGCATATTTGACGTCGATGGAATCGAGGCCGATGCCGTACTTGGCGATGACGCGAAGGCGCGGGAGGGCGGCGTCGATGACCTTGGCGGTGATGATGTCGTCGCCGTTGAGAAAGCCGTCGAAGCCGCCGCGGGCGTGATTGAGCATTTGCGTTTCGGTGAGCGGACCGCGGGCGGCGACGATCTCGAAGCCGGATTTTTTCAGGGCCTCGTGGTGCGGGCCGGGGGTGTCCTGGAAACTGGTGGTGGTTAATAGGATTTTCACGGACTTTACACTCCTAAAAAAGTGGACCAGGTTTGCTCGGTGTCGATCGGAAATACACCCCCGCAAAGCGGGGGGCTAATGGAGGCGAATCGACGTTTTTTTCCGATCTGTTGGCCCCCCGCTTTGGGGGTTATTCCGTCATCGCTTAATCCTGGCGCTGCCGCCTTTGAATACGTGGTTCAATTCTTCCAGGTCGATCTGGCTGGTGTCGCCGCGGGTGGATTGGAGCAGGGCGCCGTGGGCGGCGCCCAGATCGACGCATTCCTGCGGGTTTTTGCCGGTGAGGAAGCCGTAGGCAAATCCGCTGGAAAAGCCGTCTCCGCCGCCGACGCGGTCTTCGATCTCGAGGTTGTCGAATCGGCGGCTCTCGTAGAATTTTCCGTCAACGTAGAGGATGGCGGACCAGTTGTTGATCAGGCCGCTCTTCACTTCGCGGAGGGTGGTGCCGACGACTTTGACGTTGGGATAGGTTTTCACGACTTTCTCGACCATTTTCTTGTAGGCGGAGGTGTCGAGGGCGGAGAGATGCTCGTCGACGCCTTCGACCTCGAAGCCGAGGACTTTCTGGAAATCCTCCTCGTTGCCGATGATGCAATCGAGATGGGGGACCAGTTCCTTGGTGACCTGCTGGGCTTTTTGGCTGGTCCAGAGCTTGGATCGGAAATTCAAATCGTAGCTGACGACCGTGCCGGATTCCTTGGCGGCGAGGATGGCCTCCTTGCAGACGGCGGCGGAGCCGTCGGACAAGGCGGTGAAGATTCCGCCGGTGTGGAGCCAGCGGGCGCCTTGTTCCTTGAAGATTTTTTTGAAGTCGATGGTTCCTGGCTTGAGGTTGCTGGCGGCGGAGTGTCCGCGGTCGTACATGGTGACGGAGGCGCGGACGCTGGTGCCGACTTCGGTGAAATTCAGGCCAATGCGGTCGGCGCGGCCGACGCCGTCGTACTTGGTGACGGCGACGTGGCTGACGTCCATGCCGACGCTGCGGGCGTGGTTGAGGACGATCCGGCCGACGGGGTTGTCCACGATCCGGCTGGCAAACCCGGTGCGCAGGCCCAGGCGGGCCAGGGCATAGGCGACGTTGTATTCGCCGCCGCCGACCCAGACTTCCAGGACATTGGCAAATTCAATCCGCCCGTGCCCCGGTGGCGACAGGCGAATCATGCATTCGCCCAGACTAATCAAATCGAACTTGGTGTCTTTGGAGTTGCGAATGGTGAGCATAGCGGAATCCTAATGACAAATGACCAATGACTAATGACCAATGACATTCTTCACATTCCCGCCTTGAGCGCGTCCAGATGTTTCCCAAAATGCTCGTCGAGAATCTTGGTGTAGAGCGCCTGATTCTCGGCGACGAGTTGCTTGACCTGGGGTCCGAGCTTTGGATCGCAGAGGACGGAACCGAAAGTGCAGTGTACGATCTGTCGGCCGGGATCGCTCAGGCCTTTGCCGGCGGGAACGTCGGACCAAAGGCCGAGATACGCCTTCTCCAAGGCGCGGGCATCGGAGATTTCGTCGGCCGGCTTGGCGGATTGCAGGGTGGCCGAGACGTGATAGGTGGCCCGGTCGGTGTCGTAGCGCGAGCGGGAAAGTTTCACGACTTCGCGGAAGAGTTTGGGATCGACGCGAACGACGGTGCGCAGGGCCTCAAGATAGCTGGTGCCGGCGGTCTTGACGTGGAACAGTCCCGCGGTGGCGCGGGCCAACGACGGATAAATCGAGAGCTTGTCCGATCCGCTGTGGAGGCTGAGCTTGTAAGGGCCGAGTTGCCGGGCGATGGCGGCATGGTCGGCGAGGGATTTTTCCAGGGCGGCGACGTCGCCCTTGTAATCGACGCCCTTCTCGAAATCGCCGATAAATCGCGGGGCGAGGCTGACGAGCTTCATTCCGGACTTGGCGCACTGATCGGCGATGATGTAATGCTCGGCGAGGGTCGTGGGCTTGGGTGTTTCGTCCACGCTCAACTCGATTTCAAAGGGCTGCTTGAGTTTTTTGGCGGTTTTCTCGATGTGCCTGGCCAACTGAACGGCCATGGCGATGGCCTTGCCGTACTTGACGGCGGCGCGGCGGCAAACGGCGGGGGAAAAATCGATCGCCGTCCCCGTCGCCAGCTTGATCTTTTTGCCTTCGTACTGGCCGAGCCAGGAAATCTCGCCGGCGATGGGCTTGAATTTCTCGGCAAGCTGGTCGGGGTTGTAATCATCGGCGTGGGCATCGACTTCGCCGGATGGGTCGATGGTGAAGAAGACAAACCCAGCCTGGGCGGTGCGATCGACGTCGGCGGGGATTTTGAGATGATCGGCATCGGCGCCCTGGATGCCGGTATAGCCGGCCTGGCGCAGGCCGTTCTGGGCATCCTCCATGACCTGCTGGGGCGTGCGATTGGTGCGGGTCATCTCGCGGATGGATTGCTGGGCAAAGATGGGAAGGATTCCCGAGCCGCAGCGTTTGAGCGCCGCGGCGTGGCCGGGAGTGGCCAGACCGAGGCGGTCGCCAAATCCAAAGCTGGGTTTGGTTCCGAGGGTCGTCGGTCGGTTTTCGGTTTGCATGGTGGTAAAACTCCTAGGTTTATTGAACGACTCCGATGGTAAGAAGAATGTTTGCGTAAATCTGAGTTTCGGCGGTGGCGATGATCAATGCCAGGTCTTCGGTCTGGGCTTGAAGGTTGAATTCAGGCTTTTGGAGTTGGACAAGATCGCCGCGGAAGCCGGCGTCTTGGCGCAGGATTTTGCGGAATTCCTCCCAGATGGGTGGATCGTGGGCCATGGCGTACAATCCGGAGCGGGCCGGGGCCATGACCTCGACGGTTTCGATGGGAACCAGGCCGCAGATCAGGCGAAGAACGGTGCAGGCATCGACGATGCCGGGGGTGAAATTCGCCCAGACGATTTTCGCCCGCGGATTGGGCTTGGTGCTGCTGGGATAATTGCCGTCGGCAATCAACACCTTGGCCAGATGGCCGGCTGACGCCAAGCCTCCCAGGATTTCGGGATGCAGCAGCTTCGATCTAAGCATAAATCGTCCGGCTGTTCAGAATGGAACAGGGGGGGAATAGGTTAAGGCGAAGCGAGGCGGCTGGCAAATGAGGGAGTGGTAGAAATTGTTCGATGTTTTAGCGCTTTGGTTAGAGCGGCGCGGCAGGCCCGGGGGATGAACATCCCCCGGCTTTCGGGAATCGCGGTAAGGCGTCTATAATCGCCTTTCATGGCAAGACGACAAAATAATGCGAAATCTTCCGGCGGAGTCGATCTGCCGCGGATCGAGCGGGCGGTGCGGGAGATTTTGATTGCCGTGGGGGAAGATCCAGCTCGGGAGGGACTGTTGGAGACCCCGGAGCGGGTGGCGCGGTCCTACGCGGAATTGATCGCCGGGCTGCACGAGAACCCCCGGGTCCATTTGCGGACGGTCTTCCCGCAGCGGTACGACGAAGTGGTGCTGCTGAGGGACATCGAATTCCATTCCCTGTGCGAACATCATTTGCTGCCGTTCACGGGCCGAGCGCACGTGGCCTATTTGCCGGATGGGAAGGTCGTGGGATTGAGCAAGCTGGCGCGGCTGGTGGAGGGATACGCGCGCCGGCCGCAGTTGCAGGAACGGCTGACGACGCAGATCGCCGATGCGCTGATGGAGGAGCTGAAGCCGATCGGGGCGGCGTGCGTGATCGAGGCGGTACACATGTGCATGACGATTCGCGGAGCGCGAAAGCCGGGGAGCATGATGGTGACCAGCGCGTTGCGGGGCATCTTCAAGGAGAATGCCGCTAGCCGCGCCGAGGTCCTGGGACTCATCGCCGGCAACGCGAACCCGAAGCTGTAAGAGACTGTTTCTCAATGATGCGGACATGGCATCGGCAAATCGCCGCGGTCGCGCTGCTGCTGGCGGGGATCGGCCTTCGCTGCACGGCGGTGCATTCCAAACCGGATGGCGGTTGGCTTTTCCTCGGATTAGGGGTGATTCTCGCCGTCTCCGCGGTCTGGCCGCTGAGCAACCGGATCGCCCGGGCTTGCGATCGAGTCGATGCGCGGCTGAAGCGATGGCCCTTGGCGGTTGCCGCCGGCGTCGCGGGGGCCGTGGCAACGCATCTTTTCCTCAAAGCCCGCCGGTTTCGAACCGATCTGTATCTCAAATTCCAGGATGAATTCGTTTACGTGATCCAGGCGCACATGCTGGCGCGGGGCCGGTTATGGCTGCCCCCCTACCCGGCTTCCGTCCGCGATTTTTTCGATTCGTTTTATCTGATCGTCGATCGGGTTTACGCGGGCATGTATCCGCCGGGCACGGCGATCATGTTGCTGCCCGGAATCTGGCTGGGATGGGCGCACTGGATCATGCCGATCCTGGCGGGGACGGCGGCGGCGGCGCTGCTGTATCTGGTGCTGGAGGAAATGTTCGGTGCGGTTCGGGCCATCGTCGGCGTGCTGCTTCTGGGCAGCTTGACGCTGTTCATGTCCATGTCGTTGATGGCGCTATCCGAAGGGCCGCTGCTCGTGGCGGAATTGGCCTGCTGGTGGGCCTGGATGCGCTGGCGGAGGACGCGGGCGGCGGGCTGGCTGTGGCTGATGGGGGCGGCGGCGGGATACGGGGCGATCACGCGGCCGGCGGATATGTTCTGCGCGGCTCTGGCGATCGGGACTGCGATTGCATTTCAGATGCGCACGGAGCCGGCGAAGCTTCTCAAAGCCGCGGGGGCGATCGGGATCGCGGCATCGCCGTTCCTGGCGATTCAGTTGGCGCAGAACTTCGGGGTCACCGGAAGGTGGGACCAAACGCCGCTGCGATATTACACCGACCGGAATTACCCGGCGCCGATTCTCAGCTTTCGCGACGTGAGCGCCGCCGACGTCCCGCCCACAAATTTGCCGATCAAGCGGACGCTCATCAAGCAATGGATTCTGCCGGCGTACGAACAGCATTGGCGCATGAGCCTGTGGGAAATCTGGTATCCGGGGCGGCTGGACGAAATCATCGGCCAGACGATGCCCGATGCGCTGCTGGTGATTTTGATCCCGCTGGCGGCGTTGTCGCTGGGAGAGATTCGGCGGGCGGCGATCGTCGGGGCGATGCTGCTTTTTTTTGTGATTTACACGGCGGATCCGGTGTTTCTGCGGCATTACGCCCTGGCCATCGTGCCCGCGGTCATTTGCCTGATTCTCATGGGCTGGGAATCGCTGGAGCGCGCGTTTCCCCGGGCACGGGGAGCGATTCTCACGTTCATGTTGCTGGCCATCGGCCTGCTGGCCGTGCGGGCGATGCCGGAGTGCAACCCCGTGGCCGCGCCGATGGGAACGGGCTCCGACGATGCGCGGATTGCCGACCGAATCCTGGCGGCGCTGCCTCGCCGGCCCGCGCTGGTATTGTTTCAATTCGATCCGAAATCCGACAGCTACCATGCAGCGCCGGTTTACAACGCCGACGTGGCGTGGCCGGATGATGCGCCGATCGTTCGCGCCAACGATCTGGGCGAAAATGAGAATGTCAGGATTTACAGGTACTATGCTCGGCGCGGGCAAAATCGCGACGTGTACCTGTACGACCGGACGGCCGCCAGGAATGGGCATAGCCCGCTGACCCGGCTGGGTACGACCGGGCAATTGTCGCATGAGTGACGAGCAATCGCCGAAAATCCGGCCGCAAATCATGGCAACCGAAAAAAACCAACCGCTGACGCTGGAGATAACTGGAACGACGCTGGGGTGGCTTCCCCAACGAACGGCCGCGTGGCTGACGTTGCCGCTGCTTTTGCTTGGGGTGGAATGCTGGCTGATGTTGGGCAAGGGCAACTACGGGCATCAGTATAAGCCGCTAATCATTTTGGCGGCGATCGTCGCGGGGCTGGTCCGGCCGATCAATTGGGCGTTCAACGGGCTGTGGAATGCGGCCGGCCGCCCGTCGCCGAGGGCGCGGCGATGGATCGCGCTGGCGATCTGGATCGGGTCGAGCCTGTTTCTGTACTCGACGCAGCGATACGAGAAAATCCCCATTCACCCCAAATTCCACGATGAATTCAGCTATCTGATCCAGATGCGGATGCTGGCGTCCGGGCGGCTTTGGATGCCGGCGATTCCCTGCCCGGATTTTTTCGACACGTTTTACGTGCTGGTGACGCCGGTTTACGCGTCGATGTATTTCCCCGGCGCGGCGATGATGTACGTGCCGGCGCTGCTGCTGCATTTGCCGTACGTCGTGGCGCCGCTGGCGGCGTCGGGATTGTGCGCGGCGATGCTGTATCTGATCGTCGCGGAAATTCTCGACGGAGCCTCGGCGATCCTGGCCGTGTTGATCCTCCTTTCCCTGGCGATGTTCCGCATGACTTCGATCATGCTGATGGCGCAGATCCCCACGCTTTTGCTGGGATTAATAATGACGTGGGCGGCGCTGAATTGGCGACGGGAAAAGAAGGGGCGATGGCTCGTGCTGCTGGGGGCGGCGGCGGGATGGGCCGCCATCACCCGGCCGGCCGATGCGTTCTGCTTTGCCTTGGTGCTGGGAAGCGTGATGGCCATGCACCTGTGGGGTAAACCGTGGCGCGCCTGGGGAAGGACGGCGGCGTGGGTCATCGCGGCGGCGCTGCCGTTTCTGGCGATTCAACTTTTCGTCAATCGAAACGTGACGGGGCATTGGCTGACAACTCCGTTCGCCTATTACACCGACGTCAACTATCCCGGCGCCATTGGATTCCATGAGGGACAGGCCCCCCCGCACGTCTCGAACGTGCCGGAAAAACAACTGTTTTACGAGTTGTACGCCAAGGACGCCATCGAGCGGCACCAACTGAGGAACGTCGGGGCGGCGCTGAAAGGCGAATGGGATTTGGTGTCGACGTTGGCGATGCCGGACCCATTTTTCTGGCTGACGACGCCGCTGTCGATCCTGGCGCTTTGGGACCGGCGGAGATGGGCGGTCTGGGGCGTGCTGCCGGCGTATCTCGTCGTTCTGGCAACTTATGCGTTCGGGGCAGTTTTTCCGCACTATGTCGTGGTTGTCATGCCGGCGACGATCCTGCTGTGCATCCTGCCGATTCGGTTTCTGAGCGATACGTTCCCGCGGCGCGCGGCGATGATCCGCACGATGATGGGGCTGGCGATGATCGGGCTGACGCTGGCCAACCTGCCACAGTTGGATCGCATCATACACGACCAGTATTTCGAGACGCCGGAGCTGGAACAGATCGACAGGGATTTGGCTGTCGGAGTTTCGCCGCCGGCGGTGGTCCTGTTTCATTACAATTGGAACGCGAGCATCGGGGGAAAGAAGGTGACCAACAATCCGTCGGTGGAACCGGTCTTCAATGCCGGCGTCGTCTGGCCGGACGAGGCGCCGGTCATCCGCGCCCACGACCTGAACGCGGAGGTTTCGGCGATCGGCAAGCCGGGGGATCGCGATCGTCCGCTGTATGAATACTATTCGCGCATCGACCCAAGGCGCGTATTCTATTTGTACGATCGCGGCGGCGAAAATGAGAGGCTGAGACGGCTTGGAACGGCAACGGAAATGGCGATCAAAGCGGCCGTTGCCCCACACGAATAGAGGCGGAAATGGAAACTGAGGACACGATGGAATTGACGGCGAGGCAAGCGGCGATCCACCAGCGGAACGGGCTGGCCAGGCTGGTGCTGGCGGCGTTTATCTTCACGTTCGTGATCGCGCGGATTCTGGTGATCTTCATCATGGCCGGGAAGTTGCCGCCGGAATTATTTTTCCACGTGAAGGGCACGCACGTCCATCACCTGAACTACGGGATATTCCTGCTGAGCATCAGCGGCGCGGTGTCGCTGTTCGGACGCCCCAGCGGCCGCTGGCTCTGGGCGACGGCGGTGGCCTATGGCGTCGGGCTTGGCCTGACGTTCGACGAATTCGGCATGTGGCTGCACCTCGGCGGCCCGTATTGGCAAAGAGCCAGCTACGACGCGGTGGTCACCGTAGCCGCGGTGCTGGCGCTGATCGCCTACGGATCGACGATCCGCCATTGGCGGCCCAAGCATTTGATCACGGTGGTAGCGTTGATCGCGGTTTTGTGCGCGTTCGGATTTGTGCTGCACAAGTCGATGAAGTGGGCGGATCAGCGGATCGGGCCGAAGCTGTTTCAGCTTGAGGAGAAGGGGCCGTCGTGAAACAACCGGTGGCCGACTCATGAAAGACCCACACGTTCTCGACTACGCCACGCCCCCGCCGCCAAAACCTAGACCATCGGCGATTGTAGTCATCCTCCGATTCGTGGCAGGAATTGTGGCGATCGCTTTCTGGCTTGCGGCGATTGGTGCGATCATGGTGGCCGTGTGGCATGGCAGCTTTATCTTTCTTGTAGTTCCCGTGTCTTTCGGCGGCGCCGCCGCCTATTTGGGTTCGATTGCTTTGCGAGGCAAACGACCCTGATGACCAAAACCCATCCGACGGGCATCCGCGCGTGCCGAAGTCTGTTTAAGAAGCAATGAACTCAAATCCTCTTCGGGCATGTCGTTAGGTATTTGTAAGATAATTTTATTGATTTTGTTGAAAGGATGGGCTATCGATATCTGAGTTTTGGAAACATGGAACCCCTCGGCGCAAAACTTCGCAAGCAGCGGCGGCGGCTGGGGCTGACGTTGGATGAACTGGCTGGAAGAGTCAGTATTTCCAAGCCGTATCTGTCGCTCATCGAAACGGGGCGGGTGCCGAATCCGCCGAGCGATGAGAAACTTCGGAGATTGGAACAAACGCTGGGATTTGGGGTTGGCGAGTTGGTGACGCAGGCGCATCTGCAAAGAACGCCGCAGGACGTGCGGGCGGTTTTGGGAAAGCTGCTGGAACGGAAGAAAGGCCGGGGGACGCCGCTGGTCGAGGGCGAAGTGGATGATCTGTCGGGGATTTTGCGGGAATTGGTGGATCGAAGCGGCCAAGGGGCGGAGCGGATCATGGGGAATGCCGTGCCCGTGATCAATCGGGCGTCGGCGGGGTATCCGAAGGATTTTATGGATTTGTCGTATCCGACGCGGGTGGCGGATCAGTACGTGGGTTGCCCGGAGATTTCGGACAAGGACGCGTTTGCGGCGCGGGTGCATGGCGACAGCATGACGCCGAAGTATCGGGAGGGGGACATCGTGATCTTCGCGCCGTCGTTGGCGGCGAGAAATGGGGACGATTGCTTCGTGCGGTTTGCGGATGGCCAGACGACTTTCAAGCGGATTTTTTTCGAGACGGACGGGGAATCGCCGGTGGTGCGGCTTCAGCCGCGCAATGAAAAGTATCGGCCGATGGTGGTGAAGAGCCAAGAGGTGGCGGGGATGTATCGGGCGGCGTTTCGATATCAGAGGGTGGATGGGGAATAGGGGAAAACTCGAAACTCGAAATTCGAATCAAATTCCAAATTCGAATGACGAAGAATTCTTGTTTCGAATTTTGGTCATTCGAATTTGATTCGAGTTTCGAATTTCGAATTTCGCGTTTGTCCCTGCTATCCCGCTTTCCCCGCCGCGGGGACAATGGTTCGCCGCAGCGACCTGCTGATAGAGACTTGTACCCTTGAGGCGGATCGTTTGCGGGCGAATTCGAGCAGTTGGAGAAATTCATCCTCGTGGCGGGATAACTGGAGGCTGAGGCAGATGCACTGGCCGGCGAGGGTGACGGCGGGATGCAGGCGAGGGCGATCGAGGGGCAGTTGCCGGAGCGGCCAGGCATGGCGCAGGAATGCCTGGGATTCGCCCATGGGCACGACGCGGCCCTGGGAGTTGGAACGCCGGCCTGGAGCAATGGCCAGCACGGCATCGCAGCAGGCCAGGTCGGCCGAGGCCCAGGGATTGTCACGGGTCAGATCGATCCAGACGGTATGGCGGGAAAGGGAATTGCCGGGCGAGGCGGGAGATTCCAGGACGCCGGGAACGCGGCGAAGGGCGATGCGGCCGTTCTGGCGCACCAGGGCGGTCCAGCGCTGGCCGATCACGCGATAGCCGGCGCGGACAATGCGGGCGATTTCGGCGCTGATGGGGTACGGGGCGAGAACCAGCGCGCCCCAGCCGGCGCGCTCGATGGAAATTGCGGGAACCAATTCGACGGCGCGTAGGCGAAGGAGCTGAGCCATGGGCTGCAAGACGGCTGCCTCGACGAGCGGAACGGGGTCGAGCAAGGGATGGGGAAGAAGCCAGCTTCGCCAGCGGTGCCTGAGAAGATCGATCTCGCAGACGCCCCAGCGTTCGTCGACGATCCAGTGGCGTTCGGCGAGGGAATAGATTTCGACGAGTTCGTCGCAGGTACGGCGGCTGTCGGCGGCGGCGGAAAACGAACGGGTGACCTCGGCCAGATCGAAAGGCCGGATTTGGCCGTGAATTTCCACGGCCTCGGACGAAGAACGTTTCAGCGCGAACGGATCGAGGAAGAAGGCGATCTGCTCGTCGAGTTGGCGACAGGAATTGATGAGCGTAACGGCCGGGCCGTGGATCGAGAAGTGGGATTTTATCGGGCCATCCAAAATTCGGTCTCCGGTCGAGTGGCAACGCAGCCGTACCTATCGGCAAGAAGGAAAAAGCGGCTGCAACCGGGCTCTAGGGTTTCAGATCGCTTTCGCCGATGAGGGTGAACCCCTTTTTGATGAGCAATTGTTCGGCGAGGACGGCATCCTCGACGTAAAGCGCCAGCGCCGGCCCGTGGGGGCCGAGAAGAAATGGGTAGACGTAATGGATGTTGATTTCGGCGGACAAAAGGACGGAGCAGATGGCGATGAGCGGTTGCGGTTTTTTTCTGGGAAGCTGGACGGCCAGGAGATCGATTTCGCCGAAGGGGAATCCACCGTCTCGCAGGAGGCGACGGGCGGAGTCGGCATCGGAGCAAATAATCCGGACCAGGGCGGAATCGCCGGATTCCTCGATGGACAGGGCGCGGATGGGGTGCGCGGCCGATTCCAGAACGCCGAGGAGGCTCTGGAGCCGGCCGACCCGGTTTTCGAGGAAGACGGTGAATTGCCGGACCCGCGGCGGCTCGAACCCGGAACCTCGCTCGGTTTGTGGCGGAAGAACGTCTTCCATGAAAGGAAGCTTACGTTCAGGGAACGGGGAATTCTAATAAAAAAAGAAAGGGGCCCGCCGATGAAGGCGGGCCCCGGTTATTGCTCTGCGGGATTCCTCGACAAAACAACTTTTAGTAGTTGTCGTCGGTCGGCAGCAGCACGCTGTCGTTGGAAGTGTAGGGCGAGGCGACCAGATCGCCGCCGGTGGTGTCGCCCCAGGTGACTCCACCGCGCGTGTAGATGTTATCACGGTCGACGCCGCAGAACGGATTGTTCTGGAATTCGACGTGACCGTCGCCGTACAACACGTTCTGGCCTTGCTTGCCGTGATTGTTGCTGTTGCCCTCTTGCATCTGCAAGCCCGAGCTGGCGGTGTTGGGGAAGAGGACGTTGTCGTTGCCGCTGTTTCCGGTGGTGCCGGGGTTGATGTCAGCGGCCACGGCGAACGTGGGCTCCAGACCCTGAACCATCTTGTATCCGCTGCCCAGAGCAGTGGTGTCCGGGTAGGGACAAGCATAGCTGTAGCTCAGGTTGGCCTGGATGTTGGTGAAATTCACCTGGTTCAAGGCGGTATTGGTGCCGCCGCCATACACGTCCGCGTTGGCATTTGAACTGGGGCAAACGAACACGGCCGCCGTGATGTCCTCGGTGCGCAGCAACAGGTAAAGCGCCATGGGCACGTTGTTTTGATACCCATACAGGTTAGTCGCAGTGCAGTGGCCGCTAAACGGATCGGTGTCTCCAGCCGCCAGTTTGGCGGTCGCCGAGTATCCCTGCACGTTGACGCAAGCAGGTGATGCTTCGGCCAAGTTCATGGGCGAGACGCCGCCGGAGTAAATGGTGCGGGGATAGGGGCCCTTGGAGTCGTTGGAATAGAGGAGGATGGCCTGACCGATCTGCCGGAGGTTGCTGGCACACTTGACGCGGTTGGCCGTTTCACGGGCACGGTTCAAGCTGGGCAGCAGAATCGAGATCAGCAGAGCGATGATCCCGATAACGACCAGAAGTTCGACGAGGGTAAATCCTCTCGTCCTTGGGACGGGAGAGCCCGCCTTGACGAATCCCGGCGCGCCGGGGTTCGTCGTACAAATTGGCTTCATACGAAGCTCCTTTCGAAATGCGTCACATCCAAAGGCGCATCGGGAGCGATCGTACGGAAGGATAGATATGATTGCCGTATCGTACTCCAAAAGGAGACGACCCCATCGATCGCGGATGCATCGGTGAAATGTGACATGGGAAAATTTGCGCCGGCGACCACCGCCGGACGCCTATATCATCTTTGTTGGAAAGTCCTCAGAACTCCGCAATTACGCAAAATACGCAGAAACACAGTTCGCCACAAGCGAACTGCATGGTTAGTGTATCCGAGGCGATAGCGCCAGGTCAAGAAAATTGCCCCTATTCAACGAACGTCCGAGAATAATGCTAACCCGCGCATTTAAGAAAAGTTATGCCGATTTGATTGGCTCGCCGGCGTCGGCAGGCAAAGGGATTGCAATGCAATGCCGACCCAAAGTCAGGTGCTTTGAGCGTCGGGGTCGGAGCGTGGGCGTTTGATTCGACGCCGGATCGCCAGAAGGCGCTCGATCACCGGCTCGGGAAGGATGCCGCGAAGCTGGCGAATGTCTCCACCGAGCGAGGCGATCTGGCGGATGAGGCTGCTGCTGGTCAGGGCATATTGGTCGCCGGTCATAATAAAGACCGTTTCGACTCCCCCGACGGCGCGATTGGCCAAGGCAAGCCGAAATTCGTGGTGGAGATCGGAAACATCGCGGATGCCGCGAAGGATGGCCGTGGCGTGGCAGCGCTTGACGAAGTCCACAGTCAGGCCGGTGTATTTCTCGACGCGAATTCCCGGAACGGTCCTGAGCACGGCGCGGACCATCGAGACGCGCTCGGCATGGGGGAACAGTTCGCTCTTTTCCGGATTGATGCCAACGGCGACGATCAGTTCATCGAAAAGCCGGGCGCCCCGGTTGATCAGGTCCACGTGGCCATTGGTGATCGGATCGAACTGCCCAGGGAAGACGGCAACTTTGAGAACGCGGCGGGGCATAGGGGCGAATCATAGAGGATGGAAGGTGAATAACAAAGGGTTGCGAGTTGCGAGTTGCGAGTTGGGAGCAAGAGCAAAATATCTGTCAACTCGCAACTCGTAACTCGTAACTCGCAACTTGTGCTTGTCACTAGCTACTTGTACTCTCGCCATGGTGCTAGAGCGGCGAATCGGCAACAACGGCGTGGTCTATTACGCCTCGGCAAACTTCGATGCGGTTGGGGTACGGCACGCGTTCAGCACGCGGATCGGGGGGACCAGCCCGGCCCCGTTCGATTCGCTCAACCTGGGAAACCCCGGCTGTGACGTGCGGGATGATTACGATCGAATCTGGGCGAATTACTCGCGATTGACGTCGAGCATCGGCTGCGGCGAAGAGCCGCCGCTGCGCGTTCACCAGGTTCATGGCCGCGAGGTGGCGTGCGTGGAAGCGGGCAGGGTTTTTGACACCGGGGAGAGAGCCGATGCGCTGGTGAGCCGGGACAGCCAACGGGTGATCTCAGTGCGCACGGCGGATTGCGTGCCGGTGTTGCTTTGCAGCGGGGACGGACGGATCGTGGCGGCGGTTCATGCGGGCTGGCGGGGGATTATCGCCGGGGTAATTCCCGCGGCGGCGGGGAAAATGCTGGAAGGGGCCGGCGCGGCCGGGACGATCCTGGCGGCCATCGGCCCGTGCATCGGGCCGGAAGCGTTTGAAGTCGGCCCCGAAGTGCTCCAGGCGTTCATCGACGTTTTCGGAGAGGCGGCGCCGATTGCCCGAAAGGCCGATGGCAAGGGAACGGTGGATTTGCGCCTGGCGGCGCGAATGCAATTGTTGAGCAGCGGGCTGCGCGAGTGCAACGTCGATTCCACCGACCGGTGCACGCTGACTCATCGGGACGAATTCTTTTCCCATCGCCGGGAACGCGGCATCACCGGGCGAATGGCCGCGGTGATTGCAGCCAACAGGTCATGACGCGAATCACCCAGATCCGTCTTTTGTTGTTGCTGGCGATCGTTCTGGTGTTTGGCCGGATCGTGACCAACGATTTTGTGGACTGGGACGACGGCCCGCTGATCTACAGCAATCCGAACGTCACGGGACATACGATTGCGGGATTGCTGAACCATTGGAACCCGGCGAGCCCGCGCAATCACTCGATGTACAATCCGCTGGTCTACACGCTCTGGTGGGGGTTGGCGCACTGGGCACACGTCGAAAGCCCCGACCTGCTGGGGGCGACGCTCAATCCGGACATATTCCACGCGGCGAGCCTGGCGGTTCATTGGCTGTGCGCGTGCGCGGTGGTGGAAATCCTCCGCCGGTTGAAAATCGGGGACTGGGCGGCGGCGGCGGGAGGATTGGTCTTCGCCGTGCATCCGCTTCAGACCGAAGCGGTCGCCTGGGCAACAGCCATGAAGGACTTGCTGAGCGGTTTTTTCGCGCTCCTGTCCATTTGGCGATACCTCGTCGCCCTGGAATCGCCGAAGGCCAGGCGAAGGAAGAATTATTGGCTGGCGACGGTTTTCTTCATCATGGCGATGCTCTCCAAACCTTCCGCGGTGATCGTCCCGGCGATCGTGGCGGTGATTGACCGGATGGTTTACCGACGTTCGTGGCGCGAAGTGGCCTGGTGGGTCTGTCCGTGGTTTGCCATGGCGATTGTCATTACCGTCATCGCGGCAAATGTTCAGGAAATAATGCCGGGTGTCGGCGGTCCGCTGTGGGCGCACCCGCTGATCGCGATGGATGCGCTGGCGTTTTACCTCGGCAAGCTGATTTGGCCGATCGGCCTGCGCTTTGATTACGGCCGCAGCCCGGCGGCGGTGCTGAGCGACCCGGAGCTGCATCATCCCCTCTATTGGACGTGGATTTTCCCGGCGGTCCTGGCGGTGATTCTCTGGCGGATGAAGCGAAAAATGCTCGGCCTGGCCGGACTGGTTTTTGTATTGGGCGTTCTGCCGGTCCTGGGGCTGAAGACTTTTGCATATCAGTATTACACGACGGTGGCGGATCGATACGTGTATTTGTCGATGCTGGGAGTGGCGCTGGCGATTGGATGGTGGATCGATGGGCACAAGAGCCGCGTCGTCAAAATCGCGACCTGCGCGGTGATCGTGGTTTTGGGATCGCTGTCGTTCGTGCAGGCCGGGCGATGGACGGATACTGACACGCTTTATAGTTACTCGCTGAACGGCACGCGGCCGATTCATTACATCATTTGGGGCGAATATCAGGACCATCTTGCAGAGCCGTGCTTTCTCAGGGCCATCCAAGCTGGACGCCAGGGCCAGATATCGCAGGCCAGGGAATTCGCCAGGCAGGGAGACGCGTACATGGAGAAGGCAATGCAAGACTACAGGACGGCGACTCGGCTGGAGACGACGGATACGAATGGATACGACCACTTGGCGACGGATTTGACGCTGCTGGGCAGGATTCCCGAAGCGATCGAAGTGGTGAAGCAATGGATGAAGGTCGAGCCGCTGGTCAAGCCGCAGGCCGGGCCGTACGGGCGGGAAAAGCCTGGCATGCTGGAGGAGATGCTAGGTAAGCTTTATCTACAGAACCATCAATACCCCGAAGCGGTGGACATGCTGAAACGGTCGCTGGCGCTGAAGTCCGACCCGGACGTCCAGAAGACGCTGGAGAAAGCCGAGAAGCTGGCCCAGCCGGCGACGCGGCCGGCGAAATAGCCCGGATTCTTCACCGCGGAGATCGCAGGGAAAATACGATTTTGCCACAGATGAAAAAATGTCATTTGTCATTGGTCATTTGTCATTTGCCATTGGTCATTTGGAAGACAATTCACGATCGGCGATGCCAATGACAAATGACAAGTGACAAATGACAAATGACCATTAGACCGATTTCGGTCGGATCACGGCGATGGCTGATTGCCATGGAATGCCTGCCGCTCCAGAACGTAGAAATCATCGAGCGACGGGCGAAGATCGACGGCGGCGATCTCGTCCTTTTCGGCGTCGGCATCGTGGCGGGCGATGAGCCAACGATTCGAGAGCCATTCGAACTGCGTCTGACAACGAACGTTCTTGGGGGATTCGTCGTTCAGAAAATTATCGTCGGCGGCGGCTTCCTGGCGGTCGTGGTGCGGCTCGGTGACGTGGGAGCCGCAGGTGTATCGCAATAAAATCCGCGGCGAGTCCGATTGCGCGGGCGGATCGTAACTCACGTCCCAGACGACGAACTGACGCCGGCGCCAATTGCCCTTGGCATCCTGGAAGAGCAGGGGATGGGCGCGGATGAAGGAAGGGAAAGCTTCGCAGTCGCGTTGGAACGACTTGATGGCAAGATGAATCTCCAGATCGGGCTGCGTGGCGGGCGCGGGCTGGGTGGCCGGGGCGGGCGAGGGGGACGCGACGGTGGTTGGGATGGCATGAAGGCGGTCCTCGGCCTCGGCCTCGCCGCGACGGGCGCGATCGATCAACTGGCGGATGAATACGCTTTCGATCGTGCGGTGACCGACGGTGTCCAGGACGAATCGGTATTGGCCGGCGGCGGCGGTGTAATCCTCATCGGCCATCAACGCGTCGCCGCGAATCGTGGCGTCGGCGAGGTTTTGCACGTTGCGGCTCTCCCAATTGTCGGAAAACAGGATGACGCAGGCCACGGCGAACAATCCGATCGAGGCGAGAAGAATCGTCCACCACAGGGCGGCTGGAATGCCTCGCCGCGGAGCGGGAGCGGCGCCGGCCGGCGCGGGTTCGATCGGCTCGTCGGGGCCGGGTTCCTCATCGGCATCGGGAACGTCGTTGAGCGCGCCGCAGGCGGGACAGAATTCAGTGATCCCGGCGAACTCCTCGCCGATTTCAAACGTTTCCCCGCATTCGGCGCATGTGATACAGATCAAGGCTAAAACATCCGATCAGGCGGCGACTTCATGCTCGGCGGCGACGCACCCGTCCCCCGCGGGCGGCGTGAAAGTCCGGCGGTCCTTGTTGTTGGTGATCACCACCGTTTCCCA
>Ga0181538_10002864_pt1 | contig 17360 bp, 20 predicted proteins | sample PEATcosm2014_Bin_40_FD_119773 | JGI IMG/M metagenome (GOLD analysis project Ga0181538, IMG submission 119773) | Peatland microbial communities from MTU Mesocosm Facility, Houghton, MI, USA - PEATcosm2014_Bin23_30_metaG | ecosystem: Environmental > Terrestrial > Soil > Wetlands > Peat | place...
GAGCGCACAAAGCTCGCCTGAGGCCTCAGGTTTCCGGAGACTCAACGGCTTCCTCGGGATGTAGACAACTGAACAGACGGGTGCCCGCTCCCCAACAAGGGGCGGGCACTGTCGCGTGATGGCTCCAAGGCGTCAGACTCCCGGTTGACCCTGTGGAGCCGGGCGGCTCCCCTTCGGTACGTAATCGAAGAACCGGTGGGTCTCGCCGTTGGCTGTCCACTCGGCGCGAAGGCGCGTCCGCCGTTCGACACGCCGCAGCGCGGACAGCAAGAAGCGGTTGAGCTCGCGGGCGTCCGGTCCCCTCATGAAGCCGTCGACATGAAAGCCGTCGGACGTCGCGGTGACACTGCCCTCGACGAGCTGCTCGAGCAGCGACCCGACGGCAGCGGGGCTCTCCGAGCTGACTTCGGCAACAAGATGGAAGTCGGTATCGGTCACAGTGCCAGTCTGTCAGCTGGCCGTCGTGATCCCAAGGGCAAAGTCGCGCAAGCGTGTTCGCGAGTATCTTCTGATCCTACGCCCCGTGAGCCCCGTACCAGGACGAACGACCCCAGGCAGCCGTGCAGTTCGCGTCTTTGCCCTATTCGCTCGGCCACGACGCGACATATCCAGAAGGCTCTTTCGCGCGACGGCCCGTGCTGCCTCACGCTCGTCGCGCAACTTGCAAGGATCAGCACGTCCTATGTCGCCACACGGAGGAGGGCACACGGGTCTGTCTGACGCGCGGGTCCTCCCGCCCCGATTCACCGCAGCTCAGGGCTGCCCGAGCCCCGACCGGTCCGCCCACGCCACAAAACGGCATCCCGCCCTGAACACCGGTCGAAAGGAGATCTACCCCGACTCTCCCGCACGACCACCTTGCGCCGGCTCCGTGGTAACGAGGATCTTTGCTCCAACCACCTTCCCATCTCACTAGGTTCCTCTCTCGGATTGTGCGTCACATTCCCCAATCTCGATGCACTCTCCAGCCCTGACCGACAGCCACCATTGCGCTAGGCTCCGCGCAATGGTGGCCTAACGCGGCTATCCGCCTTAGGATCGAAAGGGACCCGGTTATGACCAGAGACGCCGTCGACAAGGCAACAATCGGCCTCACCGGAAAGCAATATCACGTCGGCGTAGAAACCGGAGACATCAGCGATATCGTCTTGATGCCGGGCGACCCGTTTCGGGTCCAACTTATCGCCGACCAGTTGGAAAATGCCGTCGAGGTAGCCCACAGGCGCGAATACCGCACAGTCACCGGTTTGTACAAGGGCCGTCTGATCACGGGATGCTCGAGCGGCATGGGGTGCCCATCGACCGCCATCGGTGTGGAGGAGCTGGCCCGCGCAGGCGCAAAGGTTTTCGTTCGAGTCGGTAGCACCGCGGCGTTGCAGCCAAATATCGGCGTCGGCGATCTCATTGTCAGCGAGGGTTCTCTCCGCAACGACGGCACCTCCGCCGCGTACGTCCCGGCAGGTTACCCAGCCGTACCTGACCTCGAGCTCACGAGTATTCTCCTGGACACAGCGCGGACCCTCGGCGCGGAACGCGGCTTTGCGGTCCATTCCGGCATCAATGCCACTGATGACGCCTACTACGCGGAAACCCCGGAATGGATCAACAAGCTTTCGAGCCTTGGTATCACCAACGTCGACATGGAAAGTTCGGCCATGTTCGTTGTCGCACGGCAACGCGGCCTACGCGCTGGGATGGTTTGCGCTGTCTCAAACAACCTTGTGACCGGTGACGTAGAGACAGGACAAGTGAATGAACGACTGGCCGTCGGATGGCGTCATACCATAACAGTCGTGCTGGAAGCCGTCCGCAGGCTCGGCATTTAGTAAACACATCCCTACCCGACCCTCGGTCGCGATGTCTGCCAGCGGTCCACGGTCCCCTCGTGAGAACTGACAAATCAGCGCGCTCTAGGATCACAAATCTTCGACGATTTGTGATCCTAGAGCGCGCTGCTACGGTGATCCTTGCTATTCTTAGAACCTAAATGGTAAGAAGGACCATATGGACCTGCCGCCCATAGCGAGTGAGATCGACGAGGCTCGACACGATCTCGTCTTGCGGGCCAGACAGCTGATCAAGGACGGCCTCGGGATTGGGAGTGCCGGCAACCTGAGCGTGCGAATTGGCGACGTCGTCGCCATCACGCCGTCGGCGGTGAAATACGATGACCTCCTGGCGCAAGATGTCTCTCTGGTCTCCCTCGATGGAGCGCCCCTCAGGCCTGACTCGAATCCCTCTTCGGAGACGCCCATGCACCTCGCCGTATATCGGTCAAGCCCGGCTCGAGCTGTCGTGCACACACATTCCCCCGCCGTTATAGCTCTTTCGACCGTGTTCGATGAGCTTCCTGCAATCCATTACGCCATAGCTGCCTTAGGCGGTCCCGTGCGCGTCGCCCAATACACCCGCTTCGGCGGAGAGGCTCTGGCGCAAGTGGCGGTCCAGGCACTTGAAGGACGGTCAGCTGCGATCTTGCAGAATCACGGCGCGATCACCTATGGGAACAGTTTGACGGATGCGTACGAGAGGGCCCAGTTGCTCGAGTGGCTAGCGGAACTGTACGCGAGGGCTGCCGCGCTCGGGAATCCGCGTCTTCTGTCCCGATCCGACCTCGCTGACGTGACTGCCGAAGTTCGTCGCCGCCATTACTCGTCACTGACGCCCGTTACAGAGAGTTAATCGGCGGCGGCTAACTGCGATCCAGCGGCTGCCCAAGTACGCCCTAGTCCATTTCGGGCAATCATCTGCCGCCCTCCGGGGACCGAGGCCTCATCAGTAAGGAGTGTCTCCACCATCGACATTGATAGCCTGCCCACGGACTATCTTTGCCGAGTCGGACAAGAGGAACACGACGACGCGGCCGACCTCAACGGGCTCAATCGCTCGGCTGAGCTGATGCGAGATGAACCCTGCCAGCACTTCATCGGTCTGCAAGCCGTTGCGCTCGGCGTGGTACTCCGCTACACGTCTAAGCATTGCTGTCCGGACTGATCCGGGGCAGACGGCGTTGACATTGATGTCCAAGGACGCCCACTCCTCGGCGAGGTTCCGCGTGAGATTGATCACCGCGGCCTTACTCGCGGAATACCCGATCATGTGAGGAAAGCCTACCTTGCCCGCGTTCGATGCAATGTTGACGATCGCTCCCCCGGACTTTCCGGCAAGAATCGCCCGGGCTGCCGTCTGACAGCACTGCAATAACGCGACGACATTGGTGTCCAACTGGGTCAGGATAGCGGCTCGAGTGGTCTCCAGTGTTGGACCGAGCTCGATCGTGCCCGCATTATTCACCCAGCCGTGGAGCTTTCCGAAGCGTTCGAGGGCATGCTCTCCGAGTGCGTTCACCTGGGATTCGTCACAGATATCCGCTACAAAGGTAGACAGGCGGTCGCTCGGCATGTCGAAGCTATGGAGCGCGTGCTCCAACTCGTCGCTGTGCGCGTCGGACAGGACCACCCTGGCGCCTGCCTCTAGCAAGGCGGCCGCAATACCCTTACCGATCCCGCCGGCGGCTCCTGTCACGACGACCGTCCTGTCGGACCACTCGTTCCGGGTGCCGGTTACGGCACCTTGGATGTCTTCCTTCGCTGCCATGTCTCTTCTCCTGTGTCGGTCACCGGCCGCTGTCCTCTTCCGACCGCCGGCTTGGGCTGCTGGCGATAGCTGCACTGGCTCATATCTGCTGGCGGCTCCGGAGCGTCTGCCGGGAGTGGAGCAACGTGTGCAACGTTGCGCGCCTTCGGGAGGGAATCGTACGAGTCACGCCAGCCGGCCACCAGATGAGTGCGGCGCTACATGATCGACGGTCTGAAAGCCCGCGCGCCGTGCCGAACCGTTGCCGACCGCCGGCTTTCCCGACCTGCCGTGATCGCAGTGGCGCCAGTCCTACCTGCTCTTTCGGCGCCGCTGGGGAGCTGGCGCGAAGAGCGCGACTGCCCACCGCGCTGAGGTCACGGCCTGGCATTCGACTTGACCCGGCATTACTGTTCCTTTCAGTCTCGACGGTGGCGAGTCCGGCAGACGAGGATGGTTCTAGTGAATCTTGTTCACCGTCGACTGCTTGCCGGTGGAGAATATGGATCCCATAAGGAGGCAACATGGCTGACCAGATTGACCGCCGTAAGTTCATCGCCCGTGGCGCTCGCACGCTTGCGGGTGCTGCCGCCCTCGGGGTGGCGGGACCGAGACTGTTCGAAGAGCCCAAGTTGGCCCGCTCACCATCGACCGCTGTCAAGCCGGGATCGCTCGGCGCCCTGGCGATGGTGGGCGCGTGGGTGCCGGACGTCGAGACCGGCGGTGAGTACATAGCCGACCAGCTGGGTTACTGGAAGCAACTGGGTTTCAGTTCCGTCGACATCATTCCGTCTGGACCGGACGCTCCACCTCAGGAGGTCACGGTGGAGACCGGTCGGGCCCTCTACGGACTCTCGTCCCTTGATGCCACATCGGCGGCGATCGTGAAGGGGTTCGGCCTCGCGGTCATCGGCGCGGAGTACCAGAAGAGCCCCTTCTGCGTCATGTCTGCGGCAAGTAAGCCGATCAAGACACCGCACGACATGATTGGCAAGAAGATCGGTGTCGGGTCGTCCAACGACCAGGTGTGGAGCGAGTTCCTCAGGGTGAACCACATTTCGCCCTCGCAGCTGACGACGGTACCAGTCGGTTTTGACCCCACGCCGCTAACACAGGGAACAGTTGACGGATGGTGGTCCTTTATCACCAATGAGCCCATCGAGCTCGCGCTCAAGGGGTTCAAGACCTATACGTTCCTTGTTCAGGACTGGGGTCTGCCTGAGATCTCGACGATCTTCATCACGACCAAAGCTTCGTTGGTGAACGCGCGCGCCAAACTCAAGGCTGCCATGGTCGGCGAGATCATGGGTTGGAAGAAGGCCCTCACTGACCCCGCCTTGGCCGCTCAACTCGCAGTCAAGAGGGGCCAAGGCCTCACCTACGAAGCGGAGCTCCTGCAGTCCTACGCCCAGAACAAGCTGATCGTGCCTCCTGGTAAAGCGCCTGACGGCCTTTTCTACATTTCCCCGCTCGCCCAGGCGCAGGGAATCCACACGGTAGGCCTCGGAGGCACGAAAGTCACCCCGAAAGAGGTCTTTGACATGAGCTTGCTGGACGAGATCTACTCGCAGTATCCCGGACTGAAGGCCATTCCGAAGCCCAACTACGGCTGAGAATGATCGTCCGCCACAGCCCAGACAGGTTGGTGCAGGCCTCGCGGTGGACCGCCGAAGGTTCGGACACGAACGTTAAGTCGAGGCAACAAACGTCGTGACCGGTCCTTCGCTCGATGGCACCGAGCCGTTGGAAGCTGCAACGGCTGATGGGATTCGCATCGAACGCCTGAGCAAGGTGTTCCGCCTTGGTCGGTCTAGGTTGACGGCCGTCGCGGATGCAAACCTGATGACCCCGCAGGGATCCTTCTTGGCCCTGTTGGGGCCATCGGGCTGTGGTAAGTCGACCGTTCTGCGGATCTTGGCTGACTTGGAGCAGCCGAGCACAGGTCAGGTCTTCATCCATGGTGTGTCGCCGTCAACAGCGCGCCGGCAGCACCTTTTCGGAATCGCTTTCCAGGACGCGGCCCTCCTGCCCTGGCGATCGGTCGCGGCCAACATCAGGCTGCCGGTCGACGTGATCGGTCTCAAGATCTCCGAGGCCGCCATAAAGGACCTCATCAAGCTCGTGGGTCTCGAGGGTTTCGAGAAAGCTCGTCCCGCGCAACTGTCCGGAGGTATGAGGCAACGGGTCGCGATCGCTCGTGCTCTTGTGACCGAACCAAGCATCTTGTTGCTTGACGAACCTTTTGGAGCGCTTGACGAGATGACGCGCCAGCGTCTCAATATCGAGCTCCTGCGGATATGGTCGGAGCGCGTGGCTACGACTTTGCTTGTGACGCACTCGATACCCGAGGCGGTCTTTCTCGCGGACACGGTGGCTGTCATGAGTCCGCGACCGGGTCGAATCATCGCAACAAGCTCCATCGACCTGCCGCGCCCTCGTACGCCCGATATGATCCGGACGCCCCACTTTCATGAACAGGTCGACAAGTTGGCCGACTTGCTTTTCAGCCCAGGCGGAATAGCGCCGAGTGGTGACGACGTGTGATCACTGCAGACTCGTCCGAGCCGGGCGTTGGAATACAAGAAGAGGCTCTGGGGCTGGGAGCGCGTCGCCGAAAGGTCGGCGATCAGGCGCGCTCAGAAGGCGTACCACCTTGGCTGGGTGGCACGATCGGGGCCATTCTTCTGGTCCTGCTGTGGGAAGTCCTGGCCGTCACGGTGTTCCACAAGGTTGGATCCGGTGTGCCGACGCCAACCTCGGTCGCAACCCAGTTCTGGTCCGACCTGCGCTCAGGACTGTACGGCCCCAACTTCACCCAGACAATGAAGGAAGCGGCAACCGGCTTTGTCGACGGCAACGTGCTCGCCATCGTGCTCGGCATCGCCTTCGTTCAGCTGCCACTCATTGAAAAGGCCCTTCTGCGCATCGCGGTTGCCAGCTATTGCCTGCCAATTATTGCCATCGGACCGATCCTGACCTTCGTACTGCATGGTGACGCTCCCCAGTCGGCCCTTGCCGGTCTCGTCGTGTTCTTCCCCACTCTTGTGGGCGTCTGTGTCGGGCTGCGCTCGGCGGACCGCAACTCGCTCGACCTGATCCGCGCTTACGGGGGCAGCTCGTGGCTTCAGCTCACGAGGGTCAGACTACGGGCCGCCCTGCCTAGCACCTTTGCCGCGTTGCAGATCGCGGCACCTTCGGCGATCCTCGGTGCCATTATCGGTGAGTACCTCGGTGCGGCCAACACCGGACTCGGCGTCATGATGATCGACGCTGAGGGAGCCCTGGACATCGCTCGGACCTGGGGTATCGCCCTGGTCTGCACGGCGGTGGCGGGGATCTTGTACGGATTGATCGGACTCATCGGCCGGCTGGTGGCGCCATGGGCTCCTCGCAGGGGGATGACCTAGTGGCACTGCCGACACTGCGCCAGGACGAGACTCTCGAGGTTCTACCGAGAGGAGCCATCAGGTCTGCTCTCGCCAAGCGAATGGCAAGCAGCCTCGGCTTCACGCTCCTCTCCGTCCTCGTGGTGCTGGTGCTTTGGGAAGGGTTCATCCTCTTGTACCACATCCAGCCCATGATCGCGAAGAACCCGCTCGACGTCTGGCGATACATGTTCACTCAGCGCGCCGACCCTGCCGCCAATCTGCGAAGCGCGGCGGGTAATCGGGCGATCCTGTTCCATAATCTGAAGACGACTCTTCGCGATGCGGGCATCGGCTACCTGGCCGGAATCGTCTTCGGTCTTGCCGTGTCGTGTATCTTCATATTGCAACGCACGGTTCGCCAAACGTTCATGCCAATTGCGATCGTCTTGCGCTCTATGCCGCTCGTTGCGCTCGCGCCTCTTCTCACATTGATATTCGGTCGCGGTCTCCTGTGCGTCGCAATGATTGGTGGGATCGTCTGTTTCTTCCCGGCACTTATCAACATCATGTACGGCCTCCGCTCCACGCCGCAGGCGATGCTCGACCTGATGTCCTCCTACGGCGTCTCGAAACTCAAGACGCTGAGGACGGTCATACTTCCCTCCGCTTTACCTTCGATCTTCGCTTCGTTGCGGATTAACGTTCCTGCCTCGATGATCGGCGCGCTGCTCGCCGAGTGGCTGGCAACAGGACAGGGATCGGGCCAGGAAATGCTGACTGTCGAGAACACCTTCGATTTCGGTGAGCTATGGTCTGCCGTGGTTCTTGTAACCCTGGTGACGATCATCGCCTACTCCATTGTGAGCGCCATCGAGGTCGCCGTCCTCTCGCGTTATGCCCCCGATGCCCTAGGAGGAAAGCAATGAGCACTGGCCGCGACCTGAGGTCACTGCCCAAGGCGCATCTGCATCTCCATCTCGAGGGAGCCATGCGCCGAGAAACGCTCGTGGAACTGGCGGCGCACTATGGTGTCCCGTTGCCGCCAGTAGGCAGTTACGACAGCTTCACTGAATTCTCGGCGATCTACGAAGCGGTCTGCGCCGTGCTTCGGACCCACGACGACCTGCGACGCCTCGTTCGTGAGGTCGTCGAAGACGCTGCTGCATCGGGCGCCACTTGGCTGGAGATGGGTGTGCGCCCCACCCTTCACCGTGACAAGTTCGCCAGCGACGCGGAAGTCCTGGAGGTCCTGCTCGACGAGGCCCAAACAGCCGGGCAAGAGCTCGGCGTGGGGGTAGGGGCGCTCATGACCGTGGATCGCACCCAGCCCCTCGGCATAGCGATGGAGGAAGCAGCGCTCGCCGCCGCCTATGCCGGAAAGGGCGTAGTGAGTTTCGGGCTTGCGAACGACGAATATGGGCACCCGCCGGAAGCTTTCGCCGAGCCGTTCGCTGTGGCTCGCCGGTCAGGCCTGTTGTCGTGCCCGCACGCGGGAGAACTCGACGGGGCGAACAGCATCAAGAGCGCACTCGACGCTCTCGGCGCCGACCGCATCCAGCACGGGGTACGCGCCATCGAAGACCGAGAACTCGTTCGCCGCCTGGCCAATGACGGGATCTGTCTCGATGTCTGTCCGACATCGAACATATGTCTGAAGGTGATTCCATCACTTGAGGAGCACCCGCTCCCCTTGCTGCTCGAGGCGGGCGTCCCGTGCAGTCTCAACGGCGATGATCCGCTGTTCTTTGGCGCCAACCTCCTTGATGAGTACGAACTCTGCAGGGACAAGCTGGGCTTCTCCGACGACCAACTCGCGGGCGTCGCCCGCGCGTCGATCGAGTTTAGTGGTGCACCGCGAGCTTTGAAGGCCTCTGCCTGCACGAGCATCGACGCTTGGTTGTCCGACCCTGTGGTCAGCTGAGGCCGATCGGCCGAGCTAGCGCTCGGCAAGATCTCTGTTGCCCCAGTTCACGTCCTCACCTGTTGCGCGCAGACTGGCACAGTGGTCAGGGTGCCAGCTCCCGCCACTCGCCCGACGCAGCCGAGGCGCGAATCGCGTCCATTGCCGCAGCGTTCCGGGCGCCCTCGGCAAACGTGGCGACGCCTAGAGCGGCCGCATTGCCGCCATAGATCGCGGCAATGCACGCCGAGATCGAGGTCGTCGGAAAGGACTGCCCCTGTATTCGGATTCCCTCTTGTTTGTGTGCGATTGCAAGTTGGTTGGGACTGTGCGAACTCCAGACAGCGGACCGTACTGTGCCGTCGATCTGCAACTCGATGTCGTCGAAAGTGCCGTGCGCGAGCTCGGTCCCGTAAACATGCCCCACAACACCGCCCGCGAAACGTAGTTGCGCAGAGAACACGTCCTCGTTGACCGGAGTGAAGCGGCCCCGCTCGGTTCCCGTGTCGAAGGTCCGCTCCCCCATGGTCGTGACAAAGGCATGCACAGCAAGCAATCGCCGTCCAAGCACGAATTCCGCCAGATCCAACCAATGCGAACCTATCTCGGTGATCACGCGGCTTGGTCCGACCTGAGCAGGATCGAACCGCCAGTCACGCGAGGAAGGTGCGGCATTCCACTGCTGGCGATACGAACCGAAGACAGTCACAGGCTGACCAATCATTCTGTTGCTGATCGCGTCCCGCAGCAGTTGCACGCCTGTGTCCAGGCGGCGATTGAATGTGAGATATGCGGACACCCCGCTAGTGCGGACGGCCTCGACCATCTTCTGCGCACTGGCCAAAGTTGGTGCCAGCGGCTTCTCACATACAACTGCATGCCCACGCGCTGCGGCTTCTAGGACGATCTCCTCATGCTGCATCGGAGTAGCACAGACGTGCACATGTGTCGCGCCGAAGCGGTCGAGCACTTCGACAAGATCGGCCGCAACCGCACAATCCCATCGCGCAGCCGCGGTGGCCGCGCGCTCTGAATTCGGACTCCAGACGGCGACCGGCCGTATGCCCATCTCAGCAAGGGCGCTCACGTGCCGCGAGGCAATGTAACCAGAGCCCACAATAACTGGCCGAGCCTTGGCAACGTCCATGCCTATGTCTCCCCTCAGGTTCGACACGCACGAGCTTGTATACGCATGCCCCAGTTTGCATAACGACCAGGTGTTCGACCCGCCGACCCGAGGCCATGGTGACCATACCATGGCCGCCGTCTCGGCTCTTTCTCCACGAAAGGCAAGTCGTGGACTCTGTATGGGAGAGTCGCCACCTGGTGAGAAGGAAAGGTGGCCGTGCTTGCTAGCCTCGGGTCGCGAGCCGAGAGGAGAACAACCATGGGAGAAACTCTCCGTCGTCAAAAGCCGTCTCAGGTCGAACCTCGGGACTCCGACTCGCCGGGTGCCAGTGGCCGAAACCGGAACCGTACCGACACGATGCTCGGCTTCATCACCGGGACGGGATTCTACGAACTGCCCAACTTGGATGACGTGAGCCAACGTCTGGTTCGGACACCCTACGGCGATGTCGAGATAACGATCGGGACATGGCACGATCGCCAAGTCGGGTTCCTTCCCCGCCACGGTGCGCAACACACGATCGCGCCCTCAAGAATCAACTACCGGGCCAACCTTTGGGCCCTGCAACACCTCGGAGTCAAATCCGTATTCAGTGTCTGTGTGGTCGGGAGCGTCCGGACCGACATCAAACCCGGTGACATCGTATTGATCGACCAGTTCCTTGACCTCACCAAGGGCCGACGAGCTGACACATTCTTCGATGGAGAAGGCGAGTTGCGCCACACGGACATGACCTACCCGTACAGCGCGGAATTGAGGGCCCTCGTGACCCAAGCCGGCAAGGACAAGGCCATCGATCTTGTCTCGACCGGCACGTACGGTTGTTTCGAGGGTCCGCGCTTCGAGTCGGCCGCCGAAGCCAACATGGCGCGGCTCCTCGGTGCACACGTCGTGGGCATGACCGGCTATCCCGAGGTCTCCCTCGCAAGAGAGCTCGGGCTCGAATTCTGCGCTCTGGCAGTCGTCTCGAATTACGCGCCCGGAATAGTCGGAAACACCGTTTCTCACGAGGAGGTGACAGCGGTCACGAACGCGGCGTCGCCAAAATTGTTCCGTCTTTTGGACCGCGTTGTCCAGATCTTCGCTGCGCCGGGAAAGGGGCAGTCGGGTGAGAACGATTGACTGGACTGGAAACGCGATACAGATCATCGACCAGACCGCTCTTCCAAACGACGTACGGGTCCTCACGCTGGACACGATCAACGCGCTCGTCGATGCCATCGGCCGACTAGCAATCCGTGGAGCCCCGGCGCTCGGAGCCGCAGGCGCTCTCGGTGTGGCGCTTTCCGCCGTTCTCTACGACGGTGACGAGGAACATGTCCGGGCCGCTGCATGCCTCGTAAGAGATGCACGGCCAACCGCCGTCAATCTTGCCCGGGGCGTCGATCGGGCTCTCGGCGTTCTCGACAAAGGAGTTGACGCCGTCGTGGCTGAAGCATTGGCGGTGCTCAGTGAGGATGCACTGGCAAACCGGCGTCTCGGACGACGCGGAGCAGAACTGATAACCGAACTGGGCCTGCGCGACGTATCGGCGCTCACCCATTGCAACACCGGTGCACTTGCTTGTGTCGAGTGGGGTACCGCGCTCGGCATTCTGCACCAACTGCATGAGGAGGGCCGTCTCCGGCACGTGATCGCCACGGAGACCCGCCCACTTCTTCAAGGTGCCCGACTTACGGCCTGGGAGCTCACCAACATGGGAGTTGAGCACCACCTGATCGTCGATTCTGCCGCCGCGTGGGCTCTGCGCAGCCACCTTGTCGACCTGGTCGTGGTCGGAGCAGATCGCATAGCCGCCAACTGCGATGTCGCCAACAAGATAGGCACACTTGCGATCGCTCTCGCCGCGGCCGACGTGGGCGTCCCGTTCATCGTCGCTGCTCCCGAGTCGACCATCGATCAGGACATGCCTGAGGGCGGCTCAATCGAAATCGAGTACCGGAATGACGATGAAGTGACAAGCTGGCGCGGAATCTCCACAGCGCCAGCAGGAACACCTGCACTCAACCCGGCATTCGATGTCACGCCTGGACGCTTGATCACAGCGATCGTTACCGAGAGCCGAGTCATACGCCCCTCCTGAAACCGACCCCGCCGACACCAGCTTCAACCAGTCAGGGGGCCGGTCGCCAACCGCGTAGCCTGAGGAACCTTGTTCGGATCTCTCCGTCACCCATGGCGCTGCCGCTCCTATGGAGAGTTGGGCCGCCTGTCCTGTGCTCCAGTCCAGTGCCAACTCGAATTTGAGAAGTCCTGCGCGCCAGAGGGAAGGGCGTAGTCGTCTCGCGGACGGAGCAGTCTGAGCGAGAAGTGCGACCTCGCCCATCGAGCCATTCGGCCCAACACGTCGCGCCGTGTGGGAGTTGAGCCGGTGCCGGGCGATGCGGGTCCTTGTTGCAGTGATCTTTCTTCAAACACCCGTGCACGCCTGCTCGCGCGGAAACGGCGTCGTGCCCTCCGGGCGGCGCAACCGACCGGCTTAGGGCAGACTAGGAGAATGACGGAATTCATCGCCGCTCCTAATGTCATCGCGGCAGCTGGCACCCCGCCGAAGATGATCTCTGAGTTCGTCGGCCGCGTCGCAACCGGCACGGCGGACGTCTCCATCGCTGTCATGAACAGCCCCGAAGGCTGGTCAGAACCGGGCCAACGGCCTGGTTTCGACGAATACACCGTGGTCATCGACGGTGAGCTCGCCGTCGAGTCCGAGAGCGGCCCGCTCACCGTATTGGCCGGGCAGGCGATTCACACTTCCGCTGGCGAATGGGTCCGTTATTCGACCCCCGCAGAGGGTGGAGCACGATACGTGTCGGTCTGCGTTCCCGCCTTCTCGCCGGAAAGCGTCCATCGCGACGAGTAGATCCTTTTTCGCATTCAGCGGAATTCAGTAGCGGTCGTAAGCTCTGCGGGGGCCGTTGAGGGCCCACGCGTGACCATTGCGAACAAGTCGGGACCCTTGAACGCCCGTGGTCACACAGAAGAGTCCATGTGCGGCCTTCGTCTAGGTCCGCGGGCACGGGTCTACTGGCCGTCGAGCAGCGACGAAAGAGACCGGGCAAGCAAGACCGGCCTCACACCCTGGTGTAGTTCCCGGATTTCGATCCGGCGGGGCTCTCTTGTGCTGTGGTACTACCAGCTGTTCATCGCGGCAAGCAGCTCTTCGGTGAGGGTCTCGAGGGTCGCACCCTCGTGGCGAAGACGGCCCTCGGTGACAGCCGACTCGATCTGGGGACCGACGGGGTAAACGCCCGGAGGTCGGTTCCGACCTTCGGCGGCAATGCGTTCGGCCACGAGAGCCTGCAACGACAGTGTCAGGTCCATGACCTCGATCGGGTTGCCCTCGGCGTCGGAGCAGTTCAGGCAATCCCCCTGACCGATCACGAGCACCGTCTTGCCGGCGGGCGTTGAGTACTCGGTAACAGACGGACGCACCGCGGTGGCTGTTCCGAGGGCGTTGAGGTAGTCCATGGGGAGCTCGAACGCGCCTCCGCCCGCGGTGCAGAGAATGACCCCGTCCTGCATCCCTTCGATGTGGGCCCGCGTGACAGCCCCGGCAACGCCCGTGGCGGCGAACACGATCTCGGCGTCTGGCGCCGCGTCGCTCAAGCTCTGGACGCGGTGGCCGTCGTGGAGCGCCTGGAGCGCTCTTACTGCGTCGATCTCGGAGACGACAACTCGCGCGCCAAGCGCAGCGGCATGGCGCGCGACTCCCTGCCCAACCCAGCCGTAGCCGACAACCATGACGACCCGGCCGGCGATCTGGAGGTTCGTGATGTCGAGCAGCGCCATCACACAGGACTGTCCCGTGCCGTAGACGTTCTCGAAGAGGTACTTGATCCGCGAATCACCGACCGCGATCACAGGGAGTTTGAGAGCGCCCTGCGCATGCATGGCACGGAGTGCTCGGACGCCGGATGTGGTCTGTTCCGCCGCGCCGAGCATGTCCTCAACAAGGTCGGGATACTCACGATGAGCCATCCGGATCAACTCCGCACCGTCGTCCAGCAAGATGTCCGGGCGGGTCTGGAAGAAGCCACGAGCCAACTCGATGTCGCGGTCGTGCGTCGCCGCTCTTTCCGCGTACACCTGGAGTCCCGCCGCCTCAAGCGCCCGCGCCACCCCGTCGGTTGTCAACCGACCGCGGCAGTGCAGGCTCACCTGCGCGCCGGCATGTTGGAGCGCAAGCGCCAGGTTCGCCGTCTTCGGCTCGAGGACTAGGCCCATCCCGATACGCAGGCCGTTCAGAGCTCCGCTTGCAGTCAGAGCTTCCCGGATGGAGGAAAGCACGGGCATCCCGCGGGCGGCCCAGACGATCCGAAGCGTGGCGTCATCGACGATGTCGCCGGACGATGCGTCACTCATCGCGCTGACCCCCATCCAGCATTTCCTTGACATCTTCTTTCTGGTTCGCTCTGGTCTGGGTCAGGGAAATCCCTAGGGAACGAAGTTTTGCCGCGGCGATCGCATTGTCGAGTTCTGGCGGGATCACGTGCACTCCGGGCGTCAGTTTGTGGGTCGCGAGGTAGTGCGTGCCGACAGCTTGCACGGCGAAACTCAGGTCCATGATCTCTACCGGATGCCCGGCGCCTCCGGCGATGTTGACCAAGGCGCCCGATGACAGCAGATGCACGTCGCGATCCCCCAGCCGGAAAGTCTCTACATCCTCGCGCGGGTGGTCAATCGAGGTCGCCGCGCGTCGCAGCGCTTCGATATCAATCTCGAGGTCCGAGTGGCCGACGTTGGCGAGTACAACATCGTTGCGGAGAAACGCCAAATCCTCCTCTCCGATCGCCCGCACACCACCAGTGGCGGTGAAGACCATCTCGGCAGTCGGCAGCACATCCGCAGGCGAGCCCACCGTATGGCCGTCCATGTGGGCTTCCAGGGCGCGGACCGGATCGGTTTCGACTACGTAGGTGTAAGCACCCAAGGCACGTGCATAGCGGGCAGTACCCCGACCCACGAAGCCATATCCCACGACCACCAGATGAGTCCCGGCGACCTGCCGGTTCGTGAGTCGGAGCATGGCCTGGATTCCGGTCTGGCCCGTTCCGTAGACGTTGTCGAAAAGGTGCTTACAACGAGCGTTGTTGGCAGTCATGGCGGGAAACGGGAGCTCGCCGGCCGCCGACATCGCCTGCAGCCGCGCGGTGCCGGTCGTCGTCTCCTCGGAAACTCCCTTAAGCCGGTTAAAGAGCTCGGGACGGTGACGGGCCATACGGAGAGTCAACTCGGCGCCGTCGTCCACTATATAAGTCGGTCCGCAGTCGGCGGCAGCCAACAGCTCTCGATTCCAGCTCTCGTAATCCCCGTCGGCAGCGGCGACCACAGTCATGCCCCTTGCCTTGAGGGCCTCGACGACATCCTGGCGAGTCGTGCGAGGGTTGCTGCCCGCGACTACGACGTCGGCCCCGGCGTCGGCGAGAATGATCGCCAGGAAAGCCGTCTTTGCCTCCAGATGGACGACGACAGCAATGGTGACGCCATCGAGGGCGCCATCGCCGAGTCGTTCGCGGACAAAGCCATCGAGGACCGGAGAACGACGGCGGACCCATTCAATCTTCGCGGTCCCGATCGCCGCAGGCGTCGGTTCTGGCAGCGAAAGAGACATTGTTGTGATTGTAATCGTCTGACCCCCCGCTGTTGGGGTCGACGCGCCTTAGCGACGACGCAATCAAAGGTCTCGAGGGATCCAGTTCCGCATCAATCGCGGGTTGCCAAGCTGGCCTCCAACGACGCTGCGGACTCGACAGGAAGGGCTGAAGAAGCTTCGGCGAGGCAGGCGTTCAAGGCCGAACACGACACATGCAGGCCTGCCGGTCTGTGACGGAAACGTGGAGGGCCGTACACCGGCGATCGACCCTCTTTGCCCAAGCGGAGACATGGCTTCAGCCGAGAGACGGGGATGCGCGTCGAGCCGCCAGCGCCGCGGTCCACCAGAGGAGGTCCGCGACTGCTGTCTCCAGACGTTGATCCAGTGAGGCGAACACCTCGGGAGTAAAGGCGTCGGCTTGCCTGGCGGCCATCATGAGCTCCGGAAGGATGTGGACGGCATGGCGAAGCGGAGCCATTTCGAACTCTACGCAGACCAGGCGCAACTGTTCTATGGCGCGGGCCCCGCCGACGTTGCCGTAGCCGACGAACGTCACAGGCTTGCGATTGAACTCCGGGAACACGTGGTCCATGGCGTTCTTGAGCGACGCCGGGTAACCGTGGTTGTACTCGCTGGTGACGATGATGAAGCCGTCGGCGCGGTCGATTGCCCGGCCGAAGCGGGCCACGTCCTCACTGGGGTAGTCACGCTGTGCCCGGGCCGGGGGGAGGGCGTGATCGTAGAACGCCAGCGGATGATCCCGGAGGTCCAGGATCTCGAGGTCGAAGTCGTCGCGCTGCGACAGGCGATCCACCAACCACGCAACCGGCTTGTCCGCGAAGCGGCCCGGCCGCGTGCTACCGATTATGAGCTGGATGAGTAGCACCGGGCGAAGCCTACCGAGGATGTCGCCGGCCTCTTGGCGACCCGGCTCGCCCGGGAGTTCTGCGACCAACTTGTCTCCCTCGGATCTGATGAGATCTGACCCATGACAGTTGTCAGGATCAACGCACTCAGCGTGACCGAGGCCTCCGGAGATGAGCTCGTCGGCGATTCGCAGCCCCGGGTGGGCGCCGTCGACACCGAACACGGTTTCGAGGGCTTCGAGCTGCTGCCGCCAACCGACGGGCGCAACCGGTGGCTGGTCGTCACCAGATGGCAGGACGAGGAATCGTTCGAGCCTTGGGTCACGTCGCCTGTCTTCGCTCACGGCCCTGCCAGCTCCGATCGGCCGGCAGCTCCGGCGGACCATTGGCCGTCTCGTCCGAATTGTGGTCGTATGAGGTGGCAGGTGGTTCGCCGACGCAAGCGAACAGCTGAGAAGGCGCACCCGTGACCCGGGAACCAAACGTCATGTCTCGAGCCTTCGATCCAACCCGACCGCCGACGCCACTTGTGCAACTAGGTCTGGCGCGCGCCCTGGGACGCATCGCGCACCTTCTGCCTTTGTCCCTATGGTCCGAGGGCTCGTTCCTGTCGATCGGCTGTAAGGGTTCGGTCCTGTCGATCGGCTCGATCGGATCAGCTTGCTCGATCGGATCGATCGGTTCGGCTTGCTCGATCGGCTCGATCGGCTCGTCCTTGTCCATCTGCTCGATCGGGAGCTTCCTGTCGGCGTTCTCGGTTCTTTCCGCCGGGTCGCTCTTCTCGGTTCTTTCCAGCTTCTCGCGTCATTCAGCGCTGGCACACCGGTCTGGGGGTGCCCGCAGCGGCGGCTGGTCGCTCGCGCGATTGCCCGGCGAACATTGATTTTCCTGGTGCGAGGTGCGCGGCTAGCCTCGATCGGGCGATCGC
>Ga0181538_10002868_pt1 | contig 17345 bp, 18 predicted proteins | sample PEATcosm2014_Bin_40_FD_119773 | JGI IMG/M metagenome (GOLD analysis project Ga0181538, IMG submission 119773) | Peatland microbial communities from MTU Mesocosm Facility, Houghton, MI, USA - PEATcosm2014_Bin23_30_metaG | ecosystem: Environmental > Terrestrial > Soil > Wetlands > Peat | place...
GCCGTTGCTCCAGTCGCCGGCGTGTCCATTCGCGCCCTTCTTCTAAGACTTCCATCTCTATTTCGCGCAGAGAGCGCGGCCGATCATTATCCGAGGTCACTGGTCCTTTCGTATAGTGTTAACGGTTGCTTTTCTCGGATGAGCAACCAATTACGACCCCACCAGTATAGGGGCTGTGTCAAGATGCTCTCCCCCCGAGCCGCTCACCGTGGGCTGTGAGCGGGGCAGAAGCTGCCGGTTCAGGCTGCCTAGCGAGTGTATCGGTGGTGCAGACCGCCAAGCAGAGGCAGCGCGATGATTTTGCCACGGCCCGGTGGTTCGGTCGGGCGTGAATGGGGGCAATCCTGGGCCAACGCCCGATGGGTGCGGTGGCGGTGAAAATAGTCCAAATAGTTGGCCAAGACACGGCGCAGGTGGTGAGCGTCGAGTACGATCACGTGGTCCGATCATTCGCGCCGAATCGAACCGATCATTCTCTCGACGAAGGGATTCTGCCAAGGCGAACACGGAGCAATGAGCTTTTCATGTCGGCCGAGGGCCAAGATTCGCGATTGGAATTCTGCGCCGTAAATAGGGTCACGATCGCGCAGCAAATAGCGTGGTGGGTGGCTGATCGAATATGCCGCGCGGCAGCGGGCGGACCTCGTTGTGCTCGGCGAAACCATCACGCGCGCCGGTACTGTGCTCTCGTTTGAGGCCAGCGCCGAGCAGGTACCAGGGCCGTCCGCTAAGTCCTTCGAGGCGCTGGCGAAAAGGCTCGACCCTTACATAGCCGTGCCGGTGGTTGAGCGAGACGGGCATCTCATCTACAACACCGCCGCGCTGGTCGGCCCGGACGGGATCATGATTGGCAAGTATCGCAAAGCCGTCCTGCCAGGTGGCGAGTGGGACAGGGGCCTCCAGCCCGGCTCGGAGTATCCGGTTTTTTAGACGCGCTTCGGAAAGGTGGGCATGATGATCTGCTTCGACGGGTTCTTCCCCGAGGTGGCTCGGCAGTTCGCGCTCAATGGCGCGGAGGTCATCGCCTTTCCCGTCTGGGGTTGCAACCCGAGGCTCGCCGCGGCCCGCGCGATCGAGAACCAGGTCTATGTGGTCAGCAGCACCTACGCCACGCCGGACATGAACTGGATGGCCTCCGGCATTTTTGATCACGAGGGGAACCTGCTCGCCCAAACCAACAAACAGGGCGCGGTGGCGGTGGTGGAGGTTGATTTGAACCAGCGACTCCATTGGCCCTGGCTGGGCGACTTCAAAGCCGAGTGGCCCCGGCAGAGTCCGGTGGTTGAAGGGCCTGGGAAATGAGGAAGCTGCCTTTGCGGATCAGCCCTTGGGCACGGCCAGCTTCAAAGTCCAGAAGACTGAATTGATCAGAATGCGCTGGAAGGCCGGGGCTTTGAAATCGTCCCAGTGCCCTAAGGATGTGTAAACGATCCGACTGCCGCGCTTGTACGTATTGATCAGAACTACCGCCTCGGCATCCTTCCCGGGGATTTTGCCCATCATCAGCGCCTCGGCTGTCGGCGTCAGAGGCGCAATTTCATAGAGCCAGCTCGGGCTGTCGAACGTTTCGGGGACGCCGGTCAGGATGGGATGCCCCTTCTTCTCTGGGTTCACGGTCACGACGGTGACGATCCCAGGCTCATAATGGCCGTGATAGCTGCAGCCAAAGACATCCTTGTCGAATGTCTTCCATTGCTCCAGCCCTTCAGGGAGCTTGCTGTTGGCTGCGACGGGAGCGCCGCCTTCCTTGGGCACGATCAGGTTGGCGTCGAAGGCATGGCAGGCGGTGCGGATGCCGATCAGGGGTTTGCCGCTGTCCAGATATTCCTTCAGGATCTGCATTTGCTCCCTGGGCAGGGCGCGGCGGCGGGCGAATACCACCACCAGGTCGGCCTTCCTGACTCGCTCCATGCGCGGGATGAAGAACCGATTGGGGTCCTTGTCGTCGGTGCTGCTGGTCAGGTATTCGCACTGGAATCCATACTTGTCTTCAAGCATCTGTCCGAATTCCGGGATGGTCCGCCAGGCCCGGTATTCGTTTTCAGCCAGGATAAACACCAGCGTCTTTTGGGGCCGGCTTGCCGCGGCTTGGCCCGGGGTTTCCAGCGCCATCGCCACCAGAGCCCAGATCGCCAACGCAATCAGCTTACGCACGGTTTTCATTTGTCTTGTCTCCTCATACGACTATTGGTTCACGAATACCACCGCTTTCTTGGCCTGAGCAGGGCGCATTACCTGGAAGTTTGTCCCTGCCTGCCCTGGGAGAGAGAGAAACACACTCGCAGTTATGGCGCGGGCCTTTGCCGCGCCGGAGTGGGCCAGGGCTTTGGTGAGGAGGAGGCTTCGGCCACGCAGGCAGGCACTCGGGCGCGGAACTCAAGAGGCAAGCTCTCGAATCGCCTCACCATATGGCGGATACGAGACCGGGGCCGGGGCCAGAGCGGGCGGGCGCCCCGGAGGGACACCCACCCGCCTGGACGCCGGGAGCGGGCAATGGCTCAACGGCCCGCACGCCCGGCGGTTGCTTAGCTCGCCGGGACGATGGCCGAGAAGGTCCTGGGCAGGCTCTCCCACCCATCAACCACCTGGTTGACCTGGACGTAGACTTTGGTGCCGGCCTTCGGCAGCCCGTAGCGGGCCGTATAGAGGCCGGTGATGTCGGACGAGCCCGCTACGGGCGCGGGACACGTGCCCAGGATGCGGAAGTACTTGCAGACCTCAACGCCCTGGCTGACCGGTTTGGAGCCGCGGACGATGGTGCTGTCGCCGGGGTCGGTCGGGCAGTTCAGCTTGAGGGCGACCACTCCCGCCGCGTTGGTGATGACCAGGTTCTGCGGCGCAAGGTCCGGGAACTGTGGCCGCATTGGAGGTGTCTCCACCTCGGTGTGGCCGAACTGCACCAGGGTGCAGTTTAGCTTCGTGAACAACTGGAACCCGCTGAGGGCGCCATTCTGGCCCAAGCGGCTGTTGCTCTTCACGGCGGAGGCGGCGGCCATCCACTCGACCCGCTGGGCTTCCGTGAGCGTCCGCCACTTCCCCGCCACGCGGCTGAGGTTGTCGCGCACGCTCATTTGCGCGCCCGTGCGCGGGTTGGCGGGGATGGCGAGCGTCCGGCTGATCTGGCCGAACTGGCCAGCCTGCGAGACGTTCAGGCCACGTTTACCTGATTGTGGGATGTCTAGTATTTTCATACGTTTACTACTTTCCTTTCTTTTGTTGTTTGTTTGCTGAAACGGCGCGCGTGGCCGGCAGGGCCGGCGCAAATTGCGCGCGCCAATAGTGTTTTCCTTTAGCCCTGGAGCCGGTAAGGACGCGTTCCACCGCGTCCCAATCACTACGGGCCAAGTCAGGGACGCGGTGGAACGCGTCCTTACCGGGGAAAGGGTTTGCATGGTCAGTTCCTCGTGCGCTCGTCCACGCGGGCGAGGCCGGACTCGAGGGCATTGATGCGGGTGACCTGCCGGTCCAGAGTGGCGAGCAGCTCCCGGTGGTTGGCGTCGAGCTTCTCCAAGAGCGCAAGGTGGTCGGCATGCATGCGCTCACGGCTGGCCAGCATTTCGGCGCAGAACTCGGCGCGGCTGACCAGTTCCGGCTTGGCGGACTTGCAGCCAAGGAGTTTCTTCGCGAAGAGGAACGCCGAACTGGCCGCGCCGGCGATGGCCGCCCAGCCCTCGCCCGAGATGGTCCGGGCGACTGGGATTGGAGTGTTGAGACTTGTGTTCATGATGCGTGATGCGTGATGGGTGATGCGTGATACTTGAAACGTGATTAGGAGCCGGCTTGGGGGCTGACGGGGGTGGCTACGGACGGTGTGGCGGCACTGGAGGGCGGCGCATTGTTCTGCGCTCCGGTGCTGGCAGCAACTATGCCGCGCAGTTGGCCGTGACGGTGGGCAAGGAACCAGCCGCCGACTGCAACGGCGACAGCGCCCAGGATGAGCAGCTCATTGCCGACCACCAGCGTGGGCAGGACCATGAGCGCCACGCCGCCAAGCATCAGCGCAGCACTCGTCGTCACACTGCCGATGATTACTTTGAGGGGCGGATAAACCAGCGATGCCAGGCCGAAGACGAACAGGCCAATGCCTACCCACACAATCCCCTTCAGGCTGGAAAGCTTGGCTCCCAGCTCGCGGGCCGTGTCTTTCTGGGCAGCACCGAGTTCAGTTCGGGCTTTGGTTTCCTCCCGCTCAACTACAGGCATGGGAGAGCTGATTAGGAAAGCGGTTGATGGTTGAGAGTTGAGAGTTGAGGGTTGGCGGCCGGGAGGGCGGGCGTCCTCCCACATCTGGGATTGCTCGATGCGTGAGCCTGCGGGCACGGTGTAGCTCCGCACCTTGACGGTCTCCTGGTCTTGCTTCGTGGCCTGGCTAGCGTTCTCGCCCTGGGTCAAGGTCTGCTCGATAACGCCCGTCGGCTCGTGCGTCGTGACGGCCCTGCCGCCCTTGAGCGGCCGGGGGTCGGCGCAGCCTGTCACGAGCAGCGCGCGCGCGAAGCCCGCGCACAGGAACCGGGACACGTAATCCATGGCGGCAGACCGCCGACCTGAAGACTTTAGACGCAAGACTCCAGACTCGAGACTTCTGCCCTTGGCCTTCGGACTCTGGGCTTCCGATTCCGCACTCCGCACTCGGCACTTCGCACCTGGCTGGCTCTGGACTTGGGACTCCAGGCCTTGGTCTTGATCCGATGGCGGATGGTCGGGGGCGAGCGCCGTCGAGAGCCGGAGGCAGCCGGCGTTTATTTGGTCTCCTGTGGTCTTCATGTGCTTAGTCTTAGTTGTCATGTGTGCCCAAGAATCAAGGCGCCCGGACCATTTTCGGCTCGGACGCCTCTGGGCCTGCTAAGCACTAGAAGGCGGAACAACTTCTTCCTTTTCGGAAGATTATGTTCCTTTTTTGCGCCCCTTGAACTGGAACTCCCACTTGATGCGCGGCGTCGGGTGGTAGCAGTTGCTCACCCTGTAAACCAGCGTATTCCGGTCGTTCAGATGGTCGAAGAGCGGCCGGCAATTCTCGCGTAGGTAACCAACCAGCAATTTCCGGATATGCTTGCGGATGACATCGGCCTTTTCCTGGAAGGTACCCTTCTGATACTCCTTCGGCACCCACTTGCCGTCCACCTGCTTGGCACTGGCCGCAAGCAACTCCTGGCGTTCCTCCAGTTTCGCTTTCAACTCTTGATACCGCTCACTGCTCAAATCCCGGGCTGCCTCATGCAATTGGATTTCCTCTTCCAAGCCCTTCCTATTCCGGAGGGCGCCGGCGATCTGGCGCTCATCCCAAATCACGTCCCGCTCATTCAAATCCCCGACCCGGCCAGCCGCCGGCTCCAGACCCCCCTCGGCTGCCTCCTGGCCGTAAAGGACTTCTCTCGCCGTTTCCCCGCTCCCACCAGCGGCCGCAAACGGGTTTTTTCGTATGGCCTGTTTCAGCGCGCCGGCGTCGAACTCGCGGGGCTGGTTGCGGAGGAGAAAAACCAGGTACTCGGTGCCAATCCACGTCGGCATCAGAACCTCGCAGCCACGGAACCAAATCCGCCAAGTGGAAACCTCAGTCCGGTCATGCTTGCCACCCCGCCGGCGGACGCTTTCCTGCCTGATCAGGCAAACGGTGCCCGTAGCCATTGCCTGAGGAGAACCGCCGGCAAGCACCGCAGGCAGCGCCGCAACGTCGTCTGGTGTCTCCCCCAGCACCCCGGCCACTTCCTCATTCTGCCTTCTGCCTTCTGCGTTCTGCATTCCTAAGAGCCGGCACGTCCGCCGCGAAATTCGGCACAGGCCATCCGCCATCCGGTTTGCGCAATTCTCCGCCCGTGTCTCGCACTCCGGCCGACCACCGGCTCCACCTGTGCCGGAAGGGCCGGCCGATCCACCGTCAGAGCCGGGCACCTTGCCGCCGGCGCCCTCGCGGTTTTGAGCCGAGCGCGCGCCGTGAGAGGTCCCGCCCGGCTGCTGAGCAACGGTACAACCGACGTCGTCGAACACGTTTCCATCCCCCAAACCCACTTTCACTCCAGCCGTCAGCAACACCACGGCAGCGAGTTTGATTCCGGCCAAGACCAGCGCCGCGGCGTGGCCAATCCGCGCGCCGGCCGGCGCAGAGGCGGCCCGCTTGTTCAACATCGCCCGAATCGCTGTTTGCTCCTCCTCCGTCGCTTGGGGCAAAGTCAAGCCCGGACCGCCTGCCACGAATCGGGACAATGAGGGGCGCATTTTGCAAGTACCACCATCCGGTCCCCTGCCCGCGTGTCAATTGCCAGCGGCCTGGGAAGGCGGTGCGATCAGCGTGCTCGCCGCCCCCTGCCGCGCGTGAATGAGGTTGAGCGCCGCCACAAAGCCGATGGAGAACCCCATCTCGATCCAGATGGCCTGAGGCAAAAAGGCCACCAACCCCGGTCCGGGTTTGAACTGCTTGCGGCCAATGACATCGGGCAGTCGTCCCTGGTGGTCGAATTGCCATCCCAACGCCTTGAGGTACTTCGCGATGGCCCGCCAATCCGTCGGCTGGGTCTTTATCAGCGTATCCAACGTCTTGTAAACGCCGTTGGGATCATTAATCGGGTCTGGAACGGGAATCGGCTTAGTCATGGGGCGCAGATTAGCGCCTGCCGGCCCCCGGCGCCAGCCCGAGAAGTTCCGCCGCCCAGGCCCAACCGCTAATGGACGCTAATTTACCAGGAGCTTCTCCACTAGCCTGGACTTTAGCGCTAGCCCTTAGCATTTAGCCTTTTCAGCGGTAAGTTGCACCAGCGGTCGCCATGGAAACAGTGGCAGCTCCAGGCCAAACCAGGGTTTGATGAGCCGAGCGAAGCAGGATCACCGGATCACGCCGGCACGTTTTGGGGTTCACCGTTCTCTACGAGCACAGGTGAGAGGTAGAATTCGATCGTCGGTTCGACTTGAAACGTTTCGCGGATCATCGGCGCTACACGTTGCTGCATGAAGCTGCGCGCCGGTTCTTCCTCCTCCCACAGGTAAACACCACCGGCGGTGTGGCCATCGGCTGACAGAAGAAACTGCTTTCGTATGAGGCCAGGCACGTTACGGAAAGCCGGCGCAGCCTGTGAAAAAGCAGCTCGCATTTGGCTGGCGTTGATCGTGGTGGGAACGGCAAATCGCGTGATGACAGTGATCATTGGAGATATTTGGATTTATGGTCTCAGGCCGGCTTGATGTTCTGGTTCACACGGAAGAAGTTGGCCGGGTCGTACTTCTTCTTGATGGCGGCCAGGCGGTCGTAGTTGTCGCCATAGGTGGCGCGGATGCGATCCTCGCCCTCTTCCATCATGAAGTTGAGGTAGGCTCCCTTTAGATTATGCGGATGGAGGGCGTCCCAGTAGGCCTTGGCCCAAGCCTTGAGCGCCGGCGCATTCGCCGGATCGGGATCTATGCCGCATATCACCATGGACCAGGTCGCGTCCCGGCAGTTCCACGCTGTCTCGTGGCGCCCGACCTTGTGGACCGCGCCGTCTATGGGGTAGAGATGCGCGATGGAAAGCTCCGTTGGCACCTTGCCGAAGTGCTCGACGTGCAGCTCAATGGCCCGGTCGGGCAGTTCCTTGACGAAGTCGGCTTTCCAGTACCATTGCAGACCCTTGGGGAGGAGCGGGTCGAACAGGCTTTGCAGGGCCGGGAACGGCAGGGGCCCGGCCCAGTCAAGCACGGGCGGCGGCAGCGCCTGGCGAATGGGCTTGACCGCCGCTTCGGCCTGGTCCAGCGGCCCGGTGTAACAGACGACCACGGCGCAGGTCTTCTTCCCCCAAATGTCTTTTGGAAACGGCTCCCCGGAGGGCATGGTCCCGAGATGCACGAACGGGCTCAGTTCCAGCGGCGCCTGCGGCAGGAACTGCCGGTACCATTTCATTACCCTGGGTGCGTCTTTCAGCTCCCAGAAGATCGGGCCCCCATAGACCATACTGACGGGGTGGGCTTTATAGAGGAAGCTCGTCACGACGCCGAAATTCCCGCCGCCGCCGCGCAGCGCCCAGAAGAGATCTTCGTTCTGCGTCGCGCTGGCGGTCACCAGCCTCCCGTCGGCCAATACGACATCCGCCTCGAGCAGGTTGTCAATGGTCAAACCGTACTTGCGCGAGAGATAGCCGTGGCCGCCGCCGAGCGTAAGGCCCGCGATGCCGGTTGTCGAGACAATCCCCGCGGGCACGGCCAGGCCGAACGCGTGCGCCGCGTGATCCACGTCGCCCTGCGTGCAACCGGCTTCCGCCCGCACGGTGCGGTTCTCCGGATCCACGCGCACCCCCTTCATCGGGGAGAGGTCAATCACCAGCCCGTCGTTGCAACTCCCCAGTCCGGGCCCGTTGTGGCCGCCACCCCGTACCGCCGTGAGAAGCTCATTTTCGCGAGCAAAGCGCACGGCAGCGATGACGTCGGCGACATCGGCGCAGCGAGCGATCAGGAGCGGCCGCTTGTCAATCATGCGGTTGTAGAGCTTGCGGGCTTCCTCGTAGCGCGGGTCGCCGCGCTGGATTAGCTCACCGCGCAGGCCCGCCTTTAATTTGTCAATCATGGTTGTATTCAACATAAGTATGCTTTGGTTTGTTGTCGCGTCCGCACGGGGCACGCGACGCTCGACCCCATTGCTGGCAGCGTGCCAGGGAGATGAGTGACGGAATAACCCTGATTTCCTGGGAATCTCGAAGGGAATCGCGGAGGTTTTCCGCGCGAAAAGTCGCGAGGCGCGAGATTCCGCCACTGCCGCGAGCGAACTCCCGCGAGCGGAGGGACTGTCAGGCCGGCGACTGAATCCGGAGTGCCTTCATCCGCGACCTCAGGGTCGAGGGTGCAAGTCCGAGGCGGCCGGCGGCCCCGTCTGGCCCGGATATTTTTCCACCGCAGGCAGCCAGCGCGCGCTCGAGGTTGGCGCGCTCGAACGATTCCAGTTCCCTGGCGCTCAGGATGCGGGCCGGGGAGCCATTCGCGGCCTCCACGGACGACGGCGCCGGGGCAGCGTTCGCCGGCATGGCGCGATCCAGATCGAGGCGCGGGCCAGCCGAGAGGATGATGGCGCGCTCGATGACGTTTTGCAGCTCCCGCACGTTCCCGGGCCAGGAATAGTCCTGCAACCTGCGGGAGTCGTCGGGATGGAGGGGCTCGAGGCGCCGGCCCATGCGGCGAGCGAGGCGCTCGGCGAAGGCGCGCGCGAGCAGCGCCGTGTCGTCCCCGCGCTCGCGCAAGGGCGGGACACGCAACGGGAAAACGTTGAGGCGATAAAAGAGGTCTTCCCGGAATTTTCCTTCGCGCACCATCACGTCCAGGTCCCGATTGGTGGCGGCGAGCACCCGCACGTTGACCTTGCGCGTGCGGACACTGCCGAGCGGCTCGAATTCGCCTTCCTGGAGCACCCGCAGCAGTTTCGCCTGGAGGTCCAGCGGCAGTTCCCCCACTTCATCGAGGAAGATGGTGCCGCCGTCCGCCAGAGCGAACCGGCCGTCGCGCCGCGCGGTGGCACCGGTGAACGCACCGCGTTCGTGGCCAAAGAATTCGCTCTCCATCAACGCGCCCGGGATGGCGGCGCAGTTAACCCGGACCAGCGGCTTGTCTTTGCGCGCTCCCGCCTGGTGGATCGAACGCGCAATCAGCTCCTTGCCGGTGCCGGTTTCGCCAAAGATCAGAACGGTGGCGTCGGTCACCGCGACTCGTTTTAGCGATTCAAACAGTTCGTGCATCGCCGGACTGGACCCCAGCATATCCCCCATGCCGGCGATTTCGCGCGCGTTCTCGCGCAGGTATTCGGCCTCTGCCGACAACCAGGCAATTCTGCGCTCAGCGGCCAGACGTTCGTCCACGTTGCGCAGAATGACGGTGTGAAACACCTGCCCACGATTGTCAAAACGCGAGAGCGTCGCCTCGGCCGGGAACGTGGTCTTGTCCCAGCGTTGCACAGGGAAACTCTGCGGGATCCAGAGCTGGCGGCGGCCTTCCGGCTGAGCGTCGAGTTCCTTCATGAACGCGTCGAATTGAGCCGCGCTGTCCGCGGGCAGGAAATCGGACAGGTTTTCGCCGAGCAAATCCTCCGCGGTGCAGCCGAAGAGTTTTTCGGCCGCCGGATTCACCCGGGTGATGCGGCCGGCGGCCTGGAGGACGACCACCGCATCCATCGCGCTGTCGAGCAGCGCGGTGAGTTCCTCTTCGTGGACACGGACCTCGAGCTCCTGCCGCAGCCGTCGTTGCTCGGCGGCGGCGCGCGCGGCGAAAATCTCAAACAGCGAAATCAGCCGCGGCTGGGCGGGGAGCGGCCGGGTGTCGAGCACCGACAAATGCCCCATCACTTCGCCCCGGGTATCGAGCAAGGGCACGCCGAGGTAGCTGACGACGTGGAGGGCGCGAGTGGTGGGATTGCCGGGGTACAAGTCCAGCAGTTGATCCGGGACGTGCACGAGCCGCTTTTCTTCGACCACCGCCGCGCAGGCTGTGCCGATGATGTTGTATTCGAAATGCTCCACGAACGCACCGTTGAGCCAGAAGGCGCAAGCCCGCAGCCGTTTCAGTTCCGGCAGGTATTCCGTGACCCACGCGCCCGCCGTGCCCATGACGGAGGCGAGGTTTCTGACGAGGGCCCGGAAGAAATCCGTCCCCGTTTCCGAAACTGTGCCTTGGATGACCAGGCGCAGTGCGTCGTCGGCGGTGGGCGTTTCGGTTGGCGAACTCATAGGAATCAGGTCTCACACGATGTGCGGCGCGGCTTGGCCGGTCACACAGGGGCCAATTTAGCGCATCTCCAGACGGTTTCCAGGCGCCTTTTTTAAGGCCACTGGCTGCGGGTTGTCCATTCCTCGCCCGCCGCCAAGGGGGCCGGGCAGGAACGAGCTGGGCGGCATAACAAATGCTGACTAAAACTCAGTGGCGCATTAACGCGCCCTCGCAGAAAATGTTCAAATTCAATGACCGAGGCGCATTCGGCGAAGCGAAGCGCAAAGTCTCTCTCATGATCGAGGAGGTGCGCCAGGAGTCGTCCGAGGACGCCGACTACCTGGAAGAACACATGGTATTTGACGACGAAACCCTGACCTTCCGCTACACCGGGGATGACCGGTTCGCGATGCTCCCGGAGGAAAGCTTGAACTGAGCCCCGCCCTCCGCCCCATGTAACCCTTGTAACTTATTTAACTCACCATAGTCCATTCCCCTTTCAGCATTCCAGCGTTTCAGAGTTTCAGCTTTTCCCCTGAGCGGTCGCCACGGAAACAGTGGTAGCTGCAGCACAAACTATGGCTGGCCCGTTTCCCGTTTACTTACGTCCAAAGGCGCAATCCGATTAGGCCCCACCAGCCGTGATAAACCGCCGCCGCCGCCATCGTCAACGCGACCAGGACCGAATACCAGTAAGCCGCTCGTTTCATGGGGGTGTGCCGCTCGCGCCACACGACATACAAACTTGTGACAGCGGTCAGCGGAAATCCCAGGCTCACCAGCCAGAGGCTCACCGTCTGCAAATTCGGAGTGCCCAGGCTGACATCGTCAATATATCGGCCCGACACGACACCGCGAAACCCACTCCCGAGCAACACCGCAAACGCGATTAGCAGGACGACGCTCACCAGCGGCAGGAGACGCACCGATAACGGCCCTGGATTGTGGGATTTACCCAGCCAACGTCTCACCATCCAAATCGGAGCCATTACGCACGAACTGACGGCCAACACGCACACCAAGGCGATGCCAGCCAGTTGGGCCCAGTATTCCAGCGCCGGAATTCGCTCGAAGGTGTCCATCCGGCATTGAATCCAGGTGTGGCCATCCCGGTCGGGCAGCAGGGCGAGGCTGGCCAAAGAGGCATTCTCGTCGCGATACAACCGTTCCGTCACCGGCAGCACGCGATGTTTGCCAAATCCGTGAAAACTAACCGACAGCCCGTTCGAGGTGACGGTGAGTGTGCGGGAATTGAGCCAGCGGTTTATGCCTTGGGACCACTGCATCATGGGGCTGATGTTCTGATAATATCCCGCATAATGCTGCTTGAGTTGGCCGGGCACTGGCACCACCGGCGGCAGGGGCGGCGGAGTCAACCGCAGTCGCAAATAGTCACGCACCAGATTGGCAATGCGGTTTCCGGCGATGGAACTTCCGGAATTGATCATCACCACGTAGCCGCAGCCTTGACCGGGCAGATATCCCATTTGCGTGATATCGCCCATCACCGCGCCGTTGTGGCCGTGGAACACAAATGGCCCATCGGGATGCTCGTAACTGAACAAGCCGTATTCAGTCATCCGGCCCAATTTGGCCGAGGGCAACGTCTCTCCCCGTTCCATGCGCTCGATGGATGCCGCTCGCAGCAGTTGCGTGCCGTCAACACTGCCGCGTTGCAGCAGGAACCGGAGATAATTTGCCATGTCTCGCGCTGAGGCGTTGAGTCCGGCGGTGGGCCGCAGTCCGACATGCCAGTAGGGATAGGGCGTGATCCCATCGGGCCGGTACAATTTGGCCAAGCCCCGTTGCACCTCCGGTGTGTAAAAGTAACTGGCGCCGTCCATGTGCAATGGATGGAATACGTGTTTCTGCATGTAATCTTCAAAACGCTCGCCGGAAGCTTTCTCAATCACCGCCGCGATAACGGCGGGACCGGAATTGCAGTAAGCCATGCGGGTACCCGGCGGCCAACGGCACACGCGAGACGACGCCCCATAAGCCAGCGCGGTGTCCAGGCTCTGAGCCGGATCGCTGAGCGCAAATTCACGCAGGTGCATGTCGTCGAAGCCGGACGTGTGTTCCATCAAGTGCACGAGCCTTACGGGATCGGTCTCTTCCCACGGATTGACAAACCTCACCTCCGGCACCCATTGGCTCACGGGGTCGGTCAATTTGAGTTTGCCGGCCTCCTGCAATTGCAGTGCCGCCAGTGCGACAAACCCCTTGGAAACCGAGCCCAGGCGGAAGAGCGTGTCCGGCGTCACCGGTAGATCGGCGGCCACGTCAGCCTTGCTGATGCCAGCCAGCCACTCGACCTGGTTGCTCGTGATGATGGCAATGGCCGCGCCCGGCGTTTTAGTTTCCTTGAGGATTGACTCTATCGCCTTTTGGAGTTCCGGGATGGAATGCGGTCCGCTATTGGTCTCGACCCCCACCGCCCGCGACACGCTCAAGCCCATCAGCAAGCAAGCGGACAGCAAGCGGTTCTTCATCTTCGGTCTGGGGCTGTACATCGTTTCCTATTTCAGACCGGGGCGGCCTGATTCCGTTCCGTCTTTTCTGGACCGTCCCCCCGATCCAACCCAGTCCAACGACTCGCATAACAGTGGTAGCCTCAGACCAAACTATGGTTTGAAGCCTTTTTGTCTTGCATAGCTGGCGATTCTGTCTTACGCTGGCAGCATGAAAACGCTCACCGTGCGGTTGCCCGACTCGCTCGTGTCGGAAATCGAGCGCGAGTCCAAGTGCCGCCGCGTCTCTAAATCTGACGTAGTGCGCGAGCGCCTTCATCAGCCCCAGCGCGCCGCGGCTGGCGGCGGGAACATGGGCGACTTGATTGGCCACATTCTGGAGCAAAGCTGGAAAGCCAGGGTGCCCGCACGCCCGCCTCGGTTTCGTTCGGCGCAAAAACAAAGACTCGCGGAGCTGATTCGTGCCCAGCACTTGCATCGTTGACAGCGGCGTGCTGGTAGCCCTGCTCGACCCGCGGGAAGAACACCACCTTTGGGCGCGGGAGACCCTTTCCCGTCAACCCTTGCCGTGGTTCACCTGCGAATCCGCCCTTTCGGAGGCCTTGTTTTTGCTGCACGAACCGCACCTGCGCGCCCTCGACCAGCTCTTGCGCGAGCGCCATTTGCGGCTCGCCTTGAATCTGGCCGAGGAACTACTCCAGGTGCTCGACCTGCGCGCCAAGTACGCCAGCGTGCCGATGAGCCTGGCCGACGCCTGCCTCGTCCGGATGAGCGAGACCCTGCCCGATCCCCTGGTCGTCACCACCGACGCTGACTTCCGCATCTACCGCCGACACAGCCGGCAGGTCATTCCCTGCCTGATGCCCTAACCTCCGCACCCCGCATTCCTGCCGCGCCGACTTGTCTCGCCGAAATCCGATGAAGGCAGAAGTCCCACGAAGGCGGGTCAGCTTTTCCCCTCCTACCCCAGGCTCTTCAAGAACCTCGCGCAACCTTCCATGATGGCGGGGTTGGATTCCATCTCAACGAAGATGTATTTCAATCCGCCCACTTTCGCAGCGGCAAAGAAATCCTTCCAGTCAACGATGCCGGCGCCCATGACCACCTCCTTCTTATGGTCATCCGGCGCATAGTCTTGCAGGTGGGCCGAGATGAAACGACCGGGGAACTTGCGGAAATAGTCCTGGGCCTTGTAACCCGAGGTGATCGCAGCGACCTGAAACTGCATCTTCACCAGCGAGGGATCGAGATGTTCGAGCATCAGGTCGTATTGCGGGCGGCCATCCAGCTTCTCGTCGAATTCACCATTGTGGTTGTGGTATCCGGCAACCATGCTGCCTTGCTTCACCCTCTCTCCGAAATGGTTCATCTGCTGGCAGCGTTTCTTGACGTCATCGGCGGTTTTGGACATGAGTCCACCGGAACAGACCATGTGCTTCAACCCCAACTGGCTGGCGAACTCGATCCGCTCGGCCAGGCTGTTGTCATCCATGATCTCGTTCCAGGTGAAGTGGCAACTGCAGGTTTCCAGGCCGGAGTCGTTGGTGATCTTCTTCAGTTCCTTGCCGGAGTATTTGACCAGCGGCGTGAAGGGTCCCTGGTAACCTTTGGGGCTGCACCATTCCACCGTCCTGTAACCGTAGCTGGCCAATCGGCCCATGGTCTCCTGGGGTTTCTGGGAGATCTCCTCCCGGAACACGTAGGACTGGAAGCCGATGGGCAGGTTGAGGCCGCTGGCTTTCGTAGTGCCTTGGGCCCATCCACGCAACGGTGTGAGGAATCCGGAAGCCGCGAGACCGGCAATCACATTACCTAAGAAAGTTCTTCTGTTCATGAGGTCGGTTATGTTGGTGTTGTTATTAAACCCGGCCGGGCGGGCATGGTCAACGACAGGTTTCAGCTTTTCCCCAGGTCCGCGGTCCATCGTCCGTAGTCTTGTAGTCCCTTTTCCCCTTTTTGCCGCCCCGAAGCTAGGCGAAGGCGGGTCAGCATTTCAGGTTTCCTTGCCGGGCCGTAGTCGGACGGAGGCGGGAGCTTTTCAGCTTCTCCCCGGTCCCGACTTCAGCCTTTAGCCTTTGGAATTTAGCCCTTATCGCACCAGCGGTCGCCACGCAAACAGGGGTAGCTCCAGACTAATCTCCGGTTTGAGCGCCATGAAAAAGCACGCCAAAACCGTGATTGATGCGCGCCGATCCCCAATGTAAGCTTCCTTCTGAGTCATGTTTGCCAAGCGCAAATCATTCAATCCCAAGCGCCGCATCGCCAGCGCCCCGGTTCAGGCCGACCTGGACCGCTTAGCGGGTGAGGTGCTCTACGGAGGAAATCCGGAGCACAAGCGGAATCCCGGTGACTTTGGGCTGACGCCGCCGGCGAGCCCCCGTCGCACCAAGACACTCTGTGACGGGGCCGGGGTTTTTAGCCGTGCCCTGGCGCTGGAGTTGCTGCGGGAAGGAATTCGCCGTGGGCTCGTGAGCGACTGGAACGGCACCGGGTATCCCCAAAATGTCTGGTCAGTATCGGCGGACGGCGTCCCGCTGGAGGCGCAGTTGGAGAACCCAGCCAACGGCACCTACCACGGCTACCCGATGCCGGAGGATGATGCGTTTCGCGAGATTGTGATCTCCAAATGGGAGGCAGCCCATGAGTGACATACTGCGCATTGAGTTCGACTGGTTGAACCCGGACGTAGGAAGCGAGATCGACCGGGCATTTGCCGCTTCCATAGGTGTGACCGCGGGCGAGGAGTATCTCACGCGGAACGACGATTTGGCGAGCAAAACAGTGCGAAACCAGATTCGGAGTTGCGCCTGGCACCTCGCGACCTGGTTCGCGGCGAACTGGTGGCGGCTCCGGTGGGAGGCTGAAATACCGCTGTGGTGGAAGGACGCCGACTGGCGCATTGCACATAGCATGGCCAGCGCCGGGGGCGGCTTTGTGTGGCCGAACGCGATCTTTGCCAGTGACGCTGATTCCATAGGCATTGCCATGCGGCCAAGGAGTAAAAGCGCTCCATATGAACCCATCCGCTTCCTAAATCATGTCCTTGCTCGCATCACGGCCGCCGAGTTCGAGCAAAAAGTGGATGAGTTCATGGAAGGCGTGCTGTCGCGGCACGATGCGTTAGGTGTAAAGGATAAGACCTTGGCCAATTTGTGGAACGAGATTGTGGCCGAGCGGCACGATCCGCAGGTTTCCGAGCGCCGCAAACTCGAAGCGATGGCGGGTTATGATCCCGACGAAGCACCCAATGAATTGCTGGCGCAACTTCTGGACGACACCGAGCAGCTAGGAAAAAGTGCGCTCGAAGAGGTGGCAACCGAGGCACGCCACGCGACTGGTGAAGCTTTGCGGCCGATAAGGGACCTTGGCAGATCCCGCAAGCCCAAAACAGGCGGCTTTCGCGTTTCCATGCCAGATCTGGATAAATCAGTGTTAGCTCAAGTTGATGGCGACCGCCCTTGGCAGAGGGGAAACAAACTCGCGCGCCTCGTGAGGAACGAGTGGGGCTTTGACAAGAAGCCGATTAAGAACAAATCACTTGCCGACCTGTTGACCACCAAGCCTGCCATATTTACAGACGGAGCCACCGTGGGAACGCAAATGCCCTTTGGCTTGCGGGCGGATGGAAATGCAGCGTGCCATATGTACTTTGATCGTCCAGGCACCACCACCCGGCGTTTTGCCGCCAGCCGATTGATCGGAGACCACCTCTACTTTGCCAGTCAAGAAAGACTCCTCCCGGCCACCCACGCTAAGACCTCACGCCAGAAATTCCAACGCGCCTTTGCCCAGGAGTTTTTGTGCCCCTTCGACGCGCTGCTGGAGAAACTCCAAACCGCGCAGCCAAACGAAGACGACATAACTGAGGCCGCAGCCCACTTTCATGTGTCGCCGCTCATGATCCGAACAACACTGGTCAACCGTGGTCAACTCGAGCGCGAAGCTCTAACCTGGACCGACTGAGCCCGCTCAGTGTTGGCTTGAGGTCCTCTCATCATCCGGCGTTGTCGATGAAGAAACACACTGAAGCCCACCTCGGAGACGCGATCATTGACCACCTCACCACGCAGGGCGGTTATGCCAACCACTTGGAAGCCCTGAAAAACGACCGCAAAGGCCAGCACAGCATCCGCGTCAATGACCAGTGGCGGATTTGCTTCCGCTGGCAGGGCCAAGATGCGTTGGACGTTGAAATTGCGGACTACCATTGAACATTATGAAAACGAA
>Ga0181538_10002871_pt1 | contig 17333 bp, 18 predicted proteins | sample PEATcosm2014_Bin_40_FD_119773 | JGI IMG/M metagenome (GOLD analysis project Ga0181538, IMG submission 119773) | Peatland microbial communities from MTU Mesocosm Facility, Houghton, MI, USA - PEATcosm2014_Bin23_30_metaG | ecosystem: Environmental > Terrestrial > Soil > Wetlands > Peat | place...
AGGGAGCATGGAGCAAAACTTGTGAATCGTTAGTGGATCGTCGCAGTCCACCAACATATGCCCACCCCACTCGCCCACACGCACCACGAAAAACTCGATCTTGAAATTGGCTGGCGCCTTCCATTGGCCAAACACCTCGAGAATTCGCTTCTGGGCATTCTCATACTCTATAGGCGTCCCTTGCGGGCGTTCGAACCAACTGATTACGTATTTCACGTTCTTCTCCTCTTTTGCAAATGGTTTGACCAATCACAGCGCTTTACTCTACTCCCTCGGCGATAGGTATTGGGCAACAAGCGCCTCGTTGAGAAACCTTTGCCGAGTCTTTCGCCCGGAGAAAGCGGCATGTTGAGCGGCATGTTAGGCGATTTAACAAGTGTACACGGTCAGGAAAGCGCTTAGCGCCTGAATTAGGCTGGGGGCAGAGCCGAACGACGCTCAAGCGGCGGAGGCAACTTTTTCCGGCGGCGCCCCTGGGACGTCCTGACGCGCCGAATCCAATCGGCTGTGAAGGGCCGTTCAGAGAGACTTTCTATTCGCCGTAAATACGTATCGGTCACACGTCACTTCGCGAGTTGGGAACAATGAGCGGCGACCAACTTCCATGTACCCTGCTTCACCCATGTATCGGTGCACATTGTGGTGCGCACACGATGCTCCCCATGATAGAGAGTGTCGTAGCTTTCCGTGTAGTTCGCGATAGCCGTGTTGCCATAGGCGCGGACCTTAAGGTCGCTGATCGACTCCGCGTTGGTCTTGTTGGCTTGCGGGTCGCTCATATCCTTGAGGACCGACGCCTTCGTGTCCCAGGTTCCCCAACTGCTCCCACTGGTATAATCCTCGGCGTAGTGCTGCTTCGCAAATGAGGCGTCATTAGCGAGGTCGGCCTTGACCCCCTCTTGTTCGAGGCGCGTAACCTCCGCGACAGCGCCGCCCGGCCCTGATTTCTTTGTCTGAGGAAATGCCGTGGACGCAAAGGTCCCGGCAGTGAGAACAACCGCGAGCAGGAACATACTTTTCGACTTCATGAAAATGTCTCCTAATCTGGAATTTCGATTTTGGCCTGCTGGCCTCCATCTAGTGTACCGCCAACCGGCTGTTGCTTATATACACCCGTTAATCTCTTTTAGAGCAACTTTATTTTGTTCTTCTGAAGCTGTACCTACAGGACGCCTCAAAAGACGGCCATTCTGCCCTTCCGGAGAGCATCCTCAACAGCTTCAGGGTGACGCGCAATTACAGCCAGAAGGACCCGCGCCGGGCCATCCGGCCGCGTTCGGCCTTGTTCCCAGTTCTTCAATGTCCCCGGTTGGAACCCAAATCTGGCGGCAAATTCCGATTGGCTTAAGCCCAGCCGTCGACGTACGGCGCGCAGGTCAATCATTGGGACCGGAACCGTTGTGATCCGCACGGGCACATTTTCACCGCCTGCCCACGCAATCGCCTCTTTCAAGCTGGCAATAACCTCCTGGCCGACGCTGCGCTTGCCGGCGGTTTTCTTGGTTGTCGTTTGGTGCTTCATTTCTGCCTACCTTTGCGATAGTTCTTGACGAGCATCGACACGAGCGCTTTCAGGTCGTTCCGTTCGGCCTTCGTCAAGTTCGCTTTCTGATTTTTCGCGTACACGGTTAACAAAAAAACCGGAAATGCTTCGTTGTGAAAATAGTAGATTACCCTCACGCCGCCGCTCTTCCCATTGCCTTGAGCGGCCCAGCGAAGCTTTCGAACGCCGCCCGATTCCGGCATAACGCCGCAGCCTCGGATTCGCGCCTACGAACCCAATTAACCGCTCCCTTTCCCCGTCAGTCAACAGACCCGACGCCTTCCGAAGAAAAATGGCGTCTCCACCACCGTCATCGGAGCGGCTTCCATCCTTTCGAGTATACGCTAATAGCGTATTACCAGTCAAGTTTGGCGTTTCAAGCCGAGCGCTGAGAATCTCACCCAGACGAGGCGCGCCGCCAAGCACGCACCGGTAAGATCGCGGCAGCAAGTCTCTCTGACCTCGATTCATGGCTGAGGCCTCTATCTAAGGGCGCGTGCAGATAGGGGCGCGGCCGTGCTGCCACCACAACCGGAAAGGGCCGTGCTGTTCCTCCAAAATCTTGGGGTATGTCAGTCCGGATAATACGGACCCCCGTTTACTGGATTAAGTTGCCGCCGGAAGGATTCGGGTCTGAAGTCGCGATAAATGAGATAGCCCAGCGCGTCGGACCAGTGCGTCCGTTTGCGGTCGCGCTTTTTGTCAATCTCGTGCTGGTTGTCCTTGCACCAGCTCACCTCGAAGAAATCGGTGATCAGCTCCTTGCACTGCGGATCGATGAAACAACCCACCTCGCCGCGCGCGTTGTAGAGCATCGCGTTGACAGAACCCACGCGGTCGATCACCGGCGGGTTGGAAATGTTCGGGTTCATCTCCAGCTTGTAATCCCGCTGGTCGCGGAAATACTGCTCGATCACGGCGTATGTGGTTTTGCCCACCAGCGAGCGCGCGTTTCCGGACGCGTCGCCGTAGAGCTTTACCGGCAGCGGGAAGCCGCCGCGCGCGTTGCGCCACGCCTGCAGGTAGGGCTGGGCCTTAGACACGAAGGCTTCGCACATGCGCTCCGCCGTCCCCGCCGTCAGCGTGATTTCGTCGAGTACGTCGACGCGGCGTGGTCCTTTCACCTGACAGATCAAGCTGGCCATCGGATCGATATTAAAGTCCAGCGCCCAGGCCAGGCCGTTCAAATTCGGCTCGAACTGGAGGCGCTTCTCCGCGCAGCGCGCCTCATCGAAGGCGTGATAGCAGGCGCCGGCGAAAATATTCAGGTACTGGCCCAGCACTTCCTGCTGGTAAAACCGCTCGTCGTACTGCGCTTTCAGATCTTCGTAATAATTGGGGTGCGCGCTGAGCACCGCGATATTTTCCATCGCGCCGGCCAGGACCGCCTCGTACCCAGGCAGCTTCCTTTTCGGGCTGATGAAATGCTCATAGACCCAGTCAAAACCCTTGGGTGTCCAGACAGCGAAGGCTTCCAGGCTCTTGGCTTGGGGATGCCGGATGCGCTGGCACAGGACCTTCCAAGCCTCGGCCCTGCAATAGGTCAATTCGTCGATGCCAAACCACGCGAGGTTGAGACCACGGAGGCGGTCAGGATTTTCCAGCGAGCGGAAAATGATCAACACCCGCGGCCGGCTCAAATAAATGCGTGGCCGGCTGCCCTGCCTTAGCTCGAACGGCACGTGCAGCTCCTCGAGGATCCCCACCATCGTGGGGATGACGACGTCGTAGAGGTGTGGATAGGTCGGGCCGCCGATAAAGCCCGTGCAACCGGGATTGCGGCTGGCCGCCAGCAGCGCTTCGCAACAGAGAGCAACGGTTTTTCCACTGCCGACGGCACCGGAAAAGCCCTTGAACTTCGCCTTGCAGCGGTAGAAGCGATCCTGCGATGGCAGGCAGGCGATGTCGTGGTGGATCGGCCGGATTAGGCGCATAGGTTCTTCCTTTCGGAACGGGGATTGCAGCATATAGCTGAGTACGCCCGTCCAGCCATCGGCCCGGGCACGCGGCATTCGGCAGCCTGCAGGCCGCCCGCCAGCACCTTGAATTCGAGTGTTTTGAAACTAGCGAACCACATTTATCTTGCCTTTCTTTTTCACATATTTATGCCAGTTATCCAGCGCGTAACGCGGCGGGCTTCGGATCGCCGGGCGCGGTTTGAAGACCTTGTGGAACTCCTCCAGCTTCCGGTCAAGTGATCGCGGCCTCAGATGGCGCACGCAATCCGCGCGCTCAGATATCATTTTTTACCCTCCGGTTTGAAGGGCACGAGGTTGTAGGTGTCAGTCTCGACCACCTCCGTGGTGGGGGCACCCTCATTGCGGATTGCGTCCTTGGTGAGAGTGGTGGCGAATGTCCCGAGGGGCGCGATGTCGCGTTTGAACCACAGTGCTGCCTCGAATTTCTGAACCTGCACGGGGCGGCCATCCCCATCGGCCTGTACGGTGCGTGTTACTTTGGTGATTGGGAACTTCACCATTGTCTCGACCTGGTCGAGCATCGCTTGGCCCAGACGATACTGTCTTTCGCGAAACTCGCGGTGCCGCTGCGCCCACTGCTCCGCGTCCTGTTTGGCGGCTCGCTCGGCCGCGTCCAGGCGTATCTGCGTCAGCCACACGTCGTACGCCTCGGCCCGCGATACCCAGTCGTGGAGCGAGCTCCACTTGCCGAGCGGCCTCCGCGACTTGCGACGCTGGCGTTGCACTACCGCATTGATGGATCGCTCGGCCCCCAGCTCCAGATAGACAGTGAGCGCCGCGTAGGCCTTGGCCGATTCGTCGCGGCGCTTGAGCCACGGCTGACCGAGTTGGTCCGGCGTCAGCGACCTAGTACTGGTAGATTGTGTCTTGGAATTTGGCATCTTCAAGCCTCTGCTTAACGAATCGCTAAGACCGTTTTGTTTTTAGGGGGCTGAGATGTCTTTGGGGGGGCCGCCCCCTGGTGGGAAATCGCCTAAGCGCTTGATATCACTCAGCGAATCGCGCCGGCAAAAGAAAAACAGATAAGTTCTCGCGGTGCTCCTTTTTCGCGAGATTCTTCATCTTAAGGAGAGCCAAGGCGGGCTATGCATCGACTGGAACCTGGGAAGCCGCGCGGATCGCAGCGCTCGGTCATTCCTTAACCCCTGCTGCACTTTTTCATGCTCTTTCCGACCGGCGGACGCAGACCGGCCTATCTTAAGGAAAGCCAAGGCGGCGATGCACCAGTGCTGCTTCGTATTGAATACGTCGGAAGAGGCGGGGCCCCAGACCATCATCGCCACCCCTTCGCCATCGTCGATTTGCTGAACAATTGCTTGCTTTTCGAGCCGATCGGAGCGATCAATGTGGTGACCGCGAAGCGTGCGGAAGCAAGGACATTTCAAAATGACGTTCACGATCGACAACGACAACATCATCACGGCGCACCTGCCTGAGGAAGCTACCGCCACGAGCCCGCAGCCTACGGGACGGGCCAAGGCCAACGGTGGCGCACAGTCTGCCAAGATTGCGCCCACGCAGGCCACTGGCGGCCAAGAAGGCCAGACTCGCCAGGAATGGGCCCAAAGCCAACAAGCCTGCCAAGGCGCTGGCCGGCGCACCCCGCGACAGCAAGACGACCCAGGTGGTCACGCTCCGGCGAAGGTACAGACCTACCCCTTCGGAGATCACGAAAACCCAGGGCTGGCTTCAGACAGGTGTGCGCTGCCTGCAACGCACTCGCTTAAAGACGATTTCGCCCAAATCACGGTCGGGACTCCCGCCACCTTCCGCAACTTAACGCTGTTTCCGCTCCTGCGACCAGAACCGGCCTGCGCCGAACCCGACTATCAGCTCGCCGAAGATGCCATGGTGCAGGGCCTGGCTCAGATCACGGAGTTGGCAGACGGCGGATCGGTCCCCGAGCTGCGCCTGGAAAACAACTCGCCCAATGCCGTCCTCCTGCTCGATGGAGAAGAACTGATTGGCGCCAAGCAAAATCGCGTGCTGAATCTGACCATCCTGGCGCCGCCCAAGCAGGTAACCATCCTCCCCGTCTCGTGCGTGGAAGCGGGCCGCTGGCACATGGAATCACCGGCCTTCCGTCCGGCGTCCCATATGATGTACGCGCGAGCGCGCGCGGCGCGAACGAGCCAGGTCACTAGTTCCATGCGTTCCACGGGAACGCGGCGTTCCGATCAGGCCGCGGTATGGAGCGAAATCGCCGGCAAGGCCTCCCGCATGGACGCGCATTCTCCGACACAGGCCATGGCCGCCGTTTACAACAAGCACGCGATCACGACCGAAGAGTACGTCCGGGCGTTTAACTGCGCGCCCCTTCAGGCCGGCGTGGTATTCGCGATCGATGGACACGCGGTAGGGATGGATCTCTTCGATCATCCGTATACCCTGCAGCGGCTCTTTCCCAAGCTGGTGCGCAGCTACGCCTTAGACGCCATGGAGACCGCCACGGCAGCCATACCACGAAGAACCGGCAACGTCCCGATCAAGGGCATTCTCGAACACATCGCGGGGGCCACCATCTTCACACAACCGGCTGTCGGGCTCGGGCAGGATGTAAGAATCAGCGGAAGCTCCATGTCCGGTGGTGCGCTGTGGGCAGCCGATCGCTATATCCACATTTGCGCGTTTGCGATGACCGAACCCGACGGCCACGGCGCGGTCGGCACGCGCATCAGCCGGCCGACGCGACGACGTCACTCGTAAGTGGGCCGCCTCAGGCTCGTCTTGGTACCGCGCTCTGCGCGGTCATGACATGGATCACTCCGAACTGCTTGAAAGGCAAGGCAAGTTCAACATGGCCGGCCTCGGCCACAACGAAGGATGAAAATCAAGATTCAGTGAGAGTATCGTGGTTTCGAGGCGTCTGGATCGAGGCTGGACAATTGACTGGGGATTTTGATCCCGCAGGCAAGTTTAGCCCGGCCGCCTGTAGGCACAACGAATTGTTCGCCTCCCTCGAGGAGAGCACGCAGGAGAGTTTCGAAACAACGGGGTGGCCTCCGGACGCCATCAGGAGGCATATATGGAGATCGCATATCCCCGATGCTGCGGCTTAGATGTTCATCAGGCGAGCGTCTGTGGCTGCGTTAGCATCAAGACTCAAGACAAGGTCACAAAAGACAAACGGCGTTTCGGGACGAACACAGATGATTTACACGCCTTGGCTGCATGGTTGATTGAGCAAGGCGTCACCCACGTGGCGATGGAAGCCACCGGCGTCTATTGGAAACCGGTGTGGAATGTTCTGGAGGAAGGTCCGTTCGAACTGATGCTGGTGAACCCGTATCAGGTCAAGGCCATCCGGGGCAAGAAGACGGACATGAAGGACGGCGAACGCATCGCCGATTTACTGCAACATGGTCTACTGCGAGGGAGTTTCGTTCCGCCGCCTCTGATCCGGGAACTGCGAGATCTGACTCGCAGCCGGGCCAGCTTGGCTCAGGAACGCAGCCGCATCGCTAACCGAATTCAGAAGGTGTTAGAAGACGCGAATATCAAACTTGGCTCGGTGGCTTCCGATGTATTGGGAGTCTCCGGACGCCGGATGCTGGACGCGATGGTGAATGGCGAAACCGATCCAGAAAAGCTGGCTAATTTTTCGCGCGGGATTCTGCGAAAGAAGATGCCCCAATTGCGGCTGGCGTTAACTGGAAGAGTGACAGATCATCAGCGATTTCTGTTACAGAGCTGGCTGAAGATGCTCGATAGCATCGACAGTTTGATCGCCCGTTTCGATGCGCAGATCCATAAGCAGGGAAAGACGATTTCAGAAACCGTAACGGCTTGGCAGAAGATCCCCGGCGTGAGCGAGATCACGGCGTGGGCCATCGCGGCTGAGATCGGGACGGACATGAGTCAATTTGAAACAGCCGGGCACTTGGCTTCCTGGAGTTGCGTCTGCCCTGGAATTGAGGAGAGTGCGGGGAAACGCATCAGCGGCAAAACACGGAAGGGCAACGTCTGGTTGCGGCGGGGTTTATGCGAAGCGGCCTGGGGCGCATCACGCAAAAAGGGATCTTACTACCGGTCTCTGTTTTATCGCGTGTCGGCCCGGCGCGGACGTAAGCGCGCGATCGTCGCTGTGGCGCATAGCATCCTGATCACGATGTATTACATGTGCAAACGAGGAGCCGCGTATGCTGATTTGGGAGAGGATTACTTCGAGCACAAGGAAAAAGAGCGAACCCGGCGCCGCCTCGTTCAGAGGCTTGAAAAACTTGGATACAGCGTCTCGGTAAGGGCTGCCAGCCCGGCGTAGCAGGGAGAGATTTTCAGGAGAGGCAATTGTGTCGAGAATCGATCATAGCGAAGGGTTGGTGATGAGTCTGGGGCAGGGCCGGCGATCCCAGAAGTCCCCCGCGTGTCTGACGTGGCACGCATGAAAGAAATCGGCGAACGGGTGTCGAGCGGAATAGGTCACAGAGGGTCTACACACCAAAATCCCTTCCCGCCCCAGAATCGCGCTCGGCAGCGATCTCCGGCCCTCCGTGGGCCTCAGTGCCTAGCTTCCTTGCGGATGACCCTCAGAAAGCCCAAAATCGGGGATAGCCCTTTACTTCGGCTATCCATAGGGGTAATCTTTCTTGTCAGGCGCAGAGAAGGAGGATTTCAAGTACAAACCGGAAATCCTGGGTCAAGCGCACGGTGAAAGCGCAGACGGCATTTGCGCCGGGCGCCGGAATGTAACTGAAAATGAAGGAGAAGCCGATGGAGCCCCAAGACTTTCTGACTTTCAAGAAGATGATTACCCCGACTATTATCCAAATATTATTTTGGATTCTGGCGGGCCTTACGATCATTTTAGGATTGGCCGGTATTGTGAATGGCGCAACATCCAACTTTGGCGGTGGAAGCCAAGTTTTGGGGGGGCTGGTGCTCCTAGTGTTGGGCCCGGTCGTAGTAAGGGTGTACTGCGAGATTTTGATCGTGTTGTTTCGGATGAACGAGACGCTTGCGGAGATTCGAGATTCACTGCCGAAGCAGCAACAAGGCGCGGCTGGAGCCTAGTAGGTGTCATAATCAGTGGCTTCGTTGAATGTGGTGTGGCCATGCCCCAACGGCGCTTCCTCGTTGGCTATACACACCGGAACACGCTCGCCTACGGAATCGGATAGAACAGGAGTTCGCCATGACCCTGCACGCGAATTTTGTGGGAACCATGGCGCATGGTCGCGAGCTGGACAGCTTGCAACGGGGAATTCTGCCCACTGCCGGAATTCTTACTCTGGTACCACCGATAAGCTAGCCACCAGTTCTGCATCTGGCCAGTCGCCTCCATACGATAGTATTCCCACGATTGCGGAATCAAGACGTATCCGGAGAAGCAGCCTGGCCGCAGGTCGATGGTGAAGCGGGCGATACTCTGCTGGGAGAAATCTCGGTAGACTGAACCCGGTTGGCCGTCCGCTGTGCCGTCGCATTCGAGGTTTGCATATGCAAGTTCGACCCTGGTCTTAGCCGCCTGCTCTGCTGCGAGCGCTGCGCTCGCCGTTGCGCGTCGCTCAGCATCTTCCTTCGCCGCTAGGATGGACTTTGCTTCGGCGGCATGCTTGCCGTTTTGGAACTTTGCGAGGTACTCGGTGGCGCCGGCGGCGCCTCCGTCGGTTTTGAGGGCGACATGCGTCAGCCAAAACATGTCGTCGTCATTCGCAAGCGCGGGGTTCCATTGCATAGCCTTCTCAAGGCAGTCTCGTGCGTAGTCCCGATCCTCGGGCGGCAACAACGTGCAGGCGCTTCGCAACACGCCGCTGGCCTCGGTCAGCTTAGACGCACTCTGTTGCCCTGCCTCCATTGCGTACATTGCTGCCTCTCGTAAGAAGTGTTTATCCAGGTATGGCTTGGCAATGTCCAGTAGGGCACCGGAAACACGGTCCCGCGACTCTGGAGCCGCCTTGGCGGCAGCCTGGAGTAACCCCACCGGAGCGAGGGTTTTGTCGGCCGCGGCTTCTGCCTTTGCGCGCTTGATCGCCCAATCGACGATTTTGCCTTTCAGGTCTGGGTCTAGCGTCGTCGCCTCTTGAAGGTACGCGGAGATGAGTACCGCCGATGCTTCATCGCCTCTCTTCTCCGCAATACCCTGCGCGGCTTCGAAATAGGTCTTTGAAATTTGACTCTTGGTACCGGCGTCCAGCAGAAGGGCCTTATCGAATGCGGCGCGTGCGTCTGTCGGATTGCCGGCAAGCAGATAGACCTTTGCAAGCATCACGTATGCTTCAACGCTTTTGGGATTGGTTTGGATCTCCAGGTCCAGAAGCTCCTTTGCCTTACCCAATTCATTCACCTGGATGTAAGTCTCGGCGTTCTTCAACTCCTTGGACCGAGAACTGCACCCGAACATGAACAGAACCAACGATAGGGTAGCAACAGACGATAACCGAGCCATGATCCACCTCCAAAATGATGTAGGCTGGGTTCCGGCCACATCGGGCCGGATTTTCCGTAAGCCCAAGGGACTGGGGGTACGGCCTCAAAAGAAATCATAGAGTAGCAGGATTCAGGCCTTGGAAACAATACGTCTTGTCCACTGAAAGCAGGGTTTCACCGGGAGCACCAAAAAAGGCCCAGATCCGGGATGGGGCCGAGAAATCCATCAAGCTTGCCCATCGCCTTTTTGTGACGCGAGCATCCGGCACATTTTAGGCCAACCAACTCGCAAGGTCGCCGAGCGGACGCTCGAAGGCCGTTTTAGATTCAGCCCCGCATCGAGGGCCCCCGGGCGGACCAGCTACATTGAGGAGCAGAAAACGTGGTCGGCCTCCGCACAAGTCGGAGTCCTGGACTCTAAAGGCGGGTGCTGTTCAGTTCACCGGGATAGCACGTAGCTGGAACTTGGCTCCCCCAGGGCGATTGTTCCAGTCATCGGTGAATCGAATCTCAAGTAGGGAAAGCCTCTGCACCTCGGCGGGCACCCCGAAAAAAGCGACTCTGATCATTACCGACACGCCCGAAGGCAAGATAGTCTTTGCAAATTGGTTACCAGCCTGATCGCCCATCTGGACCTGGCTCGCAGCGTACATGTTTCCACTGTCATCCACTGCGCGGGTCGGTGTCTCATATGCCTGCCCCAGCAGCATGTACTCATGGTCCTCTAGGAGGTTCTTGACGCGGAGTTCGCAAATCATTTTATCGCCCCGATGTCGGCAAACTGTCAACTCAAGTTCCAACCCTTTTACTGTCTGTTTCTGGAGTGGAAGCGTGGTCGATGGTGTCGACGCACCGCCCGACCCTCCATAAAACGTAGAAGAGCCGCCTGCAACGCCGCGACTGAGCAGTTCCTCAATAGCCTTAGTCTTGGCAATATCAGCAGTGGCCGCCGTCACAATCCGAGCCGTAGTCGTGTCCAGCGCTTTGACCGCGACTTGCACGCTATCACCGAAAGGTGTGAGCGTACCGGTAATCAAGATCTCTACACCGGCAATTTGCCCGAGCTTTCGAGCCGTGGCTTGGTCGATGATCCCAGACGAACTGAGCTTGTTCTCCTGAAGCAGGACTTTGAGGTGTGTGCGATCAACTACATCTAATCGCTTGTCGGTTGTGGCCAACGCGACCGAGAGTTGCTCAGCCAAGTAGCGGCCCAACTCGGTTACGTTTCCTTGAAGATCGGTGAAATCAACTACCGCCACCGTTCTTCTCGAAGACTTCGACAGGGCGTCAGCAAATGTGTTTGCCAGCGTCCTAACGTCCCTGTCCTGTGCGGAGACCTCGCATAGGCTGCAACAGATCAACACCGCTATCAGCGGGGTAATGCATTTCCTCGACGCACTCAAGAGCACAACCTCCGGGCCGTCGATCGACCATTTTCCTCTGGGCAACCGCGTCGCAGAAATTGTAACATGTGGCGGACATTATTGTCTGGCTTTCCTCCAGCTCTCCAGCTCCTTCATTCGTTTCTTCGGTGCGGCGCGGTGGACTCGGCCGCCAACAGGTGTCTCGCAGATTCCCGAGCGCGCGATCAACGGAAATTCGGCACGGCATAAAAGGTCCGTCGTGCAACGATGGGATGAGTCCATTGTGCCGCTTTGCATAACGCGGTAAGCTCGTCCGAAGTGAAGACCTGTCCCGTTTGCTCCGCTAGCTACGGCAACGACACGGGATTCTGCCCGCGAGACGGCTCCGCTTTGCGCTCGGGCACGGAATTGCAGCCTGGATCCGTTATCCGCAATAAATACGAGATCATCGGCGAGATCGCCCGGGGAGCAATGGGCATCGTCTACCGCGCCCGGCATTTAGTTTGGAACGAGGACAAGGCGCTCAAGGTGCTCGCCGCCGAGGGCGCGGGACTGCGGCAGGGACTCAAGGGGCTCCTGGCTGAGGCGCTGGTCATGCGCCAGCTTCAGCATCCACATATCGTTCGCGTCGAGGACGCCGACTGCACTGAGGACGGCCAGCCCTTCATAGTCATGGAGTACATCGACGGCCCGAGCTTGCGGCAGCGACTTGCCAGCGCGTTGACGCTGGACCTCGAATTCGCGCTGAGGATCGCCGCGCAGACCTGCTCGGCGCTGTCGGCGGCGCACCAGAAGGGCATTATTCACCGGGATATCAAGCCGCAGAACCTGCTGCTGGACCATGGCGCGGACGGCGGCGAATCGGTCAAGGTCATCGATTTCGGCATCGCCAAAGTGCGCGAGGATGCCGGGCTAGGCTTCACTGGTATCATGTCTGGCACCACCGGATGCATCGTCTGCACGCCCGCCTATGCCTCGCCCGAGCAGGCGCAAGGCATGCGCGGCAGCGATCTGGATGGACGCTCAGATGTGTACTCGCTCGGGCTGGCGCTCTATGAGATGCTGACGGGCAGGCTGCCGTTTGCCGCAGACAATGCGCAGGCATTGCTGGTGCAACGGTTACACGTAGAGCCGATGTCGCTCAATCGTGCGCGCCCCAATGTCACTTTCTCGCCCGATGTTGCGGGCCTCGTAATGAAGGCGCTAGAGAGGGATCGGGAGAGCCGCTGGCGGTCTGCCGAGGAGATGGAGGGGGCTATTGCGGCCGTCCTGGATTCGCGGCGGACTGAGCGCGGGCGGGCCGCCGCGACGAGGTTCGCGGCAGAGCAGCGGCCGGGGGAGGAAGAAGCCGGGCTGGCCGCGGAGGGCACCAACCGCGAGCGGCAAGAACGGGAAAGTGCCCAGGCGGCCAAAGCCGCTGCGGAGTGTGGCGAGCGAGAGCGCCAACAGCGCGAGGAGGCCGAGACGGCCGTACTGGCGGAGCGCGAGCGGACTCAGGCCGCACAGGAACGGCCTGTGCACGAGGAAGCCGGGCGGAAGAAACAGGATCAAGCAGCCCACCGCTCGCTTCGCGAGAATTATGGCGGCGCAACGCGTATTAGAGACGGGCGGAAACCCCGGCGGAAAAATTACGGCATAGCCGGTCTTGTTCTCGGGTTGGCGGCGGCTGGGTTCTTCGTGGCGCGCTACGTGGCCGAGAAACCGACACTGGAAGTCGGTCGCCAGGTCCCCAGGTTGCAAGCGCCGAAGGGGGAGAGCCTTTCTCCGGCTAGCCCGCTCTCGGAAACGGCGAAACGTCGCGCGGGCAACGGGAAAGTCTCAGCGCCCAAGGGCGAGCTGCCGGCGCGCGGCGAGGCGGCCCCGAAAACTGCGATCACAACAGTTCCCGCGCCCCCAAAGAGTGCGGAAAAGTCGCCGGAGACAAGAGAGCCTAGTACGGGCGCCAACGTAGGCGCGCCAAAGAACGGGAGCCCAACGCCTCTGCGTGAAACGGTCAAGGAAGCAGCGCCGAAGAGTTCCGTCTCCACTAATGATGCCCGAAGCCAGACCAGCCTCATCCGAATGGGGCCCTCGCGTCCACGAGAACTCGACGAATTAGTAAACGCTGTCTCCCCGGTGGTCGACGCTCCAATCGGCATCGTGGTCGAGGCGCCCGGTGAAGCGGGCTCCTCCATCGAGCGCGCGCTTTATGCCGCGCTTAAATCTGTAGATCCACGGGTGGTACCGGATGTATTTCAGGAGGCGAAATTCAAAGCGAAAGGGTTTTTCGACGAAATCGATGCTGGGAACACCACAAACTTAGTACAGACGCACGCTTTCTCAAAGATCAAATACCTCATGCTTGGGCGCCTCACCCACGACTGTCGCAAAAGCGCAGAACTCGATCCCGACCTCGTGGCGTGTACGCTGAACATTACGATCAAGGTGTTCGATCAAGCGGGCCGCTTGAAGAGTTCCGATACATTCGATGCAACCGGACCCGGCTTTACCCAAGCTGCTGCCGTCAAGGAAGCCACCGCGAAACTCTCCCTAATTATCGCTGATCACCTGCTCCGTGCACTGAATTAGGCGAATTTTACGAGATCGAGGCTAAATCGCCCCAGCCATTCCACGATTTGTCTGTCAATTCCTCGGCGCACCAGGCGGCGCGCGGGTCGTCGATGTCGATTTATGCGACGGGCACCGGACTGCCCGAACCTGCGGTGGACGACGGCAAGGTGATGCGGAGGTCCGACCCGCCACTCGTCACTGCCCTGTCTCGGCTATCATCGGGGGGCAGCCATCAGCTACTAGGGCGCGGCTCCTGGATTCGTCGCCCGTTCGATACAGATCACCGCGACGGTGCCGGCCGGGTTGCTTGTTTGCTCGCCCCAATAGGCATTCGAAGGTCGGCAGCCTGCCAACGCGCCTCCTGGGGTCCGCCACAAACGGCCAGCGGAATGGCAGCAAAACGAGAAAAGCCCGCCGTGGCACAGTGCCGGGCGGGCCAGGAGGGAGCGGCCGATGCTACTTGTTGATGCGGTACGTCCGGTCGCCTTTGTCGGATTTGAAGGACTCGACCGTGTACGCGGCATTCTTCATCGCGCCAGCCATGAACCCGCGGACCGTGTGCTTTTGCCAATTCATCTTTTCCATGATCTCGGCCAACGTGGCTCCGTTCTTGCGCTGGAGCATGGCGACCACGAGGGCGGTCTTGCTACCTTCGCGCGGTGCGGTGGCTTGCTGCGTCTTCACGGCCCGTTTGGCTTTGGGCGCGTGTTTGGAGGGGTGGCCTGGTTAGCCCTGGCCTCTGGTCGGCGCGCCCTTGGCAGCCCGTGAGCCACGGGTGGCCTTGCGTGCCGCCTTCGGCTTCGCAGACGCCGCCGCTGACTCCGCTGTCTCGCCAAGTCCCTGGATGCGCTGCCACACGCGGCTGGCGGCTGAACTTCGTAACCGGTGCGACGCCGGGTAGGCTGTTCCAGACTGCGACCAGCCGCTCCGTCGGCCAAGCCTCGGCAAGTTCCGCGAGTTCCTTCTGGCTGCTGAAAGTGTCGAAGGGGGTTGCGGCGGCGGCCCCTTCTTGAGTGGCAAACGCCGTGATGCTGTTCTGTTCGTCGATGGTAAGGTCGTCATAATCGTTCTCCTTAGTGAGTGACAAAGAAGAAGTAACCAAGACCAGTGCGGGATCGTACCTTCCGGGGAACCTCGCTTTCCCGTACTCTGGCGCGACACGCAGCGGCAACCCAACGACCTCGCCAGCAAGCTCGCCGACTAAGGCAACCCGCCGCAGGGATAGCTGAGGAATCCCGCGCCGCGGACCTTAGCCGCCTCGCCGAGCGAATCGAAGAGCGCGACGCCAAAACGGACCAGCGCCTCCATCGCCGCCAGCCAGCCCGCGAAGCCACGGAAGCGCGAACCGCTACAAGCCACCTCCATGGCAGCCCTGCCGGCCCCAGTTACGTGCCAGGACCTGCCATTTACTGCCACCTGCGATCATCACCCGCTTCTTCCTGGGCAGTTCTCTCACCGTCGATGGACGGTCAGAATTCTCTTGACTTTCACACTAATAAGAGTGATCGATGAGATGACCGCGGCAAGCATGCAGAAGGGAGAACGCCCCCTGGCGACTTTGAGCAAACGCTTCGCGCGCACCAGAACGATCGCCGCGTCTCTATTAGATGGCCTTAATCTCTGGCGACGAAATCCCGGCATGCCCCCCCGCGGAAACGTCTCCTGACCTAGAAAAACCCACGCCGCGCGATCTATATAGATGCCACCCCGGAACAGGAACCAAAGCCGCAAGCGCGACAAACAACCTCCATACCGGACCGGGCCGGATGCTTTTTGCTGAAACGGCCCAAAAGCGATACACTTTTGATCCACTTTCGTACCACACATCATAAAAGTATGGGTCATGTCAAGGAAAATTCTGGGACGCCGCCGCTTGAGACCGGCGAAGCCAACCTCTGCTATCTGGAGGCGGCTGCACGTAGCATCGGGGCGTCCATGGACGATACCAGGTTCCGCGTGGTGGTGAACAAATCCACGGTCCCGGTGGGCAGCGGCAACTTGGTGGAGACCCTGGTGCGGGAAGGCATTCGGGAAGCCCACCCAGAGGATCGGAAGCGCATCCGGTTCGGCGTGGCCAGCAATCCCGAGTTCTTGCGGGAAGGCAGCGCCATCGCCGATTCGCTGTATCCGGACCGCATCGTGCTGGGCGCTGAGGAAGCGTGCACGCTGCAGATGCTGCGCGAATTGTATGCGCCGCTGGTGGCGCAAAGCTTTGACGCGCCCGCCTTCCTGCCGCGCCCGAACAACCTGGCACAGGTGCCCGTGGTAACCACTACTCTGACCAGCGCGGAGATGATCAAGTACGCCGCCAATGCGTTCCTGGCGGTGAAGATCGGTTTCGCCAACGAGGTGGCCAACATCTGCGAGCGGGTGGGCGCGGAGGCCCCCGAAGTCATGGCGGGCATCGGCCTGGATGCGCGTATTGGATCGCGCTTCCTCAGTCCCGGGTTGGGCTGGGGCGGCAGTTGTTTCGGCAAGGACATCCAATCCCTGCTGCACACCGCGCGCGAGTACGGCTATCAGAGCCGCTTGTTGGAAGCGGCCCTGGAAGTCAACCGGGCGCAGCGGCAACTGGTGATTCAGAAGCTGCAGGAGAAGCTGTTTATCCTGAAGGGCCGCACCATCGGGCTGCTGGGTCTGGCGTTCAAACCCGAAACCGACGACCTGCGCGACGCGCCCAGCCTGCAGATTGCAGAGCGGCTGGTGCAAATGGGCGCGCGGGTGAAGGCGTACGATCCAATCGCCATGGAGGCGTGCCGCGAGAAGCACCCGGCGCTGAGAATCCGATACTGCGAATCGCCGGAACAAGTGGCCCAGGACGCCGATGCTCTGGTGCTGGTGACGGAATGGAGGCAGTTTACGGAACTGGACTTGCGGAGCCTGGCGAAGGGCATGGCACGAGCCATCTTGGTGGACGGGCGCAATCTGTTCGATCCGGAAGCTGCGCGCCAGGCGGGGTTCGACTACTGCGGTATCGGGCGTCCGCAGTGCGCGGCGCGGCATAATGGCGCGGCAAGCCACGCGGCCTAGTTTCTATAGGCCATTCTGAGAATTCATCTATCAGACTATTCAGGCTGGGGAGCAGGGCGAGAACGTGTGGGATGGGGTGCGCCGGGCCGGGAAGTATTTCGCACCTTCCACGGTGGTTCCAACTCTGTCCATGCTTTGCTCCGGTATATGAAATTGAAAACCATCAGCCTTCACGGGCGCTCCAAGATTGAATCATGAGACGGCAGTTAACAGCGCGCTGGCTACTTGGTGCCTTTGAATCCCTAGTCCATGGTGGTTCCGGTCGAGTGATTAGGGCTTTCGGAGCCCAGGAACCCGCTGCGTCGCAGGGGACTTGACAAATCATTGATTCGTCATGACACTCTGGAGGCGTAACAGGAGAAATGTCATGTCCCAGACTCGCGAGAAATTCGCCACCCAGGTCAATCCGGAAATCTTGAAGACCGTGCGCACTCTCGCCGAGAGCGAAGGCCGCCAACTCCAGGCGCTCGTGGAAGAAGCCCTCGCCGACCTGATCGAGAA